>MDTE01199748.1_pt1 | contig 58911 bp, 58 predicted proteins | sample 811231 | NCBI WGS metagenome assembly MDTE01 (sample SAMN05326651, study PRJNA326480) | marine metagenome | isolation source: seawater | place: Indian Ocean: Red Sea | collected 2010
CCATGGATATGGACGACATGATGGAGATGGCTGAATCCATGGATATGGACGACATGATGGAGATGGCTGAATCCATGGATATGGATGACATGATGGAGATGGCTGAATCTGTGGATATGGATGACATGATGGAGATGGCTGAATCTGTGGATATGGATGACATGATGGAGATGGCTGAATCTATGGATATGGATATGGATGGCATGATGGACATGGCTGAATCTATGGAAATGGATGACATGATGGACATGGCTGAATCTATGGAAATGGACGACATGATGGACATGGCTGATTCTATGGATATGGACGGCATGATGGACATGGCTGAATCTATGCTTGGTGAGGTGGATGACTGTGATGCTGAAAAAAATATGATGAAGCGGATGATGTGCAAGATGGCTAGTTCCATGGGTTCCGGGTCGAATTCAACGCATTCAGATGAAGCTCCGAAACTCATGAATTTGCTCATTCAGAATTTAGGGCCATGGGATCAGTCAAAGGAAACTTTTGGAGACCTTAAATTCGACTCACGATTTGGAACAACAATTTTTGATGACTTTGGGATGGTGCATAATCCTGGTCAATCAAATGAATACGATAACCCCACCTTTGAATTCAAAGCACCAGCTGATTCAATAGTGATTTCTCCAGTAAGTGGTGTGGTCACAAGATTAGTATGGCAGCCCTCATCTGGCTATAAGCAAGATGACTGGGAAATTATAATTAGTCCATCAAGAAGCTCTAATTGGGGAGTATTAATTGATCATCTTGTGAGTATAGATTGTGATCGCACAGGAACTATACCAGTTGATTGTGAATTGCCTTTAACAATAAATGGACAGATTATCTCAGAAGGTACAACTATAGAGGCGAATGATGTTATCGGCTATGTGGGTAACTGGGAAGACACTACAAACTCAGGTATTAATGGTCGTACTGAACTCACTCTATTTAAATACTATAGTGATAAATCTGGAGTTACTAACTATTGTCCAACAATGTACTTAGATGAATCAGTAGAGTCTTTATTTAAAACGAAAATTCAAGATTTAATGAGTAACTATGATACATGGCCTGGTAATAGTGCGAGTAATAATCAGGATCAAAAGGTTTTCAGTTATAATCAAGGTGAGATGGTTTCTCCAGGTTGCAGGTATAGTGCAATTGAGGAAGACTCTACCACTGGCGTCACCACACCGGTATTAGATTGAACTTTTTCAGTATTTATTGAGTGAACAGGTTTTCACAGGTATTCTAAAAAAAAGAGGTATATTTAATTGGAACTTTTTTGGAGAGCAAGGCGTAAAGGCGAGCGATTGATATTGTCATCTGGGCCTGGTCAAGAAGAGGAGGTCGGTGGAGTTAGGGAAACCAAAACAGGTTTTGATGCTTTTGCTAAAACCTTTGGATATGACCCGGGTCGTGCCCAAAAAGATATCCCGTCGATGAATGAAGCTAAATCATTTGTGGAAGCTTTTAGACCATGGGAGCTTTTTACTGATATCGAGGGCTTAGAGCCAGAGTCTGAAGTTAGATCAGAAGACTGATTAAAAAGAACATATATAGAATGCCCATATATTTTGGACCGATCGAAATTTTAATAGTAATTGGTATATTAGGTTCGGTTTTAGGTTTAGGTCGTTTAACAGAAATTAGTCAGTTGATATTGAAGATAATCAGAAATATTAAAGGGTAGTTTCTTTATTTTCTTTTAATTCTGATAGTCTGCTCGATGCGTTTATCATTGGGAAAGACAATGCTATAAGAATAGCTATCACAGGGAATACCCAGTTTAAGCCATAAAACTTAGCTATAGCTCCACCTAGAAGCGCTACCAAACCTCCAATAATAGGCGCGATTCCGTACATTATTGCAAACCCTTTTCCATGCATTTCAAGAGGTATGTTTTCGCTTATCAATGCATTGGTTAATGGAGATCTCATGTTTGTTAGTAGCCTTACGAAAGGTGCTAATACTAATAGCCAGACTCCGCTAGTTATAGTGATTAAAATCAAAATTGGTATCTGTATGGCCAGGATTAAGTTCAACGATTTGTAAATTCCGATTTTTGAACCTAATATGCCACCATAAATGCTTCCTGGCACACCAGCTAAAACCATTAAACTGACAAAAAGCCCTGTCAGTGAAAGCCCGATTACCTTGCCTTCTTTTAGGCCTCCTATTTCCGCTACTGCTATAGGCATGAAGGTGTCTAGGCCTGTTGCAGAAGCTTCCCCAATTATCAATATTGCATATGTCAAAAGAACCAAAGGGTCTCCAAATGTTTTTATAACTGATTTGATTTGCTGTGAAATCTTTTGATTATTTGCATTTGGTATTTGAAACTTGTCATATTGTTCGTCAATAATTGGTATCAAAAGTAAGGGTATGAGTGAAATGAATCCCGCTGTTAAAAAAGCATATCTCCAACCAAAAGACAACCCTATTGATGTCAGTAATATTGGGATTAAACCCATACCAATGCATCCTGCAGATTCGTGTAGTCCCAATGCTCTAGTTTTAGATTTCACGAATCTTGTTATTGAGGAAAGTCCAACTGGGTGATATATGCCTGTGCCCATTCCAAGGACAGCAAAGGAACAAACCAATATAATTTGGTTGCTTGAAAAGTAAACTAAGAAACAGCCTAAAGCGGACAAGACAGCAAAACCGGAATAGATTAATTTGCTGCTATATTTATCAGCAAGGATGCCAGAAGCTACTCCAGCGAATCCTCTGAAAATAATCATAATGTTTGCTATTAACCCAAGGAAGAAAAAATCATTGTAATCGACAGCAATCAAAAACAGTAATGCAGGATATATTAGGTGCCATGCATCGCATATAGCATGCGATAAACCCGTGAAGATTAATAGATTACGCTCTTTTTTGTTGAAGATTTGCGCTGTAGTATCAGGTAGATCTCGATTCATCGATATAAGTTATGTATTTATTGTTGCTAATACAAGAGAATGGAGGTGCATAAATTAGTAAAAGTCATACTAACTTTATTAATATTAAAAACGTTAAATTTATTAATACAACTAATACACAGGAAAATCTATTGATAACTACTTTTTCATATTACTTAAATACCGAATCGAGTTTGTTTCATAAATATCAAAATCAAATTAAGTATGCTCTGTTGGTAGCTTTAGTAGGTTTCGCGATACTTTTAATATCGTGCGATGACAACCAAGAAGCTGAAGAAAGTGTTTCTCAAGATACTGTATCCGTGTCGGCGCCTATAAGAGATGTGGTTGTAGCTTCAAATTCAGAAACAAATGAACATACTGTTTTCGTCTTATCGGCTCAATTATTTGAATGTCATAAGCCATCAGTGTGGAATGTAGAAAGGGTAGGGGATTTAATTAATATTGAGGTTTTTAATTTACAGCCGGTTGAGCTGCCTAATAACTGTAAAGAGAGTTTAAGCACCACTCAAAACGAAATAAATATTGGAAGTAACTTTGAAATTGGTAACACATACACAGTGGTAGTAAATGGATTCACTAAAGCGTTTATAGCTGGTGGGGATAATTTGAAAACCATAGACGTTGCTAAACAAGAAATACTCGAAGAAGAAGAGGAATTCTTAAATGAAGTTGTAGTAGTTCCACAATTACCGGCGATCAATGTGGCAGTTATATCAAATACTATTGATGCGAATTGGGATTTTGAGAAACGACGTGTAGAAGTCATAGTCTTAGTAACAACTAAGTCAGAAGAGCCTGTTGAAGGTTTGGTTGTGGAGGTGTCTCTGGTTGGTCCGGTCGGGCCTGATATTCAGTCACTTACTGCGAAAGAAATGACCTCGGAAAATGGTATTGCTAATTTTGATGCGATTTTGGATAAAGATGGTTCATATATGTTTTCAGTTGAGTACATAACTGGTAGAGGTGTTACATTCAACAAGGATATAGGTGAGTCTTATATACAGATAGATATAGGAGATTAATCTCTTCCACGCCTTAGAGATTTTCCTGGTAATGCCAGAGTGTGGGTTCCTTTGTCTATTACCAACTCTCCGTTAACCATCACATAGTCGATACCTATTGGAAACTGCTTCGGGTTTGATTTAGATGCGTGAGTTTTCACCGTTTTCGGATCAAAAATCACTATATCGGCTTTCATACTATTTCGTAATATTCCACGGTCTGTTAAACCAAGTCGTTGTGCAGGAAATGAAGTCATTTTTCTAATTGCCTCCGGTAAACGCAAATGTTTCTCTGCTCTAACGAATTCTGCTAAAACAATTGGAAAGCAACCATATGTTCTCGGATTCGGATAATCACCGAATAAGATAGCATCGCTTGCTATCATTCCATATGGATGCGAGACGAAAGCTGGCAACGTATGAGCGTTAGTGCCAGTGCCAACCTGAGAAATGCCGAGTTTTTCTTCAATAAGAAGTTCAATCATGACATCAACTGGATCCATCTCTTTCAAGTTAGATATCTCTGAGAGTGACATGCCATCAAATTTTTTGTTAGAAGGTTTATGGAAAGCAGTTAGCCACAGATCATCCCACTTATAAGGTGCATCACTCTGGGAACAAATTTCCTTTTTGATTTTATCTTTAGCATCAGGATCTTTTAGTCTGTTCATTATTGCCTCTGGACCGCCACTTTTACACCATGATGGTAATTGTATTGTTAGCGAAGTTCCTGAATATGGATATGTGTAACAGTCAAACGTTACATCCATACCCTTTCTCCTATTGTCATCAACTAGCCCTAAATAATCTAAATGACTTCCATCTCCTACAAAACTCTGTCGGTAATGAGTTAAATGGATTGGTATTCCACTTTCCATGCCAATTTTGATTGCTTCCTCCCAAGGAGCCAAAGTTCCCTGGGACTTCAAGCTTGCCCGCGTGTGCGTATGGTAAAAACCGCCTAATTCATTGGCTGTCTTAGATATTGCTATCAGCTCATCGGTACTGGCATAAGAACCTGGAGGATAGTCCAATCCGGTAGATATACCCCATGCGCCTTCTTCCATGGCCTCACGAACTACTGACTGCATATTATAAATCTGTTTTTGGGTTGCAGGAGTGTCATCCCATCCTACTGACCAAATTCGAACTGGAGAGTTGCCCAATATTATTGCCATGTTAATGGCAACTTTATTGTCATATTTGCTTAGTTGATCAGCTACTGTTAGCCAGTCAGCCGGGACTGGAGGATATCCATTTAAACCGGAATCGAGCCAAATGTACCTGTTTAGTTCATCTATCGTTTTAAAAGGAGCATGGGATATTCCATCGATTCCAATTAACTCTGTTGTGACACCCTGCCGGACTTTAGGCTCGTGATTAGGCTCTCCTAGTATTGTTAGTCCAGCATGTGAATGAAGATCTATAAAACCAGGACATACAACCATATTTGTGGCGTCAATAACTCTACTCGATGGTATCTCATTAACGTTGCCTCGAATTATCTGTATAGTATCTCCCGATACTCCCACTGATCCATAAAAACCCTCACTACCAGTTCCGTCTATGATCAATGCATTTTTAATTAGTGTGTTAAACATTCATATACCTAATCGAATAAGTTTTTACATTGTAATTGGTTATTGATATTAAATTCATCCAATGTTTACATTTATACATATATGACATGATAACTCAGGTGTTTAAGCTACTGTTCTATTATGACTGTAACTGATATTTTTACTACATAGTAAGATTAACGATAATTTAAGATTTAACTGAGGGGTAAATTGAAAGCAATATTAACTGGTGGAGCAGGTTTTATTGGTTCTCATATAGCCGATGATCTCATAGACAAAGGCGCAAAAGTTCTTGTTATTGATGACCTTTCGTCTGGCGATATTAATAATTTGTCAGACAGTGTGGAGTTTATAAACCTTAATATAGCCGATTACAAGTTATCTGATCAGTTAAAAAAATTTAATGGAGATGTGCTAATTCATTGTGCAGCGCAAGCTTCCGTTTCTCATTCTATTGATGAGCCATCTTTTGATGCAGAAGTTAACATACTAAATGGTATAAAACTTATGGATTATGCAATCGAATCTAATGTCAACTCATATGTCTACCTAAATACTGGTGGGGCATTATATGGGGAGCCCGAATACTTACCCTGTGACGAGCAACATCCTATTAAACCTATCAGTCCGTATGGGTTGAGTAAATACACCTTGGAGAATTACTTCGATATATTGTTGCCAGCATCTGCAAACTTTATCAGTCTCCGCCTTGCAAATGTATATGGCCCACGGCAAGACCCTGGAGGTGAAGCAGGAGTAGTAGCTATATTTGCTCAAAAAATGCTTAATAACGAAAATGTAATAATTTTTGGAGACGGAGATCAAAGCAGGGATTTTGTTTATGTAAAGGATGTAGCTGCAGCTGTAATCTTGGCTTTGCAAAGTGAAACTAATGGACATATAAACATTGGTTCCGGTGAACAAACAACGGTTACACAAATATTCGAGAATTTAAGTGCTGAAATTGGATATCAAAAGAAACCTATATATAAACCAGAACGAAAAGGTGATGTTAAACACATATATTTAAATGTTGAAAAGGCGAGAGCGAATTTAGGCTGGACTGCCCATATGAATTTACAAAACGGCCTAAGAGAAACCGTTAATCTTTTGAGAAGCAACAAGGAAGTCAACTAGATCCAGGATTTTTGATAACTTGGTATTTTTTATTCAATCCTTTATTGCCGCTTTTCATACAATTCATTGTTGGAATGCTTTTAGTATGTTGAACCAGAAATTCGACATGATGGATTGAAGTTAAATGAGGTTCCTCATAAAACGCTGAAATAATTTGATGATCATTTTTAGTTATTGATTCGACTGTAGAAATCTGTTTTTTCATGTCGATCCATTTCCAACCCATCTCGAATAACAGTTTTTTCTCTACATTTTGCTCCTCTACCGAAGTTAATAATGCACAACCTCTGTAATTTTCATCTAGGGAAGTTATTGGCTCGTGTTTCTCGAGTATAGAGGCTATACTCGTCTCGTCCATATACGCCCAATATCGCGCTTGAGGTAGATCTATAATTGTCGGAGCGAACCTATGGCCGCCAGTGTGGCTTGTCCTCCAAAAACGTACATATTTTGATTCATTAGCAGGTTTTGGATATTGGTTTCTCAAATTCTTAAATAGGGGAGCTGCTATAGATCCACAGCATCTATCTCGATTACCATGTGTGCAAACCAATATATCTCTGATCGAGTCATTGTGTTGCTTGTATTCTGAATATTTTTTTTCTTGCTGATTTTCTGTTAGCAGAAAAACGCAAAGGTCTTTCAACGAACGCTCGGGTATTAAATATTCTGTGCGAGTAGTGCTCATAGTGGATTTAGAGTTTTTGCTAAATAACATGACCCTTCGCATGTTTGGCTTGGAGTACTCTTGGTCTGGCAGAATGCATTGAAGTCGGATGCTACGACCACTAAGGTTTAATTTATTTATATAGGCAAAGATTGAAGAATCAAAATATTTTGATTCTTCAATCTTTGCTGACCATGGATGAGGCAATTCAATTACAATGCATTGATTCCATATAGGGGCTGTACCTATTGGGTTTTCTTCGAGCAACTTGGAGAATTCTGAACACGGTTTTAGCATAAATTTTGTTTATATTTAGATAATTCTTTCATTTACCACTAAACAATTATTGTATGAAATATATTATGATTCATTTTTAATGGATTACAAACGATTACGAGTTTAAACTAGCATTTGTTTAAATAAAAATTTTGATTTAGGAGCTTTACATGAAAGCAGCTGTACTTTATGAGGCAAATACTCCTTTAGTAGTTGAGGAGCTCAACTTAAGCTCCCCTAAAGCTGGAGAGGTGAAAGTTAGAATGGCTGCCGCTGGTGTATGCGCAAGTGATCATCATTGGATGACTGGAGATGCACATGGACCGATGCCTATTGTTCTCGGTCATGAAGGAGCAGCGGTGGTTGAAGAAGTTGGACAAGGTGTAACTAGAGTAAAGCCAGGGGATCGTTGTATTTTATCTTTTGTGTCTAGCTGTGGATATTGTCGTTTATGCAGGACTGGTAGTCCGCAATTATGTGACACTGCTGGTATAACAGGCCCAACCCTTTTTGACGGTACTACGCGATTAAGTAAAGGTAAAACCCCGGTATACCAGATGGCTAAGGTCGGAATTTTTTCAGAGATGGGAGTGGTTCCAGAACAAGCATGCCATAAAATGCCTGATTCTGTACCATTTGAAGTTGCCGCATTGATTGGGTGCTCTGTAACTACTGGAGTTGGGGCGGTTATAAATAATCCCGCTTCGCGTCCCGGCTCAACAGTAGCCGTATTTGGATGCGGTGGAGTAGGGCTGAATGTAATACAGGGTGCAAAGATAATGGGAGCTTCAAGAATCATAGCAGTTGATATCTATAACCATAAGTTAGAATTCACTTATAAATTCGGAGCTACTGACGTTATTAATTCAAAAGAGGTTGATGCTGTTCAGGAAATTAAAAACTTAACAGGCGGTGGAGTAGATTTGGCCTTTGATAGTTTTGGATCTGCAATTACCACCTCAGCATCTGTTAATTCGTTGAGAAAGAATGGTACTGCTGTACTGGTAGGTTTAGCTCCAGTAGGAGCCGAAGTTCCTATAAATATGGTTGAGTTGGTAAGAAGTCAAAAAACCTTAATTGGCAGTTATTATGGCTCTGCAAGCTCACATGAAACTTTTGATAAATTGATAGATTGGTATCTTAAAGGCAAATTGAGTATAGATGAATTAATAACAAGGCGATATGCGTTAGATGCAATAAATGAAGGTTTTGATGCATTGAGTAGGGGTGAGGATGGGCGTGGCGTAATTATTTTTTAATCTAGTCATGCGGAGTCATTAATATTTTTAACAACAAGAGTCCTATTGGATTCCATCGCGGTTGGGCGGTAGTAGTTGTAACTTTTTTGTCCGCTGCATTAGCAATTGGCTCTTCCAATTACGCTTTTGGTTTATTTGTTGAGCCGCTGGCTGAAGAGTTTGGATGGACAAGGACATACATTAGCGCATCATTATCATTTATGGCTTTGGGAAGCCTAACAAGTCCATTTATGGGTAATTTAATGGACAGATACGGTGCTAAACCGATTATGGTTAGTTCTTTACTAATTATGTCTATCGGTTTTGCTTTGCGCCCTCTTATGACTGAGCTTTGGCATTGGTATTGTTTGTCAGCCTTGCAGTTTGGTGCTTTGAATGGAGCAGCTATTTTCCCGGCAGGTCGTTTAGTTGGTCTTTGGTTTCCAAAGACTCGAGGAAGAGTAATGGGAATGACTATGATGGGTAATAACTTTGGAGGATTAACTCTGCCAATACTTATTGGTTTGGCGATAGGGAGTCATTCTGCGTGGGAAATCGCATATATTTATGTTGCAGGTGCTGCTCTAATTTTTGCAGTTATTTCGTTTGTTGTTGTTAGGGAACCCAGTACTAATAAAATAGAACAAAAAAATGTACAGGTTGCAAATAAAACTTTAGATAATACTACTTGGTTGTTTAGAGATTTACTTAAAAGTCCGACATTTTACGCGATAGCATTAGCAATTATGTTGGGCAATTTCACTTATACAACCATACTTGGTCATGTTTTTGCACATCTAGTCGATATAGATATATCTGAAACTTCTGCTGCATTGTGTTTAACTGTTTTAGCAGGGTGTGGAATGTTTGGTAAAGTTATTCTGGGATACTTCACTGAAAAGATTCAAACACGATTCGTTATGATGGTTTGTTTTGTTGGCCAGATATGTGGGATTATCTTGATTCTATTAATCGGTAATGGATTAGGGATATGGTTTGCGTTTGGATTATTTGGCTTTTTCATGGGGTCTTTTGGGGCATTGGTGCCTTTGTTAGTACAGGATTCATTCGGTTTAAAAAGTTTCGGTACAATAATGGGAGTCATATCGGCAACTACAGTAATATCATTTGGATTCGGACCGATTCTTGCCGGATTATCATATGACCTGCTTGGTAGTTATCGGGTCGCTTTTATATTAGTAGCCATAATGTTTGGCATTGCGACTTTTATACTAAATTGGGCTAATCAAAATAAAAATTTAAAAACAGAGACGGTAAATTAAATGTCACACGATCATCAAAAAAAAATACCTGATATGGATTCAATAATTCAAAATATGGAGAAAGAAGTTTCAACATTAACCGAGGTTATTGATTCTAATCCTAATAACGCAGATGCGTATTCCAAGAGAGGATTGCTTTTAGGTCAGTTGGTGAGGCCAAAGGAAGCAATCGATGATTTTACTAAAGCCATAAGTATAAATCCTGAGGACTCCACACTTTTTTATAACCGAGGTATGGCATATGTACATGTCAAGTTACTATCTTTAGCTATAGAGGATTTTAACCAATCCGCTAAAATCGATCCGGAAAATGTAGATGCAATCAGCAACGCCGCTATGGCGCATTATGAGTCTCGACATTATGATGTTGCTGTTAGAGAAGCAGAACGAGCCCTAGCGATTGATTCTAAACGATCTCTGGCATACGCAGTTAGAGCATTAGCTAGAGCAGCTTTGGGAGAGGAAGAATTATCATTGGAAGATCTTGCGAGCGCCGTGAAATATGGATTTGATGCGCATACTTTAGGCATGTTAGTGAAACAAGCAAGACGTAGCAGGCAGGAGAATTGATTTGCCCGACAGACTTAAAAACAAGGTATCTTTTATAACTGGTGGAGCCAATGGTAACAAAGGCAAGCTCATGGGTATTGCTGGTGCTTATGCATGGCTAGCAAGCAAAGAGGGTTCAGCTATTGTTATAACAGATATAGATATCGATTCGGGGAAGCTTACTGCAGACCAAATAAATGAATCAGGTGGCATGGCGGTATTCATTGAATTAGATGTAACAGATGAAACCAGTTGGCAAAAATCTATAGAACGTGCGTCGGATCAGTTCGGGGGTATTGACGTATTGGTAAATAGCGCTGGAATCCATACCCTCAAAAACACCGAGGAAACAAGTAGCGAAGAATGGGATAGGATGATGGCAATTCATGCTAAAGGGACCTTTTTAGGAACTAAATATGTGGTGCCAGAAATGCGGAAAAGAGGGGGCGGTTCAATAGTGAATATTTCATCTATGTGTGCCATGTTCGGTAGCCCTACAAATACTGCCTATCATGCAGCAAAAGGGGCTATAAGATCTTTTACTAAATCAGCTGCAATTCAATATGCACATGAAGGAATTAGAGTCAACTCAATTCATCCTGGCTATACTGAAACGCCTTTTACGACTGCACCGTTTTCTATGCCGGGAGCTCTTGAAAGCAGACTGTCAAAGATACCACTAGGACGACTCGCAAGTGCTGACGAGATAGCTAATTCAGTCTTATATTTAGCCTGTAATGACTCTTCTTACGTTACAGGTTCTGAGCTCGTTGTTGATGGCGGTTTCCTGGCTCAATAAAGCCATCCACATCTACTACCTTGGAATGATCGGTAATTCTACATGAGATGGAAATTCGGCATTATGATAAATCGTCTGAGTAGCTTTGATAAACTCTGTTTCCTCTCCGATTATGCCACCGGTATTTAAGTTACGATCAAATCTAGGAAAGTTAGAACTAGAGATATCTATTCTGATTTTATGACCCTTCTTAAACACGTTGCTAGTTGCCCATAAATCTATTGTGTATTCATATACTTGATTTGGCTCCAAAAGTACTGCTTTTTCAGTTCCATTTCGGTATCTCGCTCGTATTATAGAGTCCGTTAGGTTTATTGCCTTTTCATCTTCTGGATAGACATCAACAAGCTTTGCTGTAAAGTCAGTATCCTTACCAGAAGTAGATGCATATAATTTAACGGTTATAGGGCCAGTTACCTCTACATCTTTTTCCAAAATCGGCGTGGAGAATACAAGCACATCATCTCTTAGTTCAACATCTGACTGATCGAATGCTCCAGCTCCTCCAAGTGCATCGTAGCAGCATAGCCCGCCGCCTTTGGTAGGCACTGGAAACTGAGGGTCATAAATAAATGTATCTATATCGCTATTGCCAGATTGCTGTACTCCAAGGAGTCCGTCACCATTTCTCGAGTTGGCATTTCCATTACTGCTTAAGTAATACTTAGTATTAACCGCTCTTGATAATGGCCATTCACTTTCTTGGCGCCATACGTTCTCTCCCATTACAAATATGTTTATTGGTTTTTCATCGGATAAACCGTTTTGAATACCCTTAAGATGATGGTCAAAGAATTTCAATAGTATTCCATGCATATCAATAACGCCGGAGTATGAGCGAATACCAAAATATTCTTCTCCGACAGGGACGCCCGGAAATCCTGGCAACATGCCAGGATGAACCCAGGGACCAATTAAAAGTTTTTGATTTGACCTTGCATTGGAAGACTTACCGTTTTTAGACATCCCAACGTAGTTTTTAATTGTTCCACCCATAAATATGTCGAACCACCCACCTATGGAAAGTGCAGGTACGTCAATATCTTTGTGATGTTCTTCTATTGCAATAGATTTCCAGTAATCGTCGTATTCGGGGTGCTCGAGCCATCTATAGTAGAAATCGCCGATGCCTTTAAGAGCAGGCCAGTCTTTTAGTGAGAGGTGAGAGTATTCATCCATTAACCGATCTGCCATATCAGTTAACTCGCCTATTTTATCTTCAGGTGCTCCGAAATTTTTAACAAGGTTTTCATAATTTGCTGACACCAAATGAATCAACGCCCAAGACAAATTAAAATCTAATTCGAATGCACCACCCTGATAAGTCCATCCCTCGTGGTAGTTCGAGGCAGTGATTCCGGGAGTGATTGCTTTTAACGCAGGAGGCTGTGCCATTGCAGCTAGCCACTGAGTTGCTCCGACGTAAGAGCCACCGAACATTCCGACATTGCCATCACACCACTCCTGGTTTGCGATCCACTCGATTGTGTCATACCCATCATTAATTTCATTTACAAACGGATGGAATTCTCCTTCAGATTCGAATCGCCCGCGACAATCTTGTACCATTACAGCATATCCTGATAGCGCTGCTGTAATAGAGTCTAAAGAAAGACCTCTAGAAAAAGGAGTGGTTCGGTTATATGGGGTTCTTTCTAATAAAACTGGGTATTTTCCAGTGCCCTCCGGTATAAATAAATCTGAGTATAGCGTGATTCCGTCGCGCATTTTGATTGGTATAGTTGATTCGAATCTAACGCCAGTTTTATTTGCCATATCTTAATCCCCAATTTTTATCCCCAATTTTTATATAAATTTTTAAATTGTGGCAAATGATAGGTCTAATTTGATGCGTTAGTCAAATCAAAGAGGTAATTAAACTTTAACGAGGTGCTATATAGCTTCACATACAGTTTGGGTAATCAAACCAGTGACAATGTATGGGTTGCAATTAGCGTTAGGCCTTCTGTCCTCGAGATATCCTTTTTTATCTCTATCGACTTGCCATGGTATTCTTATTGATGCACCGCGATCAGAAACACCGTATCTGAACTCTTTGTATGAGCATGTTTCATGAAGGCCTGTTAGCCTTTACTCAATTCGGTCGCCATAGTTGGTAATGTGTAAATCAGCCTTTTTACCTAATGCCTCAGCGCCCGCGATTATTGGATCATAGGAGTCTCTCATCTCTTTTGTAGAGAAGTTTGTGTGAGCTCCTGCGCCATTCCAATCACCCTTTACTGGCTTGGGATCTAGAGTTGCAGTTATGCCATAATCTTCAGCAATTCTGTATAGCAACCATCTAGCCACCCATAATTGATCAGATACTGAAATAGGATCCAGTGGTCCTACTTGGAATTCCCATTGTGCCGGCATAACTTCGGCATTAATTCCTGAAATTGCTAGTCCTGCTTCTAAACATGCTTCCAAATGGTCTTCTACAACATCTCTTCCAAAAACTTCATTGGCCCCAACCCCACAGTAATAGCCACCCTGAGGTGCTGGAAAGCCATTTTCAGGCCAGCCTAAGGGGCGGGAACCGTCAAAAAACGTATACTCCTGCTCGATTCCGAACCATGGTTCATGCTTTGAGTACTTGTTGGAAATCTCAACACAACTGGCTCGATGATTACTTTTATGAGGGCTCATATCGATGTTAAGCACTTCGCACAAAACAAGTATGTCATCATCTGATCTCGTAGGATCAGGACACGTAAATACAGGATTTAAAACGCAATCCGAATCGCTTCCAACAGCTTGATTAGTACTAGATCCGTCAAACCCCCATATTGAAGGAGATTCCCCTTTGGGTATTACCTTTGTTTTTGACCTTAGGTATTGCGTTGGTTCTGAGCCGTCAATCCAGATATACTCCGCTCTATATGATGACATTTTACCCTCAATATTGTGTTTTTATAGTTCCTGAGTAAGAACTGTATTTATACTGTTAAACATACCATTTATTACTATTTAGAATCAACAATCATTTTATAAAAATGTAATTTTATTCTTTATTTTTACCAGGCTACAGCTATACCGTCTGATCTAGGTTCGCTGGCCCCGGTAAGTGTTCCATTAGATAAATCGGTTTCGATAATTTGGCCGCTACCAAAAAAAGATGGATGAGGTTCAGCTAGAGTTACGTTATGGCCTTTAGATTTAAGCTGATCAAGGATACGTTTATCGGCAATAGTTTCTATGAATGACTCGTTAGTAATTTCGGTTCTAAATCTCGGTGCGTCTAAAGCTTGTTGAGGTGACAGCTTAAAGTCAATCATGTTGACTAACATTTGAAGGTGGCCTTGTGCCTGTTGCATTCCACCCATTACTCCATACGTTAACCAAAGTTGGTCATCAATTGTAGCCATAGCGGGTATTATTGTATGAAACGGACGTTTATTTGCTTCAATTACATTTGGATGATTATCGGTTAAAGAAAACCCTTTTCCTCGATTATGGAGAGCGATACTTGTATCTGGAACTATTATTCCACTGCCAAAGGCTTCATACAAGCTGTTGATTAATGAACAGGCATTACCATTTTTATCAACGACACTGATATACACCGTGTCATTAATAACTTTTGAGTCAATTGAACATTCAACGTTAGCCACAGATTCTGGATTTATAAACGATCTCTTGTAATCGGCATGTTTTTTACTCAAGAGGGATTCGAGTGGCACTTCAACTTTGCTTGGATCAGCGATATATGTAGCACCATCCATAAAAGCTAATCTCATTGCTTCGATTAGATGATGGTATGTTTCTCCTGATTGGAACCCCATTTTTGAGATATCAAAGCCAGATAATATGTTTAGGGCTAAGAGTGCATTTAAGCCTTGTCCATTCGGTGGGCATTCCCAACAGGTTACTCCTCTGTAGGTGGTTTTTATAGGTTCTACCCAATTTGCTTCGTGGTTAATAAAATCGTCTTTGGTTAACCACCCGCCAAGAGATTGGATATGCGAACTAATTTTAGAAGCTAGGTCCCCTTGATAAAATTCCTTGGCTCCTCCTTCTGCTATGGTCCTAAGGGTGCGCCCCAATTGTGGCATTTTCACTATTTCACCGGCTTGTGGAGGACGTCCATTAATTAGTAAATCACTTTTCAATCCATATTTAGATATTCTAGTGGAGTTTGCATTCCATTGCGCAGCAATAATTTCTGAAACCGGATATCCAAATTCAGCATATTCGATTGCTGGTTTCAAACACTCTTTTAAATCCATATTCCCGTAACTATCTATTAGAGATTCCCAACCACTAACAGTTCCTGGGACTGTGATTGCATATGGACTGTCACTGGGGATTTCACATAAATTTTGATCTCGAAGCTCCTGTAATGAAGCAGCTTTACCGGCTCGTCCACTGGCATTTATGGCTTTAATTTTTGGATCGCTACCTATTTTGACTAATGCAAAGAGATCTCCGCCAATACCAGTAGACATAGGCTCTACAACATTTAGTGTTGCGGCTGTGGCAACTGCGGCGTCGATAGCATTACCACCGTTTAATAATGTTCTCAAGCCAGCCATGGCTGCTAACGGCTGAGTAGTTGCCACTACACCATTGCGGCCTCGTACATTTGATCTTCTCGAAGTAAATTTCAATAGTCACCTCATTCTTTAGTTATGAATTTTTCTGACAGGGCAGCTTGTTCCAGTGTTTTACTTATAGAAACTACAACGGGTCCATATTTCTTTAGAGTTATTCCAGCTATTTGATTTTTCGTTAATACCCAGGTTCTCTCCCCGTCAACCGCGATTGAGCTAGGCTTTAAATTGACATTTAATTTGTCATTGAATTCCATCTCTGCCCAAGTAGTTACATTAACTTTAGAAATCACTCCTGGCGTAATTGGTGCTGATACCAGATGTTTACCTTTACCTAGTTTTACGTAAATGCCTGCTTTTGATTTGATGGGGATCCTTGATGCGATTGATGCCAGTCCAATACTTGAAGGGTAAAAGCCAGACACAAAAATTTCATCGATTGATTCAGGATCCCAAACTGCCCTAGCACCTATATAAGCTTGTTTTGAAATCGCTACATCAACAAGTGCCACTCCAACTACTTTTCCATCTATATCAATTTCAATTAGTGGTTTCTGTTTAGTAGCGGTTTTTATGTCGACTGCGTTAGTAGCAATTAAACCGGCGGCTAAGCCTGCAGTAGTTCCTTCAATTAAGATCGGAAAAACGTTATTAGTGCCTGTGGATATTGGAACCATAGGCACTTTGGATGAGTGCTCAGCTATACTTCTGTTCGTTCCATCGCCTCCCAGACTAACAATACAGCTAACTCCTAATTCAACCATTACTTTAGTTGCTAAAACTGTATCCTGCTCGTCTCCAAAGGCAGGTATATCTAAGATCTCAACTGGTATTGTATTGTTTGCTTTGTTGATAGCTGCTTTTATTAAACCAATTGTGTCTGGCATTGCTAACACTTTATCTACGCCGGCGTTCGTGAGTCCAGTTAATATCCTGACAACGATATTTAACTTTTCTTCATCTGTTGTGAACCGGCCAAAAGACACAATGCGCCTAATGTCTTTACCAGCTTTTGGATTTACTATTAAGCCAACAGTATTCATCTCATAAATTTTTCAATAGAGACTCGGTTTCAGCTAATTGTTTTAGTAGTGAACTTTTTAGATGAGAACCAGTTATTATCGCAGCAACCTTTTGGCCATCTATAAAATCTTTATTTTGGAAACAAGCAGCGATTGTTATTGCGGCTGATGGCTCAGCCATCACTTGGTCGAATTCCATTAGTGTTTTCACTGCAGGAAGAAGCATTGATTCTGGAATGATCCAAATATCATCTATTAAATGACTTATTTCTTCAGAAATCTTCATTATCGGTATTCTTACTTCAAGGCCATCTGCTTCTGTTTTTGTGGGTTGATTAATGTCAAAGGGTTGCCCCGTTATGGCTTTTTGCATGACTTGAGCACCGCTTGTTACAAGTCCGATAATTTTAATGGAAGGTTTAATTTCTTTTAATACAGAAGCAACACCTTTAATAAGCGATCCATTTCCAATTGGTACTAGCACGGTATCCCAAGTAATATTGGAATTCATTAATTCATCAGCTATCGTTGCAGCACCGTATGCCATTTCTGGCACTACACCGTCTTCCCAAAAATCAGCGTTGTCTTTAATTGCTGCCATCTTTCCAAACTCTTTTGCTGAATCAAAATCATCCCCGTGATGCACCACCTGCGCTCCAGTCTCCAATATACAGCGTATTTTGGATGGGTTAGCGTTATTAGAAACGAAAACAGTTACGGCCACATCATATCTTCTGCCAGCTTCTGCAATTGCCAGTCCATAGTTGCCTGCTGACGCAACATATACAGATCTATTTGCAATCGAGCTTTTGTTAGATGACATAGCTGTCAAACCGCCGCGCAATTTAAATGAACCGATAGGAGAACAGTCCTCTCGTTTTAACCAGATTTCAGAATTAAGATGTTTTCCTATACGTGAAGGTAATAAGGGAGTCGGAATCCAATACTCATTTTTTAAGATGGAATATGTGTTTTTCAGGTTTTCAGAAGGTTTCATTTTTCTTGTTATTGAATTGTATTCTATTACTCACTAAACCTTAAACCTAATGGGTCTTCCTCAAAATCAATGTTGGTGAGTGCACTTATTGCGACCTCTCTAATATTTTTGTCATCATCCTCGGTCCAAGTTAAAATTTCCCTTTTGGCCAACTCACCGCCTAGATAACCCAATGAAGTTAACGCAGCTATCTTTATTTGGATGTCAGGATCTTTGGTGAATGGTATTATTTCGGACACGGTGGATTCATCACCCAAAAACCCCAGTGCATTTAAGGATTCGAATCTAATTGCAGGATTTTCATCGCGTAAATCCTTCAGTATTAAATTTAGCCACTTTTGTTTTGAATTTCGTCCCATTGCAAAAATGGCGCTTTGTCGCAAAAGAGGATTTTCACTGCGATGAAATCGATTCAAAATATCATCAACACGGTTATCGTAAAAATAGCCGATAGCCTCTATAGTTCGCCTAAGAACATTGTAATTTTCCCCTTCTTTCTCCACTATTTCGATCAGAGCATCAAATATTTTCTTAGCATCTCTGTTAATTAATTTCCCGTTTTGGTTGAGGCGAGCAAATGAGCTCAAAGAAATTGCTGCTGCAGATCTCACCTCTGAATCAGAGTCATCTAATAATATGCTGATTAATGGTTTGATAAATGTTCTATCCTGTAACTCCCATAAACCATCCAGAGCTGCTTTTCTAACAATGGGTTCTGCGTCCGACAAGCTGGCTTTGCATATATTAGTAAAGTCAAGCTGCACATCAAATTCAGCGAGTTCATTTAAGCGAGTTAAAATTTTAACTTTTATTGAGCCGGGTATGTTTTTCCATATATTACAGAAGTCTTCAAGCTCCTCTCCAGATATTCCTGAGAATTCTAAAAGAGTTGATGTCTTAATAGTTTCATTGTTTTGTGCAAGCTCAGTTAAATAATCTTCCACTTATATATAACCTTATTTCAAAGAATTAATACTCTAAATATTAATTGAATTGCCTATTAAATCATATTGCCATTAAATGTATTAAATTTCTGAGGTAGAATTGAATTTGAAATGAAGAAGGCCAGTACGTCTAATATAGTTAGATTGTCACATATTCTGGAGAAAGAATATGGAACGATTTCATGGTATCCCAGGAGGAATGCTATTGATGAACTCGTCTATACAATACTTTCTCAACATACTTCTGATATCAACTCTGAAAGAGCATTTGATAATTTGATGAGTAGATTTGATTCAATAGAGGCTATATCTAACGCTAATGTGTCAGACATTGAGCAAAGTATAAAAACAGCTGGGTTGCATAAAATTAAAGCGGTCAGAATTAAGGAGGTTTTAAATATAATTCACAATAAAATAGGTGGATTTGATCTTAGCTTCCTGTCTGAAATGCCCTTGGGAGATGCTAAAAGTTGGCTTAAGTCGTTGCCTGGTATAGGGCCAAAAACGGCGGCTATCGTTCTATGTTTTTCTTTTGGAATGCCGGCGATGCCAGTAGACACACATATTTATCGTGTTTCTCGTCGCTTAAGGCTTATTGGGCCGAAAGTGTCTGCTGATAAAGCTCATGATTTGATGGAAAAAATTGTGCCCCCTGATGGGATTTTCCCTTTTCATATGTATCTAATTCAACACGGACGTAAGGTTTGTAAAGCTTTGAAACCGAAGTGCGGCGACTGCGTAGTGGCTCTACTGTGTCCTTCAAGATTAAAAATCAGCTAACTAGACGATAAATTAGTTCTATCATGGAAACTTTTTATGTAGGATAAAATTTAAAGAGTTATATTATATTTGTTGTAAGCATTTGGTATGGAGATTTAATATCGAAATGAAAGTCGGCATATTGAACATAACAGGCTATGGCGGTATCGAACTCGCTCGTATATTGAACCGACACCCTCAATTCAAAATCACATCCGTTACCGGGAGAAGTGCTGCTGGAGAACAGTTAGCTGATATTTTCCCGCATTTATCTGAACTTAGTTTAACTATAAAAGATGAATTAGATGAAAAAGTTGATCTGGTATTTTCGGCATTGCCGCATGCTGCAAGTGCAGAGAAACTTAAGCCTTACATCGAAAACGGACAACGGGTTATAGATTTTAGTGCAGATTTTCGTTTGAATGATATTGCAGATTATGAGGCTTGGTATGGCAACAATCATCCGTTACCAGGTCATTTAAGCTTGGCATCTTATGGATTGCCTGAGTTGAACAGGGAATCCATAAGGAATAGCACATTAGTTGCTAATCCTGGTTGCTATCCAACTGCGAGTATATTGGCGCTAGCTCCTGCAATGGCTAATTCGCTAATCACTGACGATGTGATTATAGATGCGAAATCAGGGGTATCAGGGGCAGGGAGAGGATTATCCTTAAACACTCATTTTTCTGAACTCAATGAAAGCATAAAGGCATATTCGGTTTCAGGTCATCGGCACATGCCCGAAGTTGTCCAGGAGTTATCCAAATTAACTCATGATGTTAATATGAAGTTAACTTTCTTAACTCATTTAATTCCGATAACTAGGGGAATATTAGTTAGTGCATATGCTGGTTTAAACATATCAAAACTTGGAAACAAATCGAACGCTTCAGAAGTAATACGTGATGTTTATCAGGAATATTATAAGCACGAGAAGTTTGTGACTGTAGCGGATCAACCTCCTACTACCAAACAGGCTCAAGGAACTAATCAATGTTTGATATATCCAACTATCGATACTCGCACTAATCGATTGATAGTTATATCCTGTATTGATAACCTTGTTAAAGGTGCTGCGGGTCAGGCTGTACAGAATGCCAATATATTGTTTGGATTCCCCGAAGATACAGGTCTTCAGGATCTCGCACTGTATCCGTAAAACTAAGTTTTTAGTTGTGGTTGCATAATATAAACTTGAAGATATGATAAGCTCCCATCGTCTAGAGGACTAGGACACAGCCCTTTCAAGGCTGAAACACGGGTTCGAACCCCGTTGGGAGTACCAAATTTGTGTTTTACATGTTTGCACACACTAATTTGAAATTTATTTTTGATTTATGAAAACGATTGAAATTTTTGATCATATCTATGAAAAATCGCTTATGGCGGTTTTAGTAGTCGATCAAGTTGAAGAAGCAGTTAATACTTCTAAAGCTTTATTAAAAGGTGGGGTGTCAGTAATCGAGTTGGCATTAAGAACACCTGTAGCACTGGAAGCTATAAGCGCAGTAGTAGACCATTGTCCTGGCATGTTAGTTGGAGCAGGAACTGTCATAAATCCAGAGCAAGTTGAAAGTGCAAAAAAGGCTGGGGCACATTTCGCATTGTCTCCAGGATTAAACACTAATGTGATAACCGAAAGTAATAATTATGATTTGCCATTTATACCCGGTATAGCCACTCCGACAGAATTGCAATTGGCTTTGGAATTTGATTGTAATTGCCTGAAAGTATTTCCGGCTGAGACAATTGGCGGATTGCCTTACCTAAAGAGTATCTCTGAGCCCTATAAGCATCTCGAAGTGAAATATATCCCGCTTGGCGGTATCAATATTGATAATTTCAGCGATTATTTATCATTCCCAGAGGTAATAGCCGTTGGGGGGTCTTGGTTAACCCCAAGGGCACTAATTAAAGATAAAGCATGGGATGATATAACGAAAACAGCGCAAAAATCGTTGGAAATTCTCGGAAAGTAGGAAATTTACTAGATTATGAAAAAAATAGTGACGTTTGGGGAAGTAATGATTAGATTTAGCCCTCCAGGCTTAAATCGTGTCATCCAATCTTTACCGGGTTCTATTGAGGCTAGTTATGGAGGAGCTGAAGCAAATGCCGCTGTACAGGTAGCAATGTTAGGTGGGAACGTAGACTTTGTGTCGTCATTACCGGTGGGTGATGTTGGAGACAGCTGCTTAAATTACCTAAAGGGATTTGGAATTAACATAGACTCTGTTGTTAGGTCTGAACTGGGCTGCATGGGTTCCTATTATTTAGAAACCGGCGCTAACCAGAGACCATCAGTTGTAGAATATCATCGGACCGGTTCAACATTTTCATTGTTGCCAAAAAATAACTATAACTGGTCTGAAATAATTAACGGAGCTGAGTGGGTTCTAATAAGTGGCGTGACCCCCGCAATTTCTAAATCAGCATGTGGCGCAGTTATGGACGCCATAGAAACAGCTAACAAACTTGGCGTAAAGGTTTGCTTTGATTTGAATTATCGAATGAAGCTTTGGAGATGGGACCCAAAATCCACACCCATGCAGTTAGCATCTCAGGTGCTAAAGCAATGCGTTCAAAAATCTGACTTAGTTATCGGAAATGAGCAAGTTTTTTCTAACGTTTTAGGCGTCTCCACAAAAACATCAAGTCAAGATTTGACCGTTAGAACTAAAGACTTAGCAAGTCAAATAATAAAATCATTTCCTAACTTATCTTATGTCGCTCTGAATATGCGAGAAATACTTTCTGCGACTCATAACCGGTTTGGACTAAGTTTATATGATAAATCAACAAATGTTTCAGTTGTAGCGCCATTGAACAAAACTGACTATTTTCCTTATGAGATAACCAATATAGTGGATCGAGTTGGAGCAGGTGACGCACTTGCTGGTGCTTTGCTTTATGGGCTGTGCAATTTAGACACATTTGACCATCAACATGTTGCTGAGTTTGCAGCAGCAGCTGGATGTTTAGCTCACTCAATTGTTGGAGATTTTAGCTTCATAAATAAGAAAGAAATAGAAAATTTATTAACAGGGAACAGTTTAGGGGGAGTAGTTAGGTAGCTTTATTTGGTAAAATCACAGACAGGAGACCAATATGGGTAAGATTTTTTTTGGATTTTTTACGTTAATTATTTTATTTGCAATTGCATGTGGTGGTAGTGGTGGAGCATCAGCATCTTTTTCAGATGCTGAACGGCCTGAGTCAATTGAGGATGACACGAGACTTGAACCAACCCCAACTGTGGAGACCGAGTTAGGTGAATACGGAGGTGGAGGAGGAGAAGTAACTAGTCTTGAAGACAGGGGATTTGGAGTGCCGCAGGAGATACCTTTGGGCGAAGAGTTCATGTTTGAAGAGGTATTAACTGTAACTGTAGATTTCAGAGAATTGGTTAGTGATACCCGTTGCGCAGAAGGAAATACATGCGACGAACCTGGTCAAGCAGTGGTTAAGCTAGGGGTTAGATCTGGAGGCATGTCTATGGGTGCTAGTGACTTTGTAATTGATTCAGGTGCTGAAGGCGAAGTAAAAAAGCTGGGAAGGTTCTCAGTACAATTATTAGATGTATCCCCATTGCCCAATGCTGATGGAACTCTTGCTGATGGTTATATTGCAACTGTTAAAGTTTTCAGGCAATAAGTATATTTAATTTAGAAGATAAATCTAAATTGAGCGAAAACATATAAAGTTTTCGCTCAATTGGGTTAATTTAGATAAATGGCGGATAATGTCAAATAGCATAGTTGCCATTTTAATTGTTTTAATTTTGATGTTCGGTTCGTTTTCGTGCTCACAAGATACCTCAAACCAACATGACTTTAAAAAAGATGGCCGTACAAAAATCGCGTTAGAATACAAAATCACTGAAAGTGATACTAATTCTCTCGACCCTGAAAATACACCAAAACCAATCACTATTGAAGGTTTTGAAATTCCTGCTTCATCATCTTTGCCTAATTTGAAGCCTGGTTGGTTATGGGAAACTGATGGTCCCATCATCATTTCAAATGAACCGGACACATTTTTTGATGGGATACCCGTAGTTGGGTCTAAAGTATTTGTTGATATCGTGGTTTTTAATGGTTCCTTAATACCTATTGAATCAGATTTCAATGTAGATATATTTTTTGATGGCAACAAAATCGATTCCGTAAGTTTTTCAGGTGCTACTCCAGCAACTGCTTTCAGAACACGCCTAGACATCTTGTCCGATCTAATAGATTCTTTAAATGTGGCACCTGGTGAACATGTGCTGAGTTTACGTATAGATCCGGAGAACTTAATTAAAGAGTTTAATGAATCTGATAACGTTTTCGAGAAGAAAATTACATGGTTAGAGAATGAATTAGAGCAAATTGCAACAAGCTATACTGACGATGATTTGAAGAGAATCCTGTCTGCCGTGCCGCAATTAATGCAATCTAACCCAATCGTGATTGGCGATGATGAAGAATTGGATATTCAAACTTTAATTGATATTGCTGATGCCGGAATATTTTTGCTTACTGGTTCAAGTATATTAGATCAACGGGTTAGGGTTCAGATTCTGAGTCATGAAGATTATATAGAGAGGCTGGAATCTACGTTTAATGATCTTTTTGCTCTCAATGATGGCACTGATTTCTTAGCTCTTGCAAAAGAGAGAGATTTTCAGAAAAAATACTCGCTTGGAAAGAAAGACAGATTACAGGGTAAGGTTGATGTTATGGTTAATGGATCAAATAATTTTGATATCGTTATAAGTACCTTGGTGCATGAATTGGCACACGCATTACAAGATATACTTGCGCCATGGCAAACAGAAGACCGTGATTCAAACAATTCTCTTGAACTAATGGCAATTAGAGAAGCCCAAGCACAGCAGTTTGAAAGAGCATTCTGGTTATCAGTAAATGAAATGTCTGGCGAAAATCTATTAAGTTTCAAACACACTAATGCTAGAGATCGTTATATAAACTTAAACTCATCATTTGATTCAGGCGATGGTTATTATCAACATGATTTGGGGCGTGCAATACAGTGGCTCGCTGTTCTATCAGACAAACGCCTTGAACCCCTTAAGACTGAGTTGCTGCAAGAAGGTGAGTTAAGTTACACATCGGGGTTTAAACTATTTGAATACTTGCTAACACTTAAACCAGAAAATGTGAAGATGTATGTATCGACTTTGTTATCTACAGTTGATCAATATTCAGATGTAATAATCCAGCTACAAAAAGATCGGTTAGTTGATGTTGAAATGCTAGATTATAGAGAATATTCGGCTTTAGAAGATATTGGTTTACTTATGCCTTAACCTCCACCAACTGCTCTTACTATTTCAATTTCATCATAAGCAACGATTTGAACCTGATCTAGTTCCCTTCTTCTAACTACAACACCATTTAAGGCAACAGCAATCAATTTCTGACTTATATCTAATTCGACAAGCAGCTCTGCTATAGTTAACTCAGGATTGATTCTTTTGCTCTCCCCATTTATTCTGATTTCTATTGTCTTTTCAGTCATATTTATTGGCTAATTTGCATTTTTTCTTTCATAGATCTTGCTGCATTTTCAGGGTTGGGCGATTCCCAAATATAACTTATCACCGCAATGCCCGTAGCTCCTGATTTAATTATGCTCTGGGTATTATTTAAATTAACCCCACCTATGCCGAACACAGGTTTTTCTGTAACATCACACACATCAGTTATTAATTGCAAGCCCAATGGTTTTCTATCAGGATGGGAAGATGTATGAAATATATTACCTGCAATTAAAAAGTCAGCTCCTGATATTTCTGCTTTGATTGCAGCATTTTTAGAATGAATGGACCGTCCAATAAGCAATTTTCTAGAAATGTCCGAAGATTTCGTCTCTATTTGTTTTTCAGGAAGCTGTATGCCGTCTGCATTGATCTTAGCTGCAACTTCGGGATTACCATTCAAAATGAACAACGCTCTATTTTTTGTGATTTCCGCAATCAAGTTTCCAAGTTCAATAATTCTATTATCATTTAATGAAGGTTCTCGTAATTGGAGCATGTCAACTCCACCGTGTATTGCATCCTCAATTATTTTTAAATCTATCAGACCATAGCTAACGATGTCAGTTAATAAAGTTAAACATGGCTTCGGTATAGTTTCCATATGGTCAAACCGTTGGAGTTCTAACTTGAAACTATCCCTTGACTGGGACTGCTAGGTGAAGCTACGCTTTTTGCTTGTATTCGGCCAGCGATAAAACCTTGTCTGCCTGCTACTACTCCGAGCTTGAATGCTTCTCCCATTAGTATTGGATCATCAGCTTGAGCAATTGCTGTATTTACCAGCACTGAATCGGCTCCAATTTCCATGGCTATCGCAGCATCTGACGGTGTAGCCAGACCTGCATCTACAACAACAGGCACATTTGCTTGCTGAATAATCAATTTTATTTCATCTAAGGTCTGTATACCTTGCCCAGATCCAATTCCTGAACCTAATGGCATTACTGTTGCGCATCCAACATTTTCTAGCATTTTAGCTAATACAGGGTCTGCATGAATGTATGGTAAAACAACAAAACCGTCATTCACTAAATGTTTGGCGGCTTCATAGGTTCCAACAGGGTCGGGCATCAGATGAGAACCTTCAGGAATGACCTCAAGTTTTAACCAGTTAGATCCAGTCAGCTCTCGTGCTAGGTTTGCTACGAATATTGCTTCTTCAGCTGTTTTACATCCTGCAGTGTTTGGCAAAACAGTGTATTTGTCCCAGTCAAAGAAATCCAGGATATTTTTTTCTTTTGGGTTGTCTAAATTCAAGCGCCTGATAGCTACCGTAACTATTTGTGCTTCCGAAGCTGCGATCGAGTCAACCATTTCAGCATTACTTCTATGCTTACCCGTACCAACCATAAGTCGGGAATTAAAAACCTTTTTGGATATTTTAAGAGAGTCGCTCACATGTAACTCCGTTTTAATATTATTAATATCGATTTTATTGATGATATCTAGAATTAAAACCGACAGTAATAATAATGATCTGTTATTCTGAAATACTTATTTTTACCATTCTATTGAAATCAGGGTATTGTAATCAAACCTTGCAGTCAAATTAAGGATAATTTATGAACGGAAATAGTGCTAAATGAAATCGATTGATCATACAAATGTGAGGCATTTCACTGCTACTGGATTTGTAATAAATAATAATTCACTTCTATTGCATTGGCACTCAAAGGTTCAATCATGGCTTCCTCCAGGAGGTCATATTGAAGCAAATGAAGATCCCGTTGAGGCCTTAAAACGGGAGGTTTTAGAGGAGACTGGCTTAGCAGTGGAAGTTATACATATGGGTCAGGATTTTGGTTTTAGGTATCCTAAGCAAATATCATCGCCAGTCACTATATTAATTGAGGATATCAATGACAATGAAATTGGCAGTCACCAACATATCGATATGATTTATTTTTGCAAATTATCTTTTGGCGAAGATCCGTCAAACATAAATCCTGGATGGTTGTGGGTTGAAAAAGAAGATTTAGATAAAGGTTTGCCATTAAAAAATGATAAGGGAGACTATGATCCACCGCCTGAAGATGTTTTAATATTGGCTTCGCATGCCTTTGAGGCCGTAAACTTAATTATCTAAATTGCTTTGAATTTAAAACTAACACGGAGTATGTAATAGTGATCACTAGGTCAGAGAATGACAACCTAGAATACAATCAAGCAGCCATAGAAGAAAAATGGCAGCGTAAATGGCAAGATAGCAATTTACATAAGGTTCTTGATACCGATAAAAACCCTAATTGGTATGAAATGACTATGTGGCCATACACTTCTGGCGATCTCCATATTGGACATTGGTATGCAATGGCTCCATCTGATGCACATGCACGGTTTAAAAAGATGCAGGGCCACAATGTTTTACATCCGATGGGCTTTGATGCGTTTGGGCTTCCAGCAGAAAATGCGGCTATAAAGCGTGGCATTCATCCTTACGAGTGGACTATGTCCAATATCGAAAACATGAGAAAGCAATTAATGCGTATGGGTACGATATATGATTGGGACAGAGAAGTTGTCACTTGCAAATCGGATTATTATAGATGGAATCAATGGATATTTTTAAAGTTTTTAGAAAATAACTTAGCTTATCAAGCTTATGCGCCTGCTAACTGGTGCCCAACTTGCAATACAGTTCTAGCTAATGAACAAGTTGTTGATGGAAAGTGTGAAAGATGTAGTTCTGAAGTGTCTCAAAGGGATCTTAATCAGTGGTTTTTTAGAATCACCAATTATGCAGAAGAGTTGCTAGATCAGTCTGAAATTGATTGGCCAAATAAAATTAATATCATGCAGACAAATTGGATAGGTAAAAGTTACGGCACTCATGTTCAATTTGACATATCATCGTTGGGTCTTGAAACACCTAAAATTGATACATTTACAACTAGAGTAGATACCATTTATGGTGTGACATTCATGGTTATATCTCCAGAGCATCCATTGGTTGGGCAACTGACTATTCCGGGGAAAAAAGACGAGGTAGATCAGTATGTTAAAAATGCTAGAAAACAATCCGAAATCGAGAGACTTTCAACTGACAAGGAAAAGACAGGAGTATTCACTGGTTCATATTGCGTGAACCCATTGACTGATGAACAAATACCGATTTTTGTAGGCGATTATGTTCTTCTTAGCTATGGCACGGGAATTGTTATGGGCGTGCCAGCACATGACGAGCGGGATTTTAAATTCGCAAAAAAATATGATTTAGATATCAGGACAGTTGTACAGCCTGATCAAGACAATGATTTCGACTCGGATTCAGCATATGCTGGTGATGGTATATTGGTTAACTCAGGTTCTTTTAACGGATTAAATAGTAAGGATGCTATAGATAAGATTTCGGAACATCTTGCATCAAAAGGTGTTGGTGAGAAATCTGTGCAGTATCGTATGAGGGATTGGTTGATTTCGAGGCAGAGGTATTGGGGAACACCTATTCCTATAATATATTGTAATGATTGTGGCACCGTTCCTGTGCCAGTGAAGGATCTGCCTGTACTGTTGCCAGACGACGCTCAATTTAAGCCTACCGGAGAATCCCCTCTTGAACTGCATGAACAATTTGTAAATGTCGACTGTCCCGTTTGTAAAAAACCTGGACGTAGAGAGACTGACACAATGGATACATTTGTGGATTCGTCATGGTATTTTTTAAGGTATGCGAGTCCTGAATATGTAGATGGGCCTTTTGACCCAAGTGCTATGAAAAAGTGGCAACCAGTAGATCAATATACTGGGGGAGCTGAACACGCTGTAATGCACTTGCTTTACTCCAGGTTTTTTATTAAAGCTCTAAGAGATATTGGGTTGATAGAATTTAATGAACCTTTCATTAGATTGTTTAATCAAGGGCATATTACGCACTCAGGTTACCGAATGAGTAAATCAAGAGGCAATGTTGTGTCGCCAGATGATTATGTAGAGAAAGTAGGGGCAGATGCGGTTAGATGCTATTTAATGTTTTTGGGACCTTGGGATCAAGGTGGCGATTGGATAGACAGTGGAATTAATGGCATATCTCGGTGGTTAAATAGAATCCGCTACTTGGCCACGCAAGATATAAATAGTCTTGATCCATCAAAAGTTAGTGAAGCTGACAACTCTGAATTAAACCGGTTAATTCATCAAACATTAAAAAAGGTTACAGAAGATCTAGAGAATTTCAAATTTAATACGACGATTGCCTCCTTAATGGAGTTAACTAATAAGTTGCATGATATTTGGAGAGCAGGACAGGTAGATCATAAATTATGGAAGATAGCGATTAAAAATCTTTTGTTAATGCTGGCTCCTCTTGCACCGCATACCGCAGAAGAGCTTTGGGAAGTTAACGGATTAAAGTATTCAATTCATTCTCATGAGTGGCCGGAATGGAATGCTGAATTTATTAAAGAAGCTGAAATCAATTTAGTCGTGCAGGTTAACGGTAAGGTTAGGGATACAATTCTAGTATCAGCGGAAATAAAGCCAGATGCAGCTAAGCAAGCAGCCATGTCATCCAAGAAAATAGCGTCGCATATTACAGATAAAGAAATAAAAAAATTGATTTATGTGCCGGGTAAATTAGTAAATATAGTTGCTATATAAATTTATCCTATGACGCGAAACTTATAAGAAATTTGATTTTGAGTTCCTTTACTGAATCTGTCTGCTTTTAAAGGGTTTATATCTACAAAACTCGCCTTGCCTTCCGTTACTAACTCAGACATACATATCCCTACTGCAGGGGCAAGTTTAAATCCATGGCCAGAGAATCCTGTGCAAAGGTAAAGGCCATCATAACCTTCGATCTTATCCACGATTGGGTGGGTATCAGGTGTGGATGTATAAAGTCCAGCATAACCAGTGAAATATTGACCATCGATAATGGAAGGTATTCTTTTGGACAATCTAAGCCAGACATCTTCAAGATAATCCATCGACGGTTTCGGATTGTATTGATCTGGGTCGGCTATATGCTCTCGATTACCGTTTCCGACTAGAGTCATATCATTACCTTCTGGCCTAAAATATGTCATGTTTGTCATATCTGCCCCACTTGGATGGTTTTGGAGTATATTGCCTTCTCTTTTAATTAGAAAAACTTCATGTCTAGTTGCTGTCAGTGGTAGATCGATGTCTAATTTTGATAAAAATTGGCTTGACCAGGGTCCTGTAGCCATTATGGCTATTTCTGTTTCATAAGTTTCTTGTTCCGTGTGTACTGAAGACACTTTATTTTTTTTCACTTCAATCTTTTGTGCAGGAGATTTCAATGCTATTTTTGCACCTAATTCTTCTGCCTGTTTGGCGTATGCCATTGCTGTCCCTGAAGGGTCGCCGTGCCCACTTTGTGGCTCCCATGCAAAAACTTCATCACCGTTGAAATCAAAGCCTGGTGCTACTTCCTTGGCTTGTTTTAAATCGATTATGTCTGTGTCTATACCGACTTCTTTTTGAATTGATACGTTTTTCAGTAGACCTTCCCTAGATTCTGGTCCTGCTATAGCAATAAAACCTGTTTTAATAAATTGTGGCTTTTGTTGTCCGATTAATTCATCGAAGTGCAGAAAGTATGGGAAGCTTTTCCAAGATAATTCTGCGTTGACTCTTGTCGAGTAGTGCATTCTGATCAATCCGGAAGATCTGCCTGTCGATCCAGAACCTAAGGTATCTCTTTCGAGTAACACACAATTTTTTAAGCCTTTACTTGCAAGGTTGTACAGTATACTGGCTCCCATCACACCACCACCTATTACTACGGCATCGACTTTTTGTGTCATAAAGGTTCCTTTTTCCTGTAATATTTTAAAGATCATATAATATGAGAATATTTGGATATAGCCTTTTAATTTAAAATTTACTGTGTCTATGAATATTTTTGGTTTTAGGAGAAATTAACTACTATGAAACTGAATGTTGCCATTTTGCCAGGGGATGGTGTTGGACCCGAAGTTACTAAAGAAGCGGAAAAAATATTGAATTTAGTTGCAGAAAAATTTGGTCATAAGTTGGATTCAAGTACGGGCCTTATTGGAGGTTCAGCGATTGATGAAACTGGCACAGCGTTACCAGATAACACACTGGATATATGTCGGAAATCAGATGCTATTCTTTTTGGCGCCGTTGGGGGTCCTAAATGGGATTCTGCGTCTGCAAATACAAGGCCTGAAGACGGCATTTTAGCTATTCGAAAGGAGCTTGGTCTTTTTGCTAATATCAGGCCGGTTAAAGCATATGATTCGCTGACGCATTCGAGTCCACTTAAAGAAGAACGATTGTCTGGCGTGGACATGGTTATTGTTCGAGAACTTACCGGTGGATTATATTTTGCAGAGCCGAAAAAGCGATGGACGGACAAATCTGGGAGACAAGCTGTAGACACGCTTCTATATTCTGAAGAAGAGATTTTCAGGATAATGAATGTGGCTTTTGAACTTGCCACAACAAGAAAATTAAAAGTCACCTCTGTTGATAAATTTAATGTTTTAGAAACGGGCCGACTTTGGAGAGAAGTTGCAAATGAAGTGAGTTCTAATTACCCCAACATATATTTAGAGCATATGTTGGTTGATAATGCGGCCATGCAACTAGTGAGGGCTCCTGCAAATTTTGATGTGATTGTTTCTGAAAATACATTTGGAGACATATTATCTGACGAAGCTTCAGTTCTTACCGGTTCAATGGGAATGTTACCATCCGCAAGTTTATCTGGGTCGATTGGCGATTCAAGTGCTTTGCATACCGCAAGTCTATATGAACCTATCCATGGCAGTGCGCCAGATATCCAAGGCATGGGTGTTGCCAATCCAATTGCAGCGATATTAAGTGTAGCTATGATGGTCCGTTATTCGTTTGGACTTCAACAGGAAGCTAACGCAATCGAATTAGCTGTACAAAGTACACTTGATCATCAATATCGTACACCGGATTTAGCAACTGATAATTCCGTTGTGGTTTCAACTTCAGAAATGGGCAATCAAATTGCATCTCGGATAAATAACGATAATTAACTAATTAACTAGGATAATTCTTCGGGTTCACCAAGGTCCAAGATACAGTCCCATTCAGATTTTGTTACCGGTTGTACAGATAGCCGAGAGAATTTCACCAACGCCATGTCCTGTAGCATTGGATGACTTTTAACGTCCTTTAAAGTTACGGGGGATTTAAGTCTTGCTTGAGCCTTTAAATCAACCATAAACCAAACCGGTTTTTCAGGTGTGCTTTTGGGGTCTGGGTGCTCGGAGTTTGGGTTCCATGCTGTGTCGTCTGGATATGCTTCTCTAACAACAACAGTCGTGCCTACGACTTGAGGAGGTACAATCATTGAGTGGTAGAAAAGCACCTTGTCTCCAACTTTCATTTTTTGCATATTGTTTCGAGCTGTGTAGTTTCTTACCCCATCCCATTCAGCTGTCATATCCTCTTCTGAAATTAAATCGTCAAATGAATAAGCTGAAGGTTCAGATTTAACAAGCCAATAATTTATTTCCATATATCACTCATGCCATGTAAAAGTTTTAATCCAATAACTATAGGGATAATTTGTCTGAAATAACAGGCTAAGAATTTCAAAGTCCTGTTAATAAAAGTTTTTATTAAATGAAAAACCGGTATCGTTTTTATGGAATTATAATATAGAGTTATATTGAGGACTTTATTTTCAGCAAATATTTAGGGCCGTCTTGTTGAAAATAATTGATTAAGAGATCACAATTGTTACAGATATAGGTGTTATATGGCAGTAAAGACTGATGGTAAAAAAGCAAAGAAAATAAATCCAAAAGACTGTACTCATCATTGGATAATAGATTCACCAAATGGCCCACAGAGTCAAGGGATGTGTAAGGTTTGTGGCGCTGAAAGAGAATTCATGAATTACCTGGAAAGCTCTGCATGGAGTAGCGGGGAAGAAAAAAAGAATGATGACTCTAATGCTAAGAACAAAGATAAGGCTAAAACATCAAATAAAGCCAATAAATCTTCCAAGTAACTAACTTATCTAAACAAATCAGTTTGCTTATTTCTAATCAGAGAAGATGTACCTAGATTATTGTTTTTGTATGTAACTCCTCTGATTATTGCTACAGGAATTCTTTTAGTTTTCCGCATTACTAATTCAGCCGCCGCGGCAAGTTCGTCTATTATGGCAATTTCAGTTACATTCATGATTTTCTGAAAGTCGTCCATTTTACCCCTGTAATCAATTGTTGGTTGAATTCCTGAAGAACCGATAGAAAAATTAGTTTGACCTTCTCTCCATGGCCTACCGAAAGTATCTGAAATTATTACTGATATGTTGTTGATTCCAGAGATGCATTGTATTTTTGATGCTAGTTCAATTGCGGATTCATCGGGGTTTTTAGGTAAACGTAAAGCCACTTCATCTCCACTTACATTTGATGAATCAACACCTGAGTTTGCACAGATGAATCCGTGATGGGTCTCTGTTATTAGAATTCCTCTTTCGTAATCCAGTTTTATTATTTGACGACTATCTTTAAGGGCAATTTCAATAATTCGTGGATCTTTGCCACTTTTTTCTCCAAATATTTTGGAAAATGATGATGGCTTTACACTAGATAAATACACAAATTGGCCTTCAGATTTGCTTATAATCTTTTGTGCTATTACAAAAACATCATACTCTTTAATTAGTAGATTTTGTGCATTGGCAGATCTTAGTATTAGCTTTGCGATGTCGTCTCCGGGCTTAATTTCTGGAAGTCCAGTGACTCCTATGATTTCTATAGTATTTTTATCCATTATTTAATCATTTTAGTAGAATAATTATTTCGTTAAATAAATTAATCATTTAAGTGTAATTTGTTATGCTGTAGCATGCTATACTCATCAATTCAAATACCGAGTTTATATATTTTTCATCTATTTTATTAATTTCATAAATTTAATCTTATGCTTAACCAACCTTTACTGAGAAGTTTACTATTCATACCAGGAAATCAACCTAAAATGTTAAAGAAGGCTTCCTCAGTGCGTCCAGATGCCTTCGTGTTGGACTTAGAAGATTCTGTTCCTGTGTTAGAGAAAAGCAATGCTCGAGAGATAGTAGCGGCTCATATTGATGAAATCAGCGAAGCTGGTATACCAATTATTCCTCGAGTGAATTCATTAGATACAGGATTGATAGATGATGATTTAAGTTATGTTGTGAGTTCTAACATCTGGGGGATTTCGGTTGGTAAAGTTGGTAGCCTGGATGATGTGTTGCTAGTAGATAAAAAAATTACAAAATTCGAAAAAGAATCTGGTATAGAAGTTGGTAAAATTAGATTGCTAGCATGGTTAGAGACTGCATTAGGAATCGTCAATGCTGGTCAGATTTGTAGTAGTAAAGTCAGACTTTCGGCAGTTTGTTTTGGAGCAGAGGACTACACTAATGACATGGAAATACCAAGACATATCGCATCTTCGAATTTAGATAACCCGGCGCTGGCATACCCTCGGTCAGTAATACCGTTATATGCTAAAGCTTCAGGTGTTATCCCTTTAGATACCCCATATTTTGGGTATAAGGATGAGGCAGGGTTGATAACAGATTGTCAAACTGCAAAACAACTTGGATATGAAGGGAAGTTTGCGATACACCCTGCCCAGATAGACATCATAAATCAAGTATTTTCACCGAATGAGGATGAGTACACTCAGGCTATGAATGAAATCGATGCGTTTCAAAAAAGCGAAGCACAGGGTAGGGGATCCACATCTTTAGAAGATCAAGTAATAGACGTGCCTGTGGTAGAGCGTGCGCGTAAATTAGTTAACAAGTATGAGTCTATATTTGGAAAGAGAGAACAAGATGGCTGAAGACAGAATTCAAGTTAAAGGCATGAAGTTTTTTGGCCATCACGGCATTACTAATGAAGAACAATTTATAGGGCAAAGAATTGAGGTAGACGTCGAAATAGAATTCGACCTAGAACCTGCCGGGAAAAGTGATGATCCAAATTTAACGGTGGATTACACCTCAGTTTTTCAAGTTACCAAAGAAATTGTAGAAGGCAAATCGGTTAAATTAATGGAGATGCTAGCACAAACGATTTGCGATCAACTTATATTGAAATTACAAGTAGAATCTGCTTGGGTAAAAGTTATTAAACCTAATCCTCCAATAGAAAACAGTGTAATAGAGTCTGTAGCAATAGAAGTACAACGAGATAAATAGGACTTAATTAAATAAACGGAAGGAGGCATGTAATGCCTATCGTAAAGATTGAAATGTGGAAAGGTCGCACCTCTGACCAGAAGGCTCAATTGGCCAAAGAGATAACAGACTCATTTGAGCGTTTAGGAACTGACAGAGATGCGACAATAGTGGTGTTTAATGACGTCTCAAAGGACAATTGGGCACAAGGTGGAACGTTAGCTTCTGAGTCATAAATCTAATTGACCATATCAGATTAACCAGTCTATACTGGTTTGTATAAGAAGAAAAAGCTATGAACAGGATTAGTAACCCCTGAAAATTACTAAGAGAACCGGGTAAGCTGTGAGCCGGTGTCAACAGAAAGGGTGAATGGACCTGGGAGCTGCCCCCTGAACATTGGTGAAATTCATTATCAGTTAAGTAGGGTAAGGCCAGAGTGGGCGCTGTAATAAAGCCTAGGACATAAAAAATGTCTGAAATAAAGAGCCTTAACGTTAAATTAAGGAAATAGGGTGGCACCGCGGAATAACAACCCGTCCCTTGTGGGATGGGTTTTTTAGTTATAGTACAAGGATAAATACAATGTCGGCCGCAAGCACCAAAAAGAGCAGAATTTTAACAGGAATACAGCCATCTGGAGACATGCAACTTGGAAATTACCTGGGAGCAGTTAAGCATTGGGTTAGGAATCAAGATATTCAAACCAATTTCATTCCGGTTGTTGACCTGCATTCTATAACTGTAAAACAGGATCCTAAAACGTTGTATCAGCAGACTGTATCTTTATTTGCAATGTTGATTGCATGCGGAATAGACACTGATAAGAGCACTTTATTTATACAAAGCCATGTATCAGCTCATGCTGTACTATCTTGGATTTTGAATTGTACTACTCCCGTTGGGTGGCTAGAGAGAATGATCCAATATAAAGAAAAAGCTCAAAATCGAGAAAGAGTATCAACTGGACTTTTAACCTATCCAGTATTAATGGCTGCTGACATTTTGATATATGACGCTGATGAAGTTCCTGTTGGAGAAGATCAGAAACAGCATGTCGAATTAACCCGAGATATAGCTGAAAGATTCAATAATATTTACGGTGAAACCTTTGTGCTTCCGGAAGCGGTAGTGCCAGTTGTGGGGGCTAGAGTTATGGGTTTAGACAATCCCTTGATTAAGATGTCTAAAAGTCATGCTCATATTCGCGGTCACGCCATAAGCATGCTGGATGACTCAAAAGAAATTGAAAGATCTATAAAACGTTCTGTAACTGATTCCTATAATGAAATTCGTTTTTCCGATGATAAAGAAAGAGCTGGAGTTAACAATCTTCTTGGAATATATCAGGTGATTACGGGTAAGACTGTGGATCAGGTTGAACATGATTTTAATGATGCACGCGGATATGGCGACTTAAAATCAAGGGTGAGTGATGTGGTTATTTCAGAACTAGAATCGATACAAAAACGTTATTATGAATTAATTGCTGATGCTACTGAACTTGGACGTTTAATTCAAAAAGGGGATGATGCTGCTAGACAATATGCAGAACCTAAATTGGATACGGTGTTGGAGAAAGTAGGACTTCATAGGAATGATGGTCGAGGTTTGTAAACATGCCGTTCAATAGTACCGAATATTCAATCAGTATAGACGATATTAAACGCCTTTCAAATAATGGCGTTGATGGTAATCTTGTGCCCTTATCCAGAACTGTAAACACCAAAAACGAGACTCCGGTATCGATATATTCAAAGGTTGCATCTCAACCGTATTCGTTTTTATTTGAAAGTGTCGAAGGAGCGGAGAGGATTGCACGATATAGTTTTATCGGTGTTGAGCCGTATGAGGTTATTAAAACTGGAGATGGACAAGAGCATGGTTCAGCTGATCCTCTGGGTTTGATTGAGAAACGATTAAGTGGCAGAAAAGTTGTTGCACAGTTTAAATCAAATATATTTGATGGAGGTGCTGTCGGTTATGCGTCTTATGAAACAGCCTCATATTTTGAAGATCTGCCAACCGCAGATCACGATTCACTTAACCTTCCAGAATCCGTTTTTATGTTTTTTAATACTTATATCATGTTTGATCATATTGATAACGAAATAAGTATTGTTTGTCATGTGAACTTAGATGAAGACATCGAAACATCCTATGATGAAGCAGTTAATAGTATAGAAAATGTTATGGAGTTGCTTGCAAACCGTTCAGGTAAAAATGATAGACAAAGATACAAAAGGTTTAACATTAAAGACGCAAGTAATCAATGTGAATCATTAGCAAAAGTTAAATTCGATGGAGTTGAAGCTACAGTCAACATAGATAAAGAATATTACAAAGAGGCTTTAAACAAGATAATCGATTACATTTACCAAGGAGATTGTATACAGGTTGTTTTTTCTCAGAGATTTAGCTATTCAACCGCCGCTGATCCGCTCGATATTTACCGATCTTTAAGAGAGGTAAACCCTTCACCATACATGTTCTATCTAGACCTAGATGATTTTCATATAGTTGGGGCATCGCCTGAGATGTTGGTTAGGTGTATTGATAACAAAATTGATTATCATCCAATCGCAGGCACAAGGCGACGTGGGTTGGATGATAGAGAAGATGCAAGCATTGCTGAAGAATTATTAACAGATGAGAAAGAGTTGGCCGAGCACATAATGTTAGTTGATTTAGGTAGAAATGATGTTGGACGTGTTAGTAGCCCCGGAAGTGTTAAAGTAACGAAATTGATGGAAGTGGAATTATATTCCCATGTTATGCATATTGTTTCCCATGTGACCGGTGATTTAAAACCAAGTTTGTCATGTTACGATGCCTTTAGATCTTGCTTTCCAGCCGGAACAGTATCTGGTGCGCCAAAGATTAGAGCGATGGAGATTTTGTCTGAACTTGAACCAGTTAAGCGAGGAGCTTATGCCGGAGCTGTGGGTTATTTTTCATTTTCAGGAAATATGGATACCTGTATCGCTTTAAGAACATTGGTAATTAAAGAAGGAGTTGCTCACGTTCAGGCGGGCGGAGGTATAGTAGCTGATAGTGATATTGATAGCGAATATGAGGAAACCATAAATAAAGCTAGTGCGGTTATGAAGGCTATTAGTATAGCTGAGGCACAAAGTTCATGAACATTTTAATCGATAATTATGACTCTTTTACTTATAACATATATCAATATATGTGCGAGTTGGGCGCTGAAGTTGAGGTAATAAGAAATGATAAGGCCTCTATTGAAGATATCGCAAAGATGAAACCGGAAAAAATCATAATATCTCCAGGCCCGTGCAATCCGGATAAGGCAGGTATATCAACATCAGTTATAGATCATTTCAGGTCTAAGGTGCCTATTTTGGGTGTTTGTCTGGGTCATCAGTGTGTAGGACAGGCATTTGGAGCCATAGTAGGCCCAGCTGGAGAAATAATGCATGGTAAAACTTCTTATATTCATCACGATGGTAAAGGTGTTTTTACTGATATTCCAAGCCCATTTGCTGCTATTAGATATCACTCACTATCGATATCTAGGGAAAAATTTCCTAATGATTTAGAAATTTCAGCTTGGACAGAAAATGGTATCGTGATGGGCGTCAGACACAAATCACTGCCAATCGAGGGAGTGCAATTTCATCCTGAATCGATTAAGACAGAATATGGCAAGCAATTGCTACAGAACTTTTTATCTGTTGAAGCTAGAGGATGATTTAAATGATTAAAGAATGTATAAAAAAATTATCTCTTGGAGAGGATCTTAGTTTTGTTTTAGCGACTTCAGCGATGGAAAATATAATGAGTGGTGATGCCACTCAAGCACAAATTGGAGCCTTTATAACTGCATTGAGCGTCAAAGGAGAAACTCCGGATGAAATCGCGGGAATGGCTAAAGTAATGCGTTCTAAATCTTATCAAGTGAAATGTGATTATCCAGTTATCGATACATGTGGTACAGGTGGAGATGGATCCAATTCCTTTAATATTTCCACTGCTTCAGCTTTTGTTGTGGCCGGGGCCGGAATTAAGGTAGCCAAGCATGGCAACCGAGCTATGTCTGGCTCGAGCGGTAGCGCAGACGTTTTAGAGGCACTTGGTGCTAACATAGACCTAAGTCCTGACTCAGTTGAAACATGCTTAAATGAAACTGGGTTTGGTTTCATGTTCGCGCAGAGATTTCACCCATCTATGAAATTCGCTGCTGGCCCAAGAAAAGAAATAGGTATTCGCACAGTTTTTAATATTCTTGGCCCATTAACTAATCCTGCTCAATCTAAATTCCAGCTAATTGGAGTTTCCAGTAAAACAATTGCTAAAAAAATGATACAGGCATTGAAAATACTTAAATCGAAACATTCAATTGTTGCGTATGGTGAAGATGGATTGGATGAGATTTCATTATCTGGCCGTACGTTTATATGGGAATTAAAGGACGGAATAATATCTGAGAGTTCGATCAAACCATCTGATCTAGGATTACCTATGGTAGATAATGATGCGATAAAGATAAATAATCCGAATGAAAGTGCAAAAATGTTAGAGCAAGTTTTATCTGGAATCGACACGCCTGCTAGATTACTAGTGCTTGCTAACTCAGGAGCGGCGTTGGTCGCAGCAGATAAAGCGGAATCTTTTATTGATGGAGTTAAGATTGCCATAAATTCGATAGACAATGGTTCAGCTTTAAATGTGCTTAAGTCTTATGTCAAATTAAGCAACACTCTATCTTAGGAATTGAGCTGAATATGAAGATACCAGATATATTGCAAGAAATAGTTGAAGCTAAGCGAAGAGAATTAGAACATGTAAAAGTCAATTTCCCTCTGGCTGACTTAACAGACAAAGCATCTCTACAGGACATGCCCTTAAACTTTTCAGGTGCATTATTGGGTGAATCTATACGGGTCATTGCAGAAATAAAGAAACGCTCTCCTGCAAAGGGAGATTTAGCATCAAATGTAGATGTATCTAAACTTGCCAATATATACTGTGCCAACGGGGCAGCTGCTATTTCAGTTTTAACCAATTCAGATCACTTCGGTGGTAGTATCGATGATTTAAAAATAGTCACTGGAATTGCTCATCAACAGAGGATACCTGTTTTAAGAAAAGAATTTATTTTTGATCCTTATCAAGTTGTCGAAGCTAGGGCTAGTGGTGCAGATGCTATTTTGCTAATTGCATCCATGCTGACATGTGAAGAAATGCAAAATCTTAAAAAGGTCGCAGATGGATTATGGATGCAAGCTATTTTCGAAGTTCACGATGAAGAAGAGCTGAATGATGTAATCGCCTGTAATGCAGAAATTATTGGCATCAATAATAGGAATTTACATACATTTGTAACCGATATTGAAGTGACAGAACGATTAGCACCTTTGATACCAAGTGGGAAAATAATTGTTAGTGAAAGCGGTATTTCGGGGCCAGAAGATTTGTCTAGGATTGCAGACGCGGGTGCTCACTGTGTTCTAATTGGAGAAACTTTAGTTACAGCTGATGATCCTGGTGTAAAGCTGAGGCAGTTAGCGTGACAAAAGTTAAGATATGTGGCCTAAAAAAATTAGAGCATATGTTAACTGTTACTGAGTTGGGGGCAGATTTCTTGGGATTTGTTTTTGTTGAAGGGGTTAGGCGTGAAATTTCACCAGATGATGCGCACGGTCTTATTAACCAGTTGAAACAGAACTACACCGGTAAATTGCCGAAATTAGTAGGCCTTTTTGCAAATCAAGATTCTTCATATGTAAATCAAATTGTAAATTATTGTGACTTGGACATGGTTCAATTATGTGGAGATGAAGATTCTGAATATTGGGCTAAGATCAATTCATCAATAATTAAACAAGTTAAGATGGAAGTTGAAAATCACAGCGAATATGTTTTGAATCAGATTAAGCAAAAAGTAGATGAAATAAGAAATGCCGGACATATGCCTCTGCTTGATTCATATGAACGTGGAGCCCTTGGAGGAACTGGTAAGACGTTCGATTGGTCCATGACAAAGCTGGTCAGTGGTAATCAACGGTTAATATTAGCTGGAGGTTTGACTCCAGCTAATGTTAATCAAGCTATAAATATGGTGCGGCCGTGGGCAGTCGATGTGTCGAGCGGCGTGGAAACTAATGGTCAAAAAGATGACTTAAAACTTCGTGACTTTATTAATAATGCGTTCAATGCCTCTAAATAAAGTAAACTGCCTGTACTGAATCTTGACAGTTGGCGAGCCATTTCATAGCCTTTTGATTTCCACGATTACAAAACAAATTGAATATAATAAAATTGGAGGATTATATTGACTTACGAATTTAACCATGTTCACCTTAAAGCCGCTGACCCTAAAGCGGCAGCTGACTGGTACGTAAAAGCGTTCGGATTTACAATTGTGAGTGACTCTACGAGGAATTTTGGAGATAGGTTTATCGCCTGCGACACGGTAGATGGAGTTAGAATAAATATTTCTAATGAAAGAACTGGTGAGACTTTAGGAAATGGAGATGCTGGAGCTCATTTTGGTATTGAGCATTTCGGAGTGAATGTTGAAAATATATCATCAGCTATTGCCGAGTTAATTGACTTGGGAGCAGAATTATTGGAAGGCCCGATTGACTGCGGTGGAGGACTTCATATTGCTTTTATAAAATGCCCTCAAGACACTCGAGTTGAATTATTACAACTGCCATAAATAAGGAATTTTTGAATACCACTAAAGTCAGCTGTATTTTTTGTCAAATCCTTTTTGAACAATCGGCAGATATGTTCTTGTTCAAAAATGATTATTGTTTTGCTATTAGAGATATAAATCCGGTCGCAAAAGTGCATTTTTTAGTAATACCGAATAAACATTTAACATATTTGGAAGAATGGGATGAATCTAGTTTGAATATAATCGGCAAAATGGTTGATGTTGCTAGGAAATTGGCGGATTCAGAAGGGATAATTGATACCGGTTATAGGTTATCAATAAACCAAAGAGAAGATGCAGGCCAAATGGTTGACCACTTACATCTTCATGTATACGGTGGAGAAAAATTAAGGAGAATGTAATTGCCTTCAACAGAAGCAGTTATTGCTAAAAGATTCAACAACTTGTTAAGGCCACTGCAGGTGCATATTAACCGGACTACCGTGCTGGCTGGTGAATTAGCAGAGATTCATGGAGTGGACAAAGATGTTTGTGAATTGGCTGCAGGTACGCATGATCTGTTCAGATCTGAACCAGATTTTGCACAAATAGCTGCAGCAGAAAAATATGGAATTCCAATTGGGGATATCGAAGCTATAACCCCGATGTTGCTTCATGGACCTATTGCCGCTGCCTGGCTGGAGAATGAAGCGGGTTTAATGGACAACCGTGTACTAGAAGCGGTTCGTTGGCATACGTTCGGATGGCCTGATATTGATGATGTGGGTAAAATTTTATATCTGGCAGATAAACTGGAACCGGGAAAGATAAATGCAGATCCAACCCTTGAACCGATTAGAATTTTAGCCGAGACTAATCCTGATCAAGCTTTATTGCAACTATTACAAAAGAGGTATGAGGCTCACCAGGACAGAGGATTAGAGGTACATCCATTTACATTGGCGTTAATTGAAAATCTCAAATCAAATTAATTCCGCGAATAAAGAAATATATACCCATGCCTCCCATGCCAGCTCCGCATAAAGCTAGTATTATTTTATATATTCTTCCAGCAATCAGTTTTCTACCACTGGATATAATTATTGAAACGAGGCTGAACCAAGCAAAATCAGCCAAAATATGCCCGAAGTAAAAGCAAGCGACCCCCATCAATCCATATTCCTGAGACCATATTAAGTAAGCTAGTCCAACTGTAACCCACCAAACACTCCAGTATGGGTTAGATAATGTAACTATGACCCCGCCAATAACTGGCCCCATTTTGTCAAAATTTGATTTATTATTCGTCGTAGTTATTTGGTTGTCTTTTAGTGAGGTCCGTATATACGAGCCAGCCATAAATATTAGTACAGTGCCCCCTATAATTGAAATGCAAATCTGAGCTATATCAGAATCCAAAATTGTTCCTGCTCCGAAATATAGTAAAGCTACTATTCCTAACTCAAGAATTGAGTGGCCTAGAGAAATTGCTGGGCCAGCCCAAGGTCCCATTCTTAGTGATTCTTTGATATCGTAAGCAAGTAATGGACCAGGAGAGACAGCTCCCGAGAGTCCTACAATCCAGGATGTTGCAAAAATTGGAAATAATACGTCAATATTCATCTTTTACAAACCATATCAGAAGTTTATTTGTCGTTAATCTAATATTGTTAGATGATTATCGATACATTGGATTAAAAGTAGAGGATTAGTCATGTTTGATATTTTGATAAAAGGTGGACTAGTTTTAGATGGTGCAGCGAATCCCGGGCAATATATTTCAGTCGCTGTGCAAAATGACACCATTAATCTTATTCGAGGTGATGTCTCAGAAGTAAAAGCTAAGCGAATCATAGATGCGAAGGGCAAAGTTGTTAGTCCTGGTTTTATCGATGTACATGCACATTCAGGCTTAGTAATATTGTCTGAGCCAGAACATATGCCTAAGGTGCATCAGGGAGTTACTACAGAATTGATTGGCATCGATGGTAACTCCTATGCTCCGTTTTATAATGACCTTGATTTAAAAAGGATGATACAGATTAATTCAGGATTAGATGGTGACCCAGATATTGCTTATAACTGGAGAACTGTTACTGATTATCTAGATTTGTTTGACAGGAAAGTTGCTGTCAACATTGCATACGTAGTTGGAAATTCTCCTCTTAGAGTTGGAGCTATGGGTTGGACCGCCAATAAAGCCAATTCTAAAGACTTGGATAAGCAAAAAGGTTTGCTTAGAGAGTCTATGGAAGAGGGTGCTTTTGGTCTGTCTACAGGACTTGATTACCCCCCTGGGAATTACGCTGATACAGATGAGTTGGTTGCTATTGCAAAAGAGTCAGAAAAACTAGGAGGCTTCTATCACACACACGTGCGCTATAGATTGGGTGATAGATACTTAGATCCTTTTCGGGAAGCTATTGAGATAGGTAAGAGAAGCGGTATACCGATTCATTTAACTCATATGTTTAGAAGGACCACTAATCCAGGGGGCATTTCAAGGATTTTTGATTTAGTAGAGAATGCTCGAGATACAGGTATGGATATAACTTTTGATTGTTTTCCGTACAAATATGGCGGCACCAGGATACTAATTATTTTTCCTGACTGGGCTCATGAAGGAGGTCCAGAACACTTAATTAAAGTACTGTCTTCTCAGGACGCTCGCGAGAGGCTAAAAAAGGAAGTTGTACCTCGTAGTCTGGGGTGGGATGAAATGTGGTTAACCTATTTTAAAAAACCTCATAATAAACAATATGAAGGTAAGTCAATCGCTCTTATCTCTGAAATGCGTAAACAACATCCAGTGGATGTTTTATGTGATCTTTTATTAGATGAGAATCTTAGAGTATCTTATTTTGCAGATGCAGTAGATGCTAGGACTATACCCGATCTAATTGCTCATCCATTGTATATGGTTGGTAGCGATGCATTATTGATAGGGGATTTTCCGCCACCTATGGGTTACGGTTGTTTTCCTGTCATTTTATCTGAAATAGTTCGAGAGGAACAAAAGCTTTCTTTACCAGAGGCTATAAGAAAAATGACTTCATATCCTGCACAAAGGATTGGTATTAAGGATCGAGGTTTAATTAAAGATAACTTTAAGGCGGACATCGTCATATTTGATCCAGATGAAATAAAAGCTAATGCTACTAGGCAAAATCCACGTCAACTTTCAACAGGGGTTGATTATGTGATTGTTAATGGAGATGTGGTTATTGAAAAAGGAAACCATACAGGATCACTACCTGGCCGAGCTTTGAAACGCACAGGATAAAATTGATGGGCAGCTTATATGTAATAGCAACACCTATTGGGAATTTAGATGATATTTCTATTAGAGCAGTAAATGTTTTAAAAAGTGTTCAGTTAATAGCGGCTGAGGACACACGTATAACTCGTCGTTTATTATCTCACTATAAGATTGATACAAAGTTAATTAGTTATCATGAGCACAGTAAGCTTTCTAAATCTCTTAAGTTGATTGATTTGTTGAGAAATAACGATCTGGCTTTAGTCTGTGACTCTGGCACCCCAGGTATCAGTGATCCTGGTCGTGAGTTAGTTAGAATGTCACGAGAAGAAGGTGTTGATGTGATTCCTGTGCCTGGGCCATCTTCCGTCTTAGCCGGAATCTCAGTATCTGGTTTGAATACAGACAGGTTTATGTTTGTAGGGTTTTTGCCTCGTAAATCTTCTGAACGAATTAAATTATTTAAAAAAACCCTTCCGGAGCATACTGCATTAGTATTCCTTGAAAGTCCGCGTCGCTTGCATGCGAGTTTGATAGATCTTAAAAATTCTTTGGGTGATCGAAAATTAACAGTGTGCAGAGAGATGACAAAGATTTATGAAGAGATTTTTGTTGGTAATGCGGACACAGCTCTTGCACATTTTAAAGATCCTAGAGGCGAATTCACGGTGATTGTAGATGGCGGTATAGAAGACAGACCGAGTAAATTAATTGAAGACAATGCGCGAAAAATGTTGTTGCAATTAGCGGCCATGGGTGTATCGGGTAGAGATTCAGTTGAATTTGTAGTAACTCAAACAGGAATGGCAAAACGAAAGGTGTATCAGATGTGGCAGGATGATACCATGTGATGTATACCGCTAGAAACTTTTTTCAAGGTTGACAATTTCGTGAGTGCTACTCAAAAAATTTTAGTTGCTGTTGCATGGCCATATGCAAATGGATCGATTCATGTGGGACATGTCGCTGGCACATATTTGCCGGCTGATATATTTGCCAGATACCATAGATTAAAAGGCCACGATGTTCTAATGGTTTCCGGAAGTGATGCTCACGGTACACCAGTTACGTTGGAAGCTGAGAAGAGAGGTGTTTCACCTTCAGAAGTAGCTAACCTGTATTTAGATGAATTCAAAGATAATTGGGATAGACTGGGTATATCTTTCGACCTTTTTACGTCGACCAGTACTGAGAATCATGCATCAGTTTCACAGGAGTTATTTCTAACACTTAAAGATAATGGATATATTTTTGAAAAATCGATGCATCAACCATATTGTATTGACGACAATAGGTTTTTAGCAGATAGGTATGTTGAAGGCCAATGTCCATTATGTTCTTATGACAAGGCAAGGGGTGATCAATGTGATAGTTGCGGGAGAACCTTAGATCCTCAAGATTTAATTAATTTAACCTGCGGTTTATGTGGCGGTTCTCCCGAAATAAGAGAAACCATACATTTCTTTTTTGAGCTAACAAAATTTGAAGATTTACTAAAACAATGGATCTCTAAAAAACTGGATTGGAAACCTAATGTCCTCAACTTCACTAAAGGTTTTTTGGAGGGAGGGCTAGTTGACCGACCTATTACCAGAGATATTGAATGGGGTGTGGAGGTACCTTTACAAGGATATGAAAGCAAAAGACTTTATGTATGGTTCGAGGCGGTTATAGGATATCTGAGTGCATCGAAGGAATGGGCAATCTTAAAGGGTGAACCAGATGCATGGAAAGATTTCTGGACTGGTGAATCTCAATCCTACTACTTTATGGGCAAAGACAATATTATCTTCCATTCAATTTTATGGCCAGCAATGTTAATGGGAAATGAAAATTTGAATTTACCAACTAACGTACCAGCAAACGAGTATTTAAATATGGAAGGGTTCAAGTTATCCACTAGTAGGAATTGGGCAGTATGGTTGCCAGATTATTTGGATCAATACGAACCAGACCCTCTTCGTTATGTCATTGCATCTATATTACCTGAATTGTCAGATTCAGATTTTTCATGGAAAGAATATATCCGTGCAAATAACGATGAATTAGTAGCAACATATGGAAACCTAATTCACAGAGTTTTAAGTATGACATTCAATTATTTTGATGGCCAGGTTCCAAGTAATAAATTAGTAGATACAGAATGCGAAGAATTACTTTTAAAATGCGAAAAAACCATTTTGTTGGTTGGGGAATCAATTGAACAAGCTCAATTCAGAAAAGGACTATCACTCGCTATGACATTGGCATCGGATGCAAATAAATTCTTGGAAGAACGTAAACCATGGCAGACAAATAAAAGCGACAAAGAAAAAACCGCAGCGTCTTTATGGACGTCGTTATCGGTAATTAATTGTCTAAGAGTTGTACTGGAACCTTATCTTCCGCATTCATCAGAGAAATTAAAAAAAATGCTTGGTTTTCCAGAAACCAAACCATCGAATTGGGTATGGGATAGAAACGATATTATTCCTGGTATTTCGATAGATAAGCCTGCTCCGTTATTTAAGAAACTTGATGATGAAATCATTGAAACTGAAGACGCGAAGTTAAGAGCATAAAAAGGCTGAAATAAAGTGAGTGTGAATAAATCAAATACAACACTGTCTGACATATATTCACCGATAGTGGATTCATTAGATCGTGTAAAAGTTAAAATTTCATCGTTAAAAGATGATAAATATTCTGATTTAGCTCCCTTGGTCAAGCATGTTATTTCTTCCGATGGCAAAAAAGTAAGGCCAGCTGTTACAGTTTTATCTTCTAAATTTCACCCGAATGATGGTTCAACTTCTGAAACCATGGCTGCAGCCGTTGAGTTGCTGCATATAGCCACATTGATTCATGATGATACCGTAGACAATTCCGATATGCGGAGAGGAAAAGGAACCGTTTCTAGCTTATGGGGAATAGATGAAGCGGTTGTTTTAGGAGATTATATGTTTGCAGCGTCGGCTACATTTGTGTGCGACACAGGGAATATTAGAGTAATACGGCGTTTTGCAGAAACAATTATGGAATTATCCAAGGGACAAATGAATGAGTTGATTCATGCTTTTAGTATTAGCCAGAATATGGATGATTATATTAATCGAATATATAACAAAACTGGATCACTTTTTGCCACAGCGGCAGAGTCAGGAGCAATACTTAGTGGTGCCGACGAGAACATCGTTAGTGCTTTGCGAACATACGGGGTCAATTTAGGTATAGGTTTTCAGTTGTTAGATGATATTTTAGATATAGCAAGTAGCAAGGAGAAAAGTGGTAAGCCAGTAGGAAATGACATCTTGCACGGGGTTATAACTTTGCCAGTTTTGATTCATCGTAAAAACAACCCTCAAGATAATGCAATAGAGTTGTATTTCAAAAATCCGAAACAAAGTTTGCGGGTAGAAGAAATCCTTAAGAAAGTAGGCACAGACTCTATAATCGAGGAATGTTTAGATATGGCTTTTAAGTATAAAAACGAGGCATTTAAGGCGTTAGAAGTTCTGCCGGATACTCTGGAAAGACAGTGCTTGATTGATCTTCTTGAATATGTTTTTAATGATTGTCGTGAATTATCTTAAAACCAATTAAAGACCTTATAAATAAAATATGCCAATACTAGCAATTATGTAAATAATTAATAGGCTGGATGATTCTATATTAATCCACCTGGATGAAAACCCTTTAGGATGATTTTGGCGTATTAATAATGCGGAAACAATAATCAGTGTCATTAAAATGGCAGTTAGACCTGTTATAACATGGGAAAACGAAATATTTGCCCATAACGAGCTACCGGTTACTGCCAACTCATCAGCAAATAATATGAATCCCATGTTAAATAAATTGGAGCCGAGTAGGTTTGCAACTGCCATTTCTGGATTACCCAACCTTAACGCAGCGACAGTAGTAGCCAGCTCTGGTAGTGAAGTACTAATTGCTAAAAACTGGGTGCCTACAAAACTTTGTTCCCAATTAAGAGCATCTGCCAATCTATCTCCAATTTCAGATAACCAGATCGATGCTCCAATTATGCATATAGCGGATATCATATAAAACAGGAATGCTCTTTTCGTCTCATTATCGAGTTTGCTTTTTACACTCTCATTTGTGTTTTTAGTGTCGTCCAATTTCGCTTCTTTTTTATCAATCTGGTAAACAATATATGTAGCAACGATAAAGAAAAAAACTAATACAATTGACAAAGGACTCACATACCAGTTGTCGAGTAAATTTGTCCAATGATGGATAGCCGTAGATATAGATGCAATAAAAATTATTACAATTCCCAATATCGCAACGATGACTGGAGCGCGTGAAATTGAGGCTAACATTGGACCTTTACGCCATATTATGTCCGCGATTGCTATGATTAGCAGATTTACTATATTGCTGCCGAAGGCTGCGCCAGCTGCTAAATCAGGCGCGTTTGCAAGTGTGATTGAACTAATTCCGGTGGCCAGTTCAGGCAAAGAAGTTGCAGTGGCCAATAAAACTATCCCAACAAATGTGTGTCCCAGGCCAATTTTAATAGCAATCGTGTCTGACGAAGTAACGAGATATTTGGAAGCTATAAGAATCAATATTGCCGCTGCAATAAGTTGTATCCAAAGAAGTGGTAGCAACGTCTATACCGACATAACTCGCAGCATATTAGTTCCACCAGGAACACCGATTGGTAAACCCGCAACCAGTACTACTAGACCTTCACCATTTATCTCAGGTGATTTATGAGCTTCCTTTTTCACGATTGTGAAGAAGTCATTAACATCTTTGACGGGTAAAGTAGTCATTGGTGTAACTCCCCATGTTAATGTAAGTCGTCGTTGAGTTTCCTGGAAGGGAGTCAATGCAAGGATAGTTGACCGAGGTCGATATTTGGAAACTCTAGCTGCTGTACTTCCAGATTCAGTAAAAGCCACAATCAGCTCGGCATTTAGTTGATAGGCTGTCTGACATGAGCTATATGCTATTGAATCATCAGTTTGATGTTCCATATGTATCCGTTTCTCTACTAACATCGAGTCATAAGGTAGAGCCTTCTCGGCCTCTAAAGCGACTTTAGACATCATATAAACTGACTCAACAGGATATTTGCCTATAGAAGTTTCACCGGAGAGCATTATGGCATCTGACCCATCAAAAACCGCATTTGCTACATCAGTTACTTCTGCACGTGTTGGAGACGGGGAACTAATCATTGATTCAAGCATTTGAGTAGCAGTTATAACTGGCTTGCCAGCAATATTTGCAGCTTTTATAAGGCGTTTTTGTATTGTAGGCACCTCTGATAGATCTACTTCAACACCCATGTCTCCCCTGGCAACCATAATTCCATCTGTTACGGCAAGGATCGACTTGAACTGACGTATACCTTCTGCTGTTTCAATTTTTGATATTATTGCTGGATTAATCCCACGGGTATTAATTTGTTCTTTAATTGATTCAATGTTGGATGCAGAGCTAACACTTGATATTGCAATAAAATCCGCTTTAATTTCGGAGGCGAAATCAATTGCTAAATCAGTGACCTCGTTCAGGAATTCTCCGGTTGGTATGACTCCTGCAACGTTTACGCCTCTTCCTCGAGAAATTTTACCTGGTGTTATTGCTTCACATAGCACCTCTTCTCCTGATATTTCGAGAACTTTCACTTTCACTAACCCGTCTGCTATTGCTATGATTTTCCCAGGTTTAGCATCTTTATGAATACCAGGCGGTTTTACAGGGATCATTTCTGCCGAACCTGTAATGTCTGCACTGGTAAGTCGTATTTGAGAGTGTAGTTTAATATCAATGCTTCCGGGCCTAGTCTGACCCGTCCGATATTTTTTCCCTGGTATATCAACCATTACACCAACTGGTTGATTTAATTCGTTAGATGCACTTCGGACCAAGTCTACTGACTTTTTGTGATCATCAATGGTTCCATGGGATAAGTTTAGTCTAGCAACGCTCATTCCGTTTTCAATAAGAGCTTTAACTTGGGGTAGAGAATTGGTTGAAGGACCTAAAGTGCAGACTATTTTGGTTTTAGTCTTATTTTTATTTTGTGAATGTTTCACTTAAAATTAATCCTATGTATTACTAGGCTACTACACCTTGATATACTCGACTAGGCTCGTTTGTAGACGCAAAAGATACAATGTGCGATATTTCTACTATCTATTAAAATATTTAACATGAATGATATGCAATCAATATATGACCTTCAAATGACCGATTTAGAAATTCGTGATATTTACTCGGAATTAGATGATATCGCAAGAAAATTGTCATCAGACCAAGATTTGATGGTGATTAATGGCCGATTAGAAAAAATTAATAAAGCATTAGAAGCACAAGAATCTGATAGAAGACAAAAAGAGCGTGAGATTAGTGAATTGGAAAGTAAGATAAGTGAACTGCAGGGTATGCTTTACGATGGGATAATCACTAATGAGAAAGAATTACAGGCTTTAGAAGAACAAAAAGGCTATGCTTCCGAAGAATTAACCTCTAAGGAAGACGATTTGCTTGAACTAATGATTGAAATTGAGAAACTTATTGATTCAAGAGATAAACACTCAGAAGCAGTACAAAAGCTTTTAGCAAGGAAATCGTCAGATTTAATCCATTTGTCAGCCAGAAAAAAAGATTTAACCTCTGATTTGGATAAAAAGCAGACTGAGAGACAGGCTTTAGCTTTAGATGTGCCGGCCGATCTATTATCCCTTTATGAAAAACTCAAAAAGAATAAATCAGGCCACGCAGTTTCTAAACTTGAAGGTCGCTTATGCAGTGTTTGCAGAGTGGAGCTACCTGTTAAGGAACTTCAGGATGCTAAAGCCGGAATAAGATTGGTTCAGTGTAATAGCTGCAGAAGAATAATATATGCAAGTTGAACATAATTAAATTGTGAAAGGTATTCATTGAGAGCAGTAGGCTATTTCAGAAAGCAAAAAACTACAGAATGGTCGAGTGTGGATAATTCTTTTGAGTTAGACTTTTCTGAATATTGTGAAATTAATTTCCACCAAAACATTGGTGTTTATATTGATGAATTCGGATCCAAAGACCAGTACAGTGAATTGCTTTCATTTTTAAAAGACTCCAATTCTGAGTATTTAGTTGTAATTCCAAATGCTAAACACCTTGGCAATGATTTAGAGAAGTTAACAAGGTCATTACTGGAAATCCATTCTACTGGTTCTATATCTCTATGCATGAACGAAAACATGCCGGACCCCGTGCAGAACGCTTTCCAAACTCTTGGTGTGACAGGAGTATCTAAAACTCGTAGTGATCGTGTTAAAGAATCTATGAGAGCCAAGGCAGCTCAAGGTAAGCCTTTAGGTCGGCCTCCTTATGGATACATCATCAATGAAGATGGTGATTTAGCTATAGTCCGTGAAGAAGCTACTATAGTTGAACTTATATACAGGCTTTATACCAAAGATCAAATAGGATTTCGTTTAATTGCTCAACACCTTAATGATCGTGGAATAACAACTCGAAAGGGCAAGCCATGGAATGTTGTTACTATTCGCGATGTATTACGTAATGTGGCTTATACAGGTACTTACACCAGATTTGGACTTAGAAAATCTAAAGTGCATGAGCCAATTATCTCACCTGACATATTTAAATCAGCACAAGACATTACAAAGTCTAGGAGGCCCATTGGGCGGGTTTCTCAATCCGAGCCTTTTCTTCTGTCCGGACTCATTTATTGTGCGGATTGTGGGAATAGGATGATGGGAGTCACTCGCAAACAAAAATGGCTTCGAGAAGACAATCGCAGGTCGTTTGGCACATACCGCTATTATCAGTGTCAGTCAAGACAGAATCAAGGTCAATGTACTTATGTGACTTGGCGTGCTTCAATGCTGGAATCGACTGTTATTGGCAGACTGTTTGAACATGTGTCTAATTCTGGTAAAGACATTTCATCAAAAGAAATCGAGCTAATTAATATGCAAAAGCGTGTTAAAAAAATAAACAAAGATCGTGTAAAGACTGCAGAGCGAAGAATGATATCTGCGCTGAGAAGAGTTGCAAATGCTGAAATACCGTTAGATTTAATGTCCGAGTATATCAAAAACCTTGATGGCGCTAGAAAAATTTCTAATAGATTAAGTTCTAGTAAGCAAATGAGAACCTTTAAAGATTTGCAAGAGATTGAAGGGTTGAAATATGAAGATAAAAGAATCCTTTTAGAAGCAAGAATTAGTGATATACGAGTTCATAAAGAAACAGTTGAAGTTTCGTTCTAATTTACCTTTAGTAATAAATACTTTAAAATTTTGTAAGGAAGCAAGATGGCCGGGTGGTTGCTCCTCTATATTAGGAGGAGAGGAAAGTCCGAGCTTCATTCGAGATAGATGCCCGTTAACGGCGGGGCGAGGTGACTCGACGGAAAGTGCCACAGAAACATACCGTCTCTTATTAGAGTAATTCATAAAGAGATAAGGGTGAAATGGTGAGGTAAGAGCTCACCGCCTTGGTGGTAACATCAAGGGCAGGGCAAACCCCATTTGAAGCAAGGCCAAGCAGAGTACCCGTATATATTTGGGTAGAAAGAGAGCTCGATCTCTACTCAGGTCGGCCGCATGACTTAGTTGGCAACAGCTAGGCTAGATAGATAATCACCGTAAGTCATTAATGGAGGACGAAGTCTAAGGATGTAAACTTGCATGGATGACTTGTACAGAACTCGGCTTATAGGCCATCTTGTGACCTTTTGTAATTTAGTTGACTGAATTCTTAAGTTCTTAACTAAAAAAACTTGATAAACTAAGTACATCTAATTGTCTCAAAGTAATCGACTGTAAAATATAGGAGCGTAGCTCAGTCCGGTAGAGCAATGGTCTCCAAAACCATCGGTCGCGGGTTCGAATCCTGCCGCTCCTGCCAATAATTACTATAAGCTTATGCGAATTTCAGGTAGACATTAATGAGCACTCAACTAAAAGGTAAAGTGGCGATTGTAACTGGTGCTGGCCAAGGGATTGGCAAATCAATTGCTCTTGATCTGGCATCAAATGGTGCAACTGTACTGGTAACGGATTTGGATTATAAATCAGCACAACAGACCAGCGCATTAATATCAACTAACAGTGAATGCATGCAAGTAGATGTGGCGAATCTGGATCAAGTGCAAAAAATGATGGACACCTGCTTACAAAAGTTCAGTAAATTGGATATCTTAATCAATAATGCCGGAGTAACGCGATTTATCGACATCATGGGTGTTACTGTAGAAGACTGGGATTTAATTCATTCAGTAAATGCCAAAGGTACGTTTTTTGCGATGCAGTTTGCGGCTAAGCAGATGATAGAGGCAAAGATCAGTGGCAATATAATCAATATTGCTTCTATAGCTGGTAAAGGATGGCATGGTAGTTCTAACGCAGCATACGCGGCAAGCAAAGGTGCAATCATCGCCATGACGACTCTGGCAGCTCAGCAGTTAGGTCCCTATGGCATACGTGTAAATGCGGTTTGCCCTGGCACGACTCAAACTGGCTTGTTAGACAGAATTATTGACTCTATTGCTGAATCACAGGGTGTTAAATCATCCGAAGTCCGCAAATCACCATCGAGAACTAGTCCTACTGGTAGGGATTCAACACCAGAAGACATAGCATCGATGGTTACTTTTTTGGTTGGGCCTGGAGCATCAAATATTACTGGACAGGCCATAAATGTTGATGGAGGGTTAATTAGTCATTAATTTGATTTATTGATTACTATATTGTTGGCCCAGGGAAAGTTTCTAAGTTTTTTTCTAACTCAAGAGCAACGGCAATCACTTTTTCTTCGCACCAAGGTTTAGATATTATTTGGATACCAACTGGTAAGCCTTCTTTTGACGTGCCACCTCTCATTACCAAAGCTGGCCATCCCGCTAGATTGTAAGCATGGCTATAACTACCGTTTTCTGGAAACCCGTCATAACCATGTCCATGTAATGTTGCTGGTACAGGGGCAGCGGGCCCAATCATGACGTCTGTATTGGTAGTTAACATAAATTGCAGCAGCTTACTTCGGTATTCTTCGAGTTCAACCAGCATTTCTAAGAAATCAGGTAGGTATGCGGGACTTGTAGACATCATATTGATTCTGGATAAAAGGTTTGGATCCATCGCATTCGACCCGGCATTTTTTAAGATGGCCCTTGCTGTTTCTCCCGCATCTGCTCCCATTATCTGAGAGTGCAGTGAAGCTGACATCTTAAGAGCTTCTGGGGTTTTTTGGTCTATTGACTTCACATTGTTTTCTAGTATTTCAGCTGCGTTTTTAACTGCATTCTGAATTTCATTAATCGGTGTGGCAAGTCCGTTGTCAGTATGAAAGGTTATGTTGAGTTCCGACAATTTAACTTCAGATGGATCCTTTAACGGAATGGGCATTACTGTGGGGTCTATACCGTCAGGTCCGCTTAGCATTGGCAAAGTTAACGAGATGTCTTCAACGGAACGAGCCATTGGCCCGATTTGTGTTACCAGGCTAAATATTCCAGAGAATGCTGGCCAGTGCCCAGTTCGTGGTGCTCTACCAGTAGTTGGTTTCATTCCGACTATACCGCAACAATGAGCAGGCCACCTGATACTTCCTCCAGCATCACTGCCAATACCAAATGGTGAGCCGCCAGCTGCAATTATGGAAGCCTCACCTCCGCTACTGCCCCCTGGGGTCCTTTCAACGTCAAAAGGATTGTTGGCTTTTCCATACACTAGGTTAGAACTCTCGAATCCCATGCTAATTTCAGGCAAGTTTGTTTTGCCTAATATAATTGCACCGGCTTGTTTCAACCTTTTTACTGCTATCGCATCGGTATCTGGCACATAATCTTTTCTTCCCAAAGTGCCTCCTGTGGATACAACGCCAGCGACTTCAAATGCATCTTTGATGGTAATTGGTACACCGTGTAATGGAGGTAATAATTTAGACTTTTGAGTTAATGAATCTGCTTCGCGAGCCGATTTTAATGCTGATTTCTCAGTCAACACTACAACAGCATTTAATTTAGGATTAACTTGTTTAATCCTGGATATATGATCTGTGACTACCTCTTCTGACGAAACAACATTATTTCTTATTAATTCAGCAAGTTTAGACGCACTATATGTGGTTAAATCATGCGTATCGTTCATATTTTAGGTCGCCATCGACGTATGTTTGTTGAACAGTTATATTCATTATCGAGTCTGGGTTAACGGTTGTGGGGTTATGGCTTAGTACTACCATGTCTGCCCGTTTACCAATTTCTATAGATCCCACCTCGTGGTCCCGATGAATCGCATATGCAGATCCATTGGTATATTGCCGTAATGTTTCTTCAGCTGAGATTGCCTGTTCAGGAGCGATAATGGTGCCAGCAGCAGTTTTTCTGGTAGCTAAGACTGATATCCCAATCATTGGATTGAGAGGAGCACATGGGAAATCTGAACCAGCAGCAATCGTGGCTCCTGAGTCTACCATTACCCTGTATGGGTCAGCCGGTAAATCTATACCAAATTCATCGACAACTCCTTGGAACATGTCTCCTATGCTATAAAGGAACGGTGGTTGTCCTGAGATTACTATTGGCATACTTGCTGCGCGCTTTATCTGATCTTCTCTAGGAAAAGACAAGTGTTCGACCCTTAATCTCAGTTTATCTGCTCCTGGTACTTCATTAATTGCTCTTTCAAATGAGTTCAATGTTTGGTCAATTGCTCTATCTCCAATGCTATGGATTGCAACTTGGATTCCCTTGCTTGTAGCTGAGAGTACTAATTCATCAACTTCTTCTTGCGTGTAATACATTTCTCCAGCAGGAGTTAGGTGGCCTGCAGCATCGCAATGGTTCATACCGTACATAGGATAAACTGGATCCATGAAAAGCTTCATTGCTCCACCTCGTAACCTGTCCGACACATTGTCTTGGTCAAAAACGCCTTTTGATGCTTGTTCAGGGATTTGGAAAAAGCCATCTCCGCCTCGAAGTTGCTGTACAGCGATAGGAAGTTTACCTTTAGAGTCAGCTATTCTGTAAACGTTGGCACTGTCATTCATTGTTAGCGCATCGCCAATACTAGTTATTCCGTAGGCCAGGTGGCGCATAGCATTCTGGTGGACTAAATCAGCTATTCCATCGTCTCCATACTCTTCCATATGCGCTTGCATCGACATCTTGTGTACCGGATCCATAGCTCTTTCCCATAAGAATCCGTTAAGCTTTCCATCATCACCTTTCTGTATCCAGCCTTTATGAGGATCTGGTGTTTCCGAATCTATTCCTGCGAGTTTGAGTGCGGCTGAGTTTGCGTAGCAAGCATGATAAGAGAAATCCATAATGATTACAGGGTTATCTGGAGCCACTTCATCTAACTCACCCATAGTGATAATGGGCTCACCTGAAACCATAGCATTATACCCAAGACCCCAAATCCATTGGCCATTAGGTCGACTCGATGCAGTTACCGCTACAGCATCTAATACAGATTGCTTGCCTAGTGGCGGCATTCGACAGTCAATGGAGACTGGCTCAAATGTAGTCATTGAAAAATGGTTATGTGGGTCGATAAAACCAGGTGTTATTGTGCGACCGTTTAGCCTAATCACTTTAGTGGATTCATTAATAAGTTTTATAATTTCTGAGTTTGTTCCTACTGCGGCAAATTTACCATTTTTAACAGCTAAAGCCTGAGCTCTTGAGCTTTTGCCATCCATTGTTAAGATTTGCCCCTCGAGCATTACTAGATCCATATTAAGTCTCCTGTGTTAAAACTAATTTACTAAACTGATTACTTGCAGAGCATATTTAATGCGACCGATAGGAACGGAGTTTATTTCTGAACTGCTAATGAGTCAAGAAGATGATGAAATAACTGTATATTCTTTTATGTTGCTTGTTAAAGATAGGCTTATAGTTTGATCAATACAGTTTTGTTGTTATTGCAAGCGCTTTGTAAAAGGTCCTCGGCCATATGATAGATGGTTTTTGGATTTCTCAGAATGATGTATATCCTTCAGTCCAATATGATACATATTCACCATCAACCCAAGTTGGCTCTGACTCAAGATGTTCCATGATTTCTTGAAACATCTTATGTTGGTTAGGATTATTCCCGTTTGCTTCTTTTGCTTCCTTACTTTCAAAAACTGCGACTGCAATCCATTCTGGCTGATTGTCAGGGTTCATTAAAAACCAGGCTACTCCTCCAGCAGGAGGTTCCTCTCTAGAATTGAAAACTGCTAACAATTGGTCTTCATGCCCCGTTTTTATCTTCATTGTAAAAATAGTGCCATACATAATAATTCACCTCCACTATGATTTCTTTATAATATTACCGAAGGTATTCTGTTAGCAAAAGTTTTAAGCATTAGTTTTGACTAACTTAACTTTGCATTCTGTACTGTGTTATATAAAATACTGTAACTGTAAGAGAGCTTTAAGCTTTATTATTAGCACTTAATGCTAGCTGTCACACTAATTAACCCTTCATAATTTGAAGTTTTATATTGTGATGCCGAGGTGGCGGAATTGGTAGACGCGCAGCGTTGAGGGCGCTGTGGCCGCAAGGCTGTGGGAGTTCGAGTCTCCCCCTCGGCACCAGCA
>MDTE01096220.1_pt1 | contig 58868 bp, 55 predicted proteins | sample 811231 | NCBI WGS metagenome assembly MDTE01 (sample SAMN05326651, study PRJNA326480) | marine metagenome | isolation source: seawater | place: Indian Ocean: Red Sea | collected 2010
ACAGTAGCTGCTGCATTAATAATAACATCTGGTTTCTGATTTTTTATAAATTTATAAACTTCATTTTGATTTCTTAAATCTAAATTTTTTCTTCTGATTGTAATAATATTTTTATAACCAAAATGTTTTAATCTTCTAATTATCGCAGATCCAACCAAACCAGTGTGTCCAGCTACATAAATTTTTGATTTGATACTAATTTTTCTTTTCATTTTTACTATTTAAAAGATTTATATTTTATTAAAGTAATTATAGCCTCAATTCCATCTTTAAAACCAATTTTTTTCCCCTCAGAATAAGTTCTTCCTTTGTAATCTATTGGAATTTCTTTTATTTTATAATTCATATTTGACAGCTTGGTAGTTACTTCTGGACAAAATGCAAATCCGTTTTCTTTTAAATCTAAAGATTTGAATAAATCTGAGTCAAACATTTTATAACAAGTATGAGCATCTGTTAATTTTTGATTATTCAAAATGTTATTAATTTTAGTTAGAATATAATTTGCAAATATTCTAAATTTGTGACTGAAATTTTGGACTTTTTCTTTATTGATATTTAATACTCGTGATCCATAAATAACTTTTGAATTATTTTTTTGTGCATAGCTAAGTAAATTTAAAATATCAAGGGGGTTATATTCTAAATCTGCATCTTGAATAATAGTATATTTACTGTTTATAAGTTCTTTTGCACTTTTGATTGCAGCTCCCTTACCAAGATTATTATTGTGTAATATTAGATTATCAATTTTATGCTTATTATTCTGAATAATCTCTCTAGATCCATCATTTGAAAAATCGTCAATTACAATTATTTGCTTATCAACCTTTAAACTAACAATTTTATTTAATATTTCTTCAATTGTTTCTTTTTCATTGTAAACTGGAATTATAATTGTAATTAATTTCATATGTTTGAAATCTTTCTCTTTTCATTAATATTAATAATAACTTTTACTCCTATTGGTTCTATTCTGACACAGTTTAAAAAAAAAAATACATATAATTATTCAAAAGATCTTGTATATGGTTTAATTATTATTTGCTTTATAGCATTATTTATAAATTTTTTTTTTCCACTAAATATTTATATAAATAGCATTATACCAATTTTAGGCTTTATAATAATATTAAAAGAAAAGAAAAAATATTTAAATTTAAAATTTTGTAAATATACAATTTTTTCTTCGTTACTAATAACAATTTTAATATTAGAAAGCGAAGTTTACAGGCCAGATGCTGGATTGTATCACCTACCATATATAGGAATATTAAATTCTGAAAAAATAATTATAGGTCTTTCTAATATACATTTTAGATATGGACATACTTCAATTATTCAATATTTGTCAGCAATTTCTAATAATATAGTTTTTAGGGAAAATGGTATTGTTTACGCTCAAACATTAATTGCTGTTCCAATAATACTTAATTTTTTGAGTCAAATTAATAATTATAGAAAATCTAAAAGTTTTAATTTTCATTTTTTTTATTTATTAATAATTTTTATTTATATTGCTTATAAGATGAATAGGTATAGCGAGTATGGTAATGATGCTCCAGCTCATTTTTTAGCATTTTTTTTAATTTCAGAAATTATCAAAAATAGAGAAATTATTGACAGAAAAGAGTTTGCTAATAACTTAATTTTAACTCTATTTATAATACAAAATAAGTTAACACTGTTACCAATTTTTTTGTTTAACATCTTTGGTTTTTTTAAAATAAATATAAAAGAAATATTATTTGAAAAAAAAATTATTTTTTTAACAATTTTTTTTATTTTATGGATTTGCAAAAATGTATTAACATCCGGTTGTATTCTTTACCCAATTTCCTCCCTTTGTGTTAAAAATTTAGAATGGACAAATATTAAAGAAATAGAAAAAGTTGCGCAAGAATCAGAAGCATGGTCAAAAGGCTATTCTGATTTGAAAATAAAAGATGAGAGGTTCAATATTGAAGAATTTAACTCTAAATTTAATTGGATTGAAGCCTGGTCAACAAAACATTTAAAAGTAATTTTTGATATTTTATATCCATATGTCATATTTTTACTTGCAATATTTCTGATAAGCACTTTTTTTAAATCAAAAAAACAATTTAAAATAAAGCTTGAGTCATTTTACTTATTTATACTTTTGCTGTGTTTATCTTGTATATTAATTTGGTTTTTTAAATCCCCAATTTATAGATATGGATATTCATTTATAATTTCATTTCTTGCAATTTTATTTGCTATATTTTTTGTAAAAATAGGGATCACGAAAAATGTAATGAAAAAAATTACAGGTTTTATTTTAATTTTAACAATAACAGTTTTTTTTGGTAAGAACATTCATAGAATACATATTAATACAATTATTTATAATAACTATCCATGGCCAAAGTTTTATTCCATGGATAATCAAAATTTAAAAAGTAATTTGCAATATATTCAAAAAAAATTTGTAAAAGTTTACTATCCTAGTGAATATTGCATGTATTCAAAAAATATTTGTGGTCACTACAAATCAAATATTGATAAAATTAATATTAAAAAAAAGTTTAATTATTTAATAATAAAAAATTAAATTTAGATAACAAGATTTTGTGGTGAATTTTTGAGCCTTAATTTATTTTGATCTAGTATTTCATCTACAAATACTTCTAAAGCATTGTCTAAATTTTTTAATTTTATCTCGATTTCAAGAAGTAGATTTCTATTTTTTAAAAGGTTCGTAAAATTTTTATCTATTTTCAAATATATTTTGAAATGATTATCTATTTTATTTACTAAAACGCTATCATCATTTAAATCTTTATTATCTTTGATAATTTTTAATAATATTCCATTAATCTTATTTATTTTATTTTGATAACTTTCTTTTTTCCATCTATCTGTCACCTCATAATAATCTCTATTTATGTCAAAATTTTTATTATTTTGCATTTTATAATTTTTAAATAATAATCTAATTAAACTATTTAATTCATAAAAATATTTTCCAACACTAAAAGGTAAAATAATTCCTTTTTTTGGATAAAACTTTTTAACAAGTCTTATTTTTTCTTCTAAATAAATTACTGAGTGATCTGATGCCTCTTGAATATTTTTATTTATAATTAGTTCACAAAATAAATCTAAAACTTTTTTTTTAATAGATTTTTCGCTGCAATCATGAAATACACTTTTTATAATATCTTTTTCAATTTTCATGAAAAAGTTATGGTCGAAAATTTTTTCTTTAAGGAAGCTATCGGTTTCTTTAAAATCTTTGATATAAAAACTTTTTGGGTTTAAAAATTCTAGATTTAGCTCATATTGATCAAATAAATTTTTATTTTCATAATTTATTTTTATATAATTTTTTACATCTTGTTTTTGAATAATTTTTTTTTTTACAACCTTATTTACTTTAGAAAATAATTTCTTATATTTTTCAATATTAATTTCTATTAAATATAGATAATGATTATTATTATCTTTTTGCTCTATTTTTGAAAAATTATCTAAATAAATTTTAATTTCATCTTTAAAATGGGAGTCAAATTTTTTTTTATCTAATTTTATTATAAAATATGTATTGTTATTTTCTACTAAAGCATCAACTAAGTTTTTAAAACTTTGTAAATCATCATTTGCAGTGGGCACCCAAAATTTTAAAAATTCATTATTTGTTCCAAATCCCCGTAGGTCATCTAAAAGGTTTTTGCTATAACTCTCTACAAGGTCTTTAAAATTTATTTCTAACATTTCAAACTTTTATGTTAATATTAGCTTCAATTTCTTTAGAGTTTAGTCTCGGGCTTAAATCGTGAATTGGTCTCCCAAACTGTAATTTTGGAACTACATTTTGATTTTCGTTGATATTAATATTACAAACAACTGGTTTATTAGAATTCAAAACATGATCAATTTTATAATCTAAGTCATTGTGATTATTTATTTCGACAGTCTCAATGCCATATGCTTTTGATATTTTTATTAAATCTGGCATAGCTAAATCAGATTTACTATCGACACCTACCCTCCTTGAATTCAACCACATATCTTGAGTTTGTTTTATCAATCCATAACCTTTGTTATTTAATACAAATATTTTTGCAGGAATTTTTAAATGTGAAATAGTCGCAAGTTCTTGGATATTCATTTGCATAGAACCATCACCAATTGTACAGATTATATTTTTATTTTTCTTGTCAGCCATATATGCTCCTATAGTAGCAGGCATTGAGTATCCCATTGGCGAGTGATTAAGTGCTGTAAACACTCGCTGACCTTTTAAATAAAAAGCTTGCATAGCCCAAATTAAATTTGCACTTGCGTCAGGTATTAATATGTCATTTTTCCCTGTTTTCTCTGATAATTTAAGCATAAATACATATGGATTAACATTTTTGGACTGCTTGTAATAATTTTCCTCTACAATAGGATACTTTTCCTTCCAGTTTTGAAAATGCGCAATCCATTTTTCGTAATTTTTTTTTATTTTTATTTTGGGTAGAATTTTTTTAAAAAAAAGTTTTAAATCTATATTAATCTTAAGGTCTATCTTAATTCCATTTTTTTTTAAAAATTCATTCTTATCTATATCTATTACAATTTTTTTTGCATTTGGGGCAAAGGCAGCAATGTTGCTCCCTGTTATTTGGGTATTCAATCTACAGCCCAAAGAAATGATTAAATCTGCATTTTGAATAGCAAAGTTTCCAAATCTTGTAGCTGCAACTCCAAAAGTGCCTGCATTTTTTTTATCATCATAATTAAATAAATCCACAGTAGCCCATGATGGAGCATATGGTATTCCAGTTTTGTTAATTATTTTTTTTACATAATTCTTTGTATTTGAGAGATTAATTCCATTGCCTAAAACGAATATTGGTTTTTTTGCTTTAAATATCATCTGTAAAAATTTTTTTTCAAAATTTATTTTCTTTATTTTTTTCTCTGGAGGTTTAAATTTTTTAAGTTTTTTTGGATTTATGAATGATCTTTGAATATCATCAGGCAAATCCATTAAAACTGGACCTTGGCGTCCCTCTGTGGCATAATATAACATTTTTTCTAACTCATATCTCACTTTATTCTTATCTTTCAGTAAAACAGCATACTTTGTAATGGGTTTAACTAAATCGACAACCTCCATTTCTTGGAAACCAATTTGTCTAATTTTTTTATTTTTTCTTAATTGGTTTTTAACAACTGCTCCAGAAAAATGAAACGTTGGTATCGAGTCAAAAAATGAGCATCCAATTCCCTGCATCAAATTTATCATTCCCGGTCCGCTTGTTGCAGCTGTTACTCCAATTTTACCATTGATCCTTGAGTATGCATCCGCAGCAATAGATGCTGCTTGCTCGTTTTGAGACGGTATTACTTTTATGTCTTTTCTCTTGCCAAGACTATCTAATACATGAATAATATTTCCACCTTGACCTACAAACACAGTGTCAGTGATTTTTGATAAAAACTGAGCAATATAATCTGAAACTTTCACAAGAAATATTAAATAAAATTAATGTGTTCAGGAATTTTATTATTTGGTCTCTCCAATTTAATTTTACCCTTAACAAAATTATCTAAGGTTTCATTAACCTTATGTTGTAAGCATAAACTAGCACACATTTTTTGAGCATTAAATTTTGGTGATGCAAGATAATTCATAACCTCCCAATATTTTTCAGATTTCCAAATATCTTTAAATCTAGTATCGCAAATATTACCAATGTGAAATTTCTTATATTTTTCATTGAATAGACCACCACATGGAGCAACCAAACCAGAACCAGAAAGTTGTAGCATAAATGGTGCGCCATAGCATCTTTGGTAAATTCTTTTGTTATTTCCTTTATCTTCAATCTTTGACCATTTTATAACACATTTATATTCTTCATCGGATAATGTCTCAGCTTCCTTGAGTTTTTTATAAAGTTTTTCATATCCATCATAATCTACGCCTAGTCCACCATCTTCATTATCTGAACAGTGTTTTATAATTGCATAATCAGGTCTCAACTCTTTGCCTAGTTTAGCAAATGGAATAATCTGATCTCCATCCTGAGGCATCAAAACCATTTGCATACCTATGGTAACTTTAAGATTATCTCTTTTTTTTATTTCAACCATATCTCTAATATTTTGACACACTCGGTCATATGAATTTTCTTTGACTCCCATAATTTCTGAATATCTTTTTTTTTCTCCTGCAGAAAAATTTACTCTTAAATAAGTCAAATAAGGGAGAACTTCTTCCAATCTATTTTTAGTTAGCACAAATGCATTTGTACCAACGGCCATGGACAAACCAAGTTCGTGCCCCTTTTTACAAGCATCGATAAATACTGGAGAAATTGTACTTTCTCCATCTGATACAAAGCTAATACCTTTCACGCCTATTTCTGCACAGTCTTCTAGAAAATCAAAAATTACTTTTTTTGTAATTATTTTTCTATCATTCTCTTGAAACATTGCATAACAAAAACCACAAGAATAATTGCAAGCTCTAGTTAATGCCATATCAATTGTAATTGGAGCGACTCTCTCTCCATTTTGCCATTTTTCTACTCTGTCTAAATGCCAAGCTAATTTTGTACCGTCTAAAATTAAATCTTGATGATCTTTCATATAAATAATTGTATATATTATATAGTTGTTACTAAAAAGTTCTTTTTATAGATTTTTATAAAAATTATTAATTTCGCTGCAAATGTGCAAGATTTCAGTTTTTTTTAAGTCCTGGTGTATGGGCAAAGATAATATTCTGCCGCTTTGTTTTTCAGCAATTGGAAAATCACCTCTTTTATAATTGAAAATTTTAGATGCTGGTTGTAAATGAATTGGTACAGGATAATGTATTGAAGTACCAATTCCTTTTTTTTCCAAATATTTTTTTAATTTATTTCTTTTGTTTATTTGCACTACAAATGTATGATAAGTATTAAATTCATCTTTTTTTTCAATTGGGAAAAAGACATTTTTTGGCAAATTATTTTTGTATATGTTGTAATTGAATCTTCTTTTTTTTATTATCTCTTTTAGTTTTTTTAATCTGAAATTTAGAATAGCAGCTTGCAAATTATCCATTCTGGATACGTGTCCAAAATTTTTAATTTTATTTCTATTGGTCATGCCTAGATTACATAAATCTTTAATTTTTTTATAATATTTAAAATTATTAGTGACCAGGTAACCTGCATCTCCTAAAGCATTTAAATTTTTAAGAGGATGCGCAGAAAAACATCCTATGTCGCTAAATGATCCCGACATTTTACTTGCATATCTAGATCCTATAGATTGAGCAGAGTCCTCAATAATTTTTAAATTATATTTTTTCGAAATTTTTTTTATTTCAATCATGTTGCACATTCTTCCAGTCAAATGAACCGGCATTATTACCTTGGTTTTTTTTGTTATTGCTTTAATAATTTTATTAGGATCTATATTTTGATCTGGCAGTACATCAACAAAAACTGGCTTTGCACCAAGGTGGGCTATTACTGATGTTGAAGCAATGAAAGAATTTGGAGGTGTAATTATTTCATCACCTCTTTTTACTCCGCAAACGAATAATGCGATAGTTAGAGCATCGGTTCCACTATTTAAAGCTACCGAATATTTTGTTCTACATAATTCTGCTAAATTTTTTTCAAATTTTTGAATTTCTTTGCCTCCTACAAATTCTCCTCTATTTATTACATTTTCAAATATTGATAATAAGTTTTTCTTAAATTTTTTATTTTGGTGTGCTAGATTTACGTAAGGAATTTTCATTATTTAATTATTCGTATGCATTATAAATCACAGTATAAAAAAAATTTCTACAAAAATAGATACCTTTATATTTATTTTATTTTTATTTTAATTATTTCTTTATTGTCAGTTTTATTTACCTATTTTCTTGTAGACAAATTTCCAAATGTTTTTGACGAAAATAAAAAATTAGTCTTATTACAAATGCAATTTGATTACGGGAAACTTGTAAATAATATTTTCTACAAAGGATCATATATACAAAAATACAATGATATTGACAGCTTTTTGGTAAGGCTGCCCTTTTTGCCACTGGTAACTAGCTATATTGGTAAACTAACTTTAAATATATATTTTTTTTTAATCATCAAAAATATAATTTTTTTCTCAATCTATTATTTAAGTGTAGTTTTATTTGTAAAAAGTCAAAAAAAAACAAATGATATAATTTATTTATTTATTTTACTTTCTATATATTTTTATAATTTTTATAATACCTCAACTACTTTTAATTTTTTTTTCTCAGATAGTTATATCTCAATAATATTGCCATCAATATTCTTGTTATTGATATCTGAAAACAAGCATAGATATCTCTTAATTGCATTCTTATTATTTTGTTTATATTTAACTAAAAGCTCAATGTTTTTTGTTTGCATGATATGTCCAATTATGTTTTTCCTTATAGAAAAAGAGTTCAATTTTGTAAAACGTGCATTACCAATTATATTTGTATTAATTGCAGTTATATCATGGGGAACTTTCGGAGTATTAAAAACTGGTAAGTTTCCATTTGCATCAACATTATCATCAGTAAATCAAGAAGGATTATCTAGAATTTTAAATGATGATTTTAAGAATTACTATCCAAAAAAATCGGTCGATCTAATTCCATTCAATAAAATTGAAAAAACACTTAATAATGAATGGGAATATTTTTATCTGTACAAAAAAAATAATCTAGATTTTATTAAAAATAATCCGAAAGAATTTATTTACGGAATAATTTTAAAAACAAAATTTATTCTTCTAAATTTTAGGAAAGATGGTGTTTTTCCAGATCGAAACGGTGCTTACAATAACCCAATTATGATATCCCATATATTGAACAGAATTTTGAACTTAGCATTTATTATAATTATTATAAGCAAGTTACTTAGAGATTTTAATTTTAAGAAATATGATAAATTGGATATTTATTCTGTAGTATTATACTTGCCATTTTTATTTCCTTATCTTGTTGGTTGGGCTACCTCCAAACATCTTGTACCAATTTTTTTAACAATTAATTTATATATATTTATAAAAATTTTTAATTTAAAATTTAAAGACTAATTTTTTACGAAAGAAACCTGCATAGTTCCCTTACCCCAGAAAGGTTTATAATCAGATAAATATTTAAGATTTATATTATTGTTTTTAATTATATTATTTAAAAAGTTGTTTAATGAAATTAGACTTTTTGCTGTCGGGTTTTTGATGTCATTTTTTTTTAGAATTGCAATAAGTTTTTCAACTTTTTTTGTAACTTCCCGAATTGTATTAAAATTAATATTATTTTCATTTTGTGTTCTATTTAAAACTTTATTTACAGATTTAATATTTTTTTTGATTATATCTAGATCTGCTTTCTGTATGTATTTTTTTCTTATATCAATAAAATTCAATTGCTCTAATTTGTAGAATTTTGAGACTTCTCTATTTATTATTTTTAAATTTTTTTTTTTATACCATGTATAATCCTGATAGAATGTTGGGCTAGAGGACCAATAATTTAGTTTTATTTTTTTTTTATCAAAAAAATTCAATACTTTATGTAATGGCAAATAGTTTTTTTCAGACCACCACTCTGTGAGTAACAAATTGTCTTGAACCCACTTATCAATAGTTCTTGTTTTTGTATTAAGTTTTTTTAAATGCGAAATGAATACTTTTGACAAAAGTTTTGTTTTTTCGGAAAATGTTAATAACTGTTTTCTCTTTTTTTCTTCGTTAATTATAATTAATTTTGAAATATATCCTCTAATTTTTTCAGAAAATAGAGAGAATTCATCACAAAAACTAAAAATCAAATATCCATTTTTTTTTAACATTTTACTAGCTTTTTCAAGTATTGTGTAAGGATCTTCTAAATTTGATAAAACATTTTCAATAATTATGTAATCAAATTTTTCTTTTGTAAAAAATTTATAGATATTTTGATATTTAATTCTGACGTTCCTCTTTTTTAAGAATTTTTTCTTGCAAGATTTTATACTTTCTTTGTTAAAATCAACTAAAGTAATCTTTTCTAAACCAAAATTTAATAAAAATTTTACATTTGCGCCCGTTCCTGGACACAATTCTAATACTTTTTTTCCTTTCAAGTTTGATAGATTGATCTTCAGTAAATAGTAGAAATTTTTTCTTTGGTTCTCGTAAATTGTTTTTTTTATATCACGACTATCAACAACTGGTATAATTTTATTTTTTTCGTAAAAGTCAATAAATCTCATATTATATTAAATAAAGTGAAATAATTTTATACTTTTAAACGAAAAAAATTCCAACTATTTTATTATAAAACACTTCTAACAATTGACTTGGTTAACCCTATGATTATTTTAATATTTTATAATTCTAAAAAGTTTGAACATTGTTTAAGATATTAATAATCTTTTATATATATAATTTAAAAAAGAAAATACTTTGTACATGATTAGCATAATAATCCCTGCTTATAATGAGCAAAAAAACGTTAAAATAACTATAAACCAGATTTATAAAGCATTAGATCATCTAAAAATAAGAAACTTTGAAATAATTTTTGTAGATGATTGTAGCACCGACAGAACTTATGATTTAGCAAAATCTTTTGAAAATAAAAAAAAATATAACTTAAAAGTTTATAAAAATAATTACAATCTTGGTTGGGGTGGTGCTGTCAAAAAAGGTATAAAAAAATCTAAAAAAAAATATGTAGTCTGGATACCTGGTGATAATGGTTTTCATTACAAACAATACATAAAAATCATGTCAAATTTAAAAGACAATGAATTTGTAAGCTCATATTTTAGCAATGCTAAAGATAGAGTTTTTTATAGATATTTGTTTACATCTTTTTATACACCAGTACTAAATTTAATTTTAAATAGAAATTTTAGATATTTTAATGGATTAACTTTTTATAATACAAAAAAGTTAAAAAAAATTAATATTTTTTTTAATAGTCATATATTTCAGGTAGAAATATGGTTTAAATTAATTATAAAAAATCATTTAAATAATGTAAAATTTGTACAACTTAGATGTAGAGAAAAAACACAAAAATCAAACGCATTTAAGTTTAAAAATGCCGTAAAAGTTACGTCAAGCTTTTTTTGTTTAGTATTATATTATTATATTTCTAAGTTCTTAAATCTTTTTCAGAACATTAAATAAAAAAATTATGATTGTTAGAAATTTTATTTTTTTTTGATTATTTATTTTAATATATTCTTTTCTAACAATTATCTCATTGTTACTTTTTAATCTTCTAATTCTATTATTTAATAATATTTTGTAATTATAGTATTTTAAATAATTATTTAGTTTAAATTTCTTAGTTTTTAAATCTAACAATATTTTTGTTCTAGGAGAAGTATTAATCATAGAAGTAATACAAAAAAAACAAAAGGCTAGACATGTATTTATTAGTATTATTTGTAAAATAAATCCAAAACCAAAAATTAAATATGAGCAGACTAGGTTGATTAATAAATTAAATATATAGTTTATAATTTCAGCCTTTCTTAATGGAAAAATATATTTATCTTTATATATTAGAAAAAATATTTTTAGAGATATAAAATAAATAACCAAATTGAAAAAAAAGTATAAAGAAAACATCAGCCCTCGGTCTTCAAATTGAAAAATTTTTTTATAAAAATATAAAAAGTTGCAAATTTATTACCATTACTAGAAAGAGAAATTACATTTTTTTTTTTTACGATTAGCTTTTGTTTAATTAGATCATCGATTCTTATTTCTATTATCCTTTCCTTTTTTAAATAATTTATAATTTTGGAGTATCTTTTTTTCTTTTTTTTTATAAATTTGTGTATTAAATAAGTTGGGCTTTCATATGATTTAGTACAAATATTAAAAAAAATTACAAAGAAAAGTAAAAAATTACTTATGAAATAACTCTGAATGTAATTTGTTTCTAAATTTAATATATGAAAAATTTTAAAATAATTAAGAAATAATATTTCTAAAATTGTAAAAAAAAGAAAATATTTGAAATATTTTATAAAGATAATATTTTCTTTAAAAAAAAAAAAATATAATTTATTATATAATAGTAAATTTATTAAAATTCCTAATAGTATAAAGAATGACTCTAGCATAATTTATTTATAAAAGGAATTTACTGTTTTCACTATAAAATCTAATTGCTTAATTGTAAGATGTTGGTCGCAAGGAAAAGAAATAATTTTTTTACAATGTTCATCTGTCACTGGAAAATCTCCTTTCTTATGTTTTAAAAATTTTAGAGATTTTTGAAGATACATTGGTTTAGGGTAATGGATTTTTGCTTCTATTCCCTTTTTTTTACAAAAATCGTATAGCTTATTTCTATTTTTTACAAAAATAACATATAGGTGAAATACTGTTTTAGATTTTTTTGTACGAGGAGGGATCTCTACATCTTTAATTTTACTTAATTTGGAGTCCAAATATTTCGCATTTTGAATTCTTTTATTTGCTATAGATTTTGCTTTGGGTAACAACCAATTGCCAACAACAGCTTGAAAAGTGTCTAATCTTGAATTGTATCCTGGTATAACCGCTGTATCTCTATCTTTTAATCCATGGTTTCTTAAAAGGAGAATTTTATTATAATATGTCTTATTATTAGTTGTTATTATACCCCCATCAGACCATACATTTATATTTTTTAAAGGGTGAAGCGAGAATGCACCAAAATCTCCCCAGTTACCTGCTTTCTTGTCATTGTGTGTCCCTAATATAGATTGGCAAGCATCTTCTACAATAGGTATTCTATATTTCTTGCCTAGCTTTTTAATAAAACTCATGTTTGATACATATCCTGTAAAATGTACAGGCAAAATGGCTTTAGTTTTTTTTGTTATTTTTTCCTCAATTAATTTCTCGTTAATACAGAAATCATTCTTACAGTCTACAAATACAGGTTTTGCTCCAATTTCAGTAATCGCTCCAATAGTTGCAACAAAAGTGTTTGCTGCAGTAATAACTTCATCCCCATTACCAACTCCAAGACATTTTAAAGAAAGTTTGATTGCATCAGTTCCTGAATTTACTCCGATTGCATATTTCGTGCCTATAAGTCTAGCAAATGAATTTTCAAATCTTTTTAATTCTTTTCCTAAAGTAAAATCACCAGTTCTTACAAATCTTTTTAAGTTTCTCCATAAATCTTCACAATTTGAAAATTGTTGTTTTAAATAAGAATATCTGACTTTCATTATTTTAATTTTATTTCTTGCATCTTTTTTATATTGAAATAATTTGTGTTATTAAGAGAGTCTAGTAATTTTTTTTGCTCAAAACTAGTCTTTAATTCTTTTATAGCATCTTCTACATTAAATAAAGGTTGAAAGTTTATTTTATCTTTTATCTTTTGCGATGATATGTGATATGATCTATTGTCATCTGTGGCAACTTTATCTATCAAAACATCTTCTCCAATTATTTTTTTTACTAAATCCCCAATTTCATTCACAGTAAGATTTTCGTAACCTGCATTAAAAATTTCACCATTTACTAAATTTTCACTTGCCTCTATCATTTTTAAATAAACATTAGACATATCATGGATATTTATATTTGGTCTTAATTGATCACCTCCAAATATTTTAATTTTTCTCAAATTAAATGCAAGGTTAGTTAATATATTAACAACCACATCTAGTCTTTGTCTTTTAGAGTACCCACATACTGTAGCCGGTCTAATTATTACAGTTTGAAACATTTTATCAGTATATTCTTGTAATATGTTTTCACACTCTACTTTAAATTTTGAGTAGTCTGTTAATGGTTCCAATAAAAGATTTTCGTTTACATTTTTTTCTTTTTTTATCCCATAAACCGATGAAGAGGAAGCATATATGAATCTTTTAATTTTATTTTTTCTAGAAACTTCAACCAATGGACGGAATGAATCTAGATTTATAGATTTTCCTAATTCAGGATTTAATTCAAAACTTGGATCATTCGATATACAAGCCAAATGTATTAAAGTATCATGATCTATTATTGATTTCTCTAATAGTTCTTTGTTTCTAATATCTCCCTTTATTAATTTCAAATTTTCATGATTATCCAAAACATCTATGCCATAAATAAATAGATCATAAACCGTAACAGAGTAGCCAAGTTTTAACAATTTTGGAACTAAATCGGCTCCAACATAGCCTCCTCCACCAATTATTATAATTTTTTTCATTTTAAAGAAAATTCTAAAGATCTAATAATTTTATTTTTATCAAGGAATTTGCTGTTACCCATTGTTTCAACCGAGAAAGCTCCAGCAAATGATCCTATCAATAAAGCTAATTCTTTAGGAGTGCCTACTTTTAATAAAGGTGAAATTAAAGCAAGCATTGTATCACCAGCTCCAACTTTATCTATCAATTTATTTGCAAATGCTGGAGAAGAAAAGTTTTTACTAAGATTTTTTGATGTAAGTATGGCTCCATTGCTACCACGTGTAACAACTAAGTCAGAAATATTTATAAGTTTTAGTAATTTTTTTGAGAGTTTATATATGTCCTCATTTTTATCTCTCATCTCATGCCTCAACTCAGTTTCATTGATAATCATCGCATTCACATTGTTATATTTTTTCATAGTATGATAGCCTATATTTGAAGCATTTACTTGAGCATTTAATGAAAGAAATTTTTTTGTTTTACAAATTAATTTTGAATTTTTTTCAGATAAAAAACCATGACCATAATCTGAAACAATTAATAAATCGTAATTATTTAAATTCTTTTTAATTAATTTATTTACTTTTGTATCATCCTTAGTGTCTAATTTTTGATCATTCATTGAATAGACACCAAAAATTTTATTTTTACTAACACTATCTAAAAACCTTTTTTTTAAAATTGTGGGGCTTTCAGATCTTATGAAAAATTCACCTTTTACATTTTTTTTTAAATTTTGAATTATAAAATTTTTATAATTATTTTCTCTACCGATCATACTTAATAATTTTACCTCTTTCACAAAATCAGCAATGTGGTTTGCTATTGCAGCTGCACCTCCTAGATAATTTTTTGAATATAAATCTTTAAAAGCAAGATATGGTTCTTTTCCAGATTTACCAAGCGCCTCACAAAAATTATATTGGTCAATAATAGTTTCTCCTATAACCAAAACTCTCAGCTTTTTAATTTTTTCAAATATTTTTCTTATATTATTAAATGTGAATTTTTTATTTATTTTGTCGAGATTTTTTTTTTGTTGAGAATTAAATGTAAAATTCTCATTAATTATTTTTGAGGAACTAAATGATTGTTGATTTGTTATTATTAATTTACCGCCAAGCCTTTCGACTAATTTTCTTTCAATAATAATATTTTTTGAAGTATCTCTTTTTTCATTATTATAATCTTGACCTTTAACATAAAAGTTTGGTTTAAAGGCACTTATGGTTTTTGTTGCATTCTTAAAATCACTTAATACAACAAAGTCTACTAAAGCTAATGATGCTAACATTTCCATTCTTAAGTTTTGATTAAAGAGCGGCCTGTTTGTACCTTTGTTTACATATTTGTCTGATGTTACTGAAATAATTAATATATCGCCTTCTTTTTTAGCTTCAGTAAAATGTTTTATGTGACCAACATGCAATACATCAAAGACTCCATGACATATAACAATTTTCTTGTTTTGTTTTTTAAGCTTAAGAATTTTATTTTTTAGTATATCTAATCTAAAAATTTTATTTTTCATTTAATGTATTTAAACCATTTTTTTGTTGCATTTTTTATTTTAATTGGTGTCCAAACAGGAGCTTTTTTCCAATAATGAATATTTTTAATCAAAATTTCAATACCTTTTTCAATTCTAATCCTTGGTTTCCAATTTAAGATTTTATTTATTTTTGTAATATTGGCATAAGTTATAAATGGTTCACCTGGTCTTTTTGGGATTTTTACAGTTTTTCCCCCTATAAGCTTAACTATATAATTGACAGAAATTGTCCTGCCACTACCAACATTAAAAACTCCAAATTTTATTTTTGATTTGCTTGCTTTGATCATTGCATCTATAACATCACTTACATACGTAAAGTCTCTTGATTGTTTTCCGCTCCCAACAATTGTTAGAGGTGATCCAGAAATTTTTTGAGCTAAAAAGGTACCAAACATGGCACCGTAGGTCCCAGATGTACGCGATCTTGGTCCGTAAACATTAAAAAGTCTCAATGAAATCAAATTTATATTAAAAAGTTTTGACCAATGAATTAAAATTTCTTCACCAAGATATTTAGTTAGTGCATATGGATATTTTGGATCAATTTTAGCATTTTCTTTGGTCGGTGTTTTTTTGGCTATTCCATAACAAGAAGATGAGGCTGTATAAATGATCTTCTTGACTTTATTTTCTACACACAGACTTGCAATATTTTGTGTACCTACAACATTGGATTTAAAATATAAATCCGGGTTTTCAATACTAGGGACAATATCTGCCAAAGCAGCACAATGAAAAACAATATCTACATTTTTAAAATACTTAGATATTTGTTTTTTATTGGATATATCGACTTTATAAAATTGAATTTTGTTTTTAAAGTTTTTTATATTTTCAATTCTGCCAGTTGATAAATTATCTAAAATAGTAACACTAATTCCTAAATTTGAGAGTTTCTCAGCAAGATGACTTCCTATAAATCCACAGCCACCAGTAATAATTATTTTTTTCATATTTTTGAATATTTATTAATTGAAAATTTAATAAATATTATTTTTTTGACTAACCAAGTCTACTATAAATAATAATATATATTGATGAACATTTTCAATATGATTGTACTTTTTTGAGTTTACAACAAAATTTATTTTACCTAGCTTGCTCAACCTATTGATTCCAAAAAAACCTGTTAATGTAATAAGAAAATAATTATTTTTTTTTGCAAAATTTGCTGCTTCGATCATATTTTTCGACTTACCACTCGAAGAAATTAGAATTATCATATCACCTTTATCACCATAAAATTTTAAGGCTTTTTCAATCCACTTGTGATATCCGTAATCATTTGAGAAACATGTTATCAAATCACTTTCATTAAAATTAATACATCTTATTCCAGCATTTTTTGTTAAATCCACACTAAAGTGACTTGATATTGCTGCGCTTCCACCATTACCTGCAATCATAATTTTATTTTTATTTTTTTTTATTTTTAAAATTTGTCTAAAAAATAATTTAATTTTTTTTTGGTTACTTTTATCTTTGATCAGTTCTTCATACTCCTTTGTATACTGCTCAAAAAATTTATCTATATATTTCATAAAAATCTCTTTTTTAAATCTAATTTCCAATTTTTGTCAAAGTTATGGTTTTTATCATCAATGAACATATCATATGATGGTTTACCAAAAAAAATTTTGTGATATTTGACATTCCATTTTTTTAATTGTTTTTTTGTAACATTTTTTGCTGCTTTAGTTGCAAGACTAGAATTATCCTTGAAAGTTCCCATAAATCTCGCAGTAAAAATTTTAATTATATATCCTTTATCAAATAATCTATTAATTATTTTTATATTTTGTTTAATTGGAATGCTATTTTTATATTTATTTTTTTTTGTTCTACAAATTACATTATCCATATCAAAGCAAAATATTTTAGTTTTCATGTGAGTGACAATAAATATTGTTTTAAAAATTTTTTATCAATGTCTTTATATATAATATTTTTATCCAATTTAAATATTCTATTTTCATATTTTTTATTCTTAAACTCTTCCTTGCAAAGTAAAATTTTTGGATGATGGGTCTTCACTAAATTCATACCAAGAGTTATTTCCTCTGATAGTTTTTCTCCCTTCTTGAGACCAACTATTTTTATCGATACGTCACCATTAGCATTTTTTTTATCTTTTAAAGTATTTCCACTTAATAATATAATTCTTTTTGCTATATCTAATATTTTGATTTGTTTACCCATATCTAAAGCAAAAATTTTAAGTCCTGTTTTCGTAATAAAAGAGGATTGCAGAACTAATTCTACTGCCTCCTCAACAGACATAAAGTATCTCTCTACTTTCTTATGCGTCAAGGTCAAAGCTTTACTTTTCTCTAATTGTTCTAAAAATATTGGAATTACAGATCCACTTGATCCAATAACATTCCCGAATCTTACTATTGTGAAAGAGGTTTTTATTTTTTTTGAATAGTATCTGTAATAGTCGTTTGTAAGAATTTCACCAATTTTTTTTGTATATCCCAAATTACTTTTTGGATTTACAGCTTTATCAGAACTAATAAAAACAAATTTCTTTATGTTTTTATTTACACTTAATTCAATAATTTCTTTTGTTCCAAATATATTATTTTTAACAATAGAATAAATATTTTCCTCCCCAAAACCAACATGTTTATAAGCTGCTGCATGAAAAATTAAATCTATATTTTTTTTCTTAAAATAGTTTGTTATAAATATTCTGTCTGAGCAATCTCCTAGTATTGGCACTACTTTTGAGAATTTTATATTTTTTAATTCTTTAATTTTATTCAATGTTTTAAATAGACTTATTTCAGAATTGTCTAAAATATACAAAATTTTAGGTTGAAATTTAATTATTTGAATACAAATTTCACTTCCTATTGATCCACCGCCACCTGTTACTAAAATACACTCATTTTTTAATTCTTTGAAGAAAAGCTTTTCATCGATTTTTGATTTTGGTCTATTAACTATATCATAAAAATTAAGTTGTTTGGGGAGCTTTTCTTTATAAAAATTAGGCAAGTAATTTTCAAATTTTTCTAAATTTATTATTCTTATATTTTTATCTTTTAAATTTTCAAAAATCTCATTTAATTTTTTTTTTTTTAAAATTTTAGGCGCAATGTATAAATTATTAATATTTAAATTATCAATTAGTTTATATAAGTTGTCTCTTTTATAAATCTTAATTCCATTAATTTCTCTTTTTTTAAATTCATTTTTTAGATCTATGAAACCGACAACTTCATTTTCAGAACTTAATTGTCTAATATTATTTAGTAAATCTACTGAAAATTTATTAACTCCAATTATTAAACTTCTGTCTTTTTTTAATGTTTGATTATTTTTTATCTTTAAAAAGAAATTAAGAAAAATTCTAAAAGTAATTGAAAATATTCCTATAAATATTGGCGCTATAAAAGAGATTGATCTTGGGAAATAAATATATTGATAAACTATAAAATTACAAATAATCAATAAAATTTGAAATATAATTAATGACTTTATAATTTTTATTATAGAGAAATAATCAAAATATCTTATTAGTATTTGATAAATATTTGAATAAATAAAAATTATAAAAAATAAAAAAAAGAAGATTGAATATACAAAGATATTTATTTCCCAAAAATTTATAATCTTTTCTAATCTCAACGAGTAAGAAATTGAGATAGATGCAATAATTGACAGAATATCTCCAACTGATAAAATAATTTTTTTATTTAAGTTATTTAAGTGTTGGTTTTTCAATGATTTACATCCTTCTGACTAAAAACTACTAAAACTGTTTTCAGAATTATTTTTATATCAAAAAAAAAATTTCTATTTATTAAGTATTGATTATCAAAAAAAATTTTTTTCTTTTGAGATATCATATCTCTTCCATTTATTTGGGCAAGACCAGTCAAACCTGGTTTTAATTTATGAATACCTAATTTTGTTCTTTTTTTTATTAAATCATGTTGGTTAAACAACGCAGGTCGCGGTCCGACGAAAGACATATTACCATTTAAAATTGAAAAAATTTGAGGAATTTCATCCAAACTAAATCTTCTTAAAAATTTACCAATCTTAGTAATTTTATTTATTTTGTTAAATTTTGATGTCTCAATTTCAGGTGTGTTCAAATGCATAGTTCTAAATTTAGGCATAATGAAGATTTTGTTATTTTTACCTATTCTTTTTGATTTATAAATTATTGGTCCAGGACTTTCTAGCAATATAACAAAGGCTATCAAAATCATAATAGGTAAAGTGAAAACTAATAGTGTAATGCCAAGAAATAAATCTAATGCTCTTTTCAATTTTTTTCTACTTTTTTAAGTAAAACTAAAACCAAAATATAAAATGAAATACATGTAACTAAAACATGGATTTTATTTTCTATTAAATAATATAATAAAATAAATAATATTATCATCAACTGTGGTATCAAAAAAGTTAAAAAAGGAGAAAATTTTTTTTTTAATATATGATGAAAATGATTCAAATCTGCTTTAAATGGATGTTTTCCATTATAGATTCTGTATAAAAATAATCTAAACATATCCAAACCTGGCAACATCATGATTATAAAAATCTCGTCTGATAAAAAAGTGTAGTCAAGATTATAAGATTTAATGAAAATATAAGAAATAATAAATGATAACAACTGGGTTCCTGAGTCGCCAAGATAAGCTTTATTTCTAAAATTATAAAATCCAACAAATATTAAAGACATAATAATTATACAAGAGATGGATAAAAAAACATTTTTAAATATAAAAATTGAAAAGATTACGCATGAATATGTAATAACTTGCAAATTTATACCATCAAACATATTCAGAGCATTTATAAAAAGTAAAAAACATAAAAGTGTGAACACAAAAGAAAAAGATCTTAATTCAATTAATTCTGACAAGAATGAAAACTTTAGTTCTGTAATAATAAGACTGTCATCAATAAGAAGTAAAATTGAAATGAGTATTATATTGTAAATTAATTTTTGATTAGCTGAAAATTGATATTTGTCGTCGTATAATCCCAATAAGTAACAGAAAGAAATACCAAATATTAAAATAAAATATTCTCTTGTATAAAATAAAAAAGAGTTATCAAAAAGATTTAGAGGAAAAATAAAATCTAAAATAAAAAAATAAATCAGATTTACATAGATAATCGTTCCACCAATGAGTGATATCGCTTTTTTTTGAAACTTCCTAATCCCATCTTGCTGATCATAAATATTAAAAATATTAGTGATTTTGTTAAAAAACATTAAAATAATAAGATTAAAAATTAGAAAGAATATTAAAATATTTTCATACATAGAATTTTTTTATTTTAATTAAATACATAAGAAATCCTAGTGGATAATACATTAATATAGATAACCAATTATTAAATAAATTTCCTGAGGGCAAAAATGGAAATAAATTTATAAAATAACAAGACAATAAACAAACAGACGCGGTGGTTAATATCTCTTTTTTTTTAAAAATTGAGTAATATGAGTTTTTTATTATTAGCCAAGATATATACAAAAAGATTAAAGTTAATATTATAAATCCAAACAATCCAAGCTCACTTAACATTTGGGCGTAAAAATTGTGTGGATGCGTTGAACAAGCATTGTTTGAAACAAAGTTTTCCGGTTTAGAACAGTAATATCTGAACATTTTAACTCCGTGTCCAAATAAAGGTTTTTCATTAAACATTTTTAATGAAATTTTATAATGACCTTCATAGATTTCACTAAATATTACAATTCTATCACTTTCAGTTGTTAATCCTAATTGATTTATAGTTGTAGTAATCATTCTATCTTTAATTCTTTTATCAGAGAAGATTGCTATTGAAGAAACTACCAAGCATATAATACCAGATATAAAAATTATTTTTCTTAAATTTTTTGAAGCGATAAAAAGAATTATTATATTTAGACAGATTAGAGCTAGAGAAGTCCTTTCTCCACTTAGCAGAACAATTGTGAATGATAAAATTATTATAAGTATTTTAAAATAGTAGTGGGAAAAAAAATCAGTTTTAGATTTATTATAAAGCATCAAAAATATTACTAGTGGAAAAAATCTTGCTACATAACTACCAAGAACCTCATCATCTCCAAAAAAAGATGTGAGCCTAAAATTATTAATATTGTTATATGACTGGCCAAGTATATTTACAGAAAACACAAGCTGGAAAATTGTATCCACGGCAAGGGTAAAAAAAATAAATATAAAGATTATTTTTAAATATTTTATAATATTAGGTCTTTTTTCTAAAATATAAATAGTAGCTATAACAAATAATCCAAATCTTATGTAAGTTAGAGAATTTTTTATTGAAGGCAAAACATTTATTGAAAAAAGTGAGATAATAGAAATAGTAATACAAAAAAATAGAAAGGTTATAAAATATCTATTTTTTATGTAATCAATTTTTTTATTTTTTATTATCAAAAAGATAAAAATAAAAATAATAATTGTTAAAAATAAATCTGGGAGAAATGGTCCTGTTATTAACCCAATAGGAATAATACAAAAAAGAATAGTAATAAAATTTATTAAATTATCCTCAGAAAGTATTTTTTTCATTTAACAAAATATTGAATTACCTTTAAAGGAAACCTAAATAATACAAAAAACCAATTCGAATAAATATTATTTGAACTTAATGATTTTAATATTTCTTTTGAAGATTGGTAGTTAGATAAGAGAGATTTAGAACTTTTGCCTCCTGAATTCATTAGAACTAATGGTCTATCTATCAATTTATATTTAATTTTATTTTTTAGAATAAGTCTTGCAAATAAATCAAAGTCGCTGGCTATTTCATAATTTAAATTATAAAGTCCAAACTTATTATATAAACTTTTTTTTATAAATGTGGAAGGATGCGGAGGAGAGTAACCAAATTTTATATAACTTGGTTTAAAAAAAGTGGAAGAGTAATTTCTCAAAATTTTATCTGTATTTTTATCTTTAATTAAAGTATTGCCAATTAACATTTCTATATCTAAATCTTTATTAAAGTTTTCACTAACATAATTTAAGGTATTATTGTCATTATAAATATCGTCAGAATGCAATATTGAAATAATATCGCCAGTAGATTTTTTTATACCTTTGTTTATTGCATCATATATTCCAGAATCTTTCTCTGAAATCCAAAATTTAATATTTTTTTTATATTTTCCTATAATTTCATTTGTCTTATCTGATGAAAATCCATCAACAATTATATACTCGTAATTCTTATTATTTTGAGAAATTACTGAATTAATTGTTTTTTCAATGGTTTTTTCACTATTAAAACAAACAGTAATAACGGATATTTTCATGTTCAATGTCTAGATATAAGCCAATTGCCAAGGACTAAATTATCCATATCAGTTCTTTCAAAACAATCTATAGCTTCTACTGGTTTATTAACTATTGGTTCATTTTCATTAAAGGAAGTATTCAAAATAAGAGGAACTTTGGTTAAAATAAAAAATTCATTTATCAATTTGTAGTATCTTGGATTACTTTCTTTTGATACTGTCTGTAGTCTTCCAGTGCCATCAACATGTGTTACTCCAGGTATAAGTTTTCTTTTTTCACTATTAATAAGATATACCTCACTCATATAAGGCACGCTATTATCAAACTCGAACCATTCTTTTGTATGCTCCTTTAATATTGATGGAGCAAATGGCCTAAAACTTTCTCGTCTTTTAATTTTACTATTTATTATATTTCTGACATCTTTGTTTCTAGCATCAGCCAAAATTGATCTATTTCCGAGTGCTCTTGGTCCCCACTCCATTTTATCTTGAAACCAACCTAATATTTTTGCAGATGCAATTAATTTAGCTGTCTCTTTGTACAAATCTTCATCACTTAATAGTTCAACTTTGAATTTGTTATCTAAATTTTTTTGAATTATTGCTTCCTTTATATGTTCATTAGAATAGGAATTTCCAAGAAATGCATAATTTTTAACAGTTGGTTTAATATGATAATTATTTTTTAGAAAAAAAGATGCTGAACCTACTGAACCACCAGCATCTCCAGGATTAGGACATATATATATATTTTCAAATTTAGTATTTTTTTTTATTTTACCATTTGCAACTGAGTTCATCCCACAACCTCCAGAAATTGTAAGATTGTTAATTTTATATTGATCATAAATTTTATTAAGTAGATAAAAAAATATTTCTTCATAAACTTTCTGAACTGAACTAGCTAAATCCATGTGATATTCTGTAACTTTGTCATTTGAATGTCTTGGTTCACCAAGTAGATTTGTTAATTTATTAGTAAATAAATTTTTATAAATAAACTGACCTTGCTCATTAATTTCAAAAATATTATGTTTATGATGCAAAAAATATTCAAGATTTAATTCAAAACCACTATTAGTTTTTTTTATTAATTCATTAATTTTATTAATGTATTTAGGCTTTCCATAAGGAGCTAATCCCATAAGTTTATACTCATCACCATAGGATTTAAATCCTATAAATTGGGTTAACGATTGATAAAAAATACCTAAAGAATGAGGAAAATAAATTTTATTTGTAATTTTTAACTTATTATTTTCATATATTCCCCAGGAAGTACTAGAAAAATCTCCAAAACCATCAATCGAAATATTTGCGCATTTATCAAAATTGCTAAAATACAAAGATGATGCAATATGTGAAAGATGGTGGTCAATATATTTGATTTTTCCCTTAAACGAATTTTTATTATCAATTTTTTTTATGTTTTCATTTAAACTTATTTTTTTCTTTGTATTTAAAAGACTCCTATAAGCAATTTTTAATGTGCCTGGATTTCTTAAGACAAAAAACATTTTTTTTAAAATTGATGAATATGGATTAGAATTAATCGTGATGTAATCAATATCAGAAATCACAATTTTGGCTTCATTCAGACAAAATTTAATTGCATTAACAGGAAAAAATGAAGTATGTTTTGATCTTAAAAATCTCTCTTCTTCAACAGCAGCTATTAAAAGATCATCTTTAAATAAACAGGCTGAAGAATCTGAGTGTAAGAAATTTATACCTAGTGTATATTTATTTTTTTTCATTAATCCAATCTTGTGAGGAACGTTTTCCACAATATATATCAGTATAAATTTTTAATAATCTATTTGAACAATTTGAATTATCATACTCCTTCTCTATTAATTTTCTTGCTTGATAACCCATATCCATAATATTTAGATTTCTTAATTTTATAAGACAATTATATAAGTCACTTGAATTAGTTTTTGTGACCAAACCAGCTCCATAATCTTTTACAATATTCATTCTACATTGTTCTGAAATTATTACAGGAAGATAAGAAGCTAATGCCTCTTTCAAAGCAATAGAGTCTCCTTCCTCAAAAGATGGAAGTATAAATAGATCAAATTTTTGAAGATATTTAATTTTATTTTCCCTTGATATAGGTTTATTTAATTTAACCTTATTAAATAGTTTTTTTTTTTCTATTAAACTCTTGATATAAACAATATCATCTCTTTTTCCTGGTCCAGTTATGTCAAAAGAGAATTGTTGAAAATAATCATCTGGTAATTTGCTAATTGCATTAATTAAAATTTCTAGACCTTTTTTTTTATGTATTCTGCCGAAAAAAACTATTTTTTTTTTAATTTTCTCCTTAAGAACTCTTTTTTTATATAACTCTAAATTTATTCCATTTGGTATTATAAATGTATCGTGTAATTTAATATTTTTTTTTGCTTCAACATATTCCTCATTTGTTGAAAAAAATGATGCTGCAGCAGAATTAAACGCATATTGTAAAAATAATTTTATAAATAATTTTTTTTTTACAAATCCTTGATTGATTGACCAAGTATCAAGATAGCCGTGGCCAACATAAAAATGTTTTATACCAAGCTTATTGGAGCAAAAAAGAATTAGTATCGGCTTAATAGTCCATAATTCATGGAAATGTAAAATATCAAATTTATTTAAAAAGGTATTTAATTTTAACCTATAATTTTTACTAAATATACACTTTAGTAAATAAAATACCGAAATCGTTTTTAATTTTAATATTGAGACATATTTTTTTTTTCTGTTGATTACAGACAATTGATTTCTTAGAACTTCTGGTGGACCTCCATCAGATATTTTAAGGCTATTTAAGACTGATAATACTTTCATTGTTATAAATTTTTTTGTAAAAATTTAGATAATCTTGAAATATTTTATCTTTATCGAAATTGTATTTTATTATATCTAATGCATTCTTAGACATTATTTCAAGTTCATTAACGCTCAATTGCATAAACTTATTTAAATAATTTAATAAATTTTCTTCTGAAAAATCAAAAACCATTCCAGCATTATTATCTTTAATAATTTTCCATGGTGTATCAGTAGTTGTTATTACAGGTACCCCAAAAGATAAGGCTTCTGCAATCGATATTCCAAAATTTTCACTTCTACTTGGTAATATAAAACAATCACTGTTCAGATAAATTTTTTTTTTTTCGTCTTTGTTATAAATAGGATTTAAAATTTCAATTTTATTTTCTAATTTTTTTATTTTGATTAGTTTTTTTATTTTATTAAGGTAATTTTCGTCAGAAACTGGTCCGTAAATATTTAAAGACCATCTATCTGAATATTTCAACTTATCCCAAATCTTAATTAGCTCTAATAAACCTTTTTTAGGATGAATTCTTGAAAAGAAGATCATTTTTTTTTCTTTATTATTAAATTTTTTTAATATATTTTTTTGTACTTCTACACCATGAGGAATTATTTTAATTCTTTTTTGATCAACACCTAGTTCAATCAAATGTGTTTTCTCAATTTCGCAAGTTGCATGAATATAATCAGATTCTAAAATTAATTTTTTCTGATAAAAAAACCAAGCTAATTTTTTTTTAATTTTTTTTTGAGATAGTGACCATGGTTCTAATGCTCCTATTGGACTTGTTACAATTTTTTTATTTAATTTTTTTGATGCTAAAAAAAGCTTAAGGTAAAAAGGTTTCCAGACTCCATAAAGATGGATGATTTCAAAGTTTTTAACTATTTCTTCAAAGTTAAGATTATAAGAAAAATGACTACTATATTTAAAAATCAGCTTAAACTTTACATTAGCATCATTAAGATAGTCTAATTTCTGCGATATGGCGGTATAAGGGCCACCATATGATTCAAAGTAAGACTCAATACCAAATAATATTTTCATTCAAATCTTTTTTTGAATCTTTCAAGGTTTATTTTATACCAATTATTTATTTCTTGAATTTTATCTTCTAATTTATACTTCGGTTCCCAACCAAGTTTTTTCATCTTATCAAAGTTTACACTGTATCTAAAGTCATTAAATGGTCTATCCCTTATAAAAGTAATATTTTTTTTAAAGTTAACATTATTTTCTCTTGCTATTATTTTAATAACATCAATATTTTTATACTCAAATTTAGAGCCAATATTGTATGCATTAAATTTTTTTCCTTTCTTGATTAAAATATCTAACGCTTTACAAAAATCTTTTACGTATAAGAAAGTTCTTTTTTGAAGACCCTTACCATGGACTGTAAACTTTTTGTTTTTTAAAAAAGACCAACAGCACCCTGCAATTAATTTTTCAGGGTGTTGTCTAGTGCCAAAAATATTATTAGCCCTGACTATTATAACTGGTAAATTATATGACAATATATAACCATTCACTATCATTTCAGCAGCAGCTTTAGAGCTTGAGTAAGGATTTGAAGGATTGAATTTATCTTTTTCATAAAAACTTCCTTTAAAAATTTCACCATAAATTTCATCTGTGCTAACATGTATAATTTTACTTACTTTATTTTCTTTACAAGCTTGCATCACGTTTTTTGTACCTAATACATTTGTTTTAATGAATTCATCATTTAATTGATAAGAATTATCAACATGGCTTTCGGCTGCTGCATGTATCATTAAATCGCAATTTTTTGTGATTTTTTTTATACTATTATAGTTAAGAATATCTTTTATTATTATTTTTAATCTGTTGTTTTTTTTTAATTCTCCTAAATTTTTTATATTTGCTGCATAAGTAATTTTATCTAGAACAATAATTTTTGAATTTTTATATTTATTATAAAAATATTCTACAATATGAGATCCAATGAAACCACATCCTCCGGTAATAACAATTTTTTTCATCTCTTTGTAAGTAATTTTTGATAAGTTTGAATAACATTTTTTCCATAAGATTCCCAAGAAAATTTATTTGAAGCTTTTTTTTTTGCTTCATTTCCCATATCTTTAAGAATATTTTTATTTTCATAGAGATATTTAATTTTAGTTTTAAGTATTTCTGTATCTCTTATAGGTAAAATAAAACCATCAACATTATTGTCTATTATTTCTTCACCTCCAGAATTTCTTGTACATATCACCGGTAGTCCACTGGACATTGCTTGCAATTGAACCATAGATAAACCTTCTTCTATAGAACAAGTAACAAATAAGTCTGAAATTTGATAATATTTATAAAGTTCGGACTGCTTTCTAGAACTTATAAATTTAATTTTTTTATTTTTTCGAAATTTTTTAACAATTGGTATTAATTCTTTATCAATATTTCCAATTATCAACAATTCAGAATCTTTTAAATTAAGACCATCATAAGCTTTTAGAAGATATATGACACCCTTTCTTACTGAGACTGCACCTGTATAAATAATACGGAATGAAACATTATTATGCATTTGATTATTTTCACTTTTTTTATCAAAATGATTTATATTAACCCCATAAGGAATTTTTATTAACTTACTTTCATTTATTCCTCTATCAATGAATGTTTGTTTTGCAAATTCTGTTGGAACAGTTATATAGTCAGCTATTTTATACTCTTCTAATTCTTTTTTAATAACAAAATCTGATGTTAAAACTGGCTTGAGATTATGTATTTTGTATTCCTCTTTTACTATTTCATTTTGATATTCTATATGTGTTGAGCCCCTCTCTAAAATTTTCAGGCACTTAAATTTTTGTGCAATTTTAAAAGAATTTAAACTAAAACTTGACCAACCTATTAAAATATCCAAATCCTCAAAATCTATTAATTCTGAAGCTTTTTTATCAAAATACTCAATAATAAAATCATCAATGAATTTAAATTTATTAAATTTTATTTTTGTCAAGATTTCTTTTATAAATATACTCTTGATCTTTCTCGGATTAATTTCATATTTATTTTTTAAATACATTTTAGGATAAGAAGTAATTAATTGACTTAAATTGTTATTTATATTGAGTTGTTCAGCTAGGTTGAATGCATGGAATCTTCCACCAACTATTATTGATATATTCATAAATTTATTTATATCTTTAGACTGTATTATTAATAATTGAAAATAATGATCAATAAAAAAATTAAAAAAACAATTCTTATTACAGGAGGGGCTGGTTATATTGGATCGTGTTTAGCAGCTTATTTATCTGATATATATAATGTTATAACAATTGATAAAAAAAATAAAAATAGTTTTTTAGGAAAAAAAGTTTTTCATTATAAAATCAATATGAATAATGAGATAAAATTAGAAAAATTAATAAAGAAAGTTAAACCTTTTAGTATTATTCATTTATCTGGACAATCTACTATTGATTTAGCAGATAAAGAAAAAAATAGTTATCTTAAAAATAATATAAATTCTACAAAGCTATTAATTAAAATTATAAAAAAACTAAAAGTGACAAATTTTGTATTCTCAAGTACAGCAGCTGTGTACGATAAAAAAAATAAGATTTTTAAAGAAAATAGTAAGATAAGCTCAGACAATATATATGGAATAACTAAAATTAAATGTGAAAAAGAGATTATAAATCAATTAAAAGAAACAAAAATAAGGTACTGTATTTTAAGATTTTTCAATGTTTCAGGTTCATTTAAAAAGTATAAAATTGGTGAGTTTCATAATCCAGAAACTCATTTAATTCCAATTATTATTAACTCAATAATAAATAATAAATTAATTAAAATATATGGAAATAATTATAAAACAAAAGATGGAACTTGTTTAAGGGATTATATACACGTCAAGGATATTATTTCAGCAATAAAAAAGTCTATAGAATTTAATAAAAAAAAAAAATTTAAAAGTGAAATTTTTAACTTAGGTTCTGGAAAATGCTTCTCAGTTTTACAAATATTAAAAACATCTAAAATGTTATCGAACAAAAATGCAAAAATTAAGTTTGTAAAGAAAAGAAAATACGATGTCCCCTTTTTACAATGTAATATTGAAAAATCGAAAAAATTATTAAAATGGAAACCAATACATTCAGGAATTAGAAAAATTATATCTGATGAGATTTGGTGGAATAAATATTTAATAAAAAGAAAATTTAGTAGAAAATTTATATACTGATGAACAAAAAAAATATAAAAGTAATCGGCGATATCATGGTTGATAAGTGGGTATACGGAAAATATGAAAAAAAGTCAGCTGAAGGAAAACTAAAAGTTTTTGAAGAAATAAAGAAAGAAATATCTTTGGGAGGAGTGGGTTTTTTGTGTTCAAATCTAAGTAAATTAAATGTTAAATTTAAATTGTATTGTGGAATTAGTAAAGATTTTTATGGTAAAAAAATTTCGGAATTATTAAAGAAAAAAAAAATTTTGTTCAATCATGTTAATGAATTAAAAAAAACTACAGTTAAAAAAAGATTATTTTTTAAGAATGAACAAATATTTAGATCTGATAACGAAAATATAGGTATAAACAAAAATATTGGTTCAAGATTATTAAAAAATTTAAAGAAGAGAGATATAGTAGTAATATCAGATTATAAAAAAGGATCTATTTTTAGAAATTTACATAAAAAAATTATTGAGAAAGAATGTATTACATTTGTTGATCCAAAAAATGAACCACAATTTTATAAAAATGCTTTTTTAGTTAAACCTAATTTACCTCAATTTATCAAATGGTGTGGACAATTTGATAATAGAAAAGCCTTTCAATTATTAAAAAAAATGGGTTGGACTTGGTTGGTAATTTCTAACAGTGGGTCTGGTGTATATATATTCAATAAACATGGAAAAAAAAGATTTTACAAAGTTAAATTAGTAAAAAAACCAAATGTGATTGGAGCTGGGGATATTTTTTTTGCTGGTTTAATTTATTTTTATCTTAAAAAATTTGATATTTTCACGGCTGCAGAATTCGCTAGTTATGCAGCAACTAAATGTGTTCAAAAAAATAATATTAGAGAAATTAACATAAATGATTTCAAAAAAGATCTTATATTTACAAATGGTGTTTTTGACATATTGCATAAGGGACATTTGGATTTGCTTAAATTTGCAAAAAAAAATTCAAAAAAACTTATAGTTGGAATCAATTCAGATAAAAGTGTTAAATTAAATAAAGGTAATTCTAGACCTTTTAATTCTTTAAATAAAAGAGTTCAAAATTTAAAAAAAACAAATTTAATTGATGAAATAATTGTTTTTAATGAAAAAACACCTTTAAGGTTAATTAAAAAATTAAAGCCTGATTTAATTATTAAAGGAAGTGATTACAGGTATGTTAACATTATTGGCACAAGTATATCAAATGCAATAATTTTCAAAAAAAAAAATAATCTTTCCAGTACAGAAATATTAAATAAAATTAGAAATAAAATTTAAAACTGTTTCGGCTTTAATGTTATTAACACCCTTTTTGGATCTAAAGATTTTTGCTTTATGATTAGCTGGAAACCATTTTCCCTCAGGATCATGATTATTAAACAAACAAATAGTTTTTTTATTATATATTGTTGCCACATGCATAGATCCATTATCATTAGTTATATGTAATTCAGAAAATTTGATTATATTAAATAATTGATTTATATTTAACTTTCCACAGTAATTATGTATTTTTTTTTTATTTATATTTGCTAATAATTTGCCGTTATTAATATCTTCTTTAGTTCCTGTTATTACAATATTCAAATTATACTTAGATATAAATTTTTGACATAATTTTTTCCATTTTTCAATTTTCCATAAATTTGGTTGAGAAAAACCTCCAATAGAAATTGAAATATAATTTGACTTTATCAATTTTTTTTCATTTTTCTGACATAGTTTAGAAAGATTAAAAATTTTCCTTTTTTTTAAATTTTTATTCACCCTTTTTGCAATTTGATACGTTTCATTAAATTTTTTGTAATTCATTTTGTTTTGGAAAAAACCTTCCTTCTTTTTAATTCCTGTAAAAATGAAAAATAAATAATTTTTAAATTCTCTTATAAAAGTAGTTGTTTCCTGAAGATTATAAACAACATCAAATCTAAGTTTTTTAATTTTATAAAAAAGTTTTAAATATTCAATTGTGTCGTTTTCAAAATATATAAATTTATCTACGAATTTTGTACCCTCTATTTTTTTTGGCAAGTATTTATAATATTTACTTTTTGAAGTTAAATAATATATATCACATTTTTTATACTTTTCTTTTATAAGTTTTATAGATGGGAGAGATATTAAGTAGTCACCTAATTTTGAATTTCTAAAAATTAAAATCTTTTTCATTGATTCACAAATTTTCTAAAGATTTTCAGTAAAATAATAGAAATTATAATTAAAAATATATATGATTGAATAAGAGCTCCCAATAATAAAGAAAGGTGACTTTCTAAAAAAAATAAAGGAATAAATAAATAAAATATTATGATTGCCTCTGCATTCTTTATATTTGTAAAATTAGAAAATTTTGTTATTAAACCAAAAAACAATCCAATCATTAACATTCCAAAAATAACCCCCTTCTTCCCAAAATTCACATAAAATTCATTCAAGACAGGCATATTCCATGAGGTGGTATAATCGATCTTTTCAGAACCAATATTATGAAGTCTATTATATCTACGACCAAACTCGTTACCTAGAGTATCGCTTGGTTTATCTTTCCAAAAAATTCTAGGAACTAATTTACTTGATAAGATTTTGTAAGAATGGCCACCCCAATAAGGAACTATTTTAAGATTGTGGTCAAGTCTAGTTTCAAAATCTGCGTTGGATTTAGTAAATTTAGTTACATATAATAAAGAGTCAAAACTGTGGAAAACTCTTTGTTCTAAACGATAGTCGTTTTTAAATGAGCAATTATAATCTTGAGTTGTGCATAGAACTATTTTTTTAAATCTAAATTTACCGTCTAAAATAATATCTTTATAAACATTAATAAAAGTATTTAATCTAGATTTTTGATTTTCATTAAAAGTCTTATTCCATGTAATTTCTCTAAATTCATACTTTCCTAAATGTATAAAGTTAAATAAAATTATAATTATTATAAATGGACTAATAAATAATTTTTTTTTGACACAACAAAAAAAAATATATGATAAAAATAAAACTATAAATGGAAAGCTTAAAGAACCTCCAAGAAGATCAATAATTAGAGGAATTGAGATTAAAATTATAGCTATAAAATTTTTTATATTTATAACTTTTTTATCGTTGGTAGCTATAAATAATACTAAAGATCCTGTCCCAAATAATAAAATAGGGTATTTTAATTGAGCTAATCCAGGAATATAAAATTGAATTTTTAAGAAATAAAATAAAAATATACATAATAGAATTAACACAACACCAAGAAAAAATGCTTCATTATTGTTAATATTAAGCATAGCAAAACCTTTTCTCTTAAAATTTTTTAAAATTCTAAGACAAGCAAAATAACCAAATACAAATGTTGAATAACCATAAAACAATATATTTACTGCATTAGAAAAATCTTCACTGTTAAATACTTTTGGGTTTAAATGATTGAGAATAACATTTTTGTCCAGAAAAAATAAACCTAAATAACAGAACAAAAAATAAATGTTTGTTAATAAGAAAATTGTTGAAGTATAAATTAGTTCCTGTTTTACAAAATAAGTAGCTAATACCAAAAATATTGATAAATATAATATTATTAAAAAATTTATTGATTTTGTATTTAAGTCTAAATTTTTCGAAATAATAAAATAAAATCCAAAAAGAAACAAAATTGCTGTTATAAATAATTTATAGTTTTTAGTCATTTTGAAAAACTTTTTTTAAAATAAAAATAGCTCTTTTTTTATAAGTATAGTTTTTCGATAATTTAAAACCATTATTTTTAATTTTATCAAACTTTTTTATATTTTTTAAAGAGGATTTTATTTTTTTTTTTAGCTCACTTAAATTGCCATACATTAAACATGCTTTATTTTCGGGAAAGAAAAGTTGTTGTTCTTTTGTTCTCTCAGTAATCATTAAACCACCCATAGATGGGATTTCAAAAGTTTTCATATTATGAGAGAATTTATTTTGTGCGCGTAAAATATTTAGAGAAATTTTACTTTTACAAATTGTTTTAGCATAATCCTTAGGTCCCACATCATTAATAAATTTTACATTTTTTGGGATTTTAAATTTTTCCCATCCATTTCCAGCTAAAATTATTTTAAATTCTTTAAGTTTAGTTAATACATCATATCTTTGGTGATCTGCAGTTCCTACAAAAGATAAATCAAAACTTGGTAAATAATTATTTATTTTCTTATGAATATAATTATCATTTCCAAAAGGCAAATAATGAAACATTTGTTTATTAAATTTTTTTTTTAATTTTTTTAGAATTTTTTTTGAATAAATAAATATATTGTCAAAAGAATTAATTGATTTTAAAACATTTTTGTTAGAAATATCTTTAAAATAGTCAACATCGAATGGATCATCTGGAAAAATATTAATAATCTTAGTATTTGGTGAAAATTTTTTTATATTTAATATAAAGTCATTATTTATATAAATTCCTTTGAAAATTATAATCAGATCAATTGAATTTATTTTTTTAATCTTAGTGATTATTTTATTCTTTATAAATATAAAAATAATAAATCTTAAATATTTCCATATAAATTTATTTAATAAGTTTTTTTTAATATCGTATGCATGTATTATTTCAACTTTTGAACCAATTGATTTGAAAGCTCTTTCATACATTTTTTCTAAAGAAAATTTTTCTATGGATCCAATTATGAGTATTTTTTTATTTTTCATTTAGAATTTGTAAAATTGATGTCAATGTGTTGATCACTGAATAAGATTTAATTTTATTTTTTATATTTTTTCTCATTTGATAGGAGAGTTTTTTGTTATTTAAAATTAAATCAGTTTTTTTTTTCAATTCTTTGATATCTCCTGCTTTATATGTGTATCCAGTTTTTTTATTTATTATTAGATCATGCGATGCTCCACAATTTTGAGTGCATATAACCGGAGTTTTAGAAGCAAAAGCCTCATTTATAGTCAATCCCCAGGTTTCATAGTCAGATGGTAATATCACTAAGTCACTAATATTATAAAATTCTCTTAGTTTTGATTGATTAACAAAACCAAGAAGCAATAAATTTTTTAAATTATTTTTTTTTATAAAAATTTCACAGTTTTTTTTTAAATTTCCATCACCAATCATTATAAAGCGATATTTGTCATTATTTTGGTTAATTTTTACAAGCTGTAAAAAATCAAAAGGTCTTTTTCTTTTTATTAATTTTCCAACAAATAAAACAATTTTTTTTTTTTGAATTTTTAATTTTTTTTTTAAAACATTTTTATTAGACTTAATATTAAAAAAATTATTATCTACAAAATATGGAGCATTTAAAATTTTTTTTTCATCTACTCCATAATATAAATAAAAATTTTTATTTAATAATCCAATAGATAAAATGTAATTAAAACTTTTAAAAAATATTCTAAAAAGAAAGTATTTTAAAATTTTTTTAAAAAGGTTGTTGTTTTCACGGAGATTATTTTCTGCTCGCAATATTAATTTTATTTTATTTCTTAAACCAAAATTTATTGCTCTTAAATAATGAAGATTATTCCAACCTAAAATAAGTATAGCATTGAATTTTTTTTCTTTTAAAATTTTTTCTATATTTGGAAACGATAATCTAAAGTCATCAATTTTATATTTTTCATTTTTAGGAAAATAGTATTTATATCCTTTAAGTAATTTACTATTAATATCCCATCTCAATTTAATTAAGAACTCAGGATCCCTATACTTAACACTAATTCCGTGCTTTGAAGCAAAAAAAACATGTGTTTCTATTTTCTTTTGTTGTAATTTTTTAAATAATGGAATTTGATATTGAATAGGATGAGTTGTAATGATAGCTAATTTTTTCACAAATAAATTTAGTCAATAAAATTTTTTACAGCCTTTATAACTTTGTTAATATCTTTTAACTTTAAAGCTGGAGATAAAGGCAAACTTATAGTTTCACGCCCAATTTTTTTTGCATTAGGATAATCATTTATTTTCCAATTAAATAGTTTTCTATAAATGCTATGCTCTGGTATTGATCGATAATGAATACCAACTCCAATTCTTTTTTTATGTAAATAAAGAATTAGCTTGTCTCTATTTTTATCGAGCTTTTTATCCAAGAAAATATTATATAAATGGTAAGCATGCTTGAATATTTTTTTATTAAATTTTCCAGGAATTCTAAAATCTAATTTTTCAAAATTAATATTGTATAAATCCCAAATTTTTTCTCTTATTTTGTGGTTTTTATTTATTTTTTTCAATTGCTCTATTCCAATAGATGATAATATATCCATAAGATTATATTTGTAACCAACTTCGGACACATCATAGTGCCTGTATCCTTTCTTGCCATATCTATTCCATGCTGCTTTATCCATTCCATGAAGGGATAAAATTCTAGCTCTTTCATAGAGTTTTTTATTATTTGTTATAAGCATGCCGCCTTCTCCAATGGAAAGATTTTTTGTTGCATAAAAACTAAAACATCCAAATACACCGAACGTTCCAACATGCTTTTTTTTATATGTGCTCTCTATTGCGTGAGCACAATCTTCGATGATTGGTATCTTATATTTTTTTGAAATTCTTAAAATTTTATTCATTTCACATGGCCTGCCTGCAAAATGAACAATGACTATAGCTTTAGTTTTTTTATTAATTTTATTCTCAATTTTATCTGGATTTATATTTTGCGTTTTTAAGTCTACATCAACTAAAACCGGTTTTGCGCCAGTATAAATTATAGAATTTATTGTTGAGCAAAATGTAAGCGCTGTGGTAATAACCTCATCACCCTTCTTAATATTTAATGATATTAAACTTAAATGTATAGCCGCTGTACATGAATTTAGAGCTAAAGCATATTTAGCATTTTTATATTTCTTAAATTTATTTTCAAAAATTCTTGTTCTTTCTCCAGTTGTAAGCCATCCAGATTTTAAAGTAGATACTACATTTTTTATCTCTTCACTTCTAATAGATGGTTCGCTAAATTTAATATATTTCATTAGGATTGTTTTTTATTAATATTAAATTTTCGCCTGAAATAATTATATCTCTTTTAAAGTTATTTTGCATAGTTTCATTTAAAGCTTTAAAAAAATTGTTCGATGTAGATTTATATGGCAACATCCAGTCGTGAATTTCAATTATAATAATTTCGAACTCATTAATCCACTCAAAGTTTTTTTTAAATAAATTATCTTCGTAACCTTCAATGTCTATTTTAATAATAAAAGATTTAAATTCTTTGTTGTTAGATAAAATATTATTCACAGTATTTGTCTCAACATCTTTTCCTATAAAAGGATCAACTCTAAATGCTCTATAATCTTGAGTTTTATCATTTATTTTAACAATTTTTTTTTCAGAACTAATTGCATTATTTAGAATTTGATAGTTTTTATTATATATATTTTTTTTACAAAATTCAGCATTCTCTTTATTTGGTTCAACTAAAATTGAGTATATATTTTCAAATATTCTCGAAAAATATTCACAACTTGATCCTATATTTGAGCCACAATCAATAAGTAATGGTTTATTATAATTATTTTTTAAATTAATAAATTTTTTATTAATTTTCTCCCAATGTTTTAAATTATTTAATTGATAACTTTCTTGTGCAAAAATTTCAAAAATTGTTAATATGTCAAATTTGTTTCTTGCGCTTTGTGTAAAAAATTTTTTGTTTTTTTTATCATAAATCAATACTTTCATAAGTATATTTGAAATAAGTCTTGGAAGTATTACAATAAAATTTTTATCACTATTCAGATTTCTGAATGACATTATTATATCAAATAGAAAATAATAAATCTGTCTAAATAATTTTTTTATCATGTTAAATATTTTTTTAACCTTAAATAAAAGGTTTTTGGATCCTTCATCAATATTTTAAGTAAGTACAATAGTCTCCAAGGCCAAAAATTATATTTTCCATTAAAATGATTATTAAAAACGAATTCATCAGCCTCTGTATTGATTATTATCTTCCCAGGATCTTTTATATCATTTTTGAATTCTTTAGAATGAGTAAAATCAGAATTTTTACCGGCACTTAATGTATTTGTAGCATCTTTATTAAAACCAATATTTGAAATTAAATTAATATTAGGAGTAATTGTTATACCGTTGAAATTCCAAACCGATGCTAACCATACATATGCCCAACTATCAATTTTTTTATTTTTTACATTATTAAATATTCTTTCCCAATATTTTCTCTCAAGATTGTTTTTATGAATTTTCTTCCAAATATCCTTTTCTTTGAAATTATTCCAAAACTTCATACTATCATCATAATGATACCAGGCTCTTTTCCAAGTTGCCCATCCCCAACAATGTGCATATTTTGAAAAATAATAATCACCATCTCCTATAAATTTATTTTTTTGAAAGTTACTTCCTGAAATTACAAATATTTCATTATTTTTCTCGTACTTGTTAAGCATTTTTTGACAAAATTTAAAAAAAGATTGTGACGGTATGCAGTCATCTTCAAGAATTATCCCAACATCTTCATTTTCAAACAACCAACTAATAGCAGAACTAACTGATATTCGACACCCAAGATTATTTTTATTAATTTTATACTTAACTTCACAATTCCAATTAACTTCTTTTAAAATTTTTTTTACTTCATTGCATAAATTTATATCTCTTTTTATATTTTTTCTTGGTCCGTCTTGACTAATATATATTTTTGATGGCTTTATAATTGAAAGTTTTTCTAATAGATATCTTGTTTCATTTGGTCTGTTAAAAGCTAAAATTAATACCGGAATATTCATTTTTTATTTCTAATGCTCTTATGTTTAAATAAATAGTCATCTCTGCCTAAATAACTTTTCAACTCATAATTTTTTTTTTTCAAATATTTAAAAACTTTTTTAAATTCGTTACATTCTATTAACATGTATTTAAATTTAAATTGATTATAGTTTATACCTTTCAACACATTTAACTCTGTTCCCTCAACATCTAAAGACAATAAATCAATAATTTTAGGAGAATCTGCAGTTTTAAGAATTGAATTTAAAGTCTTAGCTTCAGCATAAAAATATTTTGATTTATTTTTTTTAACTGCATGAAATTTATCATTTTTAATTTTTAAAATATTTTTTTTATTTAGATTAGATGTTGTCATTAAATTAGCATAAAACATCTTTACTCTTTTTATTTTATTAGTTGATACACAGGCGGCACAAAAAAATTTGTTTTTTTTAGATCTATTCTTTTTACATTTTATATAATTTTTTTTATACGGCTCAATTAATATCCCTTTCCAATTTTTTTTTTTTTCAAAATAAAACGTATTTGATTGATTAATTCCATCGTTAGCCCCAAGTTCTACAAAATATCCATTTTTATAATCTATATATTTTTTTATTTTTTTATCTAAATTGTTAGTTGCTGTATAATTAATGAATTTTTTTTTAATATTTGATCTAAATTCGAAAGAAAAGAAACCAGTAATAATATAATATATATTTGAGAACATTATAAATTAATATTATTTTAAAATTTAGATTTAATATATAATTAACAATATAATTTTTTATATAATCTATTAATGTCTAAGACAAAACAGAATTATAACCTCGAATATTTTAATTGGTATGAAAATATTGGAAAATTTGGTGGAAAATTAAATTTAGATAAATTTTCAAAATATATTAAGAGTGAAGATATAGTTTTAGATTTTGGTTGTGGAGGAGGCTACCTATTAAATAATTTAAATTGTAAAGAAAAGCATGGAGTTGAAATTAATGATTTCGCTATAAAACAAGCTGAAAAATTTTTAATAAATATTCATAATAGTTCTGAAAGTTTACCTAATAATTATTTTGATAAAATAATCTCAAATCATTGTTTGCAACACTGTGAAAATCCACTATTAGAATTAGAAAATCTTAATCGATCTTTAAAAAAGAATGGATTGGCAATTATTGTTGTTTCATGTGCAAATATCAATTTGAAGTACAAACCAAATGATGTCAATTATCAACTTTATTCCTGGTCTCCAATGAACCTTGGTAATTTGTTTGATGCTGCAAATTTTAAGATAATTTCTATTGATACGTTTAAATTTAAATGGATACCAAAATATAATTTTTTTTATAAAATTTTTGGAAAGAAGATATTTAATATTCTTTGTCAAATTTACGGTTTATTTGATCAGAGAATAACTCAAGTAAGAATTGTGGTTAAAAAAAACTAATAACTTTTTTTAAATTTAAAATTTTCCAACTTATATAATTTCGAACAATTTCGTAAAATAGAAATATTATGTGTAACAAATATAACAATTTTTTTTTTTGACAATGAGTCAACTATTCTCATGAATTCTTTTTCAGTTTTGTTATCTAAAGAATTAGTTGACTCATCAAAAATTAATATGTTTGGATTTTTATATAATGCCCTAGCAATTCCAATTCTTTGTATTTGGCCACCTGATAAATTTACGCCACCATCATTAATAATGGAATTCAAACCTTTTGGCAATTTATTTACGAATTCTTGAAGTCTAGACTCTCTTACAGCTTTTTTTAATCTTTTAATATCAATTTCATTTTCAAATTCACCAATTGCAATATTATTTTTTAAGGTATCATTTAAAAGGTAAATTGATTGAGGAACATAGCCAATATTTTTTCTCCAGGATGAAAAATTATCTTCAATATCAATGTCGTTACAAGTTATTTTTCCTGCTTGTGGACTAATTAATCCAGATAAAAGATCAATAAAAGTAGTTTTTCCTGAACCACTTTTTCCAAAAATACCAATATAATCTCCCTTTTTTATTATTAAGTTTAAATTTTTAAAAATAAATTTATCTTTTTTGTTGTACTTAAATTTTAATTTTTTAACTTCTATTTTATTAATTTCATTCCAATTATTTTTTATATTTATATTTTTATTTTTATTTTTTGATTTTATATTCGTTCTACTTCCAAGTAAAAAATCTTTATAAATTGTATCGACAACTGAGTGTGTCGCTTTAACACTATTTATTGAAACAAGAATTCTATTTAAACTAGGCATTATTTTAAAAGTTGCAGCTGCAAATATTCCAACTAAAATAAGCGTATTTGAGCTGTCTTGATTTGAAAATAAATTCAATAATCCAATAAGAAATATAGATAACAAAGCGATTAATTCAATCAACAGTCTTGGTGTCTCTTGAATTGTCTTGAGTATCGTCATAATTTTACTCATATTTAGTGACTCATCAGAAAATTTTTTTAAAAAACTTTGCTCTTTAATTGCAATTTTAATATCTTTCATTCCTTGAAGTCCTTGAAGAATATTTTTTTGTATAAAATTTGCTGTATTATGACGTTTTAATCCTATACGTTTCATTTTGTTTGCAAAAAATAAATTCAATACAAATAATACAAATAAAGTGAAAATTATAACTTTAATTGAAACATTGGGGTCATAAATTATCAAAAAAGTAGATAAAAATATTACAATAAATGCTTCCAGAAGAATTATAATAAATGGATCAATAAGTCCTAGAACTAAATACTCAACCTCATTTCGAATTGTATTTATTTTTTTATATATTTGAAGTTTTGTAAATTCTAAATATGGTATATTCAGATATATAGTCATTAACTTTTTTGATATTTCATAATAAATATTCATTATAATTTTATATTTAAAATAATTTAGTCCTATATTTAAGATTGTTTTTGTAAGAAATACAATTAACAACGATAACAATGCATAAAAAATAAAATTATCATTATTCAAGAACTCTAAATTTTCAATAATTAAAATTATGTATTTATTATTTAGAAAATTTTGGTCAACAAAGAATATTAATATTGGTAAAATTAAACCAATACTTAAAAGATCAAATAATGATATAAATAAAATTATAAAAAAAAGAATAAAAAGTTTATTTTTTTGATTTTTATTTAGTAATTTAGAAAGCTTTTTAAAAGTATTCATTAAAAGCCATTAAATGCTTGGGTAAGGATTAGATTGTATATAATCATCTAGAAACATATTGTTAACCTTTTTTGAACCAAATTTACTATTAGAAAAAGTTAATTCAAATATTAATCTATTACCCTCAGTAGGAACTAACCCTTTATGAAAACATTTTGTGTCTCCAATTATAATTGTACCTCTTTTACCAATTATTTTGTGTATTTTTATTTGATCATAATATTTTAAAATTTCACTATCTGGAACTCTTGAATAGCCCTTTTTTAAAATTTCATAAGGTTTGCTGAATGTTTTGTGGGAACCTTCAACATAAACATGTGGACCTTTATTTTCGTTTACATCTTTTAAATAAATAAAAACTTTTAAAAATTTAATGCTATCTAAGTCAAAGTGGAAATCTTGAGCAGAAAAAGAGTCAACCTTACTACTAACATTACTCCACCACATATTTAAATCTAAAACATAAGCTTTGCTTTCAAAATAACTTTCAACTAAATTTATAATCTTTGAATTTTTAAAAAAATTTATTAAATCCTTTATTTCATCAGTTTTTACTAAATCATAAGTCTCATAACCATATGTTGGCAATTTATGTATTTTTTCGTCGTAAATTACTTTTTCCTCTTTTTTTCCAGTTTTATTATAAGAACACTTTAGTAAATTAGTTAAGTCATACAATTTCTGTACTTTTTGATCCTCAATATAATTTTCAAGAACAACATATCCTTTATTTTGTAATTTATATAATTCAGTATCTTTAGGGTTTAAATTTTTTGAGTATTTTGTTTTGTTTTTAATTTTAATAAATGAAGTAATCAATTCTGATACAAAACCTGAAGTTAGACAATATGATTTAACATAAGATTGTTGAATAAAATTTGGATTTTTTTTTGAAAATATGAACAAAAAATAACCTAAGATAAAGAATATTGGGGAAGTATAAATTTTAATTAATTCTCTCAATTTTTTCATATATCTTTTTTTTATTATTGATTTTGAGTTGATTTAATATCATTTTTTTAACATCAACAAACTGTTTATTAATTGATTTATTTTTAACTTTTTTTTTTAATGTAATTTCCATTAAAGAATTATGATTATTTTTTAGCATTCTATAGAATAAATTTATGTTTTTCATATTAGTATTTTTAAAACTGTATAAATAATTAATCATAAAATTATATCCAATATAACGCTGTAACCTATTAAGTATTTTGATTAAATAATCTGAAGAATTAACATTGAAAATATCGGAAATATCAATACTTTCATAATTAAATTGTAATGAAAGGTATTTGAAAGAATTAACGATTATTTTTTTTTTATCATAATTTTCATTATCTAGTGTCTTTTTTAGTAAGGAAATATAATTTTTAAAATTTTTAGGATATATTACAAGATCATTAGAGTAATAATGCAGATTTGGATCAAAAACTAATGTTCTGATACCAAATAAACCAAATTCATAAGATGTGACCGAAGAACTATTCAGCAGTAAATTAATATAAGGTATATAATCATATATAGAAATTTGATCTTCTTTGAAATCAAATTTAGTGTTATTAGGTAAAATCTTTGAAAGTTTTCTATATTTTTCTATTATAGATGATTCATTAACATTTCCATGAGTATCATAATCACGTGGATGCACTCTGAATATAAAAAAAGTATCTTTAAATTTTTTAATATTTGGGATTAAAAATTTGACCCAATCATAATCATTTTTAAAATGTACTGAAGAGCAATTCTTAGTTTTTGATTGTCTAAAACCAGATAGATGATCGCCCAATCTTTCACCTGTCCCAGAAAGTGCTACCAAAACAACTTTTTTATATTTATTTTCAATTTTAAAATATTTTCTAATGTTTTTTCCCTCAGGCGGAAGTGAAAAATTTAGATATGATTTTGATTGTATCATTGATTCTAAATAATTTTTAACGTTAGCTAAATCACTTTTTAATATTGGTTTTTTTTTGAACTTTGACCAATGCATATTTGCATAATAAACAAAACCAGCTTTGTAAGACTCTGCAAAAAAAATTTTTTTGTATTTATCTGATGGATTTTTACCTGCAACAAAGTTCATTATTTTTATACCTTTTTTCTTTGCATAATCTGCACATACTTTATAAAGGGAATATTCAGTGCCGTAAGCAATTAAATATTTATATTTTTTTTTTGATATAATTCTTTTAAAACCGTAAAGCGATTGTAAAGCATTTTTCAAATAAACTTTGAAATCTTCAAAATGTTTTTGACTTAAATTTACTGAACCAAGCTTATTGTTTATTATAAAATTAAAAAAAGTAACTTTTGAAACATCAACATCAAAAACTCTTAAATTATGAAAGTTTTTAATATTCACTTTTCTTATTATTTTATCAATCTCTAACTTGTCTTGCTCTAAAATATTATCATTTAAATAGATATGATTTATATTTGAATTTTTTTTATAAAAGTTTGTTGTCTTAATACAAGAATTGCATATCTTATCTTTTGTTTTAATAGAGTCTGTTATTAAAATGCTTTTATTATTATGAGCAGGGCATATATCTGAAAAAACTTTTTTACAATTAACATTATCAATATTTACATTGTATTTTTTTTTTAAATTTTTGTAGAAAATAAACTCAGGATAACTATGTATCCAAATATCATTAAAAAAGGAAAGTGAAATAATATTCATGTTAATCTAGAAAAAGTGATATAAATTATATAAAAGATTGGCAAAATTATTCAACAATTATGAATTTTAAATTTTGTAAAATTAATGATTAATAGTACTCCAATTGCAATAATTCCAGCCAGAATTGGATCAAAGCGTGTAAAGTTTAAAAATATTGTTAATTTTAAAAGGAAACCCTTAATTATTTGGACTATAGAAGCTGCAATCAAAAGTAAGATATTTCACAAAATATATGTTTCTACGGATAGTAAAATAATAAAAAATAAAATAATTAAATATAATAAAAAAATAAATTTTTTATCAAGACCAAAAAAATATTCAGGATCAAAAACTAAAAGTGAGACACTAATTAGACACTTAATTTTAAAAAATAACTTACATAAAAAATATGAGACAATTTTTTTATTACAAGCAACATCTCCAGATCGAAGCTATAGGCATGTAAAATCAATGTGGGATATTTATCGTAAAGAGAATTTAAAAAGTTTCGTATCAGTAAGTAAAAAAAAAAATAAAAGTAAGATAAAAATAAAAAATAATTTATTCTTTGGTAAAAAAAAAAAGAAAAATAATTTTATATTTTATCAAAATGGTGCAATATACATCAGTGATATTAAAAGTTTTTTGAAAAATTCAAATTTTGTCCATAAAAAAACATCGTATTTTTATATGGAAGAAAAGTATTCTTTAGATGTAGATAACTATTCTGATTTTAATTAATTTATTTTATTTAAATTTTCTCAAATCTTTTAAAGTTCCAACTTCTTTATACTCTTCATAAATTGGGAAAAGAAATAATTTTTTATTATATTTTTTTTTAAGCTTATTAAATAAATCTGGCATGTCTAGATATGTATTTCTTTTAATATATTTAAAGATTTTTTTATCTATAATATATATTCCTGCATTGACGTAAGTAGTGATTATAGGTTTTTCTTCTATTCTTTCAAATATAAATCCTTTTGACTTTATTATACCATGACTGCTTTTCATAAATTCTTGCCTTATAGCCATTGTCATTAATGATTTTTTTTTTTTATGAAAGTCAAGTAGATCGTTCAGATTTAGATTAAATATTGTATCCGCATTTACTATTATTGTTTCATCTTTAACTAGATCTTGATTAATTAATGAGACAGATCCAGCTGTTCCTAGAGCTTTTTTTTCGTTTAAATACTGAATTTTTACACCATATTTATTTCCATCTTTGAAATAATTTTTTATTTTTTCACCCAAATATCTAACTGAAATAATTATATCTTTAAAACCTTGGGATCGAAGTTTGGTAATTATGTGTTCTAGGATAGGTTTATTTTTTATTTTTATCATCGGTTTTGGTAATTTAGTTGTTATAGGTCTCATTCTTTTTCCAAGTCCGCCTGCCATAATAATTACTTTATTACTTAAAAAACTTTTATTATCTGACCATGTTACAAGATTGACTGGTTGTTTTTGTTTATTAATTACTGGAAGTTGTAATACTTTTTTTTTTTGCATTAAATTTTTTGCAGAATTGATATCAAAATTTTCCCTAATTATTATTGGCTTTTTGTTCATTATCTTACTTACACTGTTTTTAAATTCTATTTTCTTTATAATTGCTCTTCTAATATCACCATCAGTTATTGTTCCTAATAATTTTAATTTTTTATCGAGTACTAAACAAACTTGCAGTTTGCTTCTGTTCAATTTCCTTACTGCATCGAATATCGTGTCGTTTTGATGCAAAATAATTTTACTAATTTTTTTGTTTTTTAATTTACTTTTCATGAAATTTTTTTATGATTAATTTCTTTTTTTTAAATTTTAATCTAGTAATAAAATTTACTATTTTTTTAGCAGTATCTCCTCCTCCATAATAATTTTTTGATTTAATACATTTTTTTTTGAAATTATTATCAAATAAAGATTTAAAAATTGCAGCATATATTTGTTTAGTATTATATTTTACATCAATAACATTATTGCTTCTCAATCTTCCATTTTGTCTTTTGCCGATATTAACTACTGGACAGCCAAAAATTGCAGTTTCTTTTATACCTGAAGAAGAATTGCCTACACAAACCACTGGTAATTTTATTTTTTTTATTAAAGAAAATAAACCATGATAATAATACCGTCCTAAAGATCCATAAACTTTAAAATTTTTTTTGTCTTTTAGTTTTTTAATACTTTTTAGTATTGTATCGCCACCCTTATCACTGTTTGGATTTGTTACCACAATATTTACATTTTTTTTAGAAATTTTTTCTAGAGCAGATATACAACTTTTAATATTTTTATCAAAATCATCTTCCTCAATTGGAATTGGATGTAAAGTGAAAACAACTATTGGTTTGGTTAGTGACAAATTTAATTTGTTTATTATTTCACTAGGTTTTGCATAGTTGCCACTTCTTATTAAATCTATTGCAGGATATCCAAAATTTTTAACTCTCCATGACTCTTCACCCATATTAATAATTCTTCTCTTAGCATTAATATTCGTAGTAATATGAAGATGCGAAAGTTTAGTAATTGCATGTCTAACATTGTCATCAAATGTTCCACCCTCTGTAATATCACCACCTTCAAGATGTATTGTAGGAATACCCATTTGAGTGGCTGCTATTGCGGCTGAAAAGGTTTCATATCTATCTGCATAAATTATAAAAACATCAGGTCTTAGTTTTTTTAATATTATTGTAACCTTATAAATTATTTCTGATATTGAAAGTGGAGTGTACTCAACTGAATTATTTCTTCTGATTTTAATTTTTAATTTATGAGCCTTTTTTATTCCATCATTAGAAATTTCTTTACTGGTAGATCCATATTTTTTATCTAAATGACTTCCGCTTATTATAATACTTTCTTTAATTTTTTTACTATTAGAAATTTCTTTAATTATTGGAGATAATAAACCAAACTCAGCTCTATTACCTGTAAAAATGGAAACTTTTAATTTCTTTTTCAAATTTTAATATGTTCTTTTTTTATTTGTGTATTTATTTTTATATTTTTTAGTGCTTTTTTTCCAAGAATTTTTTTATAGTCTTTAGCTAGAAAATCTCCAGTCCCTGGTCTTTTTACCCAAATATTATTCTTTGACAATTTAGTTCCACTTTTTATATTTTTAATAGCTACTATAGAAGCAAAAGCAAATTTCATCGTATCTTTTTCCTCTCTGACAGGTTTTTTTATTCCAGGTAAAGCACTAAAAATTTTTCTACTTCCTTGGACTAATTCTTTTAGTTGTATGCTATCGATTGAGGCTGAAATATCTGGTCCTGTTCTAGTTTTTTTTGTGTCAATATAATGCTTTTCAATAATTGAAGCACCTAATGCAACTGCTGCATAGGATGTTAAATTATCAGAAGTATGATCAGATAAGCCTATTACTGCTTTTGGAAAATTTTTTTTCAAAATTTTTATACAATTAAGTCTAGTTAGATTTGCTGGTGTTGGATATAAATTAGTTGTGTGCAACAAGGCATAATCAACTTTATACTTTTCAAAAATTTTAGTAGCAATTTTAATACTTTTAATATCATTCATTCCTGTGCTTAAAATAATCGGTTTCTTAAACCTTGAAATATGCTCAATCAATGGATAATTATTACATTCACCTGAGCCAATTTTAAAAGCTTTAACTTTCATAGAATTTAATAAATCTGCTGCTTCTCTAGAAAATGGCGTGCTTATGAACTGCATGTGATTATTTTCGACAAATTTTTTTAAATTTTTTTCATCTTTAATTTTTAACGAACATTTCTCAATTATTTTGAAAATATTTTCATTTGTATGAATAGGTATAATTTTTTTTGCCTCTTCACTCATTTCATAATATGGTAAATGCGTTTGATGTTTTATAATTTCAGCGCCTGCCTTTTTTGCAGAGGTAATAAGTTTTTTTGCCAATTTAAGATTTCCATTATGATTAATTCCTAATTCGACAATTACTAAAGGAGGATGATTAAGGCCTATTTTTCTAGAACCTATTTTTATCTCAGGAGTTTTCATTAAATATGATAACTATTTACGTTATTGTAGTGTTTCATATTATCTATTTTATTAAACCAATCTAATGTCTCTCTTAAAGCTATTTTAAATCCAGTTTTATTAATATATTTTGGTTTCCAGCCAGTACTTTTATATAATTTTAAATTTGATCCCCTTAATTCATATACCTCACTATCTCTCTTTCTTTGGTTTTTAACTTTTAAACGAGGTTTTAAGTTTGTTATTTGTGATACAATTTTAATTATATCTGAAACTTTGTAAGAGTTATCTGTTGCGATATTAAAAACTTCTCCGTTATTTTTTTTATTTAACATTATTTTAATTAATCCATTTACTGTATCTTTCACATAAACAAAGTCTCTTTTGGTTGAGGTACTTCCAATCTTAATTTCAGGGGATTTTTTTTTATTTTTCAAAAATTGACATATAATTGTTGGAATTACTGCTCTCATAGATTGTCTAGGCCCAAAGGTATTAAAAGGTCTTGCAACTACAATGGGTAAATTTAGGGCTTTATACATAGAGATCGCAAGATGATCAGAAGATATTTTAGAAGCAGCATATGGGGATTCTGATATGAGAATATCGCTCTCTAATAAATTTTTTTTTCCCTTCGACATTAAATTTCCATAAACTTCGCTGGATGAAATTTGTACAATTTTTTTTATCTTGTTTTTGTTTAGATTTGCAGATCTAATGATGTTTAACAAACCAAGAACATTGGTATCTACAAAACTTTGTGGATTTTCAAATGAATAAGGAACAGAAATCATTGCAGCAAGATTGATAATATATTCAGTGCCATTAATTGCTTTATTTATTGAGTCAAAGTCTCTTACATCGCCATAAATTATTTCAAGATTTTTTTTTGATTTTATATTTTGAAGCCATCCTAAATTTGAGTTTGAATTATATTTTAAAAATGCTTTTACTTGAAAGTTTTTTTTGATTAGTTCCTCTACAAGATGAGATCCTATAAAACCACCTGCTCCAGTAACTAGTACTTTTTTTTTCATAATTTTATATTTTTAATATTTCTCATATAACTTAAATCATCTACTTCAAATGATCTATTTTCTAAAATAATATACTAACATATTTTTTTAATTTTATGCATTTGAAAACTTGCAATTTAATAGCACGAATTTGTTTAATAGTTTATATAATATTCATTTATGAGAGTAATCGCTAGGCTAGACATTAAAAATAATTTTGTAATTAAAGGTATAAACTTAGAAGGATTGAGAAAAGTTGGAAGTCCTTTAGAAATGATAAAAAATTACTACAATGATGGAATTGATGAAATAATAATATCTGATAGCGTAGCGAGTTTATATGGACGTAATAATCTATTTAGTCTAATAAAAGAAATAACAAAAGATACATTCATACCAATTACTCTTGGGGGTGGAATAAGAAGTTTAGAAGATATTGAAAGAGCATTAAATTCTGGTGCTGATAAAGTCTCAATTAATTCCAAAGCTTTAGAAGATCCTGATTTTATAAAATTAGCTTCTAATAATTTTGGTGCTTCAACTATTGTGGCATCTATTGAGGCAAAAAAGATAGGAGATTTGAAATGGGAGCCATACAAGTTTTGTGGTAGAGAACGTACTAATCGAGATTTAAAGGATTGGATAAGATTAATTCAAGATAAAGGTTGTGGTGAAATACTTTTAACTTCAATTGATCATGAGGGGACAAAAAAAGGTTTCGATTTAGAAATGATGGATAGTTTATATAGTGAAATTGAAAAACCAATAATTTTATCCGGAGGATGCGGAAAATTGGAAGATATACAAGAATTTAATAAAAAATATTCTAAAGAAGCTTTTGCTATAGCCTCTGTTATTCATTATAAAATTTTAGAAATTTCTAAAATTAAAAAAATAATAAATGAAAAAAATTAGCATTTTAGATTATGGAATGGGAAATATAGCTAGCCTTAAAAATGCAATTGAAAAAGTAGGTTTTGAAGCAGAGTTTTTCTCCAGTAGCAAATTAATTAACTCGAATATATTAGTGGTTCCAGGTGTTGGAGCATTTAATACAGCAATGAATATTTTCAAACTTAAGAAATATGATGAAGTTATTAATAATTTTTTAAAAGTGAATGACAATTTTTTATTTGGCATTTGTTTAGGTATGCAAATTCTTTTAAGCACAGGTGAAGAGAATGAGAAAACTCAAGGATTGAATCTAATAAATGGAAATGTATCTAAATTATTATCAAATACTAAAATTAAATTACCTAATGTTGGATCAAGAGAGATAAAAATAAAAAATACTAATAAGTTCAATTTTCTAAAACAATACAATAAAGAAAAATTTTATTTTGTTCATTCATATATTGCTAAACCGAATAATAATAGTAGTATTATTGCTACTTCAAAATATGAAGATGTTGAATTTAATTCTGTAATTTCAAATGATAAAAATGTTTTTGGCACACAATTTCATCCTGAAAAAAGTTCACAGATTGGTTTAAATTTTCTTGAAGATTTTTTTAAAAATATATTAGATAGATAATTATGAGTAATTTTTTTAATGAAAAAACATTAAACGCAATTAAATCAAATGAAGCAAATCCAGAGAAAATAAAAAACTTTTTTTCAGACGATTTTTGTTTGAACTTGTTAGATTATAGAAAGTCTTTATCAAAAAAAATGGTTGACAGGGAAGAGAGCACAAAAATACCATTTGTATTTGATGAAAGTTCAGTAACAAAAAAATTAAAAGAGAAAATTGAAGAAAAGGTTGGTAATTTTCTTGTAAAAGATTTTGAACCACATTTTATAACAACGCGTTTTCCTCTTAGACTACATGCGGATACAGGCAAAGATCCAAATGACATAATATTCAAAAATATTGTTGTACCACTTCAAATCAAATATAAAGATGAAGAATCAAGAAAAAATAAATCACATACAGTTATATTTAAAAACAAATGGTATGATAAGTCAGCTTTATTCACCACTAAGACGTCTGAAAAATATGATTTTATAATTAAAAATATTAAAGAAGAATTTATAGATATTTTAAATATATTAGATTTTAAAAAATCAGTAGATAAAGCGTCTAATGAAAAGATAAATTACAAAGGAGACGAATTTTACGTAGATGAGAACTTTAAAAAATATGTTGATACTTTAAGCAAAACAAAGAGGTATAATGATAGAACAGATGGACACATTACAAATAGTCAAAATATTAATAAAGAAATTTATCAAAAATATTTAACACATCAACCATATGAAGATTGTAGGAGCTTAATACTTGATAAAGCAATAAGTTGGGAGCCAGGTTCATTGATATATTGGGATAGAGTAAGGATTCATGCATCTGATAATTTTTTAAAAAATGGAATAATTGCAAAAACTTGCATAGCCCTATTTACGTCCAAATAAAAATATAATTAGTAAATTTTGATGAAAAATATAAGTAAAAATTATTATTTAATAGTTTTTTTAACATTATTATTAATTTTAAAAATTTATTTTATATTTATATATCCACGAGAATTAATCTTTTTTTCAACGGGTTTATCAAAATTTAACTTTTACAACACTTTATCATTTAGCTTGGACATGCAGGCTTTCAGAGATGCAAATCATCCTGGAACGCCTATTTACTTTATTGGATATTTAATAATGAAGCTGACTGGAAATGATGTAAAAAGTTTCTACGAATACTATTATTTTCATCATTTTATTATACTTTTATTTAACTTTCTTTCTGTCGGAATATTTTTTAATTATTTTAAGAAGTTCATAAGTAATCAAGAAATTTTTTCTTTGCTTTTAATTTTTATATCAACGTATAATTATTTATTTAGTCTAGAAATAGTTAGCTTAATATCTTACCAACTTGGGATATCTTTAATCCTTTATACATACTTCTTAAAATCCTTGGAGAAAGATAAATTATTCAAACTATCAGTAATTTGTGCTCTTTCATTATCATTTAAAATGACTTTCTTGCCTTATGTATTATCGATTTTTATAACTAAATATTTATTTATTTCACAAAAAATCAATCCGATTAAAAGATTTTTTAGGTTTAATTTTTATTTTGTTATCTCTTATTTAATTTTTAACTTTCCTATAATTGGAAGAATTCCAAAAATTTTTATTGATGTTTTATTTGTAAGAGAAGACACATCTTTGTCAATATTAAATTTAATAATCAGTCTAAAAACCTCATTAAACGAATTAATTTTAAATAACATGATACTCTTTGTTTTATTATTGATTTTTTTAACAATTTTTATGTCAAATTTAATATTCTTTTTGAAAAAATTTAAACAAAACAAAATTAATAATAAATTATTTTCAATATTTTTATTCAATATTTTTATTACTTTTTTTTATATTTATACATTTTTAAATGCTGGACAAGTATTCGGGAGCGATTTAAGAATAAATAATCTTGAAAAGGAAAATTTTTTTAGAAATAATTTCCCATATCTGATTTTTATTATATCAAATTATTTTTTACTTACTAAGTTGGTTATATTAAATGATAATTTAATTAAAAAAATTTTGATCTTTTTATCTCTACTAACCTTTATTATTGGTTTTAAAAATTATAATGTATTTAGAGCAGAATTAATAAACGACAGGTTTGACAGACAAACTAAACTTATTAGTGAAACAGAAAAATATATAGACCTAAATAAAGATGTTTTAGCATATTTTACTTATTCTTTAGGATATGGTTTTGGAGAAGAAATATTTCATCTAAGTGGTAATTCGTTAGAGGGTAACGAATACTTTACGAAAGAAGTTGTAAATATGTATCCTAATTTTAGATATTTTAGAATGAATGATATAATTCACGAAATAAATAAAAAAAATAATAAACCAAAATCAAAAATAAATTTTTTTAAAGATCGTTTAAAAAAATTTGATGTAGTTCTTAAAGAAAACTTGCCAAAAGAGATTTATGAGATTTTAAGTTATAATACAAAAAATTCGTCTATAAATCCATTAATAGCAAGAAAAAAAGATATTTATTCTTTTTATAAAGATGATAATTACAAAAAGCCTAAAGCAATTCTATATTCACATCCTAAAATAAATAAAGAAAACTTTATTAAAGAAGAAGAATTGTTTAAATTTTTAGAAAAAGAAATTAATATAGAGAAAAAGGTATCTTTTAAAATTAAAGACGACGATTGGTTTATGTATTTAATTAAATAATTATGATTTATAATAGATTAAAGAAGTGTAGAATTTGCGGATCTAGAAATATAAAAGAAGTATTAGATTTAGGTAATCAATCTCTTACAGGTAAATTTCCTAAAACTGTAAAAAAAAAAATTATCAAAACACCTTTGTCTTTATCGATTTGTAAAAAATGTAAATTTGTTCAACTTTCACATAACTTCAATAACTCACATTTATATAATTTAGAATACGGATATGAGTCTGGTATAAATTCAACAATGAGAAATCATTTAGCTAAAATTGCAAAGAAAATTTTAAAAATCAAAAAATTAAATAAAGAAAGTGTAGTTGTAGATATAGCATCTAATGATGGAACACTTCTGCGCTCTTATAAAAAAAATTTCATTAAAGTAGGAATTGATCCAATATTAAATAGATTCAAAAAGAAATATAAAAGTATACAATTCAAGATACCAGATTTTTTTTCTTATAATAATTTTTCCAGGCTAAAAATAAAAAAAGCAGACGTTATTACGGCATTTGCTGTTTTTTATGATATAGAAAATCCGAACAAATTTTTAAAAGACATCAAAAAATGTTTAGATAAAAACGGAATATTTATAATAGAACAATCTAATTTGGCACACATGATAAGGCTAAATTCTTTTGATACAATATGCCAGGAACATTTGGCATATTATTCTACAAAGATAATTAAAAATTTAATGGAAAATAATAAACTAAAAATTTTTAATCATGAATACAATGAAAGCAATGGTGGAAGCTCAAGGTACTATATAAAGCATATCGAAAACAATAAAATTAAGGTTAATAATAAAAATATTAATTATGCGTTAAATTTTGAAAATAAATACAAACTGGATAAATTAAAAACATACGATAGTTTTAGTAAGAAGATAAATACAATTAAAAAAAAGACTATCAATAAGTTAAATTCTATCATTAATGCAAAAAAAATTATTCATGGTTACGGTGCATCTACTAAAGGAAATGTAATTTTGCAATATTTTGGATTAGATAATAAAAAAGTTCAATATATTTCTGATAGAAATCCATTTAAGTTTAATAGGTACACACCAGGTACAAAAATAAAAATTATATCAGAAAAAAAGTCTAGATCATTAAAACCAGATTATTATTTTGTTTTACCTTGGCATTTTAAAAAGGAAATACTTTTAAGAGAGAAAAAAATGAGAAAAAATAATACTAAATTTATTTTTCCTTTACCTAAATTTACAATTATTTGATGGATGAAAAAGATTTAGTCATAATACCTACTTACAATGAAGCATTAAATGTAAGTATAATTCATAAAAGAATTAGAGAAAATAATCAAATATCAGAAATATTGTTTGTTGATGACAACTCTCCAGATAATACATCTGAAGTTGTGAATGAAATTATAAAAAATGACAAGAAAGTCTTTATATTAAAAAGAGAAAAAAAGATGGGTATAGGGTCGGCTCATAAGGATGGATTTAAATGGGCAAAAAAAAAAGGATATAAATATGTGACAACTATTGATTCTGATCTATCTCATGACCCAAATTTGATACGTGAGATGATAAAAAATTTAAAAAAATACGATATAATCATAACTGGTAGATTTCTAAGAGATGACACATTAGAGGAGTGGCCTTTATTAAGACAAATAATAACCAAGACAAGACATGCTGTAGTGAGTTTTTTATTAAATATACCTTACGATACATCTGGTGCATTTAGATGTTATAACTTTGAGATAATTAAAATAGAAGATCTGCTTGAAGCAGAAGACGATGGTTATTCATTTTTCTGGGAAAGTTTATACATATTATATAACAAGAATTACTCGATTTTGGAATTGCCCATGAAACAACCAAGAAGAATCCATGGATCATCTAAAATTAGTTTTAAAGATATAACAAGAGCAATAACTTACTTGATATATTTTTTTTTAAAGCAAAAGTTTAAAAAATAAATTTAAGCTAATTTAATTTTTTTGTTTTTTTTTGGAATGAAGTAAAACGTTAAAGGTTTTATACTATTATTTTTAAAATTGTATTTTTGAATTTTATCATTATCATAAGAATAGAAGCAGCAATCGTAGTCTAGTTTAGACAAATATCTGTCAATTTTATTTATTTTTTTTAGCTCTTCAACTAATAGAACTGGATTATGTTTTGAAATTAAATTTTTTAAGCATTTTATAATCTCATATTCATAACCATTTACATCTAATTTTATTAAATCAATTCTATTTTTAATATATATTTTTTTTTTTAAATAAAGATTTTCTTCAACAATTTTAAATTTTTTATAAAAAATAAAGTTTTTTAGTAAAATTTTTTTTAATAGTTTTTTATCGTAAAATGTATATGGAATTAATTTAATTTTTTTTCTTATAAATGTGTATTCCGGTATAAATACTTTTTTTCTCTCATTTTTATTGCTTAGACCATAATTATATATTTTAATATTTTTAATTTTTTTTAATGATTTACAATAATCAAAGTTTGGCTCTACAGCATATATGTTTCCTAAATCAAGTTTTGATTTGAGAAACTTTATTGATATTCCATTACTTGCTCCAATATCTAGTAAATTTATTTTATTTTTAAATATAATCTTTGAAACCCCATTATAATCACTTTCAAAAATATTAAGTTTTTCAGCAATAAATCTTGCAATTAAATATAGCAGTGGGTGGCTTCTTGCTATCCTTTCTAGGAAAAAAAGAAAGCCATTTTGACTTTTATCAATATATTCACCTTTGAAATTCATATAGAAATCTTATAGATAAAATTTAAATAACTAAATACGAAAAGTAAATGTCCAAATTAACCCTAAATAATTGTGGAGTCATGTTTCACCATTTTCACTCCAAAAAACACGTAAAAACTCAAGGATCAATTTCAAAAACAAAACTTGAAAAAATTATAAAAAAAATTGGTGTGAATAACATTGTATCTGCAAAATCTTTTTTCAAAAACAAACAAAAAATTTGTTTAACTTTTGATGATGGTCTAAAATGCCAATACGATATTGCTTTACCTATTTTAAATAAATATAAAATAAAAGCATTCTGGTTTATTTATACCTCTGCTCTTAAAAGTAATGAGAGCAATCTTGAGCTTTTTAGAATATTTAGAAACAAAAAATTTAAAAACTTTGATACATTTTATAGAACGTTTAAATTATTGATTAAAAATAAAAGTTACGAAGAATTTTTAAATAAAGAATATAAAAAAATGAAAATTTTTAAAAAAAATTTTCCTTTCTACAGTGTAAATGAAATAAAATTTAGATTTCTTAGAGACAAATTTTTAAATACTAATGAATATTATGACATAATTAAAAAATTATATAAGATGTATAATTTTAATTATAAAAGAGAATTTAAAAATATTTTTTTAACAGCTAGACATATAAAAAAATTATCTAACAATGGGCACTTAATAGGGCTTCATACTCACTCACATCCAACCAATCTTCCAGAGTTATCAGTAGAAAAACAAAAAAATGAATATTTAATAAATAAAAAAATTTTAGAAAAAATAATTAAGAATAAAATTTTTATAAGTTCTCACCCATGCGGTAAATATAGTGATAAAACACTTAAAATTTTGAGAGATATGGGAATATCCTTAAGTTTTAATGCACAATTAGATATAGATAAAAAATATATTAAAACAATTTATCAAAATTTAACGATACCTAGAGAAGACCACGCAAATTTGTAATATGAAAATAACTTTAATTACTTCAAATAAGCCTAGGCATAATTATTTAATAAATTTATTGTCAAAAAATTGCAAAAAACTTTTTGTAATTCAAGAATGTAGTACAATTTTTACAGGACATAAAAGTGGAATATATCAAAAAAATAAGATTATAGACGAATACTTTAAAAAAGTTGCAATAGCAGAAAAAAAAATTTTTTTTGAAAAGCCTGTTTCTTGCAAAAATATCACTTTTATTTCAATTCAAAAAGGAGATTTGAATTTATTGAAATTAAAAAAAATTAAATCTTTTTTAAAAAGTGACTTATATATTGTTTTTGGATCAAGCTATATAAAAGGTAGTTTAATCAATTTTTTAATTAAAAAAAAAACTATAAATATTCATATGGGCCTTTCTCCGTACTATAGAGGGACAGATTGTAATTTTTGGGCTTTATACGACAATAATCCAGAATTAGTAGGTGCAACTTTACATTTAATTTCCAAAGGAATTGATAACGGGAAAATTATTGCAAATGCAACTTCTGAATATATAAAAAATCCATTTATCTATTCAATGTCTACAGTTAAAGCAGCTTTTTTTTGCTTACAAACATTAATCAAAAGTAAAAAAGTAAAAAAAATTAAACCTGTAAAACAAGATATAAAATTAGAAGTAAGGTATTCAAGACTTAAGGAATTTACACCAAGCGTAATAAAAAAATATTATAAAAAAAAAATAATTAATAAAAAAAGAAATTTTAAATTAATTAATTCATATAAATTAAAAGCAGAACACATATTTAATTAAAATAACAAACTATAGTTGCTTATAAAAATTATATAAATTATCATTATTTTTAAGAAACTTAAGCATTTCTGATTTACATTTCTTAAAGTCAAGATGATAATCCTGTTTATTTAGTTTATTAACTTTTAGGCTAATATCAAAAAAGCTATTTAAGTTATTTTTAAAAATATTTTTGAAATATTTTAAATTCTTAGGATATCTAAATTTACTTAAATAATATTTGATGATAAAATTGTAACCAATATGCTTTTGTAGCTTATTTAATGATCTAAAAAAAAAATTTTTAATTGGTGGATTAAATGTATCTGAAATATCTATATACTCATAATTTAGTTGCAATATTAGCCATCTAAAAGAATTTACTATTATTTTTTTCTTATTATAATTTTTTTTATTAAGTAAGAAATTAATTTTATTTAAATAATCTAATTTATTTTTTGGAGAAAAGCATAAATCATCATTATAATAAAATAGATTTTTATCATATGTAAGACTTGGAATAC
>MDTE01025042.1_pt1 | contig 58860 bp, 59 predicted proteins | sample 811231 | NCBI WGS metagenome assembly MDTE01 (sample SAMN05326651, study PRJNA326480) | marine metagenome | isolation source: seawater | place: Indian Ocean: Red Sea | collected 2010
ACATAGATTTAATGCTTCTGGAGAACTAATATCATCAATAAATGGAGAGGAAGGTTCTGCTGGACGATTCGATTGCCCACATGGAGTATGGATAGATTATAGAAAGTCAAGCCCTGAATTATATGTTGCTGACAGAGCTAATCGTAGAATTCAAGTTTATGATCTAGAGGGATCATTTATAAGATCTTTTGGATCTGAAGTACTAAATAGTCCCAGTGCTTTTGCAATTGATAATTCATATATGATAGTTGCAGAATTACGTGCACGTTTAGCAGTATTCGACATAGAAGATACTTTTATTACATATATTGGAGAAAATGAAGCTATTTCCAGAGTTGAACGAAATAGTTCAGAAGATGTCCCAGGTTGGCCTAATAATATAGATGATAAAGGGAATACTATCCGATCAAAAATTTTAGAAATAGGAAAATTTAATAGTCCCCATGGTATTGCTACAGATAAATTAGGAAATATTTATTCAGGTGAGTGGTTAATAGGTGGACGTTACACCAAATTAGAAAAAATTAAATAAACTTTTCAAGGAGTAAGAAATGAAAGCAGTTGTATATAAGAAACCTTTCGAGGTTGCAATAGAAAACGTAGATGACCCAAAGATCAATCATCCCAATGATGCAATAGTTAGGATTACCTCTTCATGTATATGTGGTTCAGACCTACATATGTATGAAGGTAGAACTTCAGCTGAACCGGGTATAGTTTTTGGACATGAAAACATGGGTATTATTGAAGAAGTAGGTCCTGCAGTAAAAGAAAGGAAGGTTGGAGATAGAGTTGTAATGCCTTTCAATGTAGCCTGTGGATTTTGTAAAAATTGTCTAGGAGGTTTCACAGGATTTTGTACAACAGTTAACCCTGGATTTGCAGGTGGGGCTTATGGATATGTTGCAATGGGTCCATGGGTAGGAGGTCAAGCAGAATATTTGCAAGTTCCTTTTGCTGATTTTAACTGTCTGCCTCTACCAAAAGGAAAAGAACATGAAACGGATTTTTCTTTACTAGCTGATATCTTCCCTACCGGATATCATGGTGCAGAGTTAGCAGGAGTAAAACCAGGAGAAAGTGTAGCAGTTTTTGGAGCCGGTCCAGTAGGATTAATGGCAGCCTACAGTTGCATAATTAGAGGAGCAGCAGAAGTTTATGCCATCGATCATGTTAAAGAAAGATTAGATAAGGCTTCTGGATTTGGTGCTATTCCAATCAATTATGATAATGCCGATCCTGTAAAACAAATAAAGGATCTTAGGGGAGGAAATGGAGTTGATAAAGCAATTGATGCTGTAGGATATCAAGCCACAAGTGCAGGTTCTTCTGCCGCCGGAGGAGAACAAGATGAGGTTCCTAATATAGTACTTAATCAATTAATTGAAATAGTTAATCCTACGGGTGCCTTAGGTATTCCAGGCCTTTACGTTCCTTCTGATCCAGGTGGAGTAGATGAAAATGCTAAAAAAGGTGCTCTATCTATTAATTTTGGTAGATTATTTGAAAAAGGTTTAAAACTAGCTACTGGACAATGTAATGTGAAAAATTACAATGCATATTTAAGAGACTTAATTATCGCTGAAAGAGCTAAACCTAGTTTTGTTGTATCACATGAAGTTTCACTTGAAGAAGCTCCTGATGCATACGTTAAATTTGATCGTAGAGAAGATGGTTATACTAAAGTAGTTATACATCCATAATATTTATAAATAATAAAGTAATCTTATATAAATTTTGATCTAATCGAATGTGTAAGAAACATTTATTAATTAAGATCAATTTATAGGATACTATCAATAATAATAAAGGAGATATAAATGGGAAAATACCTAATAAGAGCTAGTTATACATCAGAAGCCTGGGCTGCACAGATAGATAACCCTCAAAATAGAATTGAGATTGTAGGAAAGCAAATGGAAGCACTAGGATGTAAAATAATTGAAGGATATTATACTTTTGGTGATGATGATATCGTTATCATAGTTGAATCTCCAGATAATATTACTACTGCTTCTATGTTGATGAAGGTTGCTTCATCAGGTGCATTATCGAATATTTCAACAACAGTACTTATTGATCCTAAAGATGCAGTTGAAGCTCTTAATAAAGCTTCTGATTTCAATTACATACCTGCTACTAAACAATAAAATATTTATAAATTAACTAATTATCTTCTAAGCTAGGATAATGAAAATAATAATTAGTAAGAAAGATATATCTAAACATGCCAGCAATTACCAACATTGAATTCAGACAATTTTCTGCAAATCATCACAACGCACAACGTAATTGGTTAATTTTAAAATTAAATACTGATGACCCAAATTATTATGGTCTTGGAGATGCTTCCCCAATGGAAGACGATGATCAAGTAAAGGCACTCGCCACCAATTTTGTAGAAAAATATCTTAAAGGTAAAGACCCTTTAGAATCTGAAGTACATTGGACTAACATTTATCAAGATAGACAAGCAAGAGGTGGGAGATTAGCAACAACTGCATTATCAGGAATTGATATTGCTTTATGGGACTTAAAAGGCCGTTTATTAGATATGCCTGTTTGGAAATTATTAGGAGGAGCTCATAGAAAAAAAATTCGAGTTTATGCTAATGGTTGGTATACAAATCCTGGAACTCCAAAACAAAATGCTGAAGAAGCTAAAGTGGTAGCAGATATGGGTTATACAGCTTTAAAATTTGATCCTTTTGCCCAAAAAAATTATTACAAGATTTCTCTAAAAGAAGCTCAACTCGCTGAAGAAAGGGTAGCTGCTGTAAGAAAAGCTGTTGGGCAAAACATAGATATACTAATTGAAGCTCATGCTAAATTTAATGTAATGAACGCTATCCAATTAGGTAAACGAATGGAACAATATCTTCCATTATTTTATGAAGAACCAGTTTCTCAAGAAAGAATTTCTGAATTATTAGAAGTACGTAATAAAGTCAATATTCCTATTGCAACAGGCGAAAGACTTTATACAAAATTCCCTTTCGCTGAAATTGTTGAAAAACACGCGGCTGATGTATTGCAACCAGATATAGCTAATGCCGGTGGAATTACCGAATTAAAAAAAATAGCTAATATAGCAGAATCTAAACATATCACTATGGCACCTCACAACGTATGTTCTCCTATAGGGGCAACAGCCGAAATACAATTAGATGCATCAATAATTAATTTTGAAATACAGGAATATCATGCAGAATTTTATTCAGAACATTATTTCACTGTACTTGACGGATTCATAAGACAAAAAAACGGTTATATCGATCTAAATGATAAACCAGGACTAGGTCTAGAATTAAATGAAGACGAAATAGCTAAACATCCTCCATTAAAAAAACCTACATCATCTGGGGGAACAATTAGAGGAATCTAAAATTTATTAATAAATTTGGGTATTTTATTTATTATAGGATTAGATATGGATTTTATTACTTACGAAAAATTAGGATTAAATAATTATTTATTAAGAGATGATATTGTAAACGGCCGCTCTAATAATGAACCTACAGATGTCTCCGGTGATGTAAATTATTATCCTTGTTCAGATTCTAATAAAAACTTTAATGTCCCAGAGGGTAAAATTATTCATTTCTCTGATTGGAATCATTCCGAAATCTTTAGTGGAACTAACCGAGATATATCAATATATGTACCCGTAACATCAAAAACAGAAGATCTAGGGTTAATTATATTGCAGGATGGAGATTCCTATATGAACCTAAATGGTCCTGTAAGGGCTACATCAGTTTTTGACAACCTTATACACAATAAAGAAATTGATCCTTTTATAGCAATTTTCGTAATGCCTGGTCGACCTAAAGGTGTAAAAAAAAATCCAATAGGTACATTACGTACTAAAGAAGCACATTTTCAAAGAAGCATAGAGTACGATAGTTGTGATGATAAATATCTAAAATTTTTACAAAATGAATTAATACCTTTTGCATTAAATGAAATTAATATTGAAATTACTGATGATCCATCTAGAAGATTATTAATAGGTATGTCGAGTGGAGGAATTTGTTCTTTCAATGCAGCTTGGCATGATCCTAATTCATTCGGCAATGTCATTAGCCACTGTGGTTCATTCACAAATATAAGAGGAGGCCATAATTATCCTTCATTAATTCGCAGTACTGAAAAAAAACCGATTAAAGTATTTCTTCAAAGCGGAAAATTAGATCTAAATAATATTTATGGAAATTGGAGCTTATCAAATAAAGAAATGGCTTCAGCATTAAAATTTTCCGGGTACAGTTATAGGTTCGAATTTGGTGCTGGAGGGCATAGTCTCAATCATGGAGGATCCCTTTTCGCAGAATCTCTTAAATGGATTTTCAATACCAAATAATAACACTATATGTTATCTCAATTAATACCCAGATTTTATCTATTATAGTTTAATTTATATTGATAGAATGTTGCCATATTAAACGACAGTTATGTTGCAAAATAATTCATATAGTTTAAGCGAGAAAATAATATAATTCCACATAAAAAAAATCTAGATAATGCAGTAAATAATGCGATTGTTTTAATTAATGAACTATCCCCTTTACAAAGAATGATCAATTCTCCTGGTTTAGATAAAGCATTTGAAATAATAAAAAGAGAAATACCTTTAACTGAAATACATGAATTCCCCTCAGGCTCTATTTGTGGAGATTGGGAAGTACCAAAAAGTTGGGAAATAAAAGAAGCATATATTAAAGATTTAAATAACAATATCATAACTTCATCATCGGAATCACCTCTCTTTGTAGCGCCATTTAGCGAAGAAGTTGAAGGTTGTTTTGATAAAAGAGAAATAGAAAATCATCTTACTACTGATAAAAATTACCCTGATGAATTTTTATTAGAACATCGTAATGCATATAACTTTCAACTAAAAGATTGGGGAATTACTTTACCTTACAAAAAATGGATATCCATGAAAGATGATAAATATTTTGTAAAAATTTCTACAATTCGAAAAGACTCTCCTATGAAGGTAGCAGAAATATTTTTACAAGGAGAAACTAATCAAACTATATGCATATGCGCTCACATCGATGAACTGTGTAACGATGACCTAAGTGGGTGTGTTGTGGCAATTGAACTAATTAAATTTTTATCTGAAATAAAAAACAGAAAATATTCTTATCAAGTAATTTTATCTCCAGAATTAATAGGCACTATTTTTTTTGCTGGCAACAACATGAAAAAAATCAAAAATACAATTGCTATGTTGAATCTAGAAACAGTGGGTGCAGGGAATCAATGGAATTTAAAAAATAGTTTAAGTTCTTCTTCAAAAATTGATAAATCACTAGAACTTAGTTTTTTAACTTCAGGTATCCAACAGAAAAACATTGGATTCTTCGAAGGTTATGGGAACGATGAAAGAATTTATTCATGGCCAACAATGTCAATACCTTCTGTAGCAATACAAAAATCACCTTTTGAGTACTATCATACTAGCGGAGATACACCTGAAAGAATTGACCCAAAATCTCTAGAAGAAGCTATAATTATTTCATTAAATTTCATTAATATATTAGAAAAAGATTACATACCATCATTCACTAACTTTCTTCCTCCTTATTTATCTAAAAGAGATTTATATTTTGACAGATTAAAAGATCCAGAAAACCATAATAAGTACAATAATGAATTACTGTTTAATATAAACGGGGAAAAAAGTGTCGTTGATTTATGTAAAATTACCAACTTAGACTTTAATAATGTTTATAAATATCTAGAAAAATATTATAAGCAAGAATTAATTTCAAAAAAGAATATAAATTGGAATGATAAAGATGAATAAAATAAAAAATATAATTCTTTTCGGTGGTTCAAGAATATGTGCTGAATTAGCAGTAAAGTTGAAAAAATCAAAAGATTATGATGTAAATATTTTTACTTGCCAAAGACAAATCAATGAAAAGATCTATCTGGACGGTAAAACATTAGCAACTGTTCTAAGAGAGCATTCAATAAAATTTATTTCTACTGAAGATATAAATTCTGAAAAAAAATTAATCCCACTCATAACCAATCAAACTTTAGGCATAGGACTTGGTGAACCATGGAGTTTTTCAAAAAGTATAATCAAAAAATTTGAAGGAAGATTAGTAGACTTAATGGGTGTTAGATTACCTCAATATCGAGGTGGTGCTCATTACACATGGCAAATATTGAGAAAAAATAAAATAGGAGCATGCAATATTCAAATTGTAAATGAAGAAACAAAACAGGGTATTTTTGATTCAGGAGAAATTATTAAAACTAAAGAATACTTCTTTCCTCCAAGTGCTAGAACTCCTAGTGATTATTTTGATTTTGCAGTAAAAAAAGAATTGGATTTCATTTATGAATTTCTTGATGATATTAATAATAAAAAAGAATTACCACGTAATAATCTTCAAGAAAGTTTTAGTATATATTTCCCAAGATTATCCACAGAAAAACAAGGTTATATAGACTGGAAATGGGATACTCCCGAAATTGAAAATTTCATTTGCGGTTTTGATGAACCATATACTGGAGCCATGACATTTATTCAAAAAGAAAAAGTTTACCTCAAAGATTGCTATTCTGAATTTAACGATGGACCTTTCCATCCATTTCAATCAGGAATAATTTATAAAATAAATAATAATTCAGCCTATATTGCGACTAAGTCAGGAACTCTTATAGTCGGGAAAATATTAAACAATAAAAATATAAACATTATAAGTAATCTAAATTTAGGAATAAGATTATATACACCCTACAAATATTTAGAAGAATCCATGCTACATTCAACAGAATATTCACCTAATAATTAAATTTTTTCTAACATTGCGTATATATAAAAAGAAAAAAGTAGGTTACGGTTGGTGGGTTTCTTTGGCAGGTGGATTCAATATGGTGATAAGTTCAGGCCCAACTTTTCAAGCATCTAGTACCTTGTTTAGAGCCATTGAAGACGAATTTGGATGGTCCAGAGCTATGGTTTCAGGTGTTGCATCTTTCGGGAGATTTGGAGGAGCATTATTAGGTCCTTTAGAAGGGTGGCTTTGTGATAAATTTGGACCAGGCAAAATGGTTCTAATTGGTCTAATTTTAGGGGGAATAGGATTATTACTTTTTTCAAAAATTGATAATCCTATTCAATATTACATAACATTCTTTATTCTATCTCTCGGATTTTCCATTGGTGGTTTTGTTCCTTCCATAGTATCTGTAAATTTATGGATGAATAAATTTAAAGCTACAGGTATGGCTATGGTAATAGGTGGTTCCTCTTTATCTGGATTATTAGTGCCATTGATAATTTGGGGTATCACAACTTATGGTTGGAGACCAACTTTCTTTTTTGTCGGAATTATAAGTATTATATTTGCTCCAATACTGAGCAAAATAATAGGGAAAAAACCTCCTAAAAATATAGAAGAAACAGAAATAAATAAAACAAAAATATACAAAAATAAAGATTTTACTGTTTCTGAAGCCATAAAAACAAAAGCATTTTGGTCTCTTTCAATATCACATGCTCTTGTAAATTTTTCAGTAGGAGCAATGTCCGCTCATATATTTTTACATCTAACGGATGTAAATGGAGTAAATCTTTCTCCACAACAATCTGGTTTAGTAATGTCATTGACTGCCATATCCGCATTTTCATTTCAAATTCTTGGAGGTACCTTAGGTGATAAATTAAATAAGAGGCTACTATTACCGTTATTTATTCTTACTCAAGGCATAGCACTCGTAATAATTATGAATGCTGAAAATATTTTAATTGCATGTATTTTTTCTGTAGTATGGGGCATTGGATTTGGTTCACGAACACCCATTTTTCACGCAATTAGAGGTGAATACTTTGGGAAAAAACACTTCGGTACCATTTCTGGATTGTCAGCATTTCCTATGGCATTATCAATGATGATATCCCCTGTGATTGTTGGATTGAGTTATGACAAAACTGGATCTTATGAATCATCTTTCTTAATTATGATTTCTTTATGTATTATCGCATGTATAACAATTTTATTCGCTAAAAATCCCAATCATATTTAATTTACATATATTCGAATTTCATAAATAAATTTTTAATTATTTGTTAATAAAGATTATTGCAAATTATAATTTGCAATAATCTTTACCTAAAAACATACTATTTAAACGAATATCGTAATATTAATATATAAAGTTAATATAAATTTATTGATAAAGATTTAATATTCCCTTAACATTACGTATTACGTAAATGCTACACTAATATATATATAAATTCATTTGGAGATAAATAAATGATAAGAATACTTGAAAACTTTCACTTTTTTGAAACAAGGTCTGTTGATCCTAAGATTTACAATCATGCCTGGTTATGTAATGACTTCCCTAAGACAAAAGGCTTTCACAAAGAACAACAAAGAAAATGGCCAGAAATTAATGTTTTTTCCTCATGATGTAAGTGAATATAAAAGAAGTTTATTATGACTAAGGTATTACTGATTATTGTAACTTTCTCTTTATCGATTTTTTCTTTGTTAGGTTTTTATAGTGTAACTACCGAAAAAGTTATTGTGAAGGAGAATTCATCACAAGAAAATATTCTAAATATAAAAGATAATTTTTCTGATCCATCTATTACTTTTAATGAAATTGATGGCGATGATTGGTATGGACGATAAATTATAGTAATGGAAAAAATTTATTTTAGTGATTTTCCAAATTTCACTCCAAATCTAACACCTACAGAAATATTCAAGTTTGGTAGTTTCGGTGGTACTTACTGGAGACCAATTCATTCATCTATTACTGGAAAAAAATACCAAAATATACATAATAACTACCCTAAAGCATGGTGGGATGATATTCCAGAAAACTATCTTACAAATTCTTGGGAAGATTATGATAAATATATAAATCTTTATAAAGTTAAAGTAGGTACAGATTTATCCTTCTGGGAATCTAAAAAATGGATTACAAAATTTCATCCATATGGTTGGGTGCATTGGTATTGTGATTTTTATTTAGGTAGAAGATGTGAAGATGATAAAAGGCAAATTAATAGATGGTCGAGAATTGCTAGTCCAAAAGGTCGTTTTTTTAAACAACTAGTTAATTTAATTACTAAAAAACGTGGCAGTTTTAATGACGAATCAATAAGTCCAAAAATACGACAAACTTTACAACATTGGGCATATAAATTAACTGAAGAAGATTTTCTAAGCTACAAATAATTTCTAATTTTATAAATTTAATGTAGACTTCATACAATAAAACAATTTTATTAATAATCCACAATTTCTAATAGTCTGTATTTAAATGTCAAAAAAAGATTTACCTAATATACTTATGATAATGTCCGACGAACATGGACCTATGTTTAGTGGAACATACGGGCATCCTTTGGTAGAAACCCCAAATATGGACCGTTTAGCTGAAATGGGAACAACATTCGAAAATGGATATTGCAACTCCCCTTTATGCACACCTTCTAGACTATCAATGATGACTGGAAAATATGTAAGTCATTGCGAGGGTTGGGATAATGCAACTCCATTATATGTAGGAAGAATCACTTGGCCATGGCTTCTAAAATCTGTAGGTTATGAAACTGCTCTAAATGGTAAAATGCATATGATGGGACCGAAACCTCTTAATGGTTTTGATAAACAACTAACTTTTGATCCACATTCTGACAATATGCTTCCAGTATACCGATGGAAAGATAAAATGACTGAAGCAAAAAAACCATGGGAGGATGTTTTGGAGGCTGGACCAGGGACAAGTCCTGTAACAGTACATGATGATTATGTAGAACAAGCGGCACACAGTTATTTAAAGGATGATGATAGAAAGAAAAATCCTTGGGCGTTAGTTTGCGGATTTATATCCCCTCATTTTCCATTAAAAGTTCCAGATAAATATTTTAATAAGTATTACCCTAATAACACAGATTTACCAGATATCCCACCAGGGCATCTAGATAATCTTCCTCCTTCTGCAAAAAGGTTACAAAAATTTACTGGTACAGGTGGTCCTTATACTGATGATCAAACCAAAAAAGCAAGAGCAGCATATTATGGACTAGTAAGTTTTCTCGATGAAAAAATTGGCCGTATTATAGACACATTGGAATCTACAGGTCAGTTAGATAACACTATTATCATACATACATCAGATCATGGAGAAATGGCTGGGGAGCATGGACTTTGGAGGAAAATGTGCTTTTACGAACAATCAGCAAGAGTTCCAATACAAATATCTTGGAGTGGGGGCAATATCCCAAAAGGACGATGGGAGAAAGGAGTTACATCAAATGTAGATATAGTTGCAACAATATTAGATGCAGTAGGTATAAATCCTGAAGAGTGGAATATGGATGGAAACTCACTTCTTCCCTACTTATATGGTAAAGAAAAAGAATGGAAAGATGAAGCAATATGCGAACATTTAGCACATGGGACAGATGGGCCAATGATTATGGTAAGACGTGGTGATTGGAAACTTAATTATATTCACCGTGAAAACAAAGAGTTTGAATTGTACAATCTTAAGAATGATCCTGGTGAATTTAATAATTTAGCTGGCCAAAAAGAATTCGAAAATATTCAAAAAGAATTATTTAATCGGATAAAAGAAATTTGGCCTGATCCTGATGATTTAGAACAAAAAATACGTGAGAGTCAAGAAGAAAGATTTTTGCTTAGAGAATTAACTTCTCCTAGCAATTATGATGCTGATAAAGATGATTTTCGACAAGAGGCTAATAGAGAACATCTTTCAGCAATAGATTTTTACGCTGGAATAGTAAATAGAGGTAAAAATGCAGTCGAAAAGGATGATCCTCGTTTATTCTGATTGAAATAATTTGAAAAAAATCCTAATAAGAATAATATTAATTCTAATAATAGTAAGTGTTTTTTATTACATTATTGTTCCTAGAATAATTTCACCATTTATTTTTGAGTACTTTTTTTAAAGTATTTAGTATTTAAAACAATAAAAATATAATATAATTTTTAAAATGAACAACAAAAAATCTCCAAATGAAATAGCGAAAAAGCTCTCCAAACTATATGGAAATACATTCGATGAAATTATTTATACCAAAGGTGTCGGAATTAGTGGAAAAATAAGATTTGCTGAATTAAGTAGAGATAAAGAAAAAATTCTTGAAGAAGTTAATAAAACAATATCTAAACAAAAAAATACTATTACTAATGAACAATATCCTGGTCAATTTTTTTCTGGATATGTTTGGGCTGAAGATTTATATAGAGTTAAAAATGAAAAAAAACACATGGAAATTCTAGTAGAATTTGCAAAAAAACACTATAAAACAAGTAACTCAACTCTACCTAATGCTTGTGATCCAACCTATAGAAGCGAAGATATCTTCTTCACTTCAGCTATTATGGGAAGGGTTTATAAATATACAAAAAATTCTGATTATTCTAATATTCTCTCTAAATATCTTTTAAATATACCTACTCAAAAAAAAGATGGTCTATTTATGCATAATTTAGATGCAGAGTGGAATTGGGGCAGGTCAAATGGTTTTGCTGCTCTTGGATTTACTGAAGCAATATCATATCTTCCCGATAATAAAGAAAAAAATAAATTAATTTCTATCCATATAAATCATCTTGATGCTTTAATTCAATTACAAAACAATGATGGAACATGGTCTCAAGTTTTAGATGAGAAGTCTTCATATCATGAATTTAGTGTAACTTGTATGATCGCTTACTGTATCTCTAAAGGTATTAGATTAGGGTGGTTAGATTCTTCTTACTCAAGTGTTTTAGATATAGCATTTAATGGTATCTCTTCAATGATAGATGATATTGGAAATATAAAAAAAGTATGTATAGGAACCGGTGTACAAAATACCCTAAGGGATTATTTAAACAGACCAGCGATTTCTGGTTTTGATCACAGGGGCGGTTCATTATGTTTATGGTTTATGACTGAATATATGCTTCAATATAAACATTAAGCTTATTATTTACAAAAAAATATTTGCAAAATATTTATATATGGACAAAAGCATATAAAACATATATATTTCATCTCATATCATATTGATATTTTAGGGATTTTTTTAATGGTAACTAAAGAAATAAAAACAGATTCATCATTAGTAGCACATTTACTACGTCGAGCAGGTTTCGGTTCTGACTATTATGAAATCCAACAATTTAAAAAAAGAAAATATGAAGACATCGTGGAAGATTTTTTATATCCAGAAAATTTCCCTGAAGTTGAAGATAAATTATTATCAAGACATTATCCATCTCTTGCAGCCAATAAAGATAATCCAAGTGTATGGAATGGAAGATGGTTCTATAGAATGATTAACACTAAAAGACCATTACAAGAAAAAATGGCCCTTTTTTGGCACCATGTATTAGCTACTGGATGGACAAAAAGTGAACATACTCCTACTATGGTTAATCATATTGAAATGCTCAGGAAAAATGGACTAAAAAATTTCAGAAATATTCTAATAGAATTGTCTAAAGCCCCCGCCATGATTTATTGGTTGGATAATAATGAAAATCATTACAAATCAATAAACGAAAATTATGGTAGAGAAATCTTAGAATTATTTTCTATGGGAATAGGAAATTACACTGAGGACGACATAAAAAATGCAGCCAGATGTTTTACAGGATGGACTTTTACACAACCAATCCCATTGTATCCATATGGACATTATGAATCAAAATTTATTTTTAAAGAAAATGACCATGATTATGGGGAAAAAAAATTCTTAGGAAAGACAGGAAAATTTAACGGTGAAGAAATAATAGATATAATTTCTCAACAAGAAGCGACTGCTAGATTCGTATGTAGACACCTATATAATTTTTTTGTTGAAGATGAACCCCAAGTCCCAGCATGGAGTATTACACCTCCAAAAAACCAATTAGCAATTGATCAAATGGTAAAATCATGGATAGAAAGTGATGCTGACTTAAGATCTGTTATGCGTACTCTTTTTAACTCAGATTGGTTTAAAAAATCAAAAATGAACAGAGTAAAATGTCCGGCAGAATTCATTGCTACTACTCTCAAAATATCAGGTGAATATAGAAATCCTGATCCAGGATTAATTGAATTAGAAACAACATCTATGGCAATGGGACAGACATTAATGGATCCACCTTCAGTTGAAGGGTGGCATACAGGAAAAGAATGGATAGATGGAGGGACATTAACAGAAAGAGTTAATTATGCCGTAGGGGTTTTGAATGATCCAAATAAACCTGGTGTGAGATTTATTATTAATGAGATTAAAAATGATAAAAAATCTCATAATCCAAAAAGTTTCGTTAATAAAATGTTGGAACTAGTAGGTTTTATTGAAGTAAGTGAAAACACAAAATCTTTGCTAATAAAATTAGCAGAAGAAGATGGGAAACTCTCATTTAGCACAAATAAAGATAATGAAGCATCCAGAAATAGAATTATGAGAATGTTACGTATAATAATATCTTCAATGGAATTTCAATTCTCATAATTTATCTCAAGGAGCAATGTATGACCATAAAAAATAAAGAACCAGTCCTATTAGTAATTCAGCTTTCTGGTGGAAATGATTTTATGAATACGGTAATTCCATTTACTAACGGAATATATTATGACAACAGGCCATTAGTAGGAATTCCTGAAAATAAAATGATCCCTTTTACTGAAAATTTAGCATTTCATCCTTCAGCAAAATCTTTAAAAAACCTATATGACAAAGGTAAAGTAGCCATTATCCAAGGAATTGGATATGAGAACTCTAGTAGATCTCATTTTAGAGCTATGGATATATGGCATACCTGTGAACCAAATCATGTAGCAACCGAAGGTTGGTTGGCTAAAGTTATTAGAGAAATTGATCCAAATTCTTCCAATCCTGTTACAGCAGTGAATTTTGGCAGAGGCTTACCTAGGGCACTTGCTGCTCCAGGAGTTATAGCGACTTCTGTTGGAGATCTTGATAATTACGGACTGATGTCAGAAATAGAAAAAGAAGAAGAAAAAATAGAAGATTTGAAGATTTTTAAACGTATGTATACTCCAGCTTTAGGTAGTGGAATAGTTATGGATTACTTAGGAGAGACAGGAAGAACAGTTCTTACAGGAGCAGATATCTTAGCTGAAGCACCAATAAATTATTCTTCAACTATAGAATATTCAAATAACCCTATTGCCAAATCCTTAAGAGATGTAGCTAGAGTACATTTTGCTGGATTAGGGACTAGAATTTTCTACACTAATCACGCAGGTTACGATCATCATGCACAAGAAGTTCCAAATCATGCTAGATTACTTACTGAATTATCTGATGCTATAAGTGATTTTATAGAAGACTTAGAAGAACATAACGCTTCCGAAGAAATAACTATTTTAGTATTTACTGAATTTGGAAGAAGAGTTAAAGATAACGGTTCAGGTACAGACCACGGATCTGGTGGAGGTGCTTTTATAATTGGAGAAAATGTAAAAGGTGGATTGTATTCAGAATATCCTTCTCTAAACCCTTCAGATTGGTTATATGGAGAAGACCTACAACATACAATAGATTTTAGAGGTATTTATGGGACAATTTTACAACAATGGATGGGAATTGATCCTCATGATATTATTGGTGGAGATTTTGAACAAATATCTCCTTTTAAAAAAACATTGATTATATAGTATGAGTAAACCTTACGCATTACTTAGAGCCGGATTTCCATTTTATGCTACTTTAGGAATGAGAAGAGTTACTACTATGCCTATGGATTTGGCAATAAGTAAAGATCAGACAATTTATGTGTTAAACCGTACAGATTTTATGTCTGAAATCAGAAAAATAAATTGGAAAGATGAAGATTTAGGTACAATACCCGAAGGTGGAAAAAATCTAGAGTGGCCGGTACAAATATTGATAGACGAATTAGATCATATCTATATTTCTGATGAAGCGAAAAATAAGATTATTATTCTAGATACTTCGGGTAAAGAATTAGATTCATGGGGAGAATTTGGTTCGACTGAAGGAAAAATTAATCACCCTTCTGGAATATGTTTTGATAAAGATAATAATATTTTTATTGTCGATACATATAACCATAGAATTTCAAAATTCACTAAATCTGGAACTTTCATAAATTCTTTTGGAGAATATGGATCTAGGAAAGGTCAACTAAATTATCCTTGGGGCATAGATATAGACCATAATACCGGAGATTTATTAGTTTCAGACTGGGGGAATGACCAAATTCAAAAATTTGACTATAAAGGAAAATTTATTGAAAGTTTTGAGCTTAATAATGATTTAATTGGGAAACTTAATGGTCCAGCAGGTATAGCAGTCGATTCTCATAGTGATATTTTTGTTGCTGATAGAGGAAACCATAGAATAATACAATTCAACCATAAAGGAGATTATGTAGAAAGATTTATTGGAGATGCTGTTCTTTCTAAAATTGGAAGAACATACCTAATGGCAAATGCCAGAGCTTTAAGAGCTAGAGAAATGACAACATTAGAAGAAACAAAGAGATTTAGAGGCCCTACTTCCGTAAGAATATATGGAGATTTAATGTATATACCAGATTTTGGATCTCATAGAATACAAGTTTATAAAAAAGAGGCATATGAATTAGATGAAACTAATATCCTTCCAGACACGGATATACCGTTTCTCTACAACGTATAAAGGTATTAAATTAAGATGAAATATAATAAAATAAAAAATACAAATATAGAAGTTTCAGAATTCGCACTTGGAACTTGGCCATTTGCTGGAGGGAAAGAATGGGGAGAACAAGATGATAATGATTCTATCAATTCTGTAAACGAATCTATAAATAATGGTATTAATTTCTTTGATACAGCCCCTGGATATGGAAATGGTCGTTCTGAACGAGTTTTAGGAAAAGCCATAAAAAGTAAAAGAGTATCTAATGTTATATCTACAAAAGTACCACCTTCAGAATTGCATCCAGAAAAACTTAGAAAATCATGTGAGTTCAGTCTGAACAATCTTCAAACTGATTATATTGATGTTTATCATATCCATTGGCCAAGCAGAAAATCTGAAAATAAAGTTGATATTAACGACACTGTTAATGAATTGAATAAACTTTACGATGAAGGAAAAATAAGATCAATAGCTGTAAGTAATTTTGGAAAAAAAGATCTCGAAGAAATATCCTTATTGACTCATGTGGTTGCAAATCAATTACCCTATAATGGTTTCTGGCGAGCTATAGAATACGAAATTCAAAATATTTGTATTGAAAAAGATTCTGGAATAATTTGTTATAGTCCTTTAGCCCAAGGTTTATTAACAGGTAGATTTAATCACCCAGATGAAGTTCCAGATGGGATTTCAAGAAGTAGATTATTTTCATCTGAAAGATCTTCTTTATCTATACATAAAGATCCAGGATGCGAAAAATTATTATTTAGTACTATAAATAAATTAAGGACATTATCGAAAGAAAATAATATTAGTATGGCTGTAATGTCTCTTGGATGGCTAAAAACTAGACTTGGTATACTTTCAATACTAATTGGTTGCAGAAATATTGAAGAAGTAAATTTAAATGTGCCTGCATTTAAATATATTCCCGATGTGAATCTTAATGAAAAGTTTTCTGAATTAACAGAAGATATTAAGATTTATGTAGGAAATAATCCTGATATGTGGAGTGCCGAAAGTGCTTACCGATAATATAAAAAGGTTGAATTATGAAACAGTTTGATAGAAAAGTAGCAATAGTGACCGGAGGAGCTCAAGGTATAGGTGGTGCTTCAGCAAGAAAACTAGCTTTAAATGGAGCTAATGTAATCATAGCCGATATCGATGAAGAAGCATCCAAAAAAAATGTAGAAAATATACAATCATCTGGAGGTAGTGCCACTTTCCTTAAGACAGATGTTTCAAAATCTCCTGACATCAAAAATATGATTGATTTTACATATGAAAAATTTAATAGAATCGACATATTAGTTCAAAATGCTTTCCCAGTTATTTCAGGAGCATCTAGAGTATATGGCGATGCAGTTTCAGTAAAAGAAGAGGATTGGGATTATGGTATTTCAGTGTTAGCAAAAGCTATTTATTTGGGCACGAAACATGTAGTTCCTATAATGAAAAAAAACGATGGTGGGAGTATAGTAAACATGGCTTCAGTTCATTCAATTTTACAAGAACCAGGCATGTTAGTATATGAGGCAGGTAAAGCTGCTGTAGTTGGTATGACAAGGCAAATGGCAATAGAATATGGTCCATATGGAATAAGAGTTAATGCTATTGCTCCAGGACATATTGTCAGTGAAGGATTAAAAAAGGTTTGGGATAAAAATCCTTCTGGACTAAAATTTTTTGAAAATCAATATCCTGTTCGTAGGACAGGAATACCAGATGATATAGCTAATGGTGTTAACTTTCTATGTTCACAAGAAGCATCATTTATAACAGGACATACACTTGCTATCGATGGAGGTCTTACAATCCAATTACAAGAACAATTTGGTCTTAGACAAGGAAGATATGTATTGGATAATCCAGATACAAATATGTTCGGGCCATCTGCTGAAGAAAAATAATATATAATTTATATAACTAATCGATACTAATTTTTCATATATATACACATGATAAGTAAAAAACTTTGGGCATTTATGATACTAGTTTTTCTATTTATATTTGTACCCGGTTTTATTGGGGGATGGGAACTAATTAGTGCAATGATAGAACAAAATCTTAGTAGATGTGGAGATATTATTTGTCTCTATGGATTTGAAAATTTATACTAGATTTACTCAATAATAGGCTTATCTAAATTTGAAATTAGTTCTTGTAATTTCTTTTTTTCTATCCATTTTTCCTTAGGATTAGGTTTTGGGATACAATTTATTAATAATTGTGTATACGGATGTTTAGGATTATTTATCACATCATCGACTCCACCTTCTTCAACAACTTCTCCATGATACATAATCTTAATATCTTCAGCAATTTGGTAAGCAGTATTAAGATCATGAGTAATATAAATCATAGAAATATTTTCTTTTTCATGAATTGTTCTTAATGCCTCTAATATAGTAGCTCTTAAGGATGCATCAACCATAGAAACGGGTTCATCTGCAACAATAATTTTAGGTTTAACCATCAAAGCTCTGGCTACCATTATTCTTTGTCTTTGTCCTCCACTTAATTGATGAGGATACCTACCTAAAGTTTCTGATACTCTTAATCCGACTGTCTCTATAGAATTTTCAATTAATTGTCTAGCCTCATCTTTATTTTTAGTAATTTTAAATTTTTTGATAGGAGCTTCAAATAAATGATCTACCTTATAAAAAGGGTTATATACTGAAAATGGATCTTGGAAGATTGCCTGAACATCTTGACGATATTGTTTTTTTTCAGAAGAATTAAGATCATATAAGGATTTAGACCTATAAAAAATTTCTCCTTCGGTAGGTGAGAGTAGTCCTAATATCAGTTTCCCCAAAGTAGTTTTCCCACTACCACTTTCTCCTGCTAATGCTGTAATTTTTGGTTTTGAATCTTCTATTTTTAAGGATATAGTATCTACAGCTCTTAATTCTGATTTATCAAAAATACCACTAGTAGTGAACACTTTAGCTACATTAGATAATTCTAAAAGTACTGATGATTTATCTGTCATTTTACTTTTGCTCTATTCTTAGAAGCTAAATGACAAGAAAAAAAAGATTTATTATCAATTATTTCCTTATCAGGTATTAAATCACTACATGGGTCAAAAACTTTTGGACATCTTGGATGAAATTTGCATCCGGTAGGCGGATCTAGCAAAGTAGGTGGTAATCCTGGAATTCCAACAAGTTTACGTTTTGTTTTAGTATCTGGAAGACTAGATATTAAGATTTCTGTATAAGGATGATTCGGTTTTGAAAATATTTTATCTGAAGTTCCAACTTCAACCAGTTCTCCTGCATACATTATCCCTAGTCTATTACTGAACTGAGCCATCAATCCCATATCATGTCCAACAAGAAGTATAGTTGCACCATATTTCTCTTTTACTTGATCTAGAGTATCAATTACCTGTCTTTGTACTACTACATCCAATGCGCTAGTAGGTTCATCTGCAATAATTAATGTAGGATTCAAAGAAACCGCCATTGCTATTGATACTCTCTGTTTCATTCCCCCACTAAGTTCATGTGGAAATAAATTAGGAACATCTGATCTTAGTCCAACAGTTTCCATTAGTTCCCCTAAACGATAATTTAAATCAGATTTAGACAATTTAACACCATGATCCGTAAAGGCATCATTCATTTGTTGTCCAACTCTTCGAACTGGATTAAGAGCATTCATAGCAGCTTGAGGAACTATCGCTACGGAAGTAGATCTAAATTTTCTTAGATCGGAATCAGATAAATTCAATACATCTGTTCCATCCAAAAAAATATCTCCGGACGGAATATATCCAGGAGGCTTAATCATCCTTAAGATAGCATTAGCTAGTGTAGTTTTCCCTGAACCTGACTCTCCAACTAAACCAAATTTATCACCTTTCTCCAAAGTAAGACTTAAATTATTTACAGCCTTAACATCACCCTGCCTAGTCTTATAATTAACAAATAAATTATTTATCTTTAGAATATCTTCACTCATTGGGTAACTCTCTTTAATCTAGGATTTGCCCATTGATCTAATCCTGCAGCTATAAGATAAAGTGTTACAAATAACCATATTAATAATATTATTGGAGGAGCATACCACCACCACCATCCACTAATAACCGCACCAAAATAATTGGCCCAAAAGATAGTCATTCCTAAAGTAGGTTCATGTTGAGGCCCTAATCCAAGAGCTTCTAATCCAATAGCTGCTAATATTGCGCTTGCAACAGCTCCGACAAAACTAGACGCTAGATAAGGTAGTAAATTGGGAACTAATTCCTTAATAATAATTTCAAAATTATTTAAACCAGATAAACGAGCAACATCAACATAATCTCGTTCACGCATACTTAAGACCTGTGCCCTTATAGTCCTAGTAGGCCACATCCAAGCAAGTGCGGCAATAATAAACGCCATAGACTCAACAGACAAACCGTCAGCACTTATAGTTGAAGCTACAACAACCAATACTGCCAGCGCAGGTATAGTAAGAACTACATCACTTAAACTCCTAATTACTGTATCGAGCAAACCTCCAAAATAGCCTGCAGCAAATCCAAGAATTGTACCTACAAGTAATCCCAAAGATCCTGCAATTAATCCCATTCGAAGTGTTAATGGGACTCCCCAAACCATTAACGGTAACATTTGCCTTCCTTGAGCATCTGTACCTAAAACATATTCTGAAGAAGGAGGAGCATAAGGAGGACCTGAAATCGGTTCAGCCATTTCTTGATCTGAAATTGCCATTCCAACGAGCCAAAAAACCAATAAAAGCAAAGCCATTAAAATACCTATAAATAAATTAGGATTTTCTTTTAGGTTAAATAAGAAGTTTTTTAACATTACTGTCTTTCGTATTTAATTCTTGGGTCAAGGAGTGGATAAATTAAATCTAAAACTAAAGTAGTTAAAGCAATACCAAGAATTAGTACAAAAACCACACCATATATTAGAAAATAATCGAAGGCTGCAATAGCTTTAAATAATAAAGATCCTATCCCAGGATATCTAAATACCCACTCAACGAGAACCAACCCTGAAACAACAAATCCTAAAGCTAATGCAAGTGCTGTTATCTGAGGTAAAATAGCATTTCTCATTGCATATTGAAAGAATATCCTTCTAGGGGATAAACCTCGCATCTCAGCAAGATTAACATAATCCTCCCCTGCTACAGTAATCATCATACCTCTCATAGATAGAGACCAAAATCCTATACCAGAAAGAATTACAGATAATCCGGGCAATATAGCATGGTGTATTATTTGTCTTATAAAGTCAAAAGTAAATGATGGAACTGAAGTTAATGATGAACCACCACCTATAGGAAACCATTTCAACATAAATGCAAAAATAGTCATCAAGAATATTCCTAAAAGAAAATACGGAACAGCAGACATAACCATCAAAGGTGGAAAAAGCCATTGTACAAATCCAGGGGCTCTAGGCCAAGCAAGCAATGCTCCAGCCAAACTACCGAATCCAAAAGCAAATAATGTAGAAATTCCAAGTAAGCCAACAGTCCAAGGTAACGCCTGCATAATTAGTTCACTAACCTTCGCTGGATATAAAGCTAAAGAAGTTCCCAAATCAAATCTTGCAAGTTTCCCCATATAAGTAATATATTGTTTCCATAGAGGTTTATCTAAACCATAGTCTCGTTCAAAAGCTGCAACCATATCTTCGATTCCATCTGCACGACCAGTACCAGTTGCTGATTGCTGAATTATTCTTTCACGAACAGGATTCCTACCAGGAGCTAAATGAGGAAGTATAAAAATAACACTAGAAGAAAGCCAAACGATTATCACAAATGTTGTAAGACGAGTGAATATGTAAGACTTATTCATATTTTATTAAAATTCTATAAATTTATGGAAAGATTTTAGTGAGGGAGTAGTTCTCCCTCACTAAAATATTTTTGTTTTAGTTCACAGGTTCTAAATTCAAGAAAATGTGATATCCAGTACGGTGCCAGAAACCTTCATGGATATATTGGTTATCTACTTGAGGCCAATTTGTCCAATAAGTTTCATTCATAGGCAACGTTATAATGGTTGAGTTAAGAGTTATATCAGGCATCTCTTGCAACCAAATTTCTAATGCTTCGCGGAACAAAGGTGCAACACCTTCAGAATCTACAGGTAAATCACCTATTTGATCCATCAAAGCACTGAACTCTTCGTTACACCATCGATACAAACCAGGGTATGCTACATCTTCAAGATCAGTTTCAGGAACCATTCGACAGTGATATGCATCGAAAGTCTGATATGGATCTCTCATAGCAGCGTGACCCCAAATGAAAGCATCTGCTTCACCAGAAACAATTCTAGCCACGAAATCCGTTGGAAGAACGAAAGAAACGTCAAAACCATTCCTTCTTAGATTCTGTGTAACAACAGGAGCTCCTGGAGTTGTTGATGGGTGTTGTGGGAAAGTTACAATTGTAAATGATAATCTTTCTCCACCTCTAGACCAAAAGCCCTCGCTGTCTTTAGCAAATCCGGCTTTTTCCATATGCGCAGCACTCTTCTCAGGATTGTATTCTAAAGTAGGATACTTTTCCAATAGATCTGCGTTACCGTCGAAGTATTTCATCATAGGTTTATACATCGGCAATGGTAGCGGTTGAGCAACCTGACCTCCTGCAAAACCAAATTCGATAACTTCGTCTCTGTTAATCGCATAACTTATAGCCCATCTTACATCTACTTCATCAAAAGGTGCTCTCTTAGTATTTAGACCAAGACCAACTGGCCACCAGTCCAAATATCCATATGGAGGTTGTCCTTTATGGTGAGTAGTAATTTTAGGGTTTTGAGCGTTAACAGCTTTCCAGTTAGGCACAGTCAAAGAGAATGCCATGTCTATTTCATTAGCTATCAACATCTGAGCCATAGTAATTTCATTCATACCAGGCAAGAAAATTAAACGCTTAACCTTTGGATGGTCATGGAATCCAGTTTTAGATCCCCACCAGTCATCTCGCAAGTCCCAAATTTTCTTTTCTACATCAGTATGAACCAAGTTATAAGGTCCTGTAACTACAGGCCATCCTTTATCTGGGTCATAATGAGAGAATTCAGCCGGGTTATCCTGTTCACTAAATATGTGATGAGGTGTCATAGGGATACCTGTATCAGCTCTAAAAGTTAATAGATCCCACTGATATCTTGGACAAGTCTTTGTAAAAGAAATGTACACAGTTAGATCATCAACTACTTTAGCTTCATCAGTACATCTAGCGACATCACCGTGCCTGTTCATAGTGTCATTGGCATTAAGCATATTCAAAGTTCCAGCTACGTCGGCAGCAGTAAATTGAACACCATCACTCCATTCAACACCATCTCGCAAATTTACGGTGATACCCATATAGCCATCATCATATTCAAAATCAGTAGCTAACCATGGTATTAAATCACCAGTCAACATGTTGTAGTACCATAATCCTTCAGTAACCTGATAAAGACCACTTCTAGAAATACCACCAGCATGTGCGTTGAACTGCTCAACATCTGTAAAAGCACCAGGATGCTCACCACCTAAACCTGCCATAATAAGTGAATCAGATCTATCAATATCTGCATATCCACTTGGTACAGGAGTTGGAGTTACAACAACCTCTTTTTCAACGACTTTTTCGACTTCAACTTCTTTAATCACTTCAACTTCAACAGTTTCAGGATCAGAAGAACAAGCCAATATCGAGACTAATGAAATTGCAAATAAAAACAACATTAATCTACCGAAATTAAAAATCTTCAATATCATACTCCTAATAAAAATTATAATTTCCCATTTAAGTGGCAATATGCCACGTTAAAAAGATTACATCAACTGATTTAGATGTCAATATATAAATAAGTAAATATAAATATTAATAAATCGATACAAAATACAATAAATATTATATTAAACATATGAAATTATGTAATTATGTACGATTTTCGTAATATTTTATAAAATAAACTGTAATAATAACGAAAAGCATCAATTCAGGAGAGAATATGAACAAGGGTTTTCAAGTTAAACATAAGGAAATAATGGGTAATCATGCTGTAGAAGAGAGATGGTCTGAAGGACTCGTTAATGATGAAATACATAAGGGAGTCTGGATATGTGCTCCAGAAGGGACACCGCCAGATCCACATATTCACCCAGATTTTAATGAATGGTGGGTTGCATTAGATGGGAAAACAAGATGGCAAATTGGACAATATGAACCGGCGGTAGCGCAATGGGGAGATTTAATAATGGCACCTGCGGGTTTTTCACACGACATAAGACCATGGGATGGTAAAACCTGTGTAAGATTCGGAGTTTCAAAACCTGGAGGTAATCATGATATTAAAGGAATAGAACCATGTAGATTTATCCCAATTGAAACCAACTTTAATACTCCTAACCTTATCCACACAAAATTCAATGTAATAAAAAATAATTATGATAATTCAAAAAACTGGACTCACAAAGCGATTGATGACGAAAGAAATACTGGAACATATATACACCTATCTCCAAAAAAAGAAATCGAAATAAAAGAAGAAGCCTATATAAATGCCTGGTTTATACTTTTAGAAGGGAAAGTAGATAGCTATGATGAAAACAATAAATTATTATATAGTTCAAATAAAGGAGATTTAGTATATTTACCCAGAAAAAATACCTCTAAAATCTTAAATGTTACTGATTCATCATCATATATTATTTTGATAAGAGCAAAAAACTAATATAGGAGAAAATTATGGAAAAAGAATTCAATTTCGAATGTATAAAATGTAATAATAAAAACTACTCTGAAGGTAAAATTGCCACAACTGGAGGAGGTCTTTCTAAATTTCTTAATATACAAAATAATAAATTCGTTACTATTTCGTGTACAGAGTGTGGTTTTACCGAAATCTTTAAAGCCGGAAAATCTGGAATGTTAGCAAATATATTTGATGCTCTTTCAAATTAATTTATATATATAAATAATGAAAATAACAAAAGTCAACACAACTGTTGTGCAAAATGAGCCTCCTTATGTAGGTGGCAAGTATTTTTTATTCCTTCATCTTGAAACTGATGAAGGAATAGTGGGCATAGGAGAAAAAGTAACTGGGAGTTCATTCAATAATAGTAATTGGAGTGATTTCAAATCTCAGATAAATTTGATCAATGAAACAGCAGAAGCTTTCGTTATAGGAGAGAGTCCGTTTAATATAGAGAAAATATGGCAAAATGCTTATGGATCTCGCCACGATTATAGACATCCAAGCCTTCATTATACATCTGTTTTAGCAGCATTTGATATTGCATGTTGGGACATAGTAGGAAAGGCTACAAATCAACCAATTTATAATCTTTTAGGTGGAAAATATCATGATAAATTACGCGCTTATGCATACATGCCAAAATTCAATTCCCCTGAAGAAGCAGCCGAAGTAGCTCAACAATTAGTAGAAGATGGAAATTCAGCATGTAAATTTGACCCATTCACCCCAATTCATCCTGGACCAAGAGATATATCTCTAAAAGAAATTAAATATGCCGAAAAGATCTTTGAAAAGATTCGAGATTCTGTGGGTGATGATTTGGAAATTGGTTTAGGGACACATGGGCAATTAACTACTTATAGTGCTATAAGAGTATCAAAAATATTAGAACCATATAATCCTTTTTGGTTCGAAGAACCTGTACCTCCGGAAAACATAGACGAGATGGCTCGAGTAGCTTCGCATACAAGCATCCCAATAGCGAGTGGTGAAAGACTCGTCACAAAATATGAGTTCGCTCAACTTATAGAAAAAAAAGCAGCCCAAATAATTCAAATTGATGTAGGTCAAGCTGGTGGTATTTTGGAATCGACAAAAGTAGCTGCTATAGCTGATGCTCATTATGCTGTTATTGCACCACATATGTACTGTGGTCCAATTGCAGCAGCAGCAGCTATACAACTAGATACCTGTTCACCTAATTTTTTAATTCAAGAAGCTAATCAAGGTTCACTACATAAAAAAATATTCAAAGAATCATTAGTATTTGAAAAAGGTTTTATAATTCCTCCTACCAAACCAGGTTTAGGAGTAGAATTTGATGAAGATGTGATTAAGAAATATAGAGTTTAATAATTTTTTTTACCAGATCTATTAGCTATAATTCTTTGATTGAAACTATGAAGATTAATATGGCCAGAATGAAATCTAGATAATTCTTTAATCATTTCGGAAAAAAATCCTCTCCTGGTATTTAAAGTAGTACCTGCAATATGCGGTGACAAAAAAACATTTTCCATTGAACGTATTTCAGAATCTACTGGTACCGGCTCTGGATCAAAAACATCTAAACATGCCACTATATCTTTAACTTCTAATCTCTTAATTAATGCATCTGAATCTACGATTTTACCTCTGGAAACATTTACAAATACTGCTCCAGATTTGATTAAATTGAGTTCTTTTGTACCTAACAAACCTTCAGTAGAAGGTGTCAATGGAGCCAAACAAACAACAACATCTGGTATTGCCATAACATTTTCTAATGACGTCAAAGTAATATCTAAAAAACTGGCAATTTCTAAAGGTACATAAGGATCATGAGCATAAATATCTACATTAAAGGGTCTAAGAAATTCAGATAATTTTCTACCTATATATCCTAAACCAATCATTCCTATTTTTTTACCTGAAAGCTCTTCATTCCACTGAAAAATGGGGTCATTGAATCTTTGTAAAACTGTCCCCCATTCTTTTTTTTGAGACAATTTTCTAAAATGAGCACCACCATTTCGTAACCCTATTAAAATCAATCCTAAAGCCCATTCTGCAACGGCGTCAGAACAACCATTAGTTGTATCAACAACAACTATATTATTATTAAATGCAGCATCAAGGTCTACTCTTTGTGAAAATCTATCTCCCTCCAACTCTCCAATAAATTTCAAATTATCACAATTTTTCATAATATTATCGTCAATTAAAGGTGAACCGTGGCAAACGACTAATGCATCTAAATCACGTGAAAATTTTTTAATATTATTTATAACTTCTTTGTTTGAAACTGGAGGATGATCCCAACTTGATTCCTCGTTACATTCCATCCAAAAGAAGTTTGCAAATTTCTTTAATTTATTTAGATCTTTATCTGATAAATATACTTCCCTAACACGTGAATTTGAAATTAACCCCACATTAATTTTTCTATCAAACATATATATCTCCAATATGATAATAAAAGTTCATTGTCATTTTTTTTATTTATTTAAGAATAATCTTATTATTTTTTTTAACATTTTTATGTGAAGATTAGGTGAAATTTGCCAAAAGTACTTCATATAAAAACTAATTACATTTGGCAATATTCTTCTATTTGAATTAGACCATTGACTATTATGTTTTCTCCAATAAACTAATGGTTCTAAGATGACAGAATGTTTATAATTCAATTTATTTAACTGAATAAAAATATCTTTATCGCAACTACCTTTCACATTAGTATCAAAACCACCTATTAATTTAAATACATCTTTTTCCACAAAAAGATTTGATACTAATATACCTTGATTAAATAACAGTATTTTTGAAAATTCAAACTCAATATATGGATTAACTATTTTATCTATTTTTTTCATATCAAATGTCTCAGCTATTGAGGTATAACAATATGAAACTTTTTGTTTTGAAATTGTTTCAATTACCTTTTTTAGATAATTTTTATGCCAAGTATCATCATCGTCTAAAAAAGCTAAATATCTGCCCTTAGCTTTATTTACACCAATATTCCTAGACTGAGGAGCACCAAGATTACCAGAATTTTTTAAGTAATGAATTCTTATCTTACTATGTTCTATTTTGGAAACTAACTTCTCTGTACTTTTTGATATAAAGTCATCTACAACTAATATTTCTAAAGGAATCTCGTTTTGATTAATCACTGATTCTATCGCCTCAATCAAATAATCATCACGCCCATGGGTTGGTATTATAACTGAAATACTATTTTCCATTAATTACTATCCTAAAGTTTCATTAGGTGATTTCAATAAGTCATAAGCTGAAACTATGGCTTTATTTTCTAACTGTACTTTTTGCAAATAAATTACTCCTGATCCAGTAGAAATTCCCACTTCATTTTGTTTAGAAAGATCTATTACTCTACCTGGTATTGAGCCAGACACAAAAAAAGATTTAGAAATATAAGATTCCCAAATATACAATTTTTTTTGTTTTAAATATGTGAAAGATCCAGGGTAAGGATGACTTAATGCTCGAATTTTATTTTGTATATTTTTTGCACTATCTTGCCAATCAATCAAACCATCCTTCGGTTGTCTTTTGCATGTATAAGTGGCCTTTGATTCGTCCTGAATATATGTTTGGAAATTATTGGAAATAATATTATTTAAATTGTTTTTTAAGAGATTAATATATACATGATTCATTTTTTCAACAATTTCACTAATATAGGTATCTTCAGAAATTTTTATAGATATTTGATCAATTATAGGACCAGAATCTGTACCTTCATTTATTGAAAATAATGTTGCTCCTACTTCTTTTTCTCCATTTATAATAGCCCAAACAGTTGGAGCAAAGCCTCGGTATTTAGGAAGTAAAGAATCATGGATTGCAAAAGCACCCACTAATAAATCATCAATTATATATTTAGGTAAAAGGTAGCGCCATCCAATAGCTAAAATAATGTCTATTTTATTTTTTGAATTAAAATCATCCCACCATTCTTTATCTATTTTTCTCAATTCAATAAAAGTGATACTTTCATCATTTGAAATTTCTTTAATCTTAGTAAAAAAATCTTCTTCCCATGGATCTGAAGGAAAAGAACCAACAAATAATTCTGTATCATCAATTTTTTGTACAATATCATTAACAATATTTAAACTCTTAACAGATTTATCACCTGCTAGTAAACATAAAATTTTCATACTAAAAAAATGATTTCAATGTATCAGATACATACTTAATGTCTTCTACACCTAATGATGGATAAAATGGCAAAGAAATAGTTGATTCACCTATAGCATAACTGTTTGGAAATGAAGAATCTTTGTAATTATATTTTTCTTTATAATATTTCAAAATATGAATAGACCTATAATTTACTGCTACACCGATACCTTTGCTCTGTAATTTTTCTAAAATTTCATCTCTATCAGACGGAACCCATATTGTAAAAAGATGGTAAGAATGACGGGTATTTTTTATAATTTCTGGTATTTTTATAACACTCCTATCAAAATGACTGACATATTCTTCAAAAATACTCTTTCTCATTGATTGAATAGATTTAATTTTTTTTATTTGAGGTAATAAAAGAGCTGCTTGAATATCACTCATATTAGATTTATATCCTAATACATCCATATCCCAATGTTTATAAGAAGAGGAATACCTATCAATAGCAGATGCATTCATACCATGCAATCTTAATTTTTTGATTTTTAAGTAAAGTTCTTCATTATTAGTTACTACAGCGCCACCCTCTCCACTAGAAATATTTTTTGTAGCATAAAAACTAAAAATTGCTGCATCACTTAATTCCCCAGGTCTTATATTGTCTCTTTCAGAATCAACACAATGTGCAGCATCTTCAATTACAAAAATATTGTTTTTCTTGGCAATTTTACTTATAGTAACCATGTCACACATTTGACCATAAAGGTGTACTGGAAGTATTGCCTTAGTTTTTTTATTTATCACTTGATTGATTTTAGTAGCATCCATATTACCTGTATTTTTTTCAACATCTACAAAAACAGGTGTAGCTCCTACATGTTCAATTACATTTGATGTAGCTATAAATGACATTGGTGTAGTAATAACCTCATCACCTAAACCAATTCCAAGAGCCTTTAGAGTGACGATAGCTCCATTGGTCCAACTATTAACTCCAGATGTATATTTAACTCCCATTAGATTAGAAAATTCTTCTTCAAATTCTTTTGTTTTAGGGCCTGTTGTTAAAAAAGTAGATTTAATTACTTCAGATACTGAAGAAATCTCTTCAGTTCCTAAATGGTGTTTATAAAATGGAACATTTCTCATAACTAATCATATGTAAAATAAATTGCCGTTTATTTTTAGAGCATTTATTTTTTTTTCAGCATCAAATAAGTATTTGTAATATTTAACAGTATTATGTTCTATATCTCCAAATTTTATTTCACCCCGCTTTAAAGCTTTATAGATCTCATCTACACCATCTTCTATCGAAAAATCGGTGTCAAAATTTAATACTTTTTTTATCTTAGAAAAACTAACTTTATAATCTCTTTTATCAGGGTCATCAGGAGTAATATGTATTTCTGTACCAGGTAGACGATCGGCAATGATATTAGCTACAGATTTAACTTGTAAGTTTAATCTATCAGAACCAACATTAAATACTTCATTATCTACAAATTTTTTTTCGGAAACAATAATTTTCTTGAAAGCTTTACAAACGTCATTAACATGAACTAAAGGCCTCCATTGATCTCCTCCACCTAAAATGTATATTCTATTATTTTCATAAGCATGAGCAGTCATTATATTTATTATTAAATCAAATCTCATCCTGTTAGATAATCCAAACACTGTTGCATTTCTTAATATAGTAGATTGGATAGCCGAATTTTTAGATTTAGATAAAATTTGTTCCTCTAATTTAAATTTACTTTCAGCATATAAAGAAACAGGTGAAGGTTTAGAATTTTCAGTATTAACATTCTCTTCACTTGAACCATAAATACTGCAAGAAGATGAATAAATATATTTTTTTACGCCTGCTAACAAAGATGTTTCAAAAACATTTAATCCTCCATTAAGATTAATATCTTCTGTAAGATTTTGATCTAAATCACAACTAGGATCATTTGAAAGGCCAGAAAGATCTATAACAACATCCGCACCGACTAAATCTTCTTCTGTTAATAATCTTGAATCGACTACTGAAATTGAAAATTTTTCATTCCCAAAAAGATGATTTATTGAAGATTTACCAAAGAAAAATCTATCTAAACATTTAACAAAATAACCTTCATTGATCAAATTTTCACATAGAACTGAGCCTATATAGCCTGCCCCTCCCACGATAAAAATTTTTTCTTTTTCACTATTCATTGAATAAATCCCCATTATTAATCAATAATCTTTCAGATTCTGATAAGAATCTTTCAGCGATTTTTTCTATATTCTGACTGTTAGTCAATTCATTAAAGATTTCAGAGTTCACTCCACATGTTGTAATTGCAGAAACATAATTTTCTAAGCATTCTTCATAATCTATATTATTAGTATCTAAATTTAAATGTTTTTTTATTATAGTTGGCATAGTCTTCATATAATCATGTTGTATTACATTAGGTAATAATTTTGGAAGTAGTATATCTGAAATTTGTATACATGGTTTCTTATGTAAGGCAGCTTCAAAACTAGTAGTAATGGAAGAAGTTATAACTATTCTACTATTTTTAATAATTTCAATATGAGAATTATTATAAGGGTCGACTAAAACTACATTAGGGGATTTTAATAATTTTTCGTAAAAAGAGTAGCTTCTTCTTCCCAACATAGCTGGATGTTCCTTGACAACCAAACGAAAATCGTCAGGCATTGCTTGAGCTAGTATTCTTGAAGTTTCAATCTGGTTATTTAACCAAGGGTTCCACAGATCTGTTGTGGCCTCAGGTTGAAATTGTAAAGGAAAATATGCATAATGATCATCAAAATTAAAATCATTATATTTAACTTTTTTAGATTTTCTAAGATTTGTTTTATGTGCAAAATAGTCTCTGATTAATAACTTTAATGGCATACTATCTATGGTTGGTCCAATGTTTTTTAAAAAATTTCTTTTATTAGTTTTCCTATGTACCCATGCATAGTAGAAAACTCTAATTTCAGATTTTAATTTTTCATAAATGCTTACTGTTCCTAATCCTAAAGATTTTCGGTCTTGATCTTTTAGAATTTTTGAGGTTTCAGCAACTACATTATCATGATCAGAATTCCATTTATCTTGATTTCTTAACAAAGAAATCAATTTTTTAGTTTCTATACTTTTTGATTTTGAAACGGGATTTAATTGAAAAGATTCAATCTTATCTACTAATGATTGTGAAGTGAATTTATAACTATCCGTAAATATACTCCATCCAGGAACATTAGATGTTTCAAGAGAAATAGTTGGAATCGATTTTTTGTCACAGATTAAACTGTAAACAGATTGAAATGTTGAAGCATAATTTCGACCAATAATAATATTTATATCATAATCACTTATCAAAGAATTAAAAAATAAATAACACGCTTTGAAATAATTTGATATGAAATAATCAGATTTATTTTGCCTAAAAGAATAATAATATTTCTTTTTATAATCTCTAACAAACATTCTTTCTTGAGACAATGGCCATATAGAATCTATACCTAAATTAGTACATATTTCTTGTAAAGAAATATCGTTTACTCCATCTACAGATAAAGGGTCATTAATTACTGAATCGAAATCTTTTAAAAACAACAACTCTTTGGAAATCGGATGTGTGGAAATAGAATCAAAAATAGATCTTTTCAAAGTAACACCACCAACTTCATATCCTTTAGATAAAAAATGTGATGCTATAGGAACTCCAGTTTTAATTCCCCAATCTCTTTGTAATATAAATAAAGCTCTTTTTTGACTCATCCAATTAGCATAAATAAAAATAATAAAAACAAAATTCAAATTTGTATCAATTTACATCTAAACAATTGTATTGATTTTATGTCAAGAGAATATGAAATTATTTAAAAATAAAATTGAGAATACTTTGAAATTATTACTAGAGAGGTTTAGGAGATTAATAGTTTTTGAGGATTTTCTAAACAACACAAATAATAATAAAAAGTGTAAACTTTTAAATGAATCGACCATATATAAATACCATATATAAATAGGAAAAAAGTGAAATATTGTAGTAAATGCGTACTCCCAGAAACTCATGAAACAATTATTTTCGATGAAAATGGTGTTTGTAATGTATGCCTAAATAATGAGACTAAAAATAAAATTTCATGGGATAAAAAATTAGTTGAATTTAAAGATTTAATAGATCAATATAGAAATCATTCAGAATACGATTGTATAGTCCCTTTTTCAGGTGGGAAAGACAGTACATTTACATTATATAAACTAGTTATGGATTTTAAGTTAAAGCCACTGGTTGTAAGTTTTGATCACGGTTTTATGAGAACAAATCTACTCGAAAACAATATCAAAACTTTCAAGAAACTTGGTGTAGATCATATATCTTTTAGACCAAACTGGAAATTAGTCCAAATACTAATGAAGGAATCATTAATCAGAAAAGGAGATTTCTGTTGGCATTGTCACACTGGAATCTTTGCCTATCCGATGAGGGTGGCAGTTGAGAAAAAAATTTCATTAGTAATCTGGGGAGAACCTAGTTCAGAATATACTGCTTATTACGGTTATGATTCTGATGAAGAAGTTGATGAAAAAAGATTTAATCGATTTATCAATTTAGGAATATCTGCAGATGATATGTATGGGATGATAAAAGAAAGGGAAGAAGCTAATTGGGTTACTAGAAATGATCTACTTCCATTTACATATCCTTCAAAAAAAGAAATGATGACAAATAAGATTAGATCAATATGCTTGGGAAGTTATATCCCTTGGAATGTGAAATCTCAAAGTAAATTAATTTCAGAAAAATTAGGATGGAAAGGAGATAAAGTAGAGGGAGTTCCAGATAACTATAAATATGAAAAAATTGAGTGCTCAGTTCAAGGAGTTAGAGACTATCTTAAATTTATTAAGAGAGGATACGGACGAACATCACACTTGGCAAGTATAGACATAAGAAACGGTAAAATTAACAGAGAAACAGCTATAGATTTGATTAAACAAAATGATGGAAAGAAACCTTACTCATTAAAAAGGTTCTTAAAATACATTAATTTTTCTGAAAGTGATTTCAATAATATTGCTAAGGAGCAACAAATTCACCCTTATAGTCATAATTTCTCTAACACTGAAGAAGGTATTCCTTTACCTGATGAAGATAATTATAAATAAAGTAAATTTACAACTATGAAACGTATAGGAATAGTTGATTTTACAGTTGGGAATATAGGTTCAATATTTAATGCTTTTTCTTTTATAGGTTGTGATCCGATTTTAGTAAAAGATAAAAAAGATTTAGAAAAATCCGACTTAATCGTTCTACCGGGAGTAGGATCTTTCAAAAGTGGTATGCAAGGTCTAAAGTCCTTAAACATTATTCCTGAACTAGAAAATCAAATTTTCATTAGAAGCAAAGCTGTATTAGGAATATGTTTAGGTATGCAATTATTATTTAAATCCAGTGAAGAAAATGAAGATATTAATGGATTAGGATGGATTGATGGAAAAATAAAGAAACTAGATTCAATAAATGATAATTTCCCTATCCCACATGTAGGATGGAACGATGTAGTTTGGGAAGAAAATTCAAAACTTAAATTAAATAGCACCTCATGTTTTTATTTTGTTCATAGTTATGGATTAATAGAAAAACCAACTGATGCACAATTAGAATGCTATACAGAATATGGTCAAAAAATAATTGCTGGTATCAGAAAAAATAATATTTCAGGATTTCAGTTCCATCCTGAAAAAAGCCAAGATGAAGGATTAAGCCTATTGGAAAATTGGGTAATTCAAAATGATTAAATCTAGAATTATTCCTAGTTTGTTAATAAAAAACAACCGATGTGTCAAAGGTGTAAATTTTTCAAACCATATTGATGTAGGAAATCCTATCAGTTCTGCAAAAATTTATGAAGCACAAGGTGCGGATGAGTTAATGATCATTAATATTTTGCCTACCAATTTTAATGCACAATTCATTGATACTATAAAGACAATGTCTTATGAATGTTATATGCCTCTTACTGTAGGAGGAGGTATAAAAACAATTGAAAATATGAAAAATTTATTTAGAAATGGTGCAGATAGAATAATTTTGAATCAAACTGCTATAAATAATCCAAAAATAATTGAAAGTTCCTCTATAGAATTTGGTTCGCAAGCAATAGTAATATCTATTGATTACTCATATGGTAAAGATATGAAACCATACGTTATAGATAGATCTGCCGATCAAAAAAAATTAGATCCAATTGAATGGGCAATATATTGTGAAAAAATGGGAGCAGGTGAAATTATTTTCACTTGTGTAGATAACGAAGGACAAAAAAAAGGAATGGACCTTGAATTTATAAGAAAATTATCGACAATGGTAAATTTACCAATCGTGCCAAGTGGTGGAGTTGGAAAATTAAGTGATATTTTTGAAGTTTTGAATATTGATAAGATAAATGCAGTAGGTATTGGCAGTATATTAAATTTTTCAGATCAAAGTGTAATAAAAATCCATTCTTACCTACATCAAAAAGGAGTAAACGTAAGAAATATTTAGATTCTTAAATTATTAAAATTATGAAAATTTCTATTTTAGGGTGTGGTTCAATCGGAACTAGACATGCAAAAAATCTTCTAGAACTAGGATATAGTGTTAATTATATCTTTGACCCTATTAGAAATAATTCAGAAATATTATCTAAAAAAATTGGTGGGGAAATTATTGATAATCAGGAAGAATGTATACTCTTATCAGATATAGTTTTTATTTGTACTCCTCCTAATACACATACCGAATTATTGAAATTCTCCATTGATAATGGTAAACATATTTTCTGTGAAAAACCAATAAGTAATTCAAGAAATAATTTAGTGAATATTTTAAAAAAAGCTGATAAAAATAATCTGAAGATTGTAGTCGGATACATGTTGAAATTTCACCCAGGTCTAAAAACTATAAAAAACATGATTGATTCAGGTAAGATTGGAAATATTTTAGGAGGGCAAGTAAATTTTGGATACTTCCTTCCTTATTGGAGATCTAATTATGACTATAAAAAAAATTATTTTGGTAAATCATCTGAAGGTGGAGGAATAATTTTAGAATTATCTCATGAATTAGATTATGTTAGGTGGATTTTTGGAGAAATAAAATCAGTAAATGCGGTATCTGCACACATTTCAGATTTAGAAATAGAAACTGATGATTATGCTGAAATAATTCTAGAAACAAATAAAAAAAATATCATAAATATACATTTAGATTGTTTAGAACAAAATTATAGAAGAAATTGCCATATTATTGGGACAAAAGGATCAATTGAATGGGATTTCAATGGAAAAATTAAAATAGTTACACCAAAAAATACAGAGGAAATTAACACGAATTTCGAAATTAACGATTTATACCTAGAAGAATTACAAAGTTTTCTATCTCAAATAGACAGTCCCCAAATAAATGTTAATAATGGATGGGAAGCTTTAAAAACTTTAGATTTAGCAATTGCAGCAATAAATTCTTCAAAATCTGGAAAGAAAGTAATCTTAGATTAACCTTTTAATCTAAATCTATATCTTCATCGGAAATAGGATCCCCAGATGTTAAGTTAGATATACAAACTGTACCTAATAATTTATTATATAATCGTGGAGATAGACCGTATCCAGGCCTAATTCTTCTAATATTTTTTTTAGTGAAAACTTGTCCTTTATTTATATCTTCTACAGCGTATATAGATCTACGAAAATGAACATTACTTTCCTCAGATTTTTTTCTGTCAAAACTACCTTTACCAAGCGATTTAAATGTTTCGTCAATTTTCAGTCTCAAGTCTCTTAATTCATGCGGCTCCATAGAGAAAGCAGAATCAGGACCTTCTTCCGATCTACTTAAAGTAAAATGTTTTTCTATTATATTTGCCCCTAATGCAATAGCTGCCAAAGGGGCAGTTTCTCCCAATGTATGATCAGATAATCCAACGTTACATTGAAATTTTTCCCTCAATAAATGAATTGTATTAATATTACTTTCTTCAATGGGTGTAGGGTAACCACTAACACAATGAAATAATACATACTCCTTTATGTTAAATCTTTTTACTACTTCCAAGGCTTGATAAATTTCATCATAATTAGCCATTCCTGTGGAAATTAACATAGGTTTATTTTTCGAAGCCACATATTCAATAAGAGGTATATCTGTGATCTCAAAAGAAGCGATCTTATAAAAAGGTGTATCTAGATCTTCTAATAAATCTACTGCTGTTTCATCAAATGGTGTGCTAATACAATCAATTCCACATTCTTTAGCATATTCAAAAAGTTCCTTATGCCATTCAAATGGTGTATGAGCCCAATTATATAAATCCCATAGCGAATAATTTTTCCATAATCCTTCATTAATTTGAAAATCTTTTTTATTTGATTTAATCGTCATAGTATCTGGAGTATAAGTTTGGAGTTTAACACAATGGGCACCATTTTCTGAAGCAGATTTTATTAAAGTTTTTGCTCTTTGAAATGAACCATTATGGTTACCTGAAATTTCTGCAATAATATATGGTTTTTTTACATCAAACATGATTCTCAAATTCTTTTATTGTCATTTGTGGATTTATCGTACCATTATACAAAGGATGATTCTGTAATAATATATTTTGAATTTTATTCATATCTCCAGACTTAATTCCATTAAACGTGTTACTAAATTGATCTAAAGAATCTCTTTCATCTTTTTGTTTAGATTTTTTTAAATCTGTTTCAATTACACTAAAATGAATTTTATAATTTTCCCCATAAATAAATTTAAAAATTGAATGAGCCCTCTTTTCATGATAATCACTAGTAATAATAATTATCTTTTTCTTAAGAAAAAATTTTTCATAATTATAACGAGAAAAAAAAGCATCTCCGACGGTATCCCTAGATAAAACATCAGATAAAATTTGTTCTTTTGGTACGTTTAATTTATTAACTAAATAATTCGCCATAGATTTAGATATAGGAACATTAGTATCATTTCTATAAGCCCAACCCATCGTAATAAGCTTGGGGATACAATTCTGTTGATTCCAAATTTCAAATGCTAAGTTAGCTCGATTTTTTGATTCTAAATTTAAATTTGATTCCCCATCCATCAAATTAGATAAAATAATTATAGCGTCATATATATTCATTTTTCTTGGTTTTTAAATCTTGTTACAGCTTCAGATATTTTCATATCCCAATTATTCATCCAATTAGGTAAATCCTTGGTTTTATGAAATGTACCATAAATTTTTTGTGGAATAGGTATATATGATCTTAAAAAGATCTCTTCTATTTTTGAAATAAATAAATCTTCAATTTGATCAACTAAATACTTATATGTCTTAGAAAAAGTGTCGTAATATTCTGGAAATCTGACTTCTTTTTGAAAACATATATCCCCAGAATCAATTATTTTATCCACCTCATGTATAGTCACTCCCGAGGGTGTGTTTTCAATGAATGCCCAAAAGTTAGGGTGAGCTCCCTTGTTATATGGCAAATAAGAAATATGTAAATTAATAGGAGGTCTATGTAAAGTATTTATAAGTTCTTCATCTAAAATATGACGATATCCAAAAATAATAACCAAATCAAATTTATCTAAGGATTTAATTTTCTTAGAAGTATTAAAAACATTAATACCTCTGTTTTCGATATATTCAATTAGGCGTGTCTGGGTTTTGTCATAACCTAAAAATGCTATGTTTTTCATATATAAATATTATTAGTATGCTTAACTTTTTTTAACTTCTTTACTCTATTAATAAATTAGAATAATCTCAATATTATTATGTTATAAGATTAGAATAAACTATAAATATTAAACTTTTAAGAAAAATTATCAATTGAATACAGTCGCTATAATACAAGCACGAATGGGATCAGAAAGATTGCCTGGGAAAGTTTTAAAAAAAATTGGAAATGAAACAGTCCTTTCTCATGTAATTAATAGAGTTAATAAAATTAAACATATAGACAATGTGGTCGTAGCAACTACCAAACTAAAAACTGATAATAAAATTGAAGAATATTGTACAAAATCAAATATCAATTTTTTTCGAGGTGACAGTGAAAATGTATTAAAAAGATATTATGAAGCAGCAAAGTATTTTTCAGCAGATATCATCATTAGAATTACAGCTGATTGTCCATTAATAGACCCAGAATTATGTTATAAAACAATAAAACCTATACTTAACAATTATTATGATTATACTTCAAATATTCATCCCCCAAGTTTTCCAGACGGAATGGACATAGAAGCTTTAACTTTCGAGACTCTAAAAAAAACGTTCAATGAATCGACAAAGAATCATCAAAAAGAGCACGTTACACCATATATTTATGAAAATCCAACCAAATTTAAAATATTTAATTATGAATCTATAATTGATTTGTCAAAATTTAGATTCGTAATAGATAATGAAGAGGATTATAAATTTATGCAAAAAATTTACAAGTTATTAGGTAAACATTTTTATGATATAAACTATAAAGAATTGGTCAAATATAAACTTACAAATAAAAACTTGATAAATGTAAACCTCACAGGAAAAAGAAACGAAAGTTATAATCCAAATTAAAAAAATGGAAATCGAATTAAAATTAATTGATGATACTTATGTAAAAAACGAGTATGTTGAGTGGCTTAATGACTATGAAATCGTTAAATATACTGAACAAAGATTTGAAAAACATACTATTAAAAAAATTAAAAATTACGTCAAAAATGTGACTGAGTCAAAAAATGAATTCTTATATGGAATTTTTCATCATATTAAAAATCAATCAAAATTCATCCATATAGGGAACATAAAGATAGGTCCTATAAAACCAGAACATAATTCAACTGAAATAGGTTATATAATCGGCAATAAATCATACTGGGGTAAAGGTGTTATGACTGAATCAATCAGATTAGCTACTTTAATATGCAAGAATAAATATAATTTAAGTAAAATCAATGCAGGAGTATATGAAAATAACATAGGATCAATTAGGGCACTTGAAAAAAATAATTTTATTGAAGAAGGTACTTTAAAATCCCAAGTTATTTTTGAAAACAAACGTATAAATATAAAATTATTTGGCAAAAAAATATGAATCCTAATAATAAATCAAAGGTTTCTAAATCTTTAAAAATTTATAAAAAAGCCAAAAAATTGATCCCTGGAAACACACAATTAATTAGTAGAAGATCCAATCAATTTGCTCATGGACATAGCCCTATTTATGGGAAAAATTCAAAAGGATCATATTTTACAGATATAGATGGTAATGTTTTTTTAGATTGGGTTAATGCATTTTCAGCAATAATACTTGGCCATCGAAATAACAATGTCGATACTGCAGTAAAAAAACAAATTGATAATGGTAGTATTTTTACCATTAATAGTCCTCTAGAAATAGAACTAGCAGAATTACTTTGTGAAATAATTCCTAGTTCTCAAATGGTCAAATATACTAAAGGAGGAGGAGAAGCATGTGCACTAGGTATAAGAATTGCTAGAGGAGTTACTAATAAAGACAAAATTTTATTCAGTGGATACCACGGATGGCATGATTGGTATCAATCTGCAAATTTTTTATCAAATCCTAATGATGGTGAATATCCTTTTGCTGGTATAGAAGCCATAGGAGTGCCAAAAGTACTTAAAGGAACTTCTATACCATTTTCTTATGGTGATATTAGTAATTTAGAAAAATTAATAATTGAAAATAAAAACGAAATTGCTGCAATAATTATGGAGCCAATGCGTTCAGATTATCCTCCTAATAATTATCTACAGAAAATAAGAAAAATTTCAAAAGATAATAACATTATATTAATTTTTGATGAGGTAACCTCTGGATGGAGAATATCTGTAGGAGGAGCACAAAAAGCACTAGGTGTAACACCAGATATGTCAATTTTTTCAAAAGCTATGTCTAATGGATATCCTATGGGTGCAGTAGTAGGATCAAAAGATGTTATGGAACCTGCATCAAGAATGTTTGTTTCAAGTTCTTACTGGAGCGATAACATTGGAATAAGTGCAACAATTTCAACTATAAATACACTAATATCTCAAAATTCAGAAATTTGGTTTGAAGATTTTGGTAAAGAATTCAAAGGTATAATATCAAAAATATGTGAAGATTCAGGAATAGAAATTCAGTGTAAAGGTGTGGAATCATCACCTTATATTTCATTCGACTCAATTGAAGAATATGATACTAAAACAATTAAAACTTTATGTATACAAGAAATGGCAAAAAGAGGTATACACACCAACTTAACTTTTCATCCTAGTATGACTCATACTATAAAAGATATTAATAAAACTGCCAACGCATTATATGAAAGCTTAAAAATAGTAAAAGAAGCTATGGGATCGAATATTGAAAATTTTTTAGATTCCCCAATTTCTGAAGACCCTTTTAAGAGATTAGTTAAATAAAACTATTTTCTATAAAAGGATAGAACTTTAATTAAAGCATCCACAACAGATTGTATATCTGATTCAAGCATGTCTGGCCATATAGGTAAAGTAAGTATTCTTTCGTATGTATCATTAGTAACAGGAAAGTTTGATTTATTATAACCCAAATGAGAAAAAACCTTTAAATTATACAGAGGAATATAATGTACATTTACACCTATATTTTCTGCTCTTAAAGCTCGAAAAATAATAGATCGATCTACAGTAAATCTTTCTAAATCTATCTTAACTACATAAATATGATGTGCATGTTTATTTTTCTCTATGGTTCTCAAAGAAGATAAACCTTCGATATCATCTATAGCTAAATCATATTTATCGGCTATTTTTTTTCTTCGATCTATTTTTTCTCCAATCGATTGAATTTGTGATAAACCTAGCGATGCATGCAGATCTGAAAGTCTGTAATTAAAACCTAATTCATCAATATCATATTCCCAAGTTAAATTATCATCTCGTTTATTAAAATCTAACGATATTCCATGGTTTCGTATTTTTTTTATTTTCTTATAGATGTTTAGATCATTGGTAGAAACAGCACCACCTTCAGCGGTGGTTATACCTTTTACAGGATGAAAACTAAAAGTAGTCGCATCAGCTACATTTCCACTTTTATTATTAGATTGTAATGCACCAAAAGAATGAGCAGCATCAGCAAAAATATATATTTTTTCGTTATGTAAATTTCTAATATTATTTATTTCTTCATAATCAGCCATTTGTCCAGCATAATCAACACCCACAATTAATTTAGTTCTTGAAGAAATTTTTCTATCAATATCTTTTGTATCAATTAAAAGTGTTTCGGGATCTATTTCAGTGAAAACAGGTCTAGCTCCACAAAATAATACTGAAGTAGCAGTTGAAGCAAATGTGATTGAAGGAATAATAACCTCATCATCTTCTTCTAAGCCAATAGATTTATATAAAGCATGTAAAGCTGTAGTTCCACTACTTAAAGAAACTGAATACTCAGAATCACAATATTCTGAAATTTTACCTTCGAATTCCTCAACTGCTGGACCAGAAGTTAAGAAATTAGATCTCAAAGTATTTTCAACACTTCTTATGTCATTTTCAGATATTGATTGTTTCCCATATTGTAGAAAAGAACTCCTTACGGGATTTCCTCCATCTATAGCAAGTTTATGAATTTTCATCTGAATTTAGTAATTCTTTTATTTGATTAATATCTAGCTCCCATAAACTATTCTCAGATGTGTATGTAAAATCCTCTTTAATTTTTTTACCATTTTTATGCCTATAATAACCCCAGGTATGATATGAAGGCTCAATAACATAATGATCTTCATATTCGAAAACCTGTCTAGTTTCATCTGAACTTATTAATGTTTCATGTAATTTTTCCCCAGGTCTGATGCCTATAGTCTTCAATTTCGATTTTGGAGCAATAGCTTTTGCCACATCTGTTATTTTAGTTGAAGGAATCTTAGGAATAAAAAGTTCTCCTCCTTTCATATTTTCTAAACACATAATTACAAACCTAACACCTTGATCTAATGTGATCCAAAATCTAGTCATACGTTCATCTGTAATTGTTATTTCTCCTTTTTGTTTTTGTTCTTTAAAAATAGGAACTACACTACCCCTACTTCCAACCACATTTCCATATCTACAACAAGAAAAAATTGATTGCCTATCTCCAGAATATGCATTAGCTTGAATAGTTAATTTCTCAGCAACTAATTTAGTTGCCCCATATAAATTAATAGGATTTACAGCCTTATCAGTAGATAAACAAATAACCCGGCTAACGCCTGAATCAATAGCAGATTCTATAACATTTTTGGTTCCCATAATATTTGTTTGTACAGCCTCAAATGGATCAGCCTCTGTAGCAGGAACTTGTTTTAATGCAGCAGCATGTACGACAATATCTACTCCATTAAAAGCTCTCTTAAGCCTATTAACATCTCTTACATCACCTAAAAAGTATCTCATTGGAGAATTTTCTCCATCTGGAAATTTCTTTTTCATTTCACTTTGCTTCAATTCATCTCTACTAAATATTGCCAATCTACGAGGATTATATTCATTCAAAATAATTTCCGTAAATTTCTTCCCAAAAGATCCAGTTCCACCTGTAACTAATATTGATGAATTTTTCCAATCTATTTTATTTACTTTCATAGCTTATAGCCTTGTTAATAAAGTTTAACTTTTATGTATGATTATCACTTGCATACCATAGTTATCACTTGCATACTTTGTTTAAGTTACTAATATTATGAATTAAATTTTCCAAGAAAATATATAGATTTCTGAGGTTTTTTAAATGGATGAATACAAAGATGTGATTTTAAGTGGATTAGAAGAGTGTTATGAAGGGATTTGGAACAAAGTAGAGGATCTTACATCGGAAGAATTAAGATGGATCCCATCTCAAAGCTCAAATGATATCCAATGGAATATTTGGCATATAGCTAGAGTAGAGGATAGGTGGATCAATCAAAGAATGAAAAATTCTCAAGAATTATGGATAGAAAATAACTGGTATAAACATTTCAATCTTAAAAAGATTGATCATGGTAATGGAGATTCAATAATAAAAGTTAGACAAATGCCAAACATGGAACTATCAGACTTAAAAAATTATTTTGAAGAAGTAAGAAAAATTACAATCGATTATATTTCCAACATTACTCCAAGAGAATTAAACAACATATACATTGCAAAAAACAGATCCCAAACAGGTATTTGGATTTTAGGACATCTACTTGTAGAAGAAAGTCAACATTTAGGTCAAATAGCTTTTATCAGAGGTATGATGAAAGGTATAAATATTTAAAAATTAGAGGTTAAATTTATGAAAAAAAGTAGTAATATTATACTAATCATGTCAGATGACTTAGGGTACGAAGCTCTGGGATGTAATGGGGGAACTTCATATAAAACTCCAGTTCTTGATAATTTAGCTGAATCTGGAGCCAGATTTGATTCTGCACATGTCCAACCATTATGTACACCTACCAGAATACAATTAATGACAGGAAAATATAATTTTAGAAATTATATTGGATTTGGATTAATGGATCCTAATGAAGTAACTTTTGGTCATATTTTTAAAAATCAAGGTTACAAAACATGTATCGCTGGAAAATGGCAATTATATTCTTATGCTCCTTTAGATGAATCGCCAGAATTGAGAAATAAAGGACAAAAAATTGAAGATGCGGGATTTGATGAATATAGTGTATGGCATGCACACCATACAGAGGACAAAGGTTCAAGATATAAAGACCCAGTAATATATCAAAATGGTAATTATTTAAATAACACTGAAAATAAATACGGTGATGATATTTTTTGTGATTACATTCTAGATTTTGCTGAAAGAAATAAATCTGAACCATTTTTCGCATATTTTCCTATGGCATTAACACATCGACCGTTCGAACCAACACCAGATAGTCCAGAATGGGAAGAGTTTGAATCTTACACTAATTCTGAAAATTCTCGTAAAGGAAGAACTTTTGATACCGTCGAAGGTTGGGACGATAACCCAAAATTTTATAAAGATATGGTCGAATACCATGACAAAATAATAGGGCGATTAATTGATGGATTGGAAGAAATGGGTTTAAGGGAAGACACATTAGTAATTTATGTTGGTGATAATGGATCCCCTATTGAAGTATGTTCAATAATGCATAATCATGATGAAGTTTGTGGTGGTAAAGGTCTAACTAAAGATAGAGGAACACATGTACCTTTAATTTGTAATCAACCAGGAAAAATAGACAGATCAGTAATATATGATCTAGTAGATTCAACTGATTTTTTACCAACAATTTTAGAAGCGGCTGGAATTAGCGCTCCAAAAGATTACGTAATGGATGGAAGGTCTTTTTATCCACAATTATTAGGAGAAAATGGAACTCCAAGAGATTGGATTTTTTTTCATTTTGATCCTCTTAGTCCAAGATCCATTATTTCAGGATCACCTGCAGCATCAAAACCACTTATAAGATTCGTTAGAGAAAAAAGATGGAAATTGTATGATGATGGCAGATTATATGATCTGAAAGAAGATCCAGATGAAGATATACCTTTATTATCATCTAGTGATAATGATAATTCTAAAAATATCAGAACAAAACTAGAAAAAGTTTTAGAAACAATGCAGTAATTATTTTTTCGAAGTTAAACAAAAAAGCACCCAACTAAATCTTGGGTGCTTTTTTGTTTAACTATTCGTTTTCAGTTTTTTTTACTCTTCACCTTCATCATCTTCATCGTCTCCACCTTCATCATCGCCACCTGGCATTTCTCCAAAAGCTTGGAACTTAGCAAAGTCCAACGGACCTGAAGACTCTAATTCTTCTGCAGCTGTCATAGCATCTGTAATTAAAGTAAGAACATCTGATTCTGCCTCTCTAGCAAGATCAGCAATTTCTCTTTCAACCTGTCCTAATTCTTTTTGGAGTTCTTTCTTCTGGTCATAAGCATTTTCTAAAGTAAGAAACAATCCATCGACTTGAGACTCAAGTTCGCGAACCTGATTTTCTATCGGACCTACAGCTTCTTCAAACATTGTTTCACGTTGATCTTCAAGATCTCTATAAACCAATTCGAAACTTCTTCTTCTCTCATCAAGATCACGGAACTGGACTTCTAAAGCCTGTACCTTGACCTCAAATTCTTGTTGAGCTGCATATCTTTGGTCTTCAAGAGCATTACGTTTATCATTCATACCAAACATACGTTCTTCAAGATCAATTATTTCTTGAGGTTTCTTTCTGTATTCTTGTTCAATAGTTTTTCGTTCAACGTCAGCCTGCCCCCAAATTAATTTTTCTTGTTGTCTTCTTTCTTTTTCAAGTTCTTTTTGACTAGCTTCTACGTCCTGACGTACAGTAACTTCGAGTTGTTCTCGTTGTTGCTCCCAATCTCTCCATAAAGTCTGCATCTGTTCTTGTAGATTTTTCTGCTCTCTCTGAATAGCAGCCTCTGAAGTAGGTAATCCTCCAGATTCAGCTGTACCACCAGAAAGCAAAACGTCCTTCTCTGCTTTTTTAGCAGTTAATTGTTCCGTTAGATTACTCTTACTTGCTACTAAATTATCGTATTCAGGATTATTTACCTGACCTTGATTACGAATATGTGATTCATATTCAGTCTGCTTAGCATTCTTAGCAAGAGATAGTTCAGCGTAAAGTTGGTCTGCTTCTGTATAAGCAGGGTTCTGAATTTGCGCTGCATCATTTTCTGGATCAGGAATAAATACAGCTATTTCTGCTATAGCTGCCTCTTGATTTGCAAGTGCTAAATTTGCTGCACCAACTTCCTCTGTTAGCCTTAATAAAGTAGTAGTCCATTCAGGATCTTGTATTAACTTTTTATCCTCAGGGAAAGCTGCAATCTCATTATCTATACCCGCTAAAGAGGCTTCTAATGCTTTAATTTCACCATCAACAATCGAAGTATCAACAGCTGTAATAGTCACTTCAGTCAAATTCTGAGACCATTCAGCATATTCCTTTTCTTGTTCAGCTAATCTGGCAGATATCTCAGCTCTTCTTTCTGCATCCCTAGCAGCCTGTTCTGGATTTCCTTTCCTGTTTCTCTTCTGTTCTAAATCTCTTCTCTGTTCTTCCAAAACTTGTATCTCAGGATTTCGAACCTGCCAATTAGGTTCGTCTACTAAATGAGCGTTATAAGCTTCAGAACCTGGCGCTCCCAAAGAACCATCAGTAAGTTTAGCGGTCCATTGAGGGTCAGTCGCTGTAGGTGGTAATTCTTGAATTTGTGCATTGATCGCGTCAATTTTTACAGTTAAACTTTCAACTGTTTCTCCGTCATTAGCATCATCTGGACCCATTCTTTCAAGTTCTTTCTTCTCACGATCAATGTTTTGTTGGATATTATCAAGTCTCCGTTGTAAATTTAGATTTTCCCTGTGAGCATGAAGTTGCTCTTGACGATCCTGAAGCCCCCATTGTTTATTTTTAACTTCTGCTTCACCTGCCCTCATTACTTTCTCAAAAGTTTTATGCAAACCCTGCATCTTTTCTTCAAATTCCTCATGCATTCTCATCATCTGCTCTTCAGCTCTGAAATTTATCTCCTCCATTTTTTGCATCATTTCTGGTGGCGGACCATCCCCTCGGCTTCTCTGAAATTCTTCAAAACCGTTCTGAATTTCACGTTCTTCCATCTCAAGTGCTCTCCACTGTTGTTCAAAACCTTGCTCCATCTGACGTCTCTCGACTTCTTGAAGATTCCTCATTTGGGCTTCTAATGGTCGGAATTCATCCTCTAATGCTCTTTCTTGCATTCTAGTCTCTCGAAACATAGATTCCATCTCATCCATTTTTTGACCTTCGGTCTCTTCCATGGTTCTATATAGTTCATCCCTTTGACGTTCTAGATCTCTAATCTGTTTCTCTATAGGTTCAATAGTTTCTTCGTCTATTAGACTTATCTGATCTAGAAGCGGATCAATTCTCTCAGCTCTGATCCTTTCAACTTCTTGTTGTTTTTCTATAATATCTGTAACTTGCTCTGTATCGATTATTCCACAAGACATCGCAGTTAAAAGCGATAGTGAAACTACTGAAAGAGCAACTTTTTTGATTTTGGTAATAAAATGAACCATTATATTTTTCCTGTTAATAAAGTTTTTTATCAAAAATTTAAAGTTAGTTAAAAAAAATTCAACTATTATGTAACATTATCTCATAATTAATAATATTTGTGCTAATACATATTAAATTTTTGTGATTTTTTTTAATTCTGTAAATCATAATCCAAACCTAGTTCATTTTTTATTGACTCGAACCAATTAATTACCTCAAAGTGATATGGAATGCCTTCTTTCATTCTTTTATTAACTTCATTATGCTCTGGAAGACCTGGATAAATAACTTTATCTTGACCTGGTGCAGGAGGAGTTTCAACCAAACCTCTCAACATATCATCCATATTTTTCTTGAAATTTGTAACCTCAGAAAAAGCATCTATCCTTATTGCTTGTACAAAATGAGACATTATTCCACGAGGATGTGATGGCATCAAAAATCCTGCGGTCATACCTGATAAAATATCACATAATATTTCTGCCACTGCAGCAAATCCATAACCTTTATGTGAACTTTGTTCTCTAGTACCTCCCATTGGGAGCATCATATAATCATTGGAATTTTCAGGTAATGACATCTCTTCCATTATAGGTGTACCATCTGAACTAGAAATCCATCCAGGTTCAATAGGAGCATTAACTCTTGATGCTAAACTCAATTTATTTCCTGCCACTTGAGTGGTTGCAACATCAAACACAAAATCTGGCATATCCCCTGCAGGAACTGCATAAGACCAAGGGTTAGTTGCAAACCTCATTTTAGAACCAAAAGTTGGAACCATGCTCATCGCATTCCCTGCTGTAATACATAAACCAATCATATCGCTTTTAATTGGCATCATAGAATAATATGCCAACATACCTATATGTCTAGAATTATGTACAACAACGGTTCCTGTACCATGTTTCTCAGATTTCTCGATTGCCAAATCCATAGCTTTGGGCAATACATGTAACCCTAGTGCTTCATCTCCATCTATATTTGCAGTAACATCTGTTTCGCGTGTTATAGAAATATTAGGTCTAGGATTCATATCATCACTACCATAATCACTTACATATTTTCTTAACATGTTTGAAACTCCATGTGTTTCACACCCTCGCAAGTCACTTGTTAATAAAACTTTAGTAGATAATTCTGCGTCTTGATTAGATAAACCCATCTTTTTAAAAATCTGAGTAGTAGCTTCAGATATATTTTCAAATTTTATATAAATTCTATCTTTTTCAGGTACTAAAAATCTTTCTAGCATTTTTATACTTTCTATTAAATTTTTCTTATTTGATTGTTATCTTTAGAAAGATACCATTATTTATATAATTTACAAATCAAAATGAATAACGAATTAATTTATCCATCAAAATCTATAAAACCAATAATGGAAATTTTTTCCAACTACCCTCCTCCTATAAATTGGAGGGTAGAAGATTTTTATTCTAATTTTGAATTCATAATTTTACTTGATGATGATAGAAGAATTACTGTTCAAAAAGACCCTGATCCTAGATCTAATCCAATAGATGGGAATATCAATATTATAGAATTCTTATTTAATTATCCGATTACAATGGATAGTAATGGGAATAACTTAGATTGGGTACATAGATTCGCTGATAGAATTAATTGGATTATTCCATCTGGTAAGGTTTTAGTCGATAATGATAAAGATATAGCCCCAAATGGTGTAATATGGTTGAAAAATTCCATCAACCTAAATGGTGGAATCAGTAACGGGTGGCTTAGAGAACAATTTATTTCTTACCTAAAATCTATGCAATATATAAGCAATTACCATAATGCGGAACCAAATAGTCCTTTAATGAATGGAAAATGGATTTAATTTCACCATAAAACCAAAGAATCTAAAAATAAATTTTTAAGGTCCTTTTTTTCAGCTATTTTAGGTGAAAGCTTTGTAACTCTATGTTGAGGCAAAGTACCTTCAACTAATTTCGGGATATCTTCCTTTCCATAACCTACAGCAGATAAACCATTTGGCATACCGGTATTTTGTATAATTTTTACCAGTATTTTAGGTAATAATTCTGATGGATCTATTGAGTCAAAATTTTCATTAGAACCTAAAATTTTTGCCACTTTTATATGTCTTTCAGGATTTGTTTCGTATGTGTATTTAAACACTGCAGGAGCGTTTAAAATAACTGAAAGACCATGTGGTATGATTGGTTTATATTGGTAGTATCCATTTGGTTTATACTCTTTTACTCCTCCAGATACCGGATAAGACATCCCATGAGGGAGGTGAACACCAGCATTTCCAAAACCTATCCCTGCATAAGTGGCTGCTAACATCATATTACTTTTTGAAATAATATCATCAGGATTATTTACAGCATTAATAAAATTTTCACCAACTATTTTTAATGCTTCCAATGCCCACACATCACTTATTGGATTAGATCCCTGATATGCTGGTCTATACTCAGGAGATTCTGGAGCTAGACGTTTGCTGTAACTTAATGCCGTATAAGATTCTATCCCATGACATAAAACATCAAATCCTGAGCATGCAACAACCTCCTTAGGAAGAGTAAGGACATTATCAGGATCTATAAGGGCAATATCTGGTCTAAGATATTTATTAGCAATACCTGTCTTAGCTCCTAAAGGCTTATAATCAAAAATAGAAACACCACTTACTTCACTTCCTGTTCCAGAGGTAGTAGGAATTGCAATTAAGGGATTTACTGGGCCTGGTACAGGTTTACCTAGTCCGATAGGAGCATTAACATAATCTAAAAAATCATCATGATATTTTGTATATAAGTTTGCAGCTTTAGCCGTATCCATACTTGAACCGCCACCAATAGCAAGGAAACCATCAAAACCTCCTTTTCTAGAGAATTCTATTACATTCATAAATGATTCATTAGTCGGTTCTATTTCAACATTAGAATATATCTCGAAACTTATTTTAGATTTACTTAATTCATCAGTAACAAATTTTGAGACTGGTAAATCAACCACATTACGGTCAGTAATAATTAATAATTTATTTATCGACAAGCGATTGATTTCATATAAAATCTCTTTTGTTACACCTGAACCAAATTTAATCGATGAAGTGTCTATATTAAAAGCTGTTTCTAACATTTTTTTCTTTGTTTAAAATAATAGCCTTACTATCATACTATGATAGTTAGATAAAAATTAATACATAACTTATAAGAATGAAAAAAATAAATTTCCATTATGAAATAACAGTTGATAAATCTATAGATGAAGTTGAAAAAAAAATTTTAGATTTAGATAATTTTTTATCAGAATTTAAAAATATCGAATATTACCAATTAAATAAAAATGATTTTAATTTTGTTAAAACAAAAATTAAATTCGGTCCTATTTCTACAAATACAAATATAAAATTTTTATTTAATTCAAATAATAGGTATTCCTATAGAATTTCAGGTGAAGCTGATAGTAAGATGTGGAAAATAAAAGGAAATAGTGAAATATCATTAGAGAAATTTTTAATTGAAAGTACATTGATAAAAATTTCTCTAATTTTTACTACAGAGGGATTACTAAATAAATTAAAAGAAAATTTATTTATAGATTATATAAAATCCTCTATTCAATCTTATGTCAATAAATTTTAAAGTAGGTAAAAAATGAAATTAGTTCAATTTATTAGTCCGGAAAAAGGAAGAAGATTAGGCCGTTTAGAACAAGATACCATTATAGATATAACATCTCAAAATAATAAACTTTCAAGTGTTTATGAGGCTTTCATAGAGTCTAGAAAAACAAATTTAACATTTGATGATTACTTGAATAATTCTATTAATAAAAATTGTGATAAATATAATTTTTTTGACTTACACAAAACCGAATATGGTTCAAAATCACCATACCTACTGCCTTCTTTTGATAGAAAGGATCCAAATAAACTGTTAATTAGCGGAACTGGATTGACTCACTTAGGTAGTATGAAATCTAGAGATTCTATGCATACACAAGAAAAATTAAATAAATCTGTTCCATTAACTGATTCAGCCAAAATGTTTCAAATGGGTCTAGAAGGCGGAAAACCTCAAAAGAATGAAAGAGGAATTTCACCTGAATGGTTCTACAAAGGTAATGGAAATATATTAAAAGGACATAGACAAAATTTGGATATCCCAGAATTCGCACTTGATGGAGGAGAAGAACCAGAAATTGCAGCATGTTACGTAATAGATCAAGATGGAAATCCATGTAGGATAGGATTCACTATAGGAAACGAATGGTCAGATCATGAAACTGAAAAAATTAATTATCTTTACTTAGCTCCATCAAAATTAAGGCAATGTTCTATCGGCCCAGAACTCATTACAGATTTAGAATTTAATGACCTTAAGATTTCTTGTGAAATATATCGAGATGATAAAAATTTATATAAAAGTGGAGATATACTTTCAGGAGAGAATAATATGTCTCATTCACTTAGTAATTGTGAAGACCATCACTTTAAATATCCTCAACATAGAATCCCTGGAGATTCTCATATACATTTTTTCGGAACAAGTAAACTCTCTTTCACAGAAAGAGATTGGAATTTTCGAGATGGTGACCAAATTAAAATTTCAAGTGATAAATTTACTGCCCCTCTAATTAATGGTGTAGAAAAAAAAGATACCATACAAAATCCAATTAAAATTACAAATGCATAAATTTACACGGTTACGTACCCTTTACACGGATACGTAACCTTTACACTTTACCGTGTAATATACACGAAAACTTATAATTACCAAATTACAATGGTGGATGCAGGTTAGTAAATTTGGTGAATCTTTCATATGCACACCCTATACGTATAAGTGTAGGTTCTGCTAAGAGATGACCTATAAACTGTATGCTTAGAGGCAATCCCTTTTTATTAATACCTGAAGGCAAAGAAATTGTTGGTAATCCCGCATAATCAGTAGGAACAGTAAATCTACTTAGCCAAGGATCTCTTTTAGGTGAACTGTAAAGTTCTTCAGGAGTTACTGGATATGCAGATCTAGCTGTAGATGGACAAGCAATTACATCTACATCTTTCATTAAATAATTAATCTCTCCAGTACATTTATTTCTTAAAAAGTTTGCTTCAGAATATTCTTTGGCAGTATGATTCATACCTTTTTCAAGCCAATTACGAAAATAAGGTCCATATTCTTTATATCTTGAAGGGAATGTCTTAGAATGTACTGCTGCAGCTTCTGAAGAACAAATAACTGCCCAAGTTTCAACATATTCTCTTAAATCTTTTGGCATATTTATATTAACTATTTCTGCTCCATTTTGTTCTAAAATTTTAATTCCACTATGTACTGATTCCGCAAATTCTGTTTCCATATCTTCAAATGTATATTTTTCGTCGTATCCTATTTTTATACCATCAATATCATATTCAGATTCCGATAACATATCTGGAACTTTAGAATAGAGTGAAGTTTTATCCATAGGATCATAACCTGAAATCACTTGTAGCATAATAGCGGCGTCTTTTGTGGTACGTGTCATGGGTCCTACATGATCTAAAGAAGGGGCTAAATCCATAACACCATATCTACTTACTCTTCCCCATGTTGGTTTTATGCCTACAATTCCACATACTGCTGAAGGGTGTCTTATAGAACCTCCTGTATCAGTTCCTATAGTTCCAAAAGCTAATCCAGATGCAGTAGCAGCCCCAGATCCACTTGAAGAAACTCCTGACCAATGCCCTTCTTTCCAAGGGTTTTGAGGTATTTGGAACTCTGGATTATAATAAGATATAGCCCCTTCAGTTAAATTTAATTTCCCTAAAATTACTGCCCCAGCTTCATAAAATGATTCTATAATAGTTGCATTATAATCAGGTATATTATTTTTATAAACCGAGGTTCCAGCCATAGTCCTTACACCCTTTGTAAAACACAAATCTTTTACGGCAATGGGAACCCCATGAAGAGGTCCACGATATTTGCCTTGAAGAATTTCTTTATCTAATTTTTTAGCTCTATTTATGGCTTCTTCAGACATCAATGTCGCATAAGAATTTAAATAATTATCTAATTTTTTTATTCTTTCTAATTGATATAAAACTATTTCTAGACTTGAAATTTCTTTTGAACGTAATAATTTTGAAATTTCATCAATCGATTTATAATGGATATTTTCCATAATGACATTACCCTTAAGATCAATAATAATTATTTATGAAATTATAACTTTATGAAACTATAACATAGATTAATATGATTAAAAGAAAATACGGAAAAAATAAAGAAATGTTATCAATTGTGGGTTTAGGAGGGATTTCTGTAAAAGGCGAAGGTCAGAATAAAGCAAACGAATTAGTTTCAAAAGCATACGAAAAAGGTGTAAATTATTTCGATGTCGCACCTGGATATGGTGATGCACAAGAACTATTTGGGAAAGCATTAATTTCTTTTAGAAAAAATATCTTCTTAGCTTGTAAAACCGCTAAACGTAATCAAAAAGAATCACTTGAGGATCTTGAAAATTCTTTACATATATTAAAAACTGATTACTTTGATCTATATCAATTACATGGAATGAAAACGAAAGAAGATTTCGAAAAAGTTATCAGTCCCGGAGGCGCAATGGAAACTCTTATAAAAGCAAAAAAAGAGGGTAAAATTAAAAATTTGGGATTTTCTTGCCATTCTATTGAAGTAGCTAAATTACTAATAAATCATTATGATTTTGATTCAATTCTTTTCCCAGTTAATTGGGCTCTAATATTGAAGAATGATTTTGGCCCAGAAATTATTAATTTATGTAAAGAAAAAAATATTTCTATCCTAGCTTTAAAAGCAATGGCAAATAAAATGTGGGATGACAATATTAGAGGAAAATATCAAAATTGCTGGTATGAACCTTTAGATGATGATGAAATGATTAAGCTTTCAATAAGATTTACTTTATCACAACCTATAGTATCTTTTTTACCTCCTGGAAATCCTGATTTATTCCTAAAAGGCTTAGAGTATGCTGAGAAATTTGAACCAATCACTGAAGAAGAAGTAAATTTACTTGCAATTAAAGCCAAAAATACAAATACTATAGGTTCTAAAACAGAAGTTTTTATATAAGTCTAAAATTCTTTGTATGGTTCTGAATCTACTTGTTTAAATTCCCCAGCAGGATGCTCAAGTATATTCTGTTCAATTAAATCAGTTCCCCATCCCGGTTTATCTGAAATTGTTACATAACCTTTGGATATATTAGGAGGATCAGATAATAATAGATTATATCTTTCTAAAAATGAAACAAAAATTTCCTGCATAAAAATATTAGGAATGCTCATTCCTAAATGAATGCTGGATATAGTAGAAATAGGACCATTTGAATTGTGAGGTGCTATGCTTGAATAATATGTTTCTGCTGCAAAAGATATTTTTCTCAATTCTGAGAAACCTCCAGCATGACATATATCAGGTTGTAAAATCGGAATAACCCCACTCTCTATAATAGGCCTAAATTCCCATCTGTTATACAATTGCTCACCAGTAGAAATAGGTATCTCTGAAGACTTGGCAAATTCAATCATAGGCTTACTATTGTCATACAATATAGGCTCTTCTAACCAAGCTATATTATATGGTCTCAATTCTTTTTCTACTCTCATAGCACTCCATGTATTCAATCTAGCCCTTATATCAACTCCAATTTCAACTAAATCACCCACTGCATTTCTTACAGAATCCACTAAATTTATACCATCTCTAATTTGTTCAAGAGATGTAGTCTGAGGGCCTCCAAAAGGATAAAATTTAAGTGCTCTCCAACCTTTTTCCACTAATTTAGATGCTTCTTCTGCATACAATTTAGGCGAAATATTTCTTGCTGTTAATGTAGATAAATTTATTTTTTCAAACCATCCATTAGCATAAACTCTTACTTTATCTCTAGTTTTTCCTCCAACCAAATCATAAACAGGTACTCCATAAGCTTTACCTTTTATATCCCAAAGAGCCAAATCAATAGCACTTATCGCTGACATAGTAACAGCACCACCTGACCAAGTTACTCTCCTGAATAATGAAACCCAAATATTTTCAATATTTAAAGGATTCTTTCCTATTAAATATTTCTTCATATCTAATATTTCCGACTCTAGAGCAAAATCTTTATATTGTAATGAACCTTCTCCCCAACCATAAATATCAGTATCTGTAATAATTTTTACAAATAACCAGTTTGTTCCTGCTGTTTTATGCACAGGGGAGCTAGTTTTAAATATTTGTATATCTTTTATTTTCATAAATATAGGAATCTCACTAACTAATTTTTAGTGATAAAAAAAGATTGTATTTTTAACATTATATTATCTTTTATAAGATGTATTTATCCAAACTTTGATTTAAAGTGAATAAATTACGAGAAGAAATAATACATTATAAAAGGATATAAAATGAAAAAGTATTATGCCTTGGGTAAATATTCTAAAGAAAGTTTTGGGGGATTCATTCAAAACCCTGAACAGGATAGAAAAGCTGTTGCAGAAAAAATAATGTCATCAATTGGTACAAAGTTATTATCTTTTGATTTTCTAAGAGGAGAATATGATTTTATAGCTTCAGCAGAAGCAAATAATTTTGAAGAAATAGCTGGACTTAAAATGGCTTTAGAAGCTACAGGTGCAGGAAATGTGACTATTCTAGAAACAATAAATATGAATCAGATTGCAAAAAATGCAGCAAAAGCAGTGGGAAACTATACACCACCTGCCAAAACTTAAACATTATCTAAAACACTTAATCTAGGGATTGGTCTATACAATTATTTAATGCTTTAACAGCAGTTTTAAATAATTGTGGGCCTCCTTCAATCCATTCGGAACCATCAGCCACTCGTAAATGCGGCTCAATATTAAACCAATCAGAAAATCCTCTATCAAAAGCTTTTTTGAAAATTTTCACCAGATTCCCTTCTCCTTCTCCTGCGGGAACTACAAGACCTGAAGAATAAATAGCATCTTTTACATCAAAATATATAACCTTTTGAGATAATATATCCCATGCCTCCAAAGTATCTTGATTTACTTGTATAAAATTTGCAAAATCAAAGCAACAACCTAAACGTTTAACGTTTTCAAGAATATCATTACATCTTTCAGCGTTATCTCCATATATTTCTTTCTCATTTTCATGAATCAATTTAACTGAATTTTCGTCAGCAATTCTTACCATTTCATTTAATCTCTCTATAACTAAATTTCTATATAAAATATCTTTGTGATCATAATTTGAATAAAAAGAAAAAATTCTGATTCTATCTGTTTCAAGTTCATTAGCGATTTCAGCAACTAATTTTATTGAATCATAAACTTTTCCTTCATCATCACTAATATTTGATTTACCTATTGGACTTCCTATAGCATGAAAAGTCATACCTAAATCATCAGCAACCTTTTTTGTATCTTGAATTTGAGATTTATTTAAATCCATTACGTTTGCTCCATTTACACTCCGCAATTGTATGCCTTCAACTCCAAGATTCTTCATTATGGAAAATGCTTCAATGGGATCGTTATGTACTTCATCAGAAAATGCAGATATTCTAATATTCTTCAATTTTTACTGGTTTCCCTTTTTTACTAGATTCGTATCCTCCATATATAATTTTATTTGTAATTATTGCATTCTCAGGAGGGCAAATAATATCCTCCCCTAATTCAATAGAGTCAACAAAATTATCAATAATAGGAAGTGTCGAAGATTCAGGTATTTTCATATTGTAAGTCTTGTTTTTGGATTTAGTGGATTCAACAATTACTATACATTCGTCTAAAGGATCTAGTAATATCCTACCCTCAGTACCACAAATTTCTAACCAATCAGTTTGGGATCCTTTAACTGTATGGTGTAAAGCTATAAAGGTTTGAGCTCCGGATTTATATCTCAATAATCCCACAGAAGCATCATCTACATCATAACCATCACCAATTTTATCCGTATATGCAAATACTTCTTTTGGGATACCCATCAAATATACTAATAAATCTATTCTGTGAGAACCAGCTCTTTGAAAAACTCCAGCTCCAGCTTTATCTTTCTCAATTAGCCATCTTCTAGTGGCAGTTTCTGGTGTATGGAATTCTCCCAAAAAATGGGTAGCATGTAGACCTCCCATTGTAATTTTTCCTATTTCTCCTTGATCAATCAATTTTTTTGCAAATTGTACTGATTCATAAAACCGTCTGTAATATGAAACACCTAATTTAACCGAATGTTTTTTTGCAGATTCAATCATACTAATATTTTCTTCAACACTAATCCCAAAAGGTTTTTCACATAAAACATGTTTTCCTGCTGAAGTGGCAGCGATAGTTAAAGGATGATGAAAAACATTTGGTACGGCAATATATACAGCCTCTACAGAAGGATGATTAATTAAATCATAACCAGAAGAAAATCTTAGTTCAATATCAAATTTATCTGCATAAGCATTCAAAGCCTTATCATTTATATCGCTCACAGCTATGAGGTTAGCTTTTTGTGATAAATTTATCCCTAATCCTCCTCTTATTTCAGCTGCACTTCCACAACCAATCATTCCAAAATTCAACATTAGTATCTCCTATATATAATCAATTATTTCTAAAAATAAATACCCACCTGTATACAACGTAGCTTCATCTAAATGACCACCAAAAACATTAGCATTTTCATCAGCAAAGGTAATGTGTATATGAGTACGAATTGTTTTATCATCAAGTGGTATAACATGTCCAGAAACAGAAATAATTTCAAAAACACCTTCGTAAATGATAGGTTTTTTTTCTGGATCACCAGATTTATTAATTAAATTTGATAATTTAATTTTTGTTGCACTACCTAAAAATGACATTACTACGGCTTTCTTGACTTTTTTTTGAGATACAATTTTTTGAATAGTACTAACCAATAGATCTTCTGGTTTGAAAAGATGATATATAATTTCTTTCTTCATAAATTCAATTTATAAAATGTTAAAGTGTTGGGGAAAACTATATCAGTTAATTATTCTATAAATGTAAATCTGAATAAGTAATGAACTATTTTTTAAAAATTTTTGATAGGATTTGAAAAATTTATTTTTTTATTAATATGGAAATACTTTAATGTTAGAACATTTTAAATTATCTGATGACGAAGCAATAAGGGTACCTATTGATTTATTAAGATCTGTAACCGAAGAGATTTTTA
>MDTE01132767.1_pt1 | contig 58831 bp, 46 predicted proteins | sample 811231 | NCBI WGS metagenome assembly MDTE01 (sample SAMN05326651, study PRJNA326480) | marine metagenome | isolation source: seawater | place: Indian Ocean: Red Sea | collected 2010
GGGCGACGCCATCCTGTTGTCGCTCCTGAACCGCAGGCAAATGCTGGTGGATGGGGGATTCGCTGGATGCGGTGAAGATGCGGTGCAGCGTGTCATCCTCCCTGCGCTCCGAAGCCTTGGTATCACCCGGCTCGACGCGGTGGTCGCGTTGCACTCACACGCGGAACTGGTGACGATACTGGACCGGATAGAGGTTGGCCACTCTGCCGAATCCGGTCAGCACTACGGCTCGAGCACAGCGTGTCGGATCCTGAGGCTGATCGCGGCGCGTGGAATCACCCGACACGTGGTGGAAGCGGGAGAGGTGATGACGGGGTTCGGGGACGTACGGGTGACCATATTGCACCCACGAGCGTCGTTCGTGAATCGGGATGTCCCCGCGCCCGAAGGGTTGAACAACGGTTCGGTTGTCCTGCGGGTTGACTACGCAGGTTATTCACTCCTATTGACGGGCGATATAGAGCACGGAACAGATGGAGCGCTCGTCGCGTGAGGGGAGCTGTTGGATGTGGATCTGCTCAAATCGGCTCACCATGGGTCCAAGACCTCATCGAGTCATCGTTTCCTGCAAGGGGCGAAACCGGAAATGGTCGCGATCTCGTGCAGGTTAGCGAACAAGTTCAAGAACCCATCACCAGGGTTCTGGTGCGACACCGGCAGAGGGGACAAGGGGGATCGGACGGACCTGAATAGCTGTCCGACCTGCAGGGTCAATGGGACGGGGATCAGGGTCGGGAGACACCTGGAAACAGAAAGGGCCGACCATAAACTGTTATCGGCCCCTCAAAAAAGAGGGCGGAGGAAGCGACTCTATCGATGCGCCCGGGATGCATCTATGGGAGTTTCACGTCTGCGTGATTCAGATGTCTCCCAGCGCTATCTCCCCCAATATCGCTGAGTTAATCCGAACAGAGTGTCACTACCACCGGGCACGTCGTCGAGCCACCTCAACTCCGCCCAATTCCATCCGGTCTGGCCGCGCCTAGACGCACTGCCGTCGTCATGGTCAGACCGTCTTTCAAACGATTTCAAAAAGAGTGCAACTGAAGAGGATGACCGCGCGCCGGGTTTCTTCGGGGGAGGTGGTCGATTTGGACCACTATGGAGGCAACCGAGTATTCGGTCTGAAGTGTGCCGTTGAGGGTGATTCGAGCATCGATTTCAAGCTCATCGATGCAGGGTCAGTCCTCAAGCCTCCCGAAACGCCTCTGCCAGCCGTGGTACAGGCCGGTTTACGCAGAAATCCCTTGTATCTCATTGTAGATAAAAGAGATACAACAACAAACGTCGTTAAAGCTGGTTAGGAATATAAACGGGAGGAATGGGGTCGTCAAGCGTATTTTGCCGGAATTTTCCTCTAATTTACGGGCTTTTTCACTAAGCTCTTGAAACATAAGAGCATCCCTCCCGCATTTTTTTTTAGAGGGCAAAAAAAGGCGGTTAGGCTGTTTTTCAGCACTGCCCGTTTTGCCACATTTTTGTGAGGAATGCAGAGTCTGACGCGACAAGGGTTTAGCGTCGGAAGGGGCAAGGATCAGGTGCCCGGGGCGGGGTACGAACACTGACGGTGGCCCAGGGTTTGCTGGCCCGCGAATCGCCTACTCGTCCCAAACACCCATCTTGCAGAACTTGTCGATCCGGTCCGGTGATAGGGTCTCCACCGGTTTTGCGGCCAGCTCGTCCAGCGTCTCGACAATCGCCCGCTTCAGGTTGTTCGCGGTCAGGATCGGGTCCTTGTGGGCGCCACCGAGCGGCTCCGGGACCACCCTGTCGACGATGCCGTATTCGGTCAGGTCTTGGGCCGCGATCTTCATGGCGTCGGCGGCCTCCTCCTTCTTGTCGCGGTTGCGCCAGAGGATGAGAGAGCAGGAATCTGGGTTGATCACAGAATACCAGGCGTTTTCGAGCATCAGGATCCGGTCACCAACCCCGATCCCGAGTGCCCCGCCGCTCGCGCCCTCTCCGATCACGACGATGATAATCGGGATCGCAAGCTTCGCCATTTCGAACAGATTGCGTCCGATTGCCTCCGAAACGTTCCGCTCCTCGGACCCGAGTCCCGGGAACGCGCCCGGCGTATCCACAAGGCAGACGACAGGGCGGGAGAACTTCTCGGCCATCTTCATCAGGCGGAGCGCCTTCCGGTATCCCTCGGGATAGGGCATCCCGAAGTTACGATGCAGGTTCTCCTTGGTGTTTCGGCCCTTCTGCTGACCGATCAGCACGATGGGCCGACCGTCGATTCGCCCCATGCCACCGACGATAGCCGGATCGTCGCGATATTGGCGGTCGCCGTGAAGCTCGACGAAATCGGTCAGCATCATGTCGATGTAGTCCATCGTGTAAGGGCGTTGCGGGTGCCGTGCGACCTGAACCTTCTGCCACCTTGTGAGGTTCTCATACAGGTCCTTCTCGAGGTTCGTCGCTCGCTCCTTGAGTGATGCGATCTCCGCCGACATATCGAGGTTCTCGGACTCGGCGTGTGCCTGCATCTCCTCGATTTTCTTCTCGATCTTTTCGAGCGGTTTCTCGAACTCGAGATATATCCTGCTGTTCGTGTTCATGGCCTACCTCAGTTTACCGATCGCGTCTTCGACTCGGCGAATCGCTTCCTCGAGTCGATCGTCAGCTAGGGTGTAGGAGAATCTTACGTATCCGGGAGTACCGAAGCCTGCTCCCGGTACTGCAGCAATTTTCGCTTCATCGAGAAGATAACCGCAGAGGTACACATCATCCTCGATTTTCGTGTCGGAAATCAACTCTCTCACGTCAGGAAAGACGTAGAATGCGCCTGCCGGAGCGGGGCACGACACGCCGGGAAGCGCGTCCAAACGAGAGGCGATCAGGTCCCTACGCGCCTGGAAGAGCGCTCGCATCCCCGTGATGCTGTCCTGTGGGCCTTCCAGCGCTTCGATCGCGGCGTGTTGTGAGATCGTGCAAGTGTTGGTTGTCTCCTGACTCTGGATCTTGGCGATATGCGACATCCATTCGGACGGACCGGCGCCGTATCCGACACGCCAGCCGGTCATCGCATAGGCCTTGGAGAAACCGTTCACCACGAGGGTCCGCTCGAGAAGACGCTCATTTTTCGTGGCGATCGAGGCGTGCTCACCGTCGTAGATGAACTTCTCGTAGATCTCGTCCGTGATCACGTGGATGCCGGTTTCGGCCAGGACGTCAGCAATTGACTGCCACCGTTCCGCCGGGTAGATCTCACCGGTCGGGTTCGACGGGCTGTTGAAGATGATCAACTTGGACCGCTCCGTAATCGCTGCCTCTAGCTGGTCCACGTTCAGGCAGAAACGATCGGCCGGGTCGGTCTGGATAATGACGGGTACACCGCCCATCAATTTGACCTGGTCCGCGTAACTGACGTAGAGGGGGGCCGGAAGGATCGCTTCGTCTCCGGGGTTGATCAGAGCGGCGATCGCGTCGAAGATCACTTGCTTGGCCCCGCACGTAATCACGATCTGGCCTGGCTCGTAGCTCAGGCCGTTATCCCGGTCCAGTTTTCTGCAGATGGCTTCCTTCAGCTCGATCAGACCTGAAGCGGGGCTCGTGTATTTGGTGTGCCCGGCTTCGATCGCCGCGACGCCGGCTCGCTTGATGTTCTCTGGGGTGTCGACATCCGGTTCACCCGCGCTCATGGCGATCACATCCTCGCCCTGCCGTCGGAGCTCGGCGGCTTTCGCGGTGGTCGCAACCGTGACGGAGGCCTCCATTTGAAGGACTCGATCGGAGAAGGGGGAGGACATCAGGTGGTGTATTCGGCGTTGATCCGAACGTAGTCGTAGGTGAGGTCGCAGGTGTAAATCACGCTCTGAGCATCGCCCTCGGCGAGGTTGATGTCGATCGGGATCTCTTCTGCCCCAAGCGCTTCCACGGCCGCGTCGTGATCGAACTCGAGTCCGGCACCGTCCGCGTAGATCGGGATACCGGCCATCGATACCGTCGCCCGGTCGGGGTCGAAGTCGATTCCCGCATATCCCATGGCGCAGAGGATTCGGCCCCAGTTGGGATCACGACCGAAAACAGCCGTTTTCACCAGGCTAGAATTGGCGACGGAGAGACCGACGGTGCGACCGTCCGCTTCGCTCTTAGCGCCGTTGACCGTAATCGTGATCAGCTTCGTCGCTCCTTCACCGTCACGGGCGACCTTGCGAGCAAGGTTGATGAGCAACTGCTCGAGGGCGTCTGTAAAATCGGAGAGGTTGTCGTCGGAGATTTGGCCGGTTTCAGAGCCGCCGTTGGCCATCAGGATGATCGTGTCGTTCGTGCTCATGTCGCCATCGACAGTGACACAATTGAAGGAGCGTTGAGAGGTCTGCGACAGAGCGCCCCGCAGGTCTTCCGCGGCGATGGCTGCGTCAGTGACGACGTAACACAGCATGGTCGCCATGTTCGGCGCGATCATCCCCGATCCCTTTGCTATCCCCGCAAGGGTGACGGTTTTGCCGCCGATGGTGAGGGTGGCGCTCGCCTTTTTGGGGACAGTGTCGGTGGTCATGATCGCCTCTGCGGCGTCATCCCACCCTGATCCAAGCGTGTCCAGCACGCCCGCGATGCCGGTTTCGACTTTGTCCATCGGAAGTTGAACACCGATGACGCCCGTCGAGTTGACCAGCACATCTTCAGGGGTGAGCGACAGGCGATCGGCGATGAGGGCGGCTTCGTGCCGAGCATTGGCCATGCCTTTCTCGCCCGTGCACGCGTTCGCGTTCCCACTGTTGATCAGGATCGCCTGTGCCTTGCCGTCGATCAGGTGCTCGCGATTGAGGTGTACGGGAGCGGCCTGGACACGGTTGGTCGTGAACATACCCGCAGCCGAAGCTGGTCGATCCGATGCGATCAGGGCGATGTCCTTCCGCCCGTCGGGGTATATGCCACAGGCCAGGCCAGACGCCGTGTATCCGACGGGGGGGAGAAGCTGGTCGTCGTGAAGATCCACTGTTGTCTCTCTAGAATAAGGCGCGCTTGATGTTCCGGATTGCCTGCCGGATGCGGTGATCGTTCTCTACGAGAGAGATTCTTACATATCCTTCGCCGTTGTCGCCGAACCCGACCCCGGGTGAAACGGCGACCTCGGCCTCTTTCATCAGCTTCATCGAGAAAGCCATCGATCCCATGTGTTGATACTGGTCGGGAATCGGCGCCCAGAGAAACATCGAGGCCTTTGGCGTCGGGACGTTCCAGCCGATTCGTGTCAACCCTTCAACCAGAGTATCCCGACGATGCTGATACCGCTTGCGAGCCACGCGCACGCAGTCCTGTGGTCCATCGAGTGCGGCGATCGCTGAGACCTGGATCGGCGTATACACGCCATAGTCATAGTAGTTCTTGATGACGGATAACGCGTGGATGATCTTAGGATTGCCGAGACAGAATCCAACGCGGGCACCAGCCATGTTATACGACTTGGACATCGTGTAGAACTCCACGCCGACATCTTTGGCTCCTTTGACCTGGAGCATGCTTGGGACTTCGAACCCGTCGAAGGCGATGTCCGAGTATGCCATGTCGTGGATCACGATGATGTTCTGCCGTTTGGCGAAGTCGACGATCTCTTCAAAGAAGCTGATGTCGACCGTGGCCGTCGTCGGGTTGTGCGGGAAGTTGAAGATCATGACCTTCGGCTTCGGCCACAGTTCCCGCGTTAACATCTCCATGTCCGGGACGAAGTTCTTCTCCTCCCGGAGGGGCAGGCTGACGACATTCCCATTCGCGATCGCCACCCCGTAGAGGTGCAGGGGATAGGCCGGGTTCGGTACGATCGCCTGATCACCCGGGTCCAGGAGGGCCAGCAGGATGTGAGCGATCCCTTCCTTGGAACCGATGGTGACGATCGACTCCGATTCCGGGGCCAGACTGACGCCGAATCGCCGGTCATAGTGTCGGCAGATCGCGCGCTTCAGAGCCGGCAGTCCGGCGGAAGGGGAGTAGCCGTGCGCTTTCGGGTCGTGTGCCACCTCCACCATCTTGTCGATGATGTGGTCAGGTGTCGGCTGGTCCGGATTCCCCATGCCGAGGTCGATGATATCCACCCCGTCACGGCGCAGCTTCATTTTGAGCGCGTTCACTTCGTGGAACACGTATGGAGGCAGGCGTTCGAGCCTGCGGGATAACACTCTCATGCTCATGGTTCAGGCGATCGCTTTTTCGGAGGTGTCGTCAGTCGTTTCCTTCTCGCCGCCGATGACACCGTCGATCAGGAGTTTATAGGTGAGACTGTCCACAAGGGCGATCCAGCTCGCATCGATGATGTTCTCTGACACGCCGATCGTGCTCCAGACTCTGTGTCGGTCGGAGGACTCGATCAGGACGCGGACTTTCGCTGCCGTGCCGTCGCTGCTGCCGAGAACACGGACTTTGTAGTCCTCGAGCCGGACGGACTTGAGAGCGGGATACTCGCTCTCAAGGGCGAGTCTGAGGGCACCGTCGAGAGCGTTGACCGGACCGTCTCCTTCGGCGACTGTGTGGCACAGCTCGCCTTTCACATCAAGCTTCACGATGGCTTCCACTTCAGCTGTGCCCTCGGCGGATTTTCGGTTGATGGTCCGGAACCCGATCAGCTTGAAGGGATCATCGAATCCATAAAGGGCCTTGCGGGCTAGGATGTCGAAGGAGGCTTCCGCACCCTCGTAGATGTAGCCATCGTGCTCGCGCTGTTTGACTTCATCTAGGAGAGACACGACGCGGGGATCTCGCTTGTCGACGTCCGGGAGAAGGTGATCGAGTTTTGCGGCGATGGTCGCTGTCCCTGATTGCTCGGATAGCAGGAAGCGGCTCTGGTTCCCGACCCGGTCCGGCTCGATGTGCTCGTACGACGTGGGCGCCTTGCTCATGGCGTCGACATGGACACCGCCTTTGTGCGCGAAGGCGCTCTCTCCGACGTATGGCTGGCGGTGGTCGTGATAGACGTTGGCGACCTCGCTGATAAACCGCGAGAAGTCCATCAGTTGGCCGAGGTTCTCGCCAGACTTGAGCCGTTTGTTCAGCTTGAGTTCGATGTTCGGGATGATCGTGCAGAGATTCGCGTTCCCGCAGCGTTCTCCGTAGCCGTTAAACGTGCCCTGCACCTGGATCGCGCCCTGCTGGACGGATACGACCGCATTGGCGACGCCGACTCCGGCATCGTTGTGCGGGTGGATGCCGAAGGGGCAGTCGATCTCATTTTTCACGTCGTCGAGGATGTCGACGAGTTCGAGCGGCAGGGTTCCGCCGTTCGTATCGCATAGGACGACGCACGCTGCGCCCCCGGCCTCCGCTGCCTTGAGCGTGCGGATCACGTAGTCTCGATCCGCCTTGTAGCCATCGAAGAAGTGCTCGGCGTCGTAGATCACTTCTCGGTCCCGTGACCGGAGGTAGGCGACCGAATCCTCGATCATCCGGACGTTATCGTCCAGGTCGATCCTCAATACATCGGTGACGTGGAGGGTCCAGGACTTGCCGAAGATCGTGACGGTTTCCGTTTCGGACTCTAGGAGTGTGTTGAGTGTCGAGTCGTCCTCCGGCTTGTTCCGTGCACGCCGCGTGCTGCCGAAGGAGGTGACCCGCGCGTTCTTGAAGGTCAGGTCTTTCGCCCGACGGAAGAACTCGAGGTCCTTGGGGTTGGTCGGGTTCGGCCAGCCGCCTTCGATATAGTCCACACCGAAATCATCGAGCCGCTGGGCGATCAGCAGTTTGTCCTCCAGGGAGAAGGCGATGTCTTCGGCCTGTGAGCCGTCTCGCAGAGTGGTGTCGTAGATCTGAACAACGTTCGACATGGGTATGCTCCTTAGCGATGGTTGGGATTCCAAGGACAGATGGGAGGGTCTACCCCTGAATGTCGTCCGGGCAAACAGGTCTGCCCGGATGATCCCACCTCGCTTTGTCAGATCTTACGACTGTGTGCTGCATCAAGTCCATGGCTGTGTCAGTCCAGGATTTGCTCTACAAGCTCGGCCGGCCGCGCGATGACGGCTTTCCCGTTCCGGATGCATACGGGCCGGTTCATGGCTTCGGGGTGCTCGAGCAGGAGCCCCACGACGTCATCCAGGGTGCTGAAGTCGTTCAGGTTCCGCCCCAGCTTCTCGAAAGACCCGGGGTGGAACATCTCCTTCGGGTCATTCTCGAGGAGGCTCAGAAAGCCTCTGAGCTCGGATTCGCTCGGCGGTGTCTTGATATACTCAATGACGTCGAACTCGACGTTACGCTCACGCAGGATGTCCATTGCGCCAAGCGATTTGCTTCAGTGCGGATTGTGGTAGATCGTGACTTCTGCCATTTATCCCTCCCTCGTTCCCGGGCTTCGCCGGGGAACGGACAAGCGTTTCTTGCTGCGATATGGGCAGCCTCAACCGTTCCCAGGGAGACCCTGGGAACGGTTGAGGCTATGATGCGATCGCTTCCGCGACCAGATCTCCGACCTCGGACGTCGAATAACCCATCCGCCCGGCCGACATGCTCTCGAGCTTGGTTCCAACGACTTCGACAATCGCCTCGCCGACTTTGGCCGCCGCCTCATCCTCACCGAGGGTCTCCAGCATCATCTGAAGCGCCGCGATGCTGGCGATCGGATTGATCACGCCCTGCCCCGTGTACTTGGGGGCCGAGCCACCGATGGGCTCGAACATCGACACGCCCTCAGGGTTGATGTTGCCGCCGGCGGCGACACCCATACCGCCCTGAACCATCGCGCCGAGGTCTGTTATGATGTCCCCGAACATGTTGTCCGTGACTATCACGTCGAACCACTCGGGATTCTTGACCATCCACATGACGGTCGCATCGACGTGGGCGTAATCGCGCTTGATGTCCGGATATTCGGCATCACCGATCTCGTGGAATACCCGCTCCCAGAGGTCGAAGGCATAGGTCAGGACGTTCGTCTTTCCGCAGAGTGTGAGCGTCTTTTCCTGGTCGCGCTTCCGAGTCAGCTCGAAGGCATACCGGAGGCAGCGCTCCACACCTTTGCGTGTGTTCACCGACTCCTGGACGGCGATCTCGTCGGGCGTTCCCTGCTTCAGGTAACCGCCCGCGCCTGCGTAGAGCCCTTCCGTGTTCTCACGGACGACCACGAAATCGATGTCTTCCGGCCCTTTGTCCTTGAGCGGGCAGTCAACGTTTGGATAGAGCTTGACGGGACGCAGGTTGATATACTGGTCGAGCTCGAAACGGGCGCGAAGGAGGATCCCTTTCTCGAGGATCCCGGGCTTGACGTCCGGATGGCCGATGGCGCCCAGCATGATGGCCTTGAACTGACGTAGCTCATCAACGGCACCGTCGGGGAGCGTCTCGCCGGTCCGCTTGTAGCGCTCACCGCCAAAGTCGAACTGGGTGGTCTCGTATGTGAAGCCGAACTTCGCCGCTGCGGCCTCGAGGCACTTGAGCGACTCGACGACGACCTCGGGGCCGGTGCCGTCTCCGGGGATGACTGCGATCTTGTGCGACAAGGGTTTCCCTCCCTGATGGAGTCGAGATCCTATCTATTGGCACCGACACTTCGACTCCGCTCAGTGTGGCAGTGCGATTCCTCTCTCTAGGCCTTGAAGCCGCTCACGTAGGGGAGGGCGTCCGCGGTCTCCTTCGTAGCGTCCGCGCCCTCGAGAAGCATCCCGGTCGCGTCCCAGGCGCCCTCCAGCAACGACTTCCGATTTCCCTCGGGCAAGGTCACTTCGATCGTGAGGTCACTCGAGGTCAGCGTCTTCCTGGTCAGGTCGAGCGTCATGGACTCGGTCGGATTGGCCTCGACGTGCTCCTGGAACCTGGATACGTCAGCGGGTGACGCCGTCACGCAGGGGATCCCCATGGCGATGCAGTTGCCCTGGAAGATCTCTGCAAACGATTCGCTCAGGATCGCCTGGATACCCCACCGGTTGAGGGCTTGCGGAGCGTGCTCGCGCGAGGAGCCGCAACCGAAGTTCCCGTTGGCGAGGAGGATCGATGCCCCCTGAAACTTTTCCTTGTTGAACGGGTGATCCGGGTTGGACTTCCGGTCATCCTCGAACGCATACTCGCCGAGACCCTCGAACGTGATCATGCGGAGGAACCGCGCCGGTATGATCCGGTCCGTGTCGATGTCGTTTCCGCGGACGGCGATGCCGGTTCCTTCTACGGTCATTACGGATGAAGCGGGCATGTCTTTCTCCTACATCATGGTGCGAACGTCGACGACTTCGCCGGCGATCGCCGCAGCGGCCACCATTGCGGGGCTCATCAGGAGGGTGCGACCTTCCGGACTGCCCTGGCGGCCCTTGAAGTTGCGGTTGCTGGACGAAGCGCAGACTTGACGGCCCTGCAGCTTGTCCGGGTTCATCGCCAGACACATCGAGCATCCGGCACCACGCCACTCGAAACCGGCCTCCTCGAAGACTTCGTGAAGGCCCTCCGCCTCGGCCATCTTGAGTACTTCCTGCGACCCGGGCACGACGAGGGGCTTGACCTTGCTCGACACCTTGTGGCCCTTCACGATCTTTGCCGCTTCGCGAAGATCCGAGATCCGGCTGTTCGTGCAGGAGCCGATGAAGGCGACGTCGATCGGCGTACCGGTGATCGGCTGACCCGGATGGAGACCCATGTAGTCGTAGGCCTCACCGGCGATGTCGCGGTCGTCGTCCGCCAGATCCGTGAGCTTGGGGACATTCTCGGTCACGTAGAGCGCCTGACCCGGCGTGATCCCCCAGGTTACTGTGGGCTCGAGAGAGGCACCATCGAGCTCGTAGATATCGTCGTAGTGGGCGTCGTCATCGGAGGCCATCGACTTCCACCAGTCGACCGCGCGACCGTATCCGTCCCCAGAAGTGACGTGCTTGCGGCCCTTGAGGTACTCGTAAGTGGTCTCATCCGGGTTGATGTAGCCGGCGCGCGCGCCACCCTCGATCGACATATTACAGATCGTCATCCGCTCTTCCATCGAGAGGTGCTCGATCGCATCTCCGGCGAACTCGTAGGCGTATCCTACGCCGCCTTTGACGCCAAGTCGACGGATGATGTTGAGGATGATATCCTTCGCGTAGACGCCCTTGCCCAGATCCCCGCTGACGTTGACCTGGCGGACCTTGAGCGGGTCCATCGCCAGACACTGCGTGGCGAGTACGTCGCGAACTTGCGACGTGCCGATCCCGAATGCGATCGCACCGAAGGCGCCGTGTGTCGACGTATGGCTGTCACCACAGGCGACGGTCATGCCGGGCTGGGTAAGCCCCAGTTCCGGCCCGATCACGTGGACGATCCCCTGGCTCTGGTTGTTGATGTCGAAGAGCGGGATGTCGAATTCCTTGGTATTCTCTTCGATCGCTTCCATCATCTGCTCGGCCATCTCGTCCGCGAAAGGGCGTGTGCGCACGTCGGTCGGTACTATATGGTCCACGGTGGCGAAGGTCCGGTCCGGATAGGCGACCTTCAGGTCCAGTTCCCGCATCATCTGGAAGGCCTGCGGGCTCGTGACCTCGTGGATCAGGTGGAGGCCGATGAAGAGCTGGGTCTGACCCGACGGTAGCCTACGCACCGAGTGGGCATCCCAGACCTTCTGAAACAAGCTTTGACCCATCTATTCTCTCTCCTGTTGGTGAGGGGCTATACCGCTTCCGCTCTCTGCTTCTCGATCCCAGCCTGCACCGCCAGACGGTTCAGACCGTCGAGATAGGCCTTTACGCTGGCTTCGATCACGTCGGTCGATACCGCCCGACCTGTCGCGACGTGGCCCTCGTCACTCAGACGGACGGTCACCTCGCCGAGGGCCTCCGCCCCACTCGTGATGGCCCGGATCGCATACTGCTCGACGCGTGCCTCGGTCTTTGCCGCCTTCTTGATGGCCCTGTAGGAGGCGTCAACCGGGCCATCACCCCAAGCTGACTCCTGCGAATTTTCGCCCTCGATCTTGAGGCGAATCGTGGCCGAGGGAACCGTGCCCGTACCGCTGACGGTGTGGAGATAGTCCAGGCTGAACTTCTCAGGGATGTCGGTCAGTTCGTCGCTGACGATCGCGACCAGATCCTCGTCGAAGACTTCCTTCTTCTTGTCGGCGACGGTGATAAACCGCTCATAAGCCTTGTTCAGGTCCTCTTCGTTCAGGTCGTAGCTCAGAATCTCCAGCCGGTGTTTCAGCGCGTGCCTCCCCGACCTTGCGGTCAGCACAATTTGCGTCTGCTCCAGGCCCACATCCTCCGGCGCCATGATTTCGAACGTGTCCCGGTTCTTCAGGACGCCATCCTGGTGGATGCCGGAACTGTGGGCAAATGCGTTGGCGCCCACGATTGCCTTGTTAGGCGGCACGGCAACGTTCATCAGCCGCGATACCAATCGGCTCGTGTGGGTGATCTCCTTGGGCTCGATCCCGGTCTTCACGCCGAAGTAGTCGCCACGGGTTCGGATCGCCATGACGATCTCCTCCAGAGACGCGTTTCCGGCTCGTTCGCCCAGACCGTTGATTGTGCACTCGGCCTGTCTTGCGCCGTATTTGATCGCGGAGAGGGTGTTGGTGACGGCCATCCCCAGGTCGTCGTGACAGTGCACGCTGATGATGGCGTCATCCACATTCGGAACGTTAGCCATGAGGTCGGCGATCAACTGCCCGAATTCCTCGGGGATCGCGTATCCGACGGTGTCAGGGATGTTGATCGTGGAGGCGCCAGCGGCGATCGTGGCTTCCACGACGTCATACAGGAACCGGCGTTCCGTACGCGCCGCGTCCATTGGAGAGAACTCGACGTCGTCACAATGGCTGCGCGCACGCTCGACGGCGTCGACGGCCATCTTGAGCACGTCGTCGTTGCCCTTCGCCTTGCGCATCATGGCGATGTGCTGAGGCGAAGTGCCGATAAACGTGTGGAGCCTTGTTTTCGGGGCGTCCTTCAGGGCTTCGCCCGCCCGGTCGATGTCCAGGTTGACGGCGCGAGCCAGCCCACAGATGTGAGGGCCCTCGACTTCCATGGCGATCCGACGAACCGCCTCGAAGTCTTCGTTCGATGAGACCGGGAAACCGGCTTCGATGATGTCGACGTTCAGTCGCGCCAGTTGCTGGGCGACTTCCATCTTTTCACGAGGGGTGAGGGAACAACCGGGTGTCTGCTCGGCATCCCTCAACGTGGTGTCGAAAATGAATACGCGATCTACGTCGGATTCCTTTGACATCACACTACTCCTTGTTCGCCGGAGTCGGGGTTATGCAGATGGATCTCTCCGGCAACGCATTCCATCTGCTGTTTCAGTTCAGATTCTAGGTCGTCTTCGGCTCGGAGTTCAAGGTCCCCAAGATCAAGATCCACTCTACATCACCTCCTTTCAGTCTTTGAACGGTCCCTCTAGCTGTCTTCGCCCAGCCACGACATCATGCCGCGGAGCCTGTCGCCGACGACTTCGATGCGATGTTCGGCATCCTGGCGCTTGCGAGCGTTGTAGAGGGGGCGTCCCACCTGGTTCTCCACCAGCCATTCACGCGGGAACTGGCCGGTTTGGATGTCGGACAGGATCCGCTTCATCTCTTCGCGTGTTTCGTCCGTGATGATTCGGCGTCCACGCGTCAGGTCGCCATATTCGGCGGTATCGGAGATCGAGGACCGCATGTTGGCGATACCGCCTTCATAGATCAGGTCGACGATCAGCTTGACCTCGTGCAGGCACTCGAAATAGGCGATCTCTGGCTGGTAGCCTGCATCGACGAGTGTGTCGAATCCGGCGCGGATTAGCTCGGTCAGGCCGCCGCAGAGCACAGACTGCTCACCGAAGAGGTCTGTCTCGGTCTCTTCGCGGAAGGTGGTTTCGATGATGCCGGCGCGGCCGCCACCGACGCCCTTACCGTAGGCGAGACCGATGTCCTTGGCCTTGCCGGTCGCATCCTGGTAGACCGCGATCAGGCAGGGGACACCGCCGCCCTGTGAGAAGACGCGACGGACGAGATGACCGGGGCCCTTCGGCGCGATCATAAAGACGTCGACGTCAGCGGGGGGGACGACCTGGCCGTAGTGGATGTTGAATCCGTGGGCAAAAGCCAGCGCGTTGCCCGCCTTCAGACCCGGCTTGATTTGTTCGTTGAACACAACACGCTGGTGCTCGTCGGGAACGAGGATCATAATGACGTCGCCCTGTGCGGCGGCATCCTCGACCGACGTGACCTCGAGGCCTTCGTCTGAGGCTTCCTTGCGCGATGCGCTGCCCTCCCGGAGCCCGACGACGACCTTCACGCCGCTGTCGTGCAGGTTGAGGGCGTGGGCGTGCCCCTGGCTTCCGTATCCGATCACGGCCACCGTCTTTCCTTCCAGCAGGCTAAGATCCGCGTCCTTGTCGTAGTACATCTCCATCGTGTCGTTCCTCCCTAAGTGGCCCTACTCGGCGTTGTCAGGCTTGGGTTGTGAGTCCCGGAGGAGAGCCACATTGCCTGTCCTCGCCATTTCGGTGATTCCGTATTGAGACAGCATTGCGATCATCGCGTTGATTTTATCGACCTTGCCGGTCGCTTCGATCGTCATGGAATGGGTGCTGACATCCACGATACTCGCCCGGAAGACCTCCGTGATCTGGATGATCTCCGACCGGGTGGCCGTTTCCGACTGGACCTTGATCAGGGCGAGTTCCCGCTCGATAAAGGTGCCGTGGGTGATGTCGATGACCTTGATCACATCGATCAGGCGGTTGAGTTGCTTGACCACCTGTTCCAGCACGCGATCATCGCCTTTCACGACGATGGTCATGCGTGAGATGTTCGGGTCCTCGGTCTCACCGACAGAAAGGCTGTCGATGTTGAACCCGCGGCTAGAGAAGAGACCGGAGATTCTGCAGAGAACACCGAAGTGGTTCTCGACCAGGGCTGATATCGTGTGTCGTTTCAACATGTTCGTCGTTCCTTAAGAGGCGTACACCACAAGAGCGACCTTTGGGTTGTCCAGAGGCTCAATTCTTCGCGACTTCGATGTGGGGTCGACGGAATTGAGCCTAGAATAGGGCCAGGATAATGGCCAGAAGGCTCGTAATGAGCGAAGCTAAGAGTACGCTCAGACTTACAGAGGCAAGAGGGGCTACGCGTACTTCACCCTGTACCGAGGCAATAGAGTTGCTCGGGAAGGTCATCTGGGAGAAGATGGAGTTGGAAGCGCGCATTTCGTCCGTACTGTGGTATGAACCCAGGTTCAGATTTATTTCAAGAACATTTAAGGTATCTAATGGTCTTTGGGCTGTCAACAAAAAAGCCGTTGAGACGCGGGTCCGAAGGGTGTCGCGTACCCGTGGATTTAGCGCGGCTGGAAATCGTCATATTCCTTTGATAACCTTGACATTACGGTAGGCCAAACGTAATTTCGCAGCCGGCTGAATCGGTGATGGTTGACCCCTGGAGCGCGCCCAATGTCTGTGCCGGACTATTCGAATATCGGCAACGTCGCCTATATAGAAGAGCAGTCTCAGAAGTATCAATCGGATCCGGAGAGTGTGTCCGAAGACTGGCGCACGTTCTTCCAGGGCTTCGAGCTCGGACTCCGGCGTTCTGGTCTGCCCGCCACAAAGAAGGATTCTGCTGAATCTGTTGGTGCAGCTGCCTCTCTCGTTACCGCCTACCGCCGCATGGGGCATCTGGTCGCTGGCCTGGCCCCGATCAGCTACGAGCGTCCACCGCATCCGTTACTCGACATCGGCGAATACGGATTCGATGAGTCCGATCTGGATTCGGTCGTCGGAGCCTGCGGTTTTCAGGGGGAGACCGACGGCACTCTTAAGGGACTGCTGGACGGGTTGAAGGCGACCTACTGCAGGAGCATTGGGGTCGAGTTCTACGAAATCCCTTATAAGAGCCAGCAGGATTGGCTCCTTCAGCAGATGGAGCCCACGCTCAATCGTCCGAAGTTCACCAAAGAACAGTCAGCGAATGTATTTCGGCAAATCGTTGCAGCTCAGTCATTTGAGAACTTCCTTCACACTAAATTCTTAGGCCACAAACGCTTCAGTCTCGAGGGGAGCGAAACCTTAATACCGCTCTTGGCGGAGCTCGCCGATACGGGTGCCGCGCTAGAGGTGGATGAAATGGTCCTGGGGATGGCACACCGCGGGCGACTCAACGTCCTCGCCCACACGATGCAGAAGCCTTATCGGCAGATCTTCAGCGAGTTCGAGGGAACTATACCGGATCAGGGCATCTACGGCTCCGGGGATGTGAAATACCACCTTGGCTACTCGAACGATCATACGACCCCGGACGGCCACAAGATCCACATCTCCCTCAGCCCGAACCCCAGCCATCTCGAGTTGGTGAACCCAGTCGTCGAGGGGCTCGTGTTCGCCAAGCAGGAGACGAAGGAGGATGTCCAGCGAAGTCAGGTCGTTCCGGTCCTGATCCACGGCGACGCCTCGTTCACGGGGCAGGGAATCATCATGGAGACCCTGTGTCTGTGCCAGCTCAATGGTTACGACACGGGCGGAACGATCCACGTGATCGTGAACAACCAGATCGGATTCACAGCCACGCCAAGGCAGACGCGATTCACGTCCTACCCGTCGGATGTCGCCAAAATCATCCATGCGCCGATCATCCACGTCAACGGGGACGATCCTGAAGCCGTTGTCCACGCGGCCCGGATGGCGATGGCCTTCCGCCAGGCCTTCAAAGCCGACGTGATCATCGATTTGTGGTGCTACCGGCGGCACGGTCACAACGAGGGAGACGACCCGGCCTTCACTCAGCCCCTCCGTTACAAGGAGATCGCAGGACACCCGATGGTCGATCGACTATACGAGAAGGATCTGCTCGATCACGGGGTGCTGAGCCAGGCTGAGATGGACGAGATTCGGGCGGAGGTTCGGAAGGGGCTCGACGACGCCTTGGAGCAGGCGCACGAGCAGCCTCCCGAAGAGAGTATGAAGGCACTAGGCGGTGTCTGGGATGGTCTCGAGCGGGCGGGGGACGACTGGTCGGCCGATACACGCGTCGATCGGGATACGCTGGTCCAGATCGCAGAGAAGGCCACGACCCCACCTGAGGACTTCAAGTTGTATCGGAAGCTGGAGCGCCTGGTCGCGGCCAGGCGAGACATGGTGCTTGGCGATACGCCGATGGACTGGGGATGCGCCGAGATGCTCGGGTTCGGCAGTCTGCTGCTAGAGGGCGTGTCCGTCCGGCTGTCCGGACAGGACTGTCAGCGGGGCACCTTCAGCCACCGACACGGGGTCTGGCACGACAACGAGAATGGCCGACAATACTGGCCACTTGCCCATCTTTCGGAGGATCAGGGCGAGTTCACTCTCTTGAACTCCATGCTGAGCGAACTTGCCGTGCTCGGGTTCGAATACGGGATCAGTTCGGCGGATCCCTGGCGACTGACCCTGTGGGAGGCCCAGTTTGGCGATTTCTCAAACATGGCCCAGCCCATCATCGATCAGTTTATCTCGTCGGCGGAGCAGAAGTGGCAGCGGATGTGCGGTCTTGTGATGCTTCTACCGCATGGATACGAGGGGCAGGGACCCGAGCACTCGAGTGCCCGGATCGAGCGCTATCTGGCGCTTTGTTCCCAAAACAATATGCAGGTCGGTGTGCCGACTTTGCCGGCCCAGTACTTCCACCTGCTGCGTCGCCAGATGAAGCGGTCCTTCCGAAAGCCTCTGATTCTTGCCATGCCAAAGAGCCTCCTGCGTCACAAAGATTCGGTGAGCGCGCTCCCCGACCTGACGGATGGGCAGTTCCAGCCTGTGCTTGACGATCCGGAGGTGAGCGACCCGAAGCAAGTGAAGCGCCTCCTGTTCTGCTCGGGGAAGGTCTATTTCGACCTGCAGGCGGAGCGTATCAATCGCGACGAGAAGGGCGTGGCCATTATTCGGATTGAGCAGTTGAACCCGTTCCCGTGGGATGATGTCAAGGCCGCGATTGAAAAATACCCTAAGGCGGTTGAGGTGTTCTGGGTGCAGGAAGAGCCGGTCAACATGGGTAGCTGGGACTTCACGGAGCCGAAACTGCGGAAGATCCTGGAAGATCGGATCCCTGTCCAATACGCTGGACGTCAACCCTCGGCCAGCACGGCTACCGGTGTTACGCAGATTCACCTGGAAGAGCTATCCACTTTCGTCAATCAGGCGCTGAGCCTCTAGGAGAGACTATGCCCGTCAACGTCGACATTCCTGAACTGGGTGAATCTGTCACAGAGGCCATTCTGGTTGAATGGCTCAAGCAGGATGGTGACTTCGTGCAACTCGACGAGCCCGTATGCCTGATCGAGACAGACAAGGCGGATGCCGAGCTTCCTGCGCCGGCAGCCGGCCTACTCAAGCGACTCAAACAGGACGGGGATACGATCCAGGTCGGAGAGACCGTGGCTGAGATCGACCCGGATGGAACGCCGTCAGCGGGCTCTGCGCCAGATGAGCAAGAGCAAGAGGCGGAAGAGGAGCCGGTAGACGATTCAAAGGACTCAGACGGTCTCAGCCCTGCTGTCAGGCGCCTGGTGGAGGAGAACAATCTTGATCCTTCTGCGATCAAGGGGACCGGGAAGGACGGTCGCCTCACGAAGGAAGATGTTCTCGCCCACATGTCTAAGAGTGGGCCGAAACCGGCAGCAGCAGAGACGGTTACGCCGGTTAGTCCTTGCCCTGTGGTAAAGTCGAGTGAGGGAGGCGTTCGCCGTGAGCCGATGACGCGGATCCGAAAGCGGATCGCTGAAACGCTGGTGTCCGCTCAGCAGACGGCGGCGATGCTTACCACGTTCAACGAAGTCGATATGACGGCGATCTTCGAGCTCCGGAAGCTCTACAAGGAGTCTTTTGCGGAGAAGCACGGGATCTCCCTTGGACTGATGTCGTTCTTCGTGAGAGCTGGCGTTCTCTCGCTCCAGGAATATGAGGTGGTCAACGCGAGCCTTGAGGGCGATGACGTCGTCTACCACGACTCCGTGCACATGGGGATCGCTGTCAGCACAGAACGGGGTCTGGTGGTCCCGGTCCTCAAGAATGCAGACCAGATGTCGTTCGCGGAGATTGAGTCGGAAATCAAGCGTATTGCGTTTGCGGCGCGGGACGGGAAACTTGGGATCAACGATCTGAGTGGTGGAACATTTTCGATCACGAATGGAGGCGTGTTCGGCTCCATGCTGTCGACTCCGATCCTGAATCCGCCTCAGACGGGTATTCTCGGCATGCACGCGATCAAAGAGCGTCCGGTGGCGGTGAACGGGGAGGTCCTTATCCGACCGGTGATGTATCTCGCCCTGACCTATGATCACCGTCTTGTGGATGGACACGATTCGGTAACGTTCCTCGTCCGGATGAAGGAGTTGCTCGAGGATCCGACGCGGATGATGCTGGAGGCATAACGACGGTTCCAGGTTTCAGGAGGCAGGTTTCAAGGTAGAGGATATGGCAGACGACAGCTTTGACGTCATCGTGATAGGTGCGGGGCCTGGTGGGTATGTGGCCGCCATTAGGGGGGCTCAACTCGGGATGAAGATGGCCTGCGTCGAGAAGTCCGGGTTGGGAGGGACGTGCCTGAACGTCGGCTGTATTCCTAGTAAGGCGCTCCTGGAGTCGAGCCAGCTTTACCACCAGGCGCACAGCACGTTTGCCACCCACGGGATCCAGACGGGCGATGTGGTGCTGGATCTGCCTGCGATGATGAAGCGGAAAGACGGAATTGTGGTGAAGATGACGGGTGGAATCCGGGGGCTGTTCCGTAAGAACAAGGTGACGTACCTGGATGGGCTTGGGAAGCTGGCGGGCGATGGGAAGGTGGTTGTCAGCGATGGCAAGGGCGAAGGAACCTACTCCGCTAAACACATCGTTATTGCGACCGGATCATCGCCGGTGGAACTGCCGTTCCTGCCGTTTGATGGCGAACACGTCGTCAGTTCGACTGAAGCGCTGACGTTCGATTCTGTTCCGGAGCGGATGATCGTGATCGGCGCCGGCGCGATCGGTCTCGAACTGGGGTCGGTGTGGACGCGCTTGGGCACGGAGGTGCTCGTCGTTGAGTTGCTGGATCAGATCTGCGCGGGGATGGACAAGGAGATGTCCGGTCAACTCCAGAAGTCACTGCAGAAGCAGGGCCTGTCCTTTGAGCTGGCTGCGAAAGCGACGGGCGCTGAGGTAAAAGACGGTCGTGTGCACGTGAACCTGGAAGCTGGTGGGGAGGCACTTGAGGAGGTCTGCGATCGGTTGCTCGTGGCGGTGGGACGACGTCCCCATACCGACGGGCTCGGAGCGGAAGAGGCCGGTGTCGAGCTGGATGACAGGCGCAGAGTGGCCGTAAACGATCGGTATGAGACGAAAGTGCCCGGTGTTTACGCGATCGGTGATGTCATCGCCGGCCCCATGCTTGCCCATAAGGCGGAAGAAGAGGGTGTGGCGGTGGTGGAACTGATCGCGGGTAGGGCGGGGCACGTCAACTATGGCACTGTTCCGGGGGTCGTGTATACGCATCCGGAGCTGGCTTCGGTCGGTTTGACCGAGGCGGCGGCTCGCGAGGCCCACGGGGATGTCAAGATCGGAAAGTTTCCGTTTGCGGCGAACGGACGGGCGCACAGTCTCGAGGATATCGAGGGTATGGTCAAGATTATCGCGCACCCGGAGACCGACCGCGTGCTCGGCGTTCACATTCTGGGTGGACGAGCCGCAGAGATGCTGGGCGAGGCGGTCATCGCCATGGAGTTCTCGAGCAGTGCAGAAGACATCGCCCGGACGATACACGCGCATCCGACGCTTCCCGAGGCGATGAAGGAGGCAGCGTTAGCTGTGGAGAAAGAGGCGATACACATCTAGGCAAAGGCCAGAGTTCAGGAGGGCGGGGCGCGTCAGCGCCTCGCCTTTTTCTTTGCGCAAAAGGAATGAGCTAGATGACTGGTCTTGCCTGCCAGTTGTAGAGGTCATCGGGGAACCAGATGACCTCCACAACGGAGGATGTGCCCAATCCGCAGACAGGACGGATACCAGTGGCGAGTCGATAGATGATTCGGCCGCCCTGCAAGCGGATCAGGGTGGCGGACAGACAGGCTAGATCGTGTAACTGCAAAGGGCCTCTCCTTTCGGAGAGGCCCTTTGCAGTTACACGATGGTGGGCCCACCAGGACTCGAACCTGGGACCTGCCGATTATGAGTCGGATGCTCTAACCAACTGAGCTATGGGCCCTGAAAGGTTGGCAATGTAAAGGATCTGGCCTGGGGATGACAGCCTTTATTGGTTCTGGCTTGTGCTGGTAGGGCTAGGATGGGCCCGAATCGACGATCTGTCCCGCGGCGTCTCCGATGGAGGTCAGCTCAGAGTTTCCGGAATAGGATGCGCCCTCCTTGATCGCCTTGCGGTCGATGGTCAGCTGTTTGTGCGTCTGCATCAGGGCGATCTGTTCCTCTGCCGGAGCGCTGCGCATCTGGTGGTTGAGATCTGCGATCTGCCGATCGATGCGTCGCAGGTGGAATGCCGTGATGTAGTCTTCGACCGGCATTTCGACCTGGTCTGGATTGCTGATCCCGGTCTCCAGGGAGAGCGAGCTCACTATCCGGGCGAGCCCCTCGTCCGTCAAACAGTCCACAATGTGGGCGACCGAACTACCCCAACCGTTCTTCCGTTGGTTCGCGACAATCTGGGCAACCTGCCGGTAAACGCTGTTCGAGAAGTCTTCGGGTTGGATCTGTGAGAGTACGATGTCCGCCGTTTCATTGTCGGACATCATCTGGATGAGGAGCTCACGCTCCTGCCGTGGCCTCGGGTCGAACTGTTCCAGGGCGGTGTTGACGGTCGTCTCGCGGGGCTGCTCGCGTCGTTGCGGCCGTGGCGATTCTTGAGCGTCTTGAACGGACTGAATGACCACGGCCTCTTCGATCCCGATCCGGTCAGCGGCATCGCGGATCAGAAACTGTCTCAGGGTGGCATCCGCGACCCGTGCGATCAGATCGGCGATGTGGTGCGTGGCTCGGGCCCTTCCGTCGGCCGTGGTCAGGTCCTCCAGCGTGCCGACCCACGTGACGAGAAAGTCGACGAGCGGGACGCTGTCCTCGACAGTAGCCAGCAGGGCGTCCTTTCCGTGCTCGCGCATGAACGTATCGGGGTCCAGACCTTCAGGCAGGGACACGACCCGAACATCGACGCCGGACTCGATGAGCGGCGCGATCCCTCGGACGGCGGCAGACATGCCCGCCCGATCCCCGTCGAAGATCAGGACCGCGTGCTCGACGTATCGCTTGAGGAGTTTGGCCTGCTGGATGGTGAGAGCCGTACCCGATGTGGCCACGACGTTCTCGATCCCGAACTGGAACAGGGACAGATGGTCCATCTGCCCCTCGACGATCAGCGCCCGCTTGGCTTTTCGGAGCGCGTCCCGGCCCTCATAGAGGCCGTGGAGGATTGCGCTTTTGTGGTAGATCGGCGACTCCGGCGAGTTGATGTATTTCGCCTGCTCATCGGACGCAAGCGCCCGGGCACTGAAGGCCACCACACGGCCGGTATGGGCGCGGATCGGGAACAGGACGCGATGGCGGAACCGGTCATAGTAACCGTTTCCGTTGTTCCGGGCGAGGACCATCCCGGCCTTCTCGAGAATCTGCGGGTTGAAGCCCCGCTGGGTCGCGGCACGCAGGTAGCGATCCCACGCGTTTGGCGCATAGCCGAGTGAAAACTGCTCTATGGTCGCGTCATCGACCCCACGTCCTTTGAGGTAGTCGAGCGCAACCTTGCCCTCGGGTTTGTGCGTCAGCAGGTGGTTGAAGTACTTCCTCGCTAGGTCCATCGACTGATACAGCGGGTCAAAGGCCTGCTCCTTGGCCTGCATGCGACGGTCTGGCTCCGGCAGCGGCATACCTCCCAGATCGGCTACCTTACGGACCGCTTCGACAAAGCTGATCCCCTCAATCTCGCGCACAAAGGTATAGACGTTACCACCCGCGCCGCAGACGAAGCACTTGTAAATCTGTTTTTCCTGGGAAACGTTGAACGAGGGGTCGTGGTCGTCGTGGAACGGACACAGCCCGACGTGGTTCCGCCCACGGGCGGTGAGCTGCACGTATTCGGCCACGACGTCGACAATGTTGACCGAGTCGCGGATGCGATCGATCGCTTCTTCAGGGATACGAGGCATGAAACCTATCCCCCGGGGAGCAGGGAAGCACAGAAGGGAACTTGGGGGTACAGACTCGATCTTTGGGGGAGAGAATCTACACTAGAAAGTAACGTTCAGGGCGGGGGGCGACAACTGCATATTGGTTGCAGTTGTCGCGTTTTAGCGCAACGGTGTTTCTTTGCTCGTGTTTTGAGGGGAGAAGCCAGGTTTCAGAGTTCAGGCCTCTCACCTGCCCCCAGGTCGGGCGTCCCTGAACTCTGGCCTCTCTCTGGCTTCTCACTGCCTTCTACTCGGGCTCGATCCAGTTGCCGTCGCCACGGATCAGGTCAATCAGCTCGTCGATGGCGTCCTCGGTCGGGATGTTCGGTTTGACGACTTCCTGGCCGCGATAGAGGGTGATCTTGCCCGGGCCTGAGCCGACGTAGCCGTAGTCGGCATCCGCCATCTCACCTGGACCATTCACGATGCAGCCCATGATGCCGATTTTGACGCCCTTGAGATGGCTCGTACGTCCACGTATCAACGCGGTGGTTTCCTGTAGATCGAACAGGGTCCGGCCACAGGAAGGGCAGGAGATATATTCCGTCTTGGAGATGCGCGTGCGGGTGGCCTGCAAGATGCCGAAGGCGATGCGTGTCAGCGTATCAGGGGAAACGGAGGGGGCCTCCAGCCAGATGCCGTCCCCAAACCCTTCGTTGATCAAGCCTCCGAGGTCGGTGGCGGAGAAGAGCATGACTTCGTCCAGCGAGGCCTGGTCATAGTGACGTTTGAACACCACTGGACGATCTATGTTTCTATCTACGAGATCGACGACCGCACGTCTGAGTTCAGCCATCGCATGCGTGTTGTCCGTCGACAGGACGAGCACGACCGTTGAGTCGTTGGCGACCCGATCGAGATCGGCCCTCAGGATCTCGGCTAGCTGTAGTTCCACGAAGTTCAGCGAGTCGGATGTGTGTTCTGCTGACAGGTAGGCGTCCAGACTGAACAGAGGGAAGGTCTGGCCGTGCCCTGGTGTCCAGGAATCTCCGTTCAGAACACGACCCAGGGTGCCCGGCGTTTCGAAGGCGACGTCATGTCCTCCGGTGTGGATAAAATCCGTCGCCTGGTCACCGATGTTCCACTTGTCCAGCTGAGGATCATACGCGTATCCGAGTTGTGTCAGCGGCCTTGGAGCATCGATTCCGTCAGTGGGGCAGGGGAGGATGACGGCCGGAACCTGATCCCCACCGATGCGCTCGACGGCAGTGGTTCGACGGCGGTTGTGGGCGAAGGGATCGATCGGCCAGTTCTCGGATTCGGGGATCGGCCGGTGGCCCTCTCGGTGTTGGTATCGGTTGACCAGGCTGATGCAGACAGGGACTTCCGCTTCGGGTTCCTCGGTGAGCGACACACGGATGGTGTCGCCAAGCCCATCCTCCAGAAGCGCGCCGATACCGACGGCCGACTTGATCCGTCCGTCATCACCGTCGCCGGCCTCGGTGACGCCAAGGTGAAGCGGATAGTCCATCGCTTCCGCCTGCATCCGGTTCACGAGAAGCCGATAGGCCTGGATCACGACCTGCGGGTTGCTGGCCTTCATTGAGAAGACGATGTCGTGGTAGTCGACTTCCCGGCAAATGCGGGCAAATTCGAGTGCGGACTCGACCATGCCCAACGGCGTGTCGCCAAACCGGTTCATGATGCGGTCGGACAGGGAGCCGTGGTTCGTGCCGATCCGCATGGCCGTCCCGTGCTCCTGACAGGTCTCGACTAGGGGAAGGAACTTCTGACGGATTCGCTCGAGCTCCTGTGCATACTCTTCGTCCGTATACTCGACGACCGCGAACTTCTTTCGGTCGGCGTAATTCCCGGGGTTGACCCTGACCTTCTCGACGATCCGGGCAGCAACCTCGGCGGCATTGGGCGTAAAGTGGATGTCGGCGACGAGAGGGGTGTCGTAACCGCGTTTGCGCAGCTCGTTCTTGATGTTCTCGAGGTTTCGCGCCTCGTTCTGGCTGGGTGCCGTGATGCGCACATACTCACAGCCGGCCTCGATAATCCGGATGGATTGCTGGACGGTCGCCTCGGTGTCCATCGTGTCCGTGGTGGTCATCGACTGAACACGGATCGGGTTGTCACCGCCGAGGGGGACGCCGCCGATATCGACGACACGCGTCCTGTACCGGGAGTAGGCCGTCGTCGAGTTGCAGTAGGCGGAAGATGACAGTTCGTCTATCAGCACGGTCGATCTATTTGTATACCTCGAGTTGAACCACGGTCACCCCGGCGCCTCCCTCTCCGGGTGTGCCGAGTCTCTGGTCTTTGACGAGCGGGTGCTGACGGAGGAACTCGCCGATCTTCTGGCGGAGCGCGCCGGTACCCTTCCCGTGTATGATTGTCGCGCGTTCCAGGCCGGCAATGCTGAGGTCGTCGAGATACTTGTCGACGACCTCCGAGGCTTCATCATACATCAAGCCTCGCAGGTCGACTTCGAGCGATATCGCGTCGTCTCGATCCACCGCGACTTTGGGGGGATGCTTCGGGATAGCGGTCTCGACACCTTTCCGTATCTCGACCTCTCCAGGGGAGACCTCAACCCGGAGTGCACCGACCTCGACCATCATTCGACCCGAGTTGCCCGGTCCGTTGATGACCATCCCTTCCTTGCCGAGCCCGCCGATAAAGACACGATCACCCGGTGATACATCAGGCATCGCTGGCACGGGTTGTGCGTTCAGGGATTTTTGCAGCCGTGCTTTTTCCTCAGCGATCGACTTGTGGGCGGAGCGGACCGAGCCCTTGTCTGCCTGGCTTTTCCGGATATCCTCGACGGTGTTCTCGATGAGCTTGTTCGCCCCCTCGAGGATCTGTTTCGCCTCGGCTTCGGCGGTTTGCCTCAGGTTACGTTCCCGCTCCTCGATGTCGGCCAGGCGTTTCCGGAAGATCTGCTTCTGCGCCTCCGTCTCCACGCGCTCCGTTTCGATCGCTTCGAGCTGGTCTTTGTAGTTTCGGTAGGTCTCGTCTAGATCCTGGATCAGCAATTCGACCCGACCGATTTCCGATCCGGCGATTTCGGCCGCCGTGTCGACAATGTCACCGGGGATCCCGAATCGACGAGCAATCTCGAACGCGTAGCTGCTCCCCGGAACTTTCAGCCGGAGACGGAAGGTGGGCTGCAGTGTATCCGCGTCGAAGGCCATGGAGCCGTTTTCGATTCCGTCGGTGCTGTGAGCGAAAGCCTTGAGTGCACCGTGGTGGGTGGTGGCAATCGTTCTCGTTCCGCGATTCGTCAGGACACCGAGCATCGACATGGCAAGCGCCGATCCTTGATCCGGGTCGGTGCTGGACCCGATCTCGTCGAGGAGCACGAGCGAGCGTTCATCCGCTTGCTCACAGATTCGACCGAGATTGGCGGCGTGTGAGGAGAAGGTACTCAGGTCGTTCTCGATCGATTGTTTGTCGCCGATATCGGCGAATACCCCAGATAGGATTGGAAATTCCGAATTCTCCCTGGCCGGGATCGGCAGGCCGCTCTGAGCCATCAGGGTGAGCAGCCCCACCGTCTTCAGCGCGACCGTCTTTCCACCCGCGTTGGGACCCGTCAGAATCAGCGTCCAGTAGTCTTCTGTCCCGATGGATAATTCGAGCGGAACTAGGTCATCCTGCCGTTCCTCGGATCGCATACGGCTGGCCAGCAGCGGGTGACGGGCGCCTCGGAGCTTGAAGGCGCCGCGGTCGTTGAAGACCGGTTCCGTGCATTCCAGGTCTCGACAATAGATAGCCTTGGCGTAGATGGCGTCGAACTTCGCGAGCGTCGAGAGGTTCGCGAGGATGTCATCGTGTGCTTGCGCGACGCACTTCGTCAGCATACGCAGGATCCGTTCGACTTCCTGCTTCTCGGCGTGCTCGAGTTGGCGCAGCCGATTACCCATTTCGACTGATACCATCGGTTCGATGAAGAGGGTCTGGCCGCTAGAGGACTGGTCGTGAACGATGCCCAGAACCGATCCCTTCTGATTTTCGCGAACGGGAATGACGTGCCGTCCATTCCGCAGCGTGACCAGCCGATCCTGGACGACGCTGTCTGCCAAGCTGTTCGCGAGCGACTCAACTTTTTGCCGGATGCTGCCCCGAACCTGCTCGATCTGCCGTCTCAGGTGACGTAGCTCGGGGCTTGCGGAATCTCGAACGTCCTCCGTGCCGGGGTCGAGGGCATTCGAAAGTGCTTCCTCGAGCTCAGGATTCGGGGTAAGCCCGACGATGATTGCATAGAGGCCCGGATACTTTTCCCGACGCTTGGTAACGTAGGCATGGAGCCTACGCGCCCCGTAAAGAACGTCGCCGATCTGGAGCAGTTCGGTTACGGTCAGAACTGCCCCTGGCGTTCGGCAGGCTTCCAGCGATGGGCGGCAGTCCGGGACGCGGCTCAGGGAGACAGGATCGTCGAAGGTGATGAGGTTAACCGTTTCGACCACCGGCTGGAGACGTCCCTGGATGACGTCGTGGTCGTCAGACGGTCTGAGCGAGGCGATCTCCTCACGCCCCATCGTCGAACCTGCTCGGAGCGCGATGCCCTCACGAAGCTTGTCGAATTCGAGGGTCTGGAGTGTGGCGTCGCTCAGGTTCACGGAGTCACTTCTTTCAAGCGCTTCCTGGATTCTTCGACAACACCCTCCAGCTTCTGCCGGACTTCGTCCGCTCCAGTCTGGAGCGTTTCCACAACGGGCGGGGGATTGTCTGAGCTGCGGATGTCGAGCTTCTCGAGCGCGGCCTTTACGTCGGGCAGGATGGCCTTGATCCCGTCCACGAGTGTTAGTGCCCCGGACTGCACGGGACCTGCGATGACGGAACCTTCGATCTGTTCTGGGATCTTGCTGTGAAGGGGGTAGCTGTAAGCTAGCACGATCAGCAGGCCGAAGGCGAGTACCCCTTGGGCCAGACCCAGCATGCCGCCTCCTGCCGCGTCGAAGGTGCCCAGCGGGGTTGCGTGCAGGAAGGCTTTAGCAAAACGGGCAGCGAAGTGTACGACCAGGATGGTCCCGAAGAATACGAGGATGATTCCCAGGATCCCGTATAGGGTGCTGTCGTCGCCGAGTAAACTCTGCCCAATGGCCTGTCCGTAGGCCAGCGCGAGGACATAGGCGAGCACAAGGCCGGCGAGACTCAGGAGAGCCTGGAGCAGGCCGGTACGCCAACCCTTATAAGTTGACCAGGCCAGCAGGATGATCAAAACGATATCAAGCGCATTCACGAGAGGCTACCGCGTTCGGTGTTAAAGGTCGCAAAACAGAGGAAATATAGGCAAAGGTCCCGATTTTGGCTCGAAATCAGTGTGTTCGAGCAACGTGGAAATTTCATCGTCTGGCGTTACGACAATTCGTAATATCCAAAGATGACCCGTCTACGTTCAGATGCCGGACGATCAGGTTGTGTTGAATCAACAGGAAGGGGCGCATGGTCGAGGGGGATGTGAGTTGAGGTCGGTGTTGCGAAAGCTGTATGTGTCGATCGGCCTGGGAGCGGCCGTTTTCCTGGGGTTCAGTGTCTATCTCGACTCGGGGCTTCTGATCGACGCGTTCAAACGGTTCGCCTGGCAGGCAGGGGCGGCGGCGCTCATTCTGGCTGCCTTCAACTATATCGTGCGGTTCTGGCGGTGGCACCTCTATCTGCGGCGGCTCGGCGCGCCGGTCCAGCTTCGAGACAGCCTGAGGATCTTCCTTTCAGGTCTTGCGCTGTCTGTAACGCCCGGCAAGGCTGGCGAACTCCTCAAGGCGTATCTGGTACGGAAGTCCTCGGGTGCACCCATCGGGTTGGGCGTGTCGGCGGTATTCGCGGAACGACTGACCGATTTCGTGTCGCTGCTCTTGCTCAGTATGTTCGGGATCTATTCGCACAAGGAAGGGGCGTGGACGCTCGCGCTGGCCGGCGCGGGTACGGTCAGCATCTTTCTGGTCATTTTTGTCCCGGGTGCAATACCCGCCATTCTACGTCTGCTGGACGGACTTCCTCTCCTGCACCGCCTGGTCGAGCCCGCCCGGGATGCATACCAGAACGCTCGGTTGCTGCTCGCGCCTGGGATGCTGATTCAGGGGCTTGCGATCGGCGTCGCTGCTTGGCTGGCCGAGTGCCTGGGGCTTTACTACATACTGCTTGGATTCGGGGCGACGGTTGACGTCGCATCGGCTGCATTTATATACGCCTTTGCTACGATCTTCGGGGCATTGACCCTCCTGCCCGGCGGAATCGGAACGACCGAGGGCAGCATGACCGGTCTGCTGACACTTGAAGGACTTCCCCTCGCGGATGCGGTGGCGGCGACATTCGTGATCAGAGTGTGCACGCTCTGGTTCGCAGTAGCGATCGGGGCGGTTGTACTTATCACTTCGGCGGCCGAGAAGGATCTGGCGGACGCTCTGAGCAAAGAGACGACTGCATGATACGACAACGCAACTTTTCCGCGCCTTCGGGGTATACAGACCGATGGCGGACTCACGACAGACGGGACAATCCGTGGCGATAACGGAACGGCTCGGGGCCAGCACCCCGCGCGATACGTTCGAGGCGTCCGGATGGTCACGAACCTGGGGCCATATCCGGCGTGTGGTCATTTCAAACAGCCAAAGATTCGGCGCGTACTTCTTTCTGTCCGCGTCGATCCTGATTCTGGCGTTCATGGTCTATACGCAGATTTTCGTGGTTCAGCCGGCCCGCCAGATGGCCCGGCACATGATCGAGTTATACGCCTTCTCTTACAAGCTCGCGATGCTCGACACGGTCGTGGTGGCCGAGTCGGACAGTGATATCCAGATTATTTTTCGGACGATCCAGCAGAGTGATTTCCCGGTTGTCATTACGGATGGTGACGGGACGCCTCAGGTCTGGAAGAACATCGGGATCGCTCCTGAACTCCGTTCGCCGGAAGCAATCCAGCAGGTCCGCGACGTCGTGAGGACGCTGGACCTGGCGAATCCGCCGTTGCCGATGGAGATGCCCTATATCGGCGATCTGGTCCTCCACTATGGGGACTCGACTCTCCTGGACCGGTTGTCGTGGCTCCCGGTTGTGGCGCTTCTGGCGACAGGCCTTTTCGTCGGGATCGGGTATGGCGGGTTCCGGCACATCAAGAACAGCGAGCAACGGTCGATCTGGGTCGGTATGGCGCGGGAGACCGCTCACCAGCTCGGTACGCCTCTTTCCTCGCTGGCCGGGTGGAATGAACTCCTCAAGGGTGAGATCGATATGGTCGGGGACTCTCGACCGGAGGAGCAGGAAGAGCGGCTGACGCAGATTGTTCTGGAGATGGAACACGACACGAGCCGGCTGACCAAGATCGCCTCACGCTTCAGCCAGATCGGGTCGACACCGGAGCTCCGGGTCGGTCGCCTGGGCGAGGTGATCTCCGAGACCGCGAACTACCTGCGGAACCGGCTGCCGAGCGAGGTCAGCCTGGAGTATGCTCCGGGAGCGATGCCTCCGGTTCCGATGAACCGCGAGTTACTGGGCTGGGCATTCGAGAATTTGTTCAAGAATGCCGCCGATGCGTTGGAGGGACGGCCTGCCGGCCAGATCCACGTGTCGACAAAGGTCCGGGAAGAAGGGGAATGGGTGGACGTCCTCGTCGAGGACAACGGGAAGGGGATTGCCCCGAACGCGGTCAAGCAGGTCTTCCTGCCTGGATACAGCACCAAGAAACGTGGGTGGGGTCTCGGATTATCATTTGTAAAGCGAATTATCGAAGAATATCACAAGGGCAAGATCGAGGTCGCTCACAGTGCGCCGAACCGGGGCACGACCTTCCTGATCTCATTGCCGATCCGGTAGATCCCCCGCAAGGGGGTAGAATAGACATGGAAACTGCCACAGTAGAAACTGACAAAAAAACAAATCCTCTGGGCGGCCCCTCGATACGCTTCGGACATAGCCGACGCTACTTGGGTTGATCGGGTGCTCGGTGTTATGGAGTAGCTATGGGAACCACGACCGAAGAAACAGACCAAAAACAAATTCTGTGGGCAGATGATGAGATCGAACTCTTACGCTCCCACATCATTTTCCTCAAAGGGCGCGGGTATGATGTCGCTCCCGTGACGAACGGGGACGACGCGATCGCCGCGGTCAAGAAGCAGGCGCCGGATGTCGTCCTGCTGGACGAGATGATGCCGGGGAAGGACGGGCTGACAACGCTTCAGGCCATCAAAGACATCAATCCGCACATTCCCGTGATCATGATTACGAAGAACGAGGAAGAGCGTGTGATGGAACAGGCGCTCGGCCACCGGATCGACGACTACCTGACCAAGCCGGTCAACCCTAGCCAGATCCTGCTGGCGTGCAAGAAACTGCTGGATGCCCGGCAGTTGATGAAGGACCGGATGGGGCAGGATTATGTCGTCGCGTCCAACCGTCTGCAGGAGCAGGTGTCGACGGCGACGTCGTGGCAGGACTGGATCGACATCCACGTTCGGTGTTCGGAATGGGACCTGCAGTTGGACCAGTTCCACGATCCCGGCTTGATGCGCACGCACGGCGATCTGCGTCGGTCGTGCAACCGTGAGTTCGGGAAGTTTGTCGAGCAGCACTACGAGCGTTGGATCCAGGACGAGGAAGACTCGCCACTGTTGTCGGTGGATATCGTGAACGAGTTTGTGGCCCCCCCTCTGCTCGAGGGAAGACAGGTATTCTTTGTCGTGGTCGACTGTATGCGGCTCGACCACTGGATGGCGATTCAGCCGCTGTTGTCCGAACACTTCAACATCCAGCAGCAGTATCACTACTCGATCCTGCCCACGGCGACTCCCTACTCGCGGAACGGCATCTTCAGCGGCCTGTTTCCCTGCGATGTCGCCAAGCTCTACCCGGACGAATGGAAGTCTGCCCGTGACGACGAAGGAAGCCGGAACCGGCACGAGCATCAGTTGCTCGACCGTCAGCTGGCAGAGATCGACCCGACGCTGCGGATGGATACCCGGTATGTTAAGGTCCTGGATATCGCTGAGGGGAATCACATGGTGAAGAAGGTGCACTCGTATCGCGCCTTCCCACTGATGTCCGTGGTCTACAATTTCCTCGACATGTTGACCCACGGTCGATCGGAGTCGGAGATCCTCAAGGAGATGGCGCCGGACGAGTCCGCCTTCCGGTCGCTGACCCGTTCGTGGTTCGCGCACTCCTCGCTGTTGGAGATGCTGCGCAAGCTGGCACAGACGGATTCGGTCGTCGTGTTGACGACGGATCACGGCTGTGTACTGGGGGCTCACGCGACCGTGGCGTACGGGGATCGTGATACGTCGACGAACCTACGATATAAGTTCGGGAAGAGCCTCGGGAGCGACCCGAAGTCGTCCGTCCACCTGAAGGATCCGGATCATTTCGGGCTACCGACCATCGGGGTGGGGACGAACTTCATCTTCGCGAAAGAGGATTTCTATTTCGTGTATCCGAACCGCTTCAACGAGTATCAACGGCAGTACGCGAACAGTTTTCAGCACGGTGGCATCTCGCTCGAAGAGATGATCCTGCCCGTCGCCGTGATGGAAGGCAAATAAATCCGTTCGATGACCGAGACGTCGTTTATCACCGAATCGCCCGAAGAGACCCAGGCCTTCGGCCAACAGCTTGCTGAACGGCTCACATCGGGAACTGTGGTGGGCCTGATCGGGGATCTGGGGAGCGGGAAGACCTGTCTCGTGCAATCGGTCTGCGCGTCGCTTGGTATTGCCGGCCCCGTAACCAGTCCGACCTTTATCCTTATCAATGAGTACGCCGGTCGACGACCGGATGGTTCGAGCCTCCCGGTCTACCACTTCGATCTGTATCGGCTGGCCGGCGAAGAAGACCTCCTCGACCTGGGCAGCGACGATTATTTCTATGGCGATGGGATCTGTCTCGTGGAGTGGGCGGACATGGCAGGGGACCTGCTTCCCCCGAATCACACGTCGATTCGAATCGAGCATAAGGGAGAAACGACACGAAGGTTCGACGTCGATTGGGGAAACCTGGAAGCCAATGAGTAGGCGATTCATCCTCGCTGCGTGGCTGGCGCTCAGCGCAGTGGGCTCAACTGAGGCGGCAGAGCCCCGTTGGCTGGTTGAGGCGCCAACCGCAGGGATTCCTGAACATCATGCACAGATACTCGAAGTCACCGGGTCGAGCGGCCGAGGCCTGATCGTAGGATATGGGTTTGGCTTCTGGAATCGGTTTTTTGTGGGAGCATCCTTCGGTGGGTATCAACTCGTCGGTGAAGGTGATACCGACTGGAATCCCGATCCGGGTCTATCTGTCAAGTTGCGGTTGCTTGGAGAGACGTTTTCTAGGCCGGCGTTCACGATTGGTTTCCGCACGCAGGGCTATGGTCCCTACGATGGGACGCTCGAACGGTACATGACTAAGTCGCTCGGAGTGTATGTGGTGTTCAGTCGTAACTATCGCCACACGATGGGGGAGAGCGGCGTTCATTTCGGCCTGAACCGGAGTCTCGAAGATGGAGACGGAGACGATACCCTGACGGGTTTTGTTGGCTCGGATTGGGAGATTGGCAGGCGGGTGGCGATCGTGGGTGAGTATCACTTCGCCTTCAACGACGACAGGGGAAGTGCCGTGGGGCGCGGACGAGGCTACCTGAACACGGGGATCCGGGTCTGGGTGACCCGGCAACTGGCAGTTCGGTTCGACCTCCGCGATATCCTGGATAATAATCCGGCGGTGCAGACCCCGAAGACGATCCGGGTGGAGTGGCTCCGCTAGGTGGACTCCTCCCACTTGGCGATTTCTCTGGGGCTGACGAAAATCGTTTTCTCGTTTCGGATCGTGACGAGACCGGGCGGGGCTCCCTTGGGTTTCTGCACGTATCGCGCTTCCGTATAGTTCACGGGCACGGTTTTCGAACCGCGGGCCTTGCTCCAGTAGGCGGCGAGGCTGGCCGCATCGTGAAGGGCTTCCGGGGATGGTTCCCGCTGATCCCACGGCCTCAGGACCACGTGTGACCCGGGACATCCGTGCGCGTGGAACCAGAGGGCGTTCCTTGGGGCGGTCTTGGTGATCCGGTCGTTCTCGGAGTCGTTTCGTCCTACCCATACCTCCCAACCGTCCGAAGTCCGGTATCGTCTTGGATGAAGACCCGATGGGTCCTTTGTTCCCTGTCTTTTCTTCTGCAGCTGGGGCCGGATGACTCCGGCTTCGATGAGTTGCGCGCGTAGTGCCTCGATCTGGGCCTCATCTGTCGCGCGATTGAGTTCCTCGACCAGCCCTTCCAGTTTGGCCACGTCTCTCTCGGTCTGCTGCAGGCGCCTCTCCAGAACAGGTACGGACTTTCGCGCCTTGGCCGCCCACCTCAGGTAGGCCTGCCCGTTTTCCGTGGCTGTTTGTCGGCTGTCCAACTCGATCCGAACGGGTTTTTCGTCATCGCTGAACAGATCGGGTATCTCGACCGATGAGGCGCCCTGAGGAATGGCCTGCGGACTCGCCAGGATGAGGCTGCCCTTGCGCTCCAGATCGCCGGCCTTACGAGCCTTCTCCAAGTCCCCACCGATCCGGGCCCGCTTGGTTCGGGCAGACTTGACGGACCGCATAAGTTGTTTCCGCAGTCCTTTGCGCTTGCCTTCCTTCTCCTGTCCCTTCAGGCTGTCCGCGAAAACCGTCTCGATGGCCTCGCTGACGCTGGTTGCCTCTTCGAATCGCTCGGGGGGCAGGTTGGTAGGCTGGAACGGAACGATCGAGGTCCGGAGTCCCGAGGGAGAACAGACACAGCCGGCGGGCCCGGTGAAAGGAGGGTTATCGTAGAGGTGCTGGGCCGTCTTGAGCAAGTCCGAGCGTTCCTGATCCGCACGGTGGACGATTTCCGCGGCCAACAGGCGGTCCATTCCTGCGCATGTCTTGAGGAGCGCCTCGGCCGGCTCCTCCGCAAGTGAGAAGGCGTGCTGGAACGCTCGAGGATCCAGATCCCGAGGGAGCACGCGATCTTGGGGACTTACGGGTTCGAAAGTGGCCCCAGGGTGCAGCCGGCGACGCTCGTTTGATTGCGCGCGAAGGACGCCCTGGATCTTGCCTGAGGTGTCGACGAGGGCCGCGTTGCTGTCTCTGCCTAACATTTCGATCACGAGACGGGAGGGATAGCGACTTCCGACGCGATCCTGCTTATCCAGGTCGAGCGTGAGGACACGATCGTCCGGCTGTAGGTCGAGCGAGCGGATCACAGCTTTCTGGAGGTATCGAGCGACCCAGGGGGGACGGTCAGGAGGGGACGGAAAAGACTCAGCGGTGACACAGATACGCCCCTGCGTACGGGACCCCGAGATCAGCAGACGCGTGACGGTGCCGCCGGCCGATCGAGAGATGTCGAGCACAAGGGCGTTCGGGTTGAGGAGGGAAGCTTCCTGTATGCGCGCTCCGACCAGGTGTTCCAGGTCGAGGACCAGGCGACGTAGCGTCAGGTGGCTGAGGTTCACGCCCCGCCGCGACCTCCGCCAACTAGGTCGTCCAGGACGAGATACCGCTGTTCGAGCAGGATGTTGTTGTCGCGCAAACGGTCAGCAAGGATGTGCGTGACGTTCTGGTAGATCTTGTATCCCATGTCCTTGTCCTGATCCATCAGGGCGAAGAGTTCCTGCTTGCCGATAAACAGGGTCGAAGAGTCACGCAGGGCGAGGACGCTGGCTGCCCGAGGTTGTCCGGTCAGGACCCCCATTTCGCCAACGACACCCATCTCACCGATCGTAGCGATCTCGCCGCCGGTTGGCGTCTGGACCTGGAGCAGTCCCTTGGTCAGGATGTAGATCCCGACCGGTTTGTCGCCTTCCTGAAAGACCGTCTTGTCTTTCTGCCACTCCTGCTCCGAACACGCGGATAATACCCCTTCGATCTGCTCATCCGTGAAGCCCTGCAGGATCGGTATCCGGCGGATTATCTCGCGAAGTTGACTGGTCTCCATTGGTATCTCCGTCTTCGATTCTTTTGAAACGGGCTGCCTTGACAAGCGTCAAACGATCGGATATTGTTCCGACCTCGGTAACCTAAAGTACTATAAGTGGCCAAAAACGCACTTGTAAAATGGGAGCTCTTGATGTCCGAGCAACAGCCGGTCAACCCGGCCGAGATTCAGAAAGATCTCAAGGAATTCATAGAAAACAAGTATGGCGCCCAGGTAGTGTTCCCGGATTCGCAGCCGGAAGGCACGGCTATGGGGCCGCCGACCGACGACTCTCCGGTCGAAGAGGAGATCGAGTTCGATCTGAAGCCAGAAGAGCTCGAGTCCTACCTGACCGAATACGTGGTGAAGCAGTCTGAGGCCAAGGCGATCCTGGCGACCAAGATCTGCACTCACTACAACCGGATGAAGTTGGATCGCGAGGACCCGGACTTCAAGAACGGGTTCATCGGCAACATCAAGAACAACATCATGCTGATTGGGCCGACCGGGGTGGGGAAGACCTACCTGATCAAGCTGATCGCCGACCGAATCGGTGTCCCGTTCGTAAAGGGGGATGCGACCAAGTTCAGCGAAACCGGGTATGTCGGCGGGGACGTCGAGGATCTCGTCCGGGAACTGGTCCGTGAAGCGGATGGCAGTATCGACAAGGCCCAGTACGGGATCATCTATATCGACGAGATCGACAAGATTGCGTCGTCCACGGGACAGTCTAAAGGCCCGGATGTGTCCCGGACCGGGGTGCAGCGAAACCTGCTGAAGCTGATGGAGGAAACAGAAGTCGACCTGAAGGCGCCGCACGACCTGGCATCCCAGATGGAATCGATGATGCAGTTCCAGCGCAGCGGCAAGATGGAGAAAAAGAAGATCAGCACGCGCAACATCCTGTTTATCGTGAGCGGCGCGTTCACGGGGCTGGAAGGCGTCGTCAAGCGGCGGCTGAACAAGACACGGGTCGGGTTCAAGACCGATGGAGACACCAAGACCGAAGAGCGTACGACCTACCTGCGGATGCTAAGGTCAGAGGATCTGATCGAGTTCGGGTTCGAGTCCGAATTTGTCGGGCGTCTGCCGGTGACGGCCGTGCTCGACCCACTCCTCGTGGATGATCTGCACACGATTCTTCAGAATCCGAACTGCTCCGTCACAGTTGGGAAGAAGCGAGATTTCAAGGCATACGGGATAGATCTGGAGTTCGAGGACGACGCGCTCCGGCGTATGGCCGAGATGGCGGCCGAGGAGCAGACCGGTGCCAGGAGTCTGGTCAGCGTGGCGGAACGGGTGCTGCTGAAGTTCGAGAAGGCGTTACCGTCCAGCGAAGTGAAGTCGCTGACCGTCGACAAGGCGATCGTGGAGGATCCGGCCGCCGGACTGAACCGCGTTATGGGAGACCGTCAGGTGCACGGGTTCCAGCGGTCGTTCGAGGAGGCCTACGGGATTACGCTGACCTTCGATAATGACGCGTTAGATTACCTGTCCGAAGCGGCGAAGGCGGAAGGCGTTTCGGTTGATGATCTTTTCCAGAAACGGTTTTTGGACTATGGTCACGGTCTGAAGTTGTTGGGTGAACCGTCGTTCAGGATCACACTCGAGGCAGCCAGGGAACCGAAGGAGCATCTCGATCACCTGGTCAAATCATTCTACAACAAGTCCTGATCTTCGAGAGCTGATCGAACCACACCGTTGTGCTTCTTGAGCAGATCGCGGGCCGTCTCCACGGAGACGGCCCGTTTTGTTTGTACGATGGCGGTTTTGAGGTCGTTACCGGCAGCCTCGATCACGGTCGCGGCTTCTGTTTCGGATAGCCCGGTGAGCGCTCCGAGGATTCGACGTGCACGATCGTGCAGTTTGGCACTCATCGGTTGCACGTCGACCATCAGGTTCTCGTAGACCTTTCCGAGCTTGACCATCGTGAGTGTCGATATGGTGTTCAGTACCAGCTTGGTGGCCGTGCCCGCTTTCAGGCGTGTCGATCCGGTGACTACTTCGGGCCCGACAGCGGTCGCGATGGCGACGTCCACCTCGACTTGCTCCGTCGATGCTGGGTTACAAGTAAAGAAGATTGTTCCCGCTCCCAGGCTTCGGGCAGCTTCCAAAGCCCCGTGGACGTAGGGGGTGACTCCGCTCGCCGCGATCCCCACGACAACGTCGTTGGCGTCGACCTGTCTCTCGCGGGTTTCTTCTGCACCGCGGTCGCGATTATCCTCCGCGCCTTCCTGGGATCGAATCAGCGCCTCTAGCCCACCGGCGATGATGCCCTGAACGCGCTCAGGGTCCGTCCCGAAGGTCGGTGGGCATTCAGACGCATCGAGTACGCCAAGACGGCCGCTGGTTCCCGCTCCCACATAGAACAGACGGCCTCCACGGGCCATTCGGTCGACCGCCAGGTCGACGGCCGCAGCAATCGAGGCGGACTGTGAGGCAACGGCTTCGACCGCCGATCGATCCTCCTCGTTCACGAGACGGACCGCATCCAGCGTCGACATCGCGTCCAGGTTAGTCGATCTGGGGTTGCGCTGCTCCGTCAGGAGGCCCGCCCAGTGTGAGGAGCTATCGGCCACCGGATTTTCTGTTCATCTGTTTTAGGGTCTGGCCAAGATGATCGACCGCTTGGCCGTAGCCTGAGAAGTCTCCAGCTTTCAGAAACTCCTGGGATCGCTCATACTCTTGCATCGCTCGACGAGCGAGGTCTTCGATCGCGGGAGCGGACTGGACGGTTTCGGGCTCTGTTGCGATTGACTCAGGTAGGTCCGCGAAGGCTTCCTCGAGGGCCAGCGCCAGATTCTCCGCCATCACGACCCGCTCTCCCTTGACAACAAGGACCCGTTTAAGCTCGGGCATACCCGCCTGGGTCGCCCGCAGATACAGCGGTTCGACATAGATGAACGAATCCTCGATCGGGATCACTAGGAGGTTACCCCGGATCACATCCGACCCGCGCTGGCTCCAGAGGGTGATCTCCCTAGACACGTCGGTGTCCTGGTCGATACGGCGCTCGACGAGCATGGGGCCGTAGATCAACGTCTCTTTCGGCATCTTGTAGGCGACGAGCCTTCCGTAGTCATCGCCGTCACTCCGTGCGATTAGCCAGGCGATCATGTTCGCCCTGCCGCGAGGGGTCGTCGGCTGCATCAGGATGAACTCTTCCGAGGACGAGTCGGGCAATCGCGTGACTAGGTAGTAGGGTCTGACCTCGAGCGTCCGTTCCGAAACACCGTAAACCTCTTCCGCCGGCTCCCAGACATCTTCCCGATTGTAGAACACTTGCGGAGAAGTCATGTGGTAGGTGCTGTACATGCTGGACTGAGTGGTGAAAAGGTCCGTGGGGTATCGGACGTGGCGCTGGAGCGAGGCCGGCATCGCTTCCTTGTCCTTGAACAGCCCGGGGAAGATCTCCCGATAGGTCTGCACGATCGGGTCCGTGTCATCCCAGACATACAGGTCGACGGAGCCGTCGTAGGCGTCCATCACAGCCTTTACCGAGTTACGGATGTAGTTCAGCTCCCGGACATAGGGCCGACCATACGGCTCCGAGTAGGGATACATGTTCGTGATCGTGTACGCGTCCTGTATCCACTTCAGCCGACCATCCACGACGACGAGATAGGGGTCGCTGTCATACTTCAAGAACGGTGCGATCTTGGCGAAGCGTCTGGGATCGACCTCGTTGAACCGCGTGCCAATGTGACGGTCGAACAGGATGCGACTCTGTTCGGTCAGGTTGTCCGTGATGATGATGAAGGGGTCCGTAAACCGGAGGGCGAACAGCAGACGGCTCAGGAACGAGTCGAGGGGGACGCCGCCGGAACCTGCGTAGTCGGTATAGACGTTCTCGTCTCCCTTGGGGTAGCTGAACTCTGGGGTCAGTGTTTTGACGATCACGTAGTCCCGCATCTCCTCGCCGTAGTAGACCTCGGGGCGGTCGACCTCGATACCGACGCTGGATTCAGGGGGTATGTCCTTGACGAAGAAGGTCGGGAGTCCGTCCGGACCGGCTTCGTTTGCGGGGCTCATGACGACGCCATAGCCGTGAGTGTAGACCAGGTGACGGTTGACCCACGTTTCGCTCTGTAGCGCCAGTTGCGCGTGCGAGAATTCCCTAGCCGCGAGCATAACCTGTCTGAGCTGCCCGTTGACCGGATATCGGTCCACGTCGACCCCCGAGAACTCGTAGTACGAACGGATCTCCTGCAACTGGCTGTACGTGTCCATCAACGGGCGACGGTCCCACAACGGGATACTCGCCAGCGTCGCCTGGTTTCGGCCGATTGCAGCGGCGGTTAACGTCGTGACCGCAGGAAAGTCCTTCTCTTCAACGTGATTCAGACCGTAGGCCTCACGGGTCGCGTCGATGGAATGCTGGATGTATGGCGTCTCGATCGTCAGTTCGTTTGGTCGGACCACGAGCGTCTCGAACGCCATGGGGACAATCCAGCTGAACAGGGCGATCGACCCGATGTAAGCGAGCGCGCCGTTTCTCGGGTATCGCCAGCCCTGGTAGCGCAGGTTATAGATCAGGAGACCAGCGAGACCGAGCGAGAGCAGGATCATCAGGCGGAATGCCCAGACCTGGACTGTGAGGTCCGTGTAGCCGGCCCCGAAGAAGGCGGGCTTCCTGAACGAATAAAGCACTTCGTAGACCTTGAGCCAGTAACCGTAGGCGAGCACCACCGCCAAACCTGCGCCAAGGGCGGAGAAGTGGGCGCGCGCGTGTGGGGTCGTATGCCACTGTTCCTCTTCGTGGCGGATCGACCGATCCCGGTAATAGGAGATCAGGACCAGGAGGGCGGTCACGCCGATCGATCCGATCAGCCAGTAATATGAGAAGTTGTAGAAAGGGAACCGGAAGACATACCACCCGACCTCGTTGTGGAAGATCGGGTCGGTCGCACCAAACTGTGTTGGATTCGTGAACCGGAGAATGCTCGTCCAGGCAGGGGTTCCCGCGATACCCATGACGCAGGCGGCCCCGAGCAGGGCGAATGCCCAGCCGACGCGCTCCCGCTGGAACTTCACGAGACCGGCAGGTGCAAAGTCTCCCACGATCACTTCGAGAGGCATCTCACGTGTGCGTTGCCCATAGTGTCTCGCAACAGCTATGTTGGCGGTCCCGATGACCAAATAGACGAGCCCGAACCCCAAGAAGGAACCGAACCGAGCGAACGCCATCGTCTTGTATGCCGAGGCGTATCCGAGGCTCTCGAACCACCACCAATCCGTGATGACGTGGGCACCAATTTTCGCCCCGGTGAACGCGAGGACAGCGCCGACGAAAATGAAGAGAATGAGAAATCCGCGATGAATCATCATTTGCCTGGGGAATAGTGAAAAACCGACACCGAGATCCAAAGGTAACGGCGCCTACAAGGCCGAACAAGGCGATTCACGGCTTTCAGGGTATGCGCCGCCATTGACAGAAGTTCGAATAGGCGCATATTTGAATCGACGTATTTAAATGTATCGATATGGTGACTGCCTTGAATGACGTGGAAAGCCTGGCTGATCGGCTACAGGCCCTGTCGGATCCCGTTCGACTGCGCCTCATGAAAATGCTGCCCTGCGGTGAAGCGCCGTGCGAGATGTGCGTGTGCGACCTCGCTGACCAGCTTGGCGTATCCCAGCCGAACACGTCTCATCACTTGAGAGTGCTTCGCTCGGCCGGCTTGATCCGGTGCCAGAGACGGGGCGGTTTTGCGTACTACCATGTCGACCGGGATGTGCTCGAATGCACCCTGTTCCATCTGGATCAGCAATTGTTGACGAGAGAAGCGAAAGAGGAGGTTGCATGAGTTTACAGGGCTCCAGCGTTACAGCTGAGCCTCCGTGTACCGAGGCCCCGGAGGATCACCGATCATTCAGGCGTGACGATTACTGGCGAGCCCTCCCTGGTTACGCCGATGTGGATGCGGAAACGTTCCACTCTCACACGTTTCAGATGCGGAACTCGGTCACATCCGTTGGCAAGCTGATGGCGGTCCTCGGGGATCGTGTCAGCCAGCATTTTCTTCAGGATCTGGCGGACGGTCTGCAGCACGCACCGATGAGCGTCCGCATTTCGCCTTACCTCGTTTCCCTGATCGACTGGGATCAGCCCGATGTCGATCCGATCCGGCGGCAATTCCTCCCGATCGGATCTTCCATCCTTCCCGATCATCCTGAACTCCATCTCGACTCGCTCCACGAGCAGGCAGACGCCGCAGTGCCCGGGTTGACGCACCGTTATGCGGATCGCGCGCTCTTCCTGACGCTCGATACGTGTCCCGTCTACTGCCGGTTCTGTACCCGAAGCTATGCGGTCGGTCTGGATACGGATGAGGTCGAGAAGGTTCATCTTAGCGTGAACCGTGAGCGGTGGGACCAGGCGCTGCAATATATCCGCGTTACACCGGAGCTCGAGGACATCGTGATCAGCGGTGGCGATACTTACAACCTGCGCCCTGAGCACGTCCAGTATATCGGTGAGTCACTGCTGAAGATCGACCACGTCCGGCGGATGAGATTCGCGAGCAAAGGGCCAGCTGTGATGCCCCAGAAGATTCTGACGGATGAGGCGTGGCGGGAAGTCCTGATCGGGGTTGTCAACCGGGGGCGTGAGATGGGCAAGGAGGTCGTGCTTCACACGCACTTCAACCACCCGAATGAAATCACCGGCACATCATTCGACGCGATGAATCTTCTGCATCAGAGAGGTGTCACCGTCCGGAATCAGGCTGTCTTGCAGCGAGGGGTGAACGATGACAGCGGTATCATGAAGCTTCTCGTCAAGCGGCTGAGCTACATGAACATTCAGCCCTACTACGTGTTCTTCCACGATCTCGTGGCAGGCGTCGAGGATCTGCGGACAACACTTCGGGAGGGGCTGGATATCGAGAAGTGTCTGCGCGGGGTGACGGCGGGATACAATACACCTACCTTCGTCGTGGATACGTTGGGTGGTGGTGGCAAGCGGGACGGGCACTCGTACGAAGTGTATGACGAGGAGAACGGGATTGCCGTGTTCTCTAGTCCGTCGGTTCGGCCGGGGGAGTTGTTCTATTACTTCGATCCGATCGATACGCTGTCGGAGTCTGCGCAGGCTCGGTGGGCGGGTGAGGGCGCGCGGCGAGAGATGATGGCGGAGGCACGGGGTCTGGCGGGGGGGTAGGTCGGGGGAAAGGGATTGGGTGGTACCGTTGGGGCGTCCTTCCGGGACGCCCTTTCTGTTTACGTTCCTATCCGGGTGGCTATGCCACAGGAACGTTCAGGTAGACAACGGAGGATGTGCTGGAACGAACCGCGGGCCGTGAAGACCCTCGGTTACGCCTCATCCGCCAGCCATCTAGCGAGGGCTTTGTTCGGGAAGGAGATCTCGTCCAGGCTCGTGTAGTATGAGTCTTCCCAACCTGTTTCAGGAAGACCCGTAAACAACATAAGGTTCAGTGGATAGCGCTCGCTGTCCGTGCATCGCCGGAAATCGTCGCGGAACAGGAAGGTTGGCTTGCCCAGTGCGATGGCCGCACCCAGTTCGACCATCACACCTTCGTCGGGAGGGGTTCCGTTGACGATGGCGAAGATCGCGTCGGACTCGACGACGTCCTGCAGGTCGGCTTGTCCGACGCGATAGGCCCATCCTTCCTCGCTGAAATCGATCTGATTGTTCCGCTCGAACGGTTCCCAGACTTCCGCACCCAACGCTGTCAACCTCTCCACGAAGGCGGGAAGGAGGCTGGCTTTCTGCTGTGCGGAGAACCCGTAAGGGCTCGCGAGGTAGATTTGTTTCTTAGCCAAGTCGACCTCAGGCGAGGTGTTTCTCGAGCAGAGCCTTGCTTTTCAGCACGCCCTCGTGATCGTCGGTCGTCCCCTCATACTCGATTCCCCACGGATTCGAGTAGCCCGCGTCTTTCAGGATCTGAACCGCTGCCGCACAGTCGATCTCTGGTGACTCACCCTCTTCGTCGAAGGTGAGGAACTTGCCGTGAATGGCCCAGGAGTAAGCGGCCACCTTTCGCAGGTTCTCGAGTTTGTCGCTCTCGGCGGGCCAGTTGAGGAAGTCGGCGAGGATGCAACAGTAGTCGCTCCCGATCGCGTCCATAATGCGGACCATCACGTCCGGGTCATACGAGATCCCGCCGTGGTTCTCCATCATCAGGCGCACGCCGGCCTGTCCGCTCAGTTCGGACAATTCGCCAAAGCTCTTCGTGCACTGCTCGATCTTGGCCTCATCCTCGCCCTCACTCCGGCCGCCACTGTTTGTGCGGAAGGCGTTACATCCAAGGGCGACGCAGATGTCGATCCACTTCTTGTGGTTTTCGACGGCCTGCTGGCGTTCATTCTCGTCGACGGCCGCCATGTCACCGTGTCCGTCCACGGCGATGTTCAGGCATCCGACGCCCTGGTCGTCAGCACGTTGCTTGAGGTCGCTGATATACTGATCGGAGATGCTGCTGGTCGCCTGATCGTCCGAGTCATCGTAGACGAAGAAGGGGCTGTTCAGTTCGATCAGGTTGATGCCGAATTCTTCAGAAGCGACTTTCGGGAAGTCGAGCAGAGCAAGGGGGTCGTCTTCCGACCGGAATCTGCGATTGATGCTCCATCCTGCGAGTGAGATTTCCATCTCATCCTCCTATTGGGTCCTGGCTTGCTTCGTGTATTCGTGGGGAATATACTACGCGCCTTCAGCTGTGTCCCGTCCGAGAGTTGCTCCGAGGCTTATTTTGCCGTTCCTGCCTGAAGATCGCGACCACCGATTCAACTTTATTATCGGGAACATTCAGGGTGCCGTTTTCATGTTTGGCGTCTCGTTCATGGACCCGACGACCGTCCTGCCCCTCTTTGTCAAGCAGTTCACCCAGTCCGACTTCTTCGTCGGGCTGGCCAGTTCGCTCCATCGCGCCGGATGGCATCTGCCCCAGCTGTTTATCGCCGGGTATGTCGAGCGCAGGCCGAAGCGTCTACCAGTCTATCTATGGGCGAATACGGGACGAATGGTGACGCTGGGATCGTTCCTCCCAATCCTGTATTTCTATGGGGCCAGTCACCCGGCGACCGTGTTGGCGCTCTTCATCACGATGTATGGGTGTTCGCACCTGTTCGGGGGCGTCGCGGGACTCCCGTTCTCGGATCTCGTGGGAAAGACGATCCCACGAACCCATTGGGGCACCTTCTACGCCGTTCGCTTCTTCACGGGCTACGGCGTGATGAGCGTGATCGCTGGCCTTGTGATCCGATACATCCTTGCCTCGCCTGAATCCTATCCCTTCCCGAGCAACTTCGTCGTCATTTTCGCCTGTGGGGTCTTGCTGATGACAGTGGGGTATCTCGTCTTCGGTCTATTACGCGAACGCCCGGGCCCCGTATCCGAGACACGTCGGTCGGCCTGGATGATGATGGGCGAGGTTCCGCGTATCCTGCGATCAGACGCAAACTACCGGAGGACGTTCTTCACACAGATGTTGGCAGCGACAAGTGGCCTGGCGCTTCCGTTCTACATCGTCGTCGCCCGCGAACGCTTCGAAGTGGATGTCAGCACGGCTGGTATCTTCCTGATGACGCAAACGATCGGGGCGGCCTTGTCGAACATCCTTTGGGGGTGGGTATCCGCTCGATTCGGTAATCGAAGGATTATTCAGGGGACCCTGGCCGTCCAGGTAGTAACGCCCCTTTACGCACTCGTGCTCACCGTGCTTGCCCCAGACTGGCTTCGCGGCGCTTCCGATAATGAGGTTCTGGTCGCGTTTCTGCCTGTGTTCTTTGCGGTAGGATCGACGGTGACGGGCAGTTTCGTGGGGTTCAAGAGCTATCTGCTGGATATCGCGCCGGAGGATCGGCGGCCGACCTATATCGGTATCACAAGTACGATGCTGGGGGTGGTGTCGCTGTTTCCGGCGGCCGGAGGCGTGCTTGTCGGGCTGATCACGCACGATGGGGTGTTTGTTCTGACGGCGGTGGCGCTGGTGTGTGGGTTGTGGATGTCGAGCCGGCTGGTTAGGCGTGGTGAGTAGGATTGGAGAAGGTGGCTCGGTTCGGTGGAGCGGGCCCTCACTCTGGCCAACGCGCGTTGGCCGTCCCTCTCCCATTGTATGGATGAGGTGAAGCCTTCTTGCACCCGAGCGAATGGGAGAAATACTCGTGATCCGAAGTGGCCAGAAACTCCGAAGGAGAGCCAGGGAGCTTCGGAGGGAGGAGACGCCGGCAGAACGATGTCTCTGGGGTTGTTTGCGAAACAGACGGCTCGATGGGTTCAAGTTTCGGAGACAGCGTCCGATCAGGCACGTCATTGCCGATTTCGTATTGTACGATCTGCCGCCTAGTCGTTGAAATAGACGGGGCAGTCCATTTTGATGATCAAGTGAGAGAGAAGGATAAGCTAAGAGAGGTGTGGTTGCGTGAGCAGGGGTACAGGGTGCTGCGTTTCTCGAACGAAGAGGTGGCCAGCGACCTCGGCGCCGTGTTGTATGCCATTAAGCGATCCGCCTCTGGCGGATCCAGTGAGAGCCTCAGTCCCGCAGTGATCTCAACACCACCACCGTTGGGCCATCTTCCATCCCCATCCGCTCTACCTCCCGATCCGTCTCTCCCATCAATCCCTGGAACGCGTCCAACTTCTCGTTTACGAGCAACACAGGCACGTCCGTCTTTGCCAGTAGGGCCTCCATCGCCGATCTGGCCTCTCGCTCGTAGACCACAAAGCACCCTACGACTAGGTCGATGTTTGGAAGTGTGACTTCCTCGTATCGACCTTCGAGAACCCCATCGCGTGCAATGTGGATCCTATCCAGCTGCTCGAGACACAGGCGCAGCGATACGGGAGACAGATCGTTGATATACAGCCGTTCACACAAGGATCCGACGACAACGGTCTCCAGCCCGACACCGGCGCCGACAACCAGAACGGACTTCCCTGCGACCCATTCAGGCTGATCATACAAAAGGCGACCGAATTGCTTGGTCGCCTTCCATCGGCTGTCGTCGTAGACGTCGATGCCTACGTCAATATCGCCGATCACAGGCTCGCGGACGCTTGGATGATCAAGGTTCAGGAGCTGAACCGAATGGCCTTCCAGTTTAACAGTGTGCCAGCGATCGTCGGACACTATGACCAGGGAAACGCCAAGGTGGGGCTGTTGGCGTATCGTTTCATGCCGATCTTGATTTCGCATCCGGACGCCGGGGCCAGATCGACACTGAAGAACCGGTCGTCGATGGACGCGGTTTCTCCACCCGTGCTGGCAGATGTGATCTGGTGCTCGCCATAGGCGCCGCCCTGGACGATCACCTGTCGAGCCGTGACCTGATTAAGGTTAACGAGCTCGATGGTCGTGGAATCGGCATCCATCGAGGTGACGAGTGCTGCCACGTCTTCGGGTAGGCCCGATCTCTGCCGGTCCGGGGCGAAATAGCGCACGCGACAGTGCAGCGGATAACCGTCCCTTCCTGTCGGGAGTCCACCAAGCATCAGACGGATCAGGGCATCGGTCGTGGCGGGGTTGATGCGATTCATGTCATCGGACATCCGGCAGTCCGGTGTGGACAGATCGTTGGCGAGCATGGCGCGCTTGGTCTGGAGACGGCTTAGGTCGCAGTGGAGTGCCTTGACCGCGTAGGAATCGTCCTTACCGTCCAAGTAGTTCTGCCACGGGTTCGATCCGGCGCGCTCACGGTCAGCAGGATCCTGTGACCAGTAGTAGGTCTCGAAGGCACCCGTGGAGAAGGGCTCGGGTTTGTACTCATACCAGCCGTCGTCACCATAGCCTCGTGGGTACTGGGTCTGGCCGTCGATCTCTTTCGCGTTGCTGTTGATGATGTCGATCGTCTTCCGCCACAGCTCCAGATAGCTGAAATCACCGGTCATCAGGAGGGCGTTTGCGAAGCTGTAGTGTGTACGGCTGAGACAGGCAGGCCGATGCGACCACTCGCCGTTCGCCGGGTTGATCACCGAGAATCCCCAGCCATAACAGCCGCCATACCATTTGCCATCTGCCTCTCCGCCGATCGTGCCATCGAGACCGATGTTGGACGGGATGAGGTCATTGTTGGCTTTGGTGCGCTCGACCCACGCATCGGTGTATTCGAGCATCCAATCGCGATACTTGCTCTCACCGGTCAGGGCATACGCATTGAAGCCCAGTGTCGTGGCTCCCAGGTTTAGAGGGTGATCGCCCACCACATCGTTGTAGTCTTTGAAGTGGTCCAGCATCTGGGCAAACGTCCCCTCGCCATGACCGGGGCGGAAGCGACCCTCGATCTCGACCGGGTCACCCGCCCAATCCAGTGCAGTCGCCTTCCGGAGCAGGGGGCCACGGCTGCCGTTGAACAGGCTCCGGATGATCTTGTGCTCAGGATCGTAGTTCTTTGCCTGTGGATCCTCGTTCATGTACAGTCCGGCAAAACGCCGCAGTCGCTCGTTGTAGATCCGGTCGCCAGGATCGGCGAGCCCCTCGAGGATGAAGGACGACAGCCATTCACCGTGGTGATACCAGTCGAACATCACGGGAAACTCTTTGTAGTACATCCCGTCTCGTGCCATCTCGACTTCGACCGTCTTCGCCTCGGTATACTGCTGAAGATGTCCCTCCCAGCAGACCCGGTAGCGGTCGAGCACGGCCCGGTCCGCGCCGAGCGCATACAGGACCGTCCAGTTCAGCATGTTCTCCGCGGCATCATCCGGCCCATCGTTCCCACCCCAGCGAGGGATGCAGAGCAGGTAACCGCGGCTATCGAAATACTTCGTCTGAAACTCGGCAATGGCCTCAACCTGAGCGTCAATCAGCAGGCGTTCCAGCATCGCCCATTCTGGTGGCGTGACGACGGTATCGATCGAGAGGTGACTCATAACGTTGGTGACCTATCTGACGGATGCATTGGGGATCGCTACCCCGTAGTAAATCGCGTTGAACAGAATTTTGAACGTCGTATGTGGTTGTGCCCGGTGCTGTGGCCGGAACCCGAAGAGGATCACCCGCCCATCGCCCAGCGGTGCGTCGACTAGCGCCGACTTTCCCCGAATCTTCTCGTCGCCAAAGATCCAGCCACTCATAAGCGGATTGAACTGGGGAAAGTCCGCAACGGAGACAGCGCTGCCGTTTACGTCGAAGACCGGTGTCTGGGCAAAGTAGATCGGTTGCGGAGATTTGCGCCCGAATCCAAGTGGGTGGGTGGGGTCCAGATTGACCTGAAGGATCGATCCAGGGGCATAAAAGGGATCTCCACCGTCACGGTTGTCCAGATTGGACATCACAGGGAGGTCGAATCGCTCGATAGGCAGCTCACTCGCGTCTCCCATGCAGATCAGTGTGCCGCCGCTCCGGACGAACGCGAGCAGATTGTCCGCGCCCTGTTCACCGATACCTCCGACATATTGAGGAGGCACAGTTCCCGGAGGGTTCCCCTTCATTAGGCTCCTGGAGGATCCGCTCGGAAGGATGATTACGTCGTGCCGCTCCTCGAGGTTCCCGGCCCGCAACTCGGCATCGTGTATTGTTCGGTAGTCGAACTCATAGCGTTCGAGAACCCACCGCGTCCACCCTTCGTCCATAGCAGCCTTGGAGCCACCACGGATACCCGCGGTCCACGGCTGATAAATACCCAGCCGAGGCTTCTTGAGCCGGTAGCCACGGTCCGGTTTGCGCCCGGTGATCGCTTCGATCCCGTGAGTCGACGCAAGCTCGGTCAGGGTGCCCTGTACTCCGTCCCTCGACGGGATCCAGATGGCACCCTGGTCGACCGATCGACCTGATGCTCGGACCGGTTTATCCGTCCAGTATGCGTTGTGTCCCTTTGCCAGAATGCGGTTGAGCGCGATCACATCGTGGTTGGTCCGGTTCTCAAGGAAGTAGCCAGCGTTTGTCGAGCCGACGGAGTGGGATGGCAGCTTAGGCTCGATCACGCTGAGATTGGCCTTGAACGGCGCGACGACCTCGACGGTGCGAACACCCATCTGCAGAGGGAGCGTCCACCCGGTCACGTCATAGGGCCTTTCGGGAGGTCCATCGCCCCCGCCGACACGCCGGTCAGGATAACGTTGGCGTTCCAGGAGGTCCTTGGCGTGAGCGCGGAATGGCTGCGACATCAGGATGACGGTTGTCCCGGCCGAATAGGTGACCCCATCCGCCTGAAGAGACTTCTCCGCCCGGTGCAGTTCGACACCACCCTCAGACAGGATACGGAGCATCTCGTAGGTCGCGATCGGGTCGTGCTGGTCAGGGGGCACGAGGAAGGCAAAGGGTGGCTCTGACTCACCGCGCTCGACCGCATCGATGCCGAGCTTGTAGTGATTGTAGATCCAGTCTTCCTTGTGCGTCGCGGCCAGCTTGAGAAGGGAGTTCGACGCGATCTTCTGATACTCGACGATGTCGCGCAGGCGCCACCATCCGCCCGGCCAGGGCTCGGGGAAGTTAGCCTGCAGCCAGTATTTGGGGAGTCCGCGACGATGTCCGGTGAGTTCTTTCTCCGCCTGGAAGATCGGGGTAGCGATCCGTACGCTCGCGGCTTCACTCAGAATGCCTACGAGGTTGTGACGATACGGGACCGTCCGATATCCACCGTGCCACCACATGTCGTAAACCGCGGAGGTGATAACGCCAGTTTTTCCCGCAGCCTGAAGGTCGTGGGCCATGTGTGCGCCAACGAGCATAATCTGACGCTGAAGGAGCGGAGGGACATTGGGATTCAGTGGGTCGTAGAAAGGTGGTACGAAGAAGCGGGCACCGAGATTTCCCATCTGGTGGACATCATATATGATCTGAGGAAACCACTGCTCGTAGTGAACCCGGGTCATGATCCGGGTCTCGTCCTGCGTCAGCATGAACCAGTCCCGGTTGTTGTCGTGGCCCGTGTACTTGTGGTAGAGCCACGGTGGGCGAGTGCCCTCCCAGGGCGTGCCGAGCGTTTCGCGATACCAATCGCCCACGATGTCGATCCCGTCCGGGTTGAGCGAGGGGACGAGGAGCAGGAGCACACGGTCACGCACCAACTGAATCTTGGGATCTTCTGACGTGACCAGATCGTATGCCAGTTCCATCGACATCTGTGACGACGCGATCTCGACGGCGTGGATGTTACACCCGATCAGGACCACCGCGACACCGTCAGACGCCATCTGCCGTGCGTCCGTTTCAGACAGTCCCCGCGGGTCTGCCAGCCGCTTCTGCGCAGCCTGAATCGACTCCTTTTGCGCCAAATTCTCAGGTGATGAGATCTGGGCCATGATGAACGGGCGTCCTTCAGTCGATTCTCCGAGATTCTGCACTTCGATTCGGTCGGAAGCTGCGCCCAACTTCTCGTAGTAGGCCACGATTGATCGCCAATCGGCCAGCTTGTAGTCGGTTCCGACCTGGAAACCAAGGTGGGATTCGGGTGAGGGGACTTCCTGAGCCCAGACGGTTCCGGTGCAGGCAACAACAACGAAGAGGATTCTGACAAATCGGATCATTCATTCACCTTTGATAAGCGTTTCGCGCCAAAGGTAATGATTCTGATGATCCTGGCAAAGATCTCGTTGGGTCTCAGGCGGATTCTACGAGTATATTCGCCTAAAAGTGAGAAACAGAATCGATGGAACCACAGATGAACATAGATGAACATAAATGACAGACCTTGCATCTATCCGATGGACCCGGAGGCGAATGGCGGACTTTCGGAGACAATACTTGGGTGTACTTTTAGAGTAAGCAATTACCTAGGAGTTGGGTTCCTCGAGAAGGTGTGCGAGCGTGCGCTGGTTCAAGGACTCAAGATGGCGAGACTCCCTTGTGAGCAGTAGAAGAGCCTGACTGTGAGCTATGACGGTATCGTTGTTGGCGACTATTCAGCGGAAATCGTTGTGGACAACACAATCATCGTCGAACTCAAGGTGACGAGAGAGATCACCGAGATCCATTCCGCCCAACAGATCAACTACCTGCGCGCATCCAGAATTCGCATTGGCCTCATCCTAAAGTTCGGTGCACTAAGAGTTGGCATCCGAAGGCTCGTAGTCTAGACGATTTCCACGAACATTTGGAGCGCCGCGAGATGGGTCTATCTGGGTCCATCTGTGGTTCCCTGCCTTTCTTGTAGTCCTCATTACGAAACCGATGGAGTCCCTCATGAAAACAGCAACAGGAAACAGAATGACCCCACAGGACGTGTCGTGGGCCGAAAGATGTCAGATGGCGAAGGACGCCGGGTTTGATGGTGTCTAAATGTGGATCGGGACAGACGATTTCCATATGGGGACGACAGACGACGAGATCAAAGCTCTGAGAGAGGGCATTGAGACTGCTGGATTTTATGTGTCGTCGGTCGCATTAACGATGGTGTGGGACAACCCGATCTGTGGCCCGGAGGATTTTGTTCAGGAACGGGCGATCGAGATTGCTGCGTGCCAAATTGCGGCGGCCAACCTGTTCGGGACGGATGCCTTTCTGGTGGTTACCGGCCGACATAGCGCTGATAATGACGTGTCGGCTGCCCTGAACCGTATCGTCTCTGGCTTCAAGCGGATCGATCAGGTTGCAGCCGATGCGGGCGTGAAGGTGGGGGCGGAAACGTGCCCACGGCTGTTCTTTAACCTGATGACGTCGCTGGAGTGCACAGCGTTTGACGAGGCGGTCGGGAATCCCGCAATGGGGATCTCCTGGATACCGCCAACGTAACGTATTCAGGTTACCCTAGCACTTCATACGTGCGCTTGGCGATGATATAGCGAGGCTACACTTCAAGGATGCGAAAGAGGTCGACGGGCAATGACACGGCCGAGCGATGGTGTAGTCGAGTTCGGCCCGGTGATGGAAACGTGTCGAGAGGTCGGCTATGACGCGTGTGGATCATGGGATATGTTGCACCGCATACACCGGAAACCTTGTCGGCAGCTGCTTCTTCAACACGAGCCGTCGTAGACGGGTAGAAGGGGTCACAACCCCCAAAGGGGTTGCATCATACAGCCTGGGGTTGCCGCAGGCTGCCCCAAGAATAGATAGGAGCAGGGTATTTTGTGGCGCCTCATTGAACCTACTGATCGCGTTCTTGTAACCCCACGGCGCTGGTTTGCCGACTCTTCCACCGCATTGTACTAACCGAGATGGTCATTCGTTCGCGTTCAGACCGCACACTGCTCGGGCTTCCGCGATAAGCCGCATTGGCCCGGTGTAGGCTTAATCGCTGCACTCGTTTGGCCAGCCGCGTGTCGTAACACGCGACCCCAGCGGGGTCGTTCCTCGTAGCGATGGCTTTGTCGATGATCTACTCCTGGATCAGTTCATACGGCACCACAAAACCGGGAATCGCCACGAGCATGGCAAAAGCGTTCTCGAAACAGTGACCGTAGAGCCGCTCCGTCGTCGACGGCGTAACGACGATCGATCCCGGGGTCAGCGGCACGGTAAACGAATCGCCCGAACCCTTGTTCAGCGGATCCCTGTATATGACCGCGTGGCCAGCACCGCCATTGCCAACGTGTGGGCGACCATAAACGGAGCGGGGCAGAACGACAGCTGTCTCCGTGTGGTTGTAAACGCGGCCATCCGCGCCGGTCACGGTACCGTGGTGATGCCGGGTCGGGGGCGGTTGCCGATCGATTCGCATGTCCAGCGTATGCTCGTTCACGCGATTCGAACCTACCGGGTCTCCTGAAGTAGTGGGGGCGGGCGGAATTGTCTCCCGCCGAAACGCCTCATAATATGGAGCGCATCCGCCCGGGTGGTCTGACAGATTTCTGAGCAAGGAGAGCTTGGGAGCTGGATAGTCTGTCGACACGGTTATCACTTCGAAGTAGACGCCCGATCCTGACAGGTCGAGGGAGCCCAGTTTCTCGTTCGAAATGAGTGCGTCACCCGCCCAGACTTCCTCGGCTCCGGGAGAGATCCGTGCGGGATGCGGATCCACGTCCTCGTAAGCCGCCCCAATACCTCCACGTACCCTGTCCCCTGGTTCCAAACTTAGGTGCGCCTTCTCCGACGAGACCACAAAGCGATACGCGGTCTTGCCTGAAGGCGGTGGCTGAATCGCCTCGTTCGACCACGTCCCTGCCGTGACGGAGACCTCTGGGCCGTGGATCTCCCGGTAGGCGGTTTCGAGTGCACGAATCGAGGCGGCATCTGTCACATGACCAACTGGGATCTCACTGGTGGATGTTGACATTGAATGTCCCGCGTGTTCCATTATTGAGCGTCGATGGATCGATCTTCGGGTCGAGTGAATATAGCATCAAACGGCGAGGATGGTATGAGCCATACCTTTTCAGTGATCGGATTGAACCACGGCCATATAAATGGTCAGGTCCAAGGCCTTCTCAAAACGGGCGATTGGAGCATCAAGCACGTTTACGCGGCTGAGCCGGATCTGCTCGAGGCATTCACGACCAAGTTCACCGATGTGACTGTGGCAGAGAGCGAGGCGCAGGTGCTGGAGGACGATTCGGAGCTGATTGCCTCTGCCTCGATCAACGCCGATCGAGGGCCGCTTGCCGTTCGGGCGCTGGAAGCAGGGAAGCACTTCTTTGTCGACAAGCCCTGTGTGACGACGCTCAAAGACCTGGAGGTGATCAAGGCGGCGGTCGAAGCGACGGGGAAGAAGTGGTTCGCGTTTTTCGGCGAGATGGTGCTGAGTGCGGAAGTGGAGTGGGTGCGTGAGGAGTTGCGGAAGGGTAACCTGGGCGAGCCCGTGCACTTCATGGGGCTGGGACCACATTCATTGAGAATCGATTCGCGGCCGGACTGGATGTTCAATGGGCGGCAGTATGGAGGCATCCTGAACGATATTGCGTCTCACCAGATGGCCCAGTTCTGCTACTGGATGGACCAGACGCCCATTCCACAGTTCTCCAGGGTCGGCAACCTGTATCATCCCGAGAGGCCCGAATTCCAGGACTTCGGAGATGCCAGCTTTGGCGGATCCAAGGGGGCGACCGGCTACCTTCGCGTCGACTGGTTTACGCCGGCAGGCCTCCCGAGTTGGGGCGACATCAAGCAGCAGCTGATCACGACGGAAGCCTACATCGAGCACCGGAAGAACTTGGACATCGGTGACGCGCCGGACTACAAGGCGAAGTTGATCGTGACGCGTTCGGACAAGGAAACGGAGGTAGTCGATCTTCGCGGTCAGAAGGCGCCCTTTTTCGAGCGGCTGACCAAGGATGTGGAAGACGGCACCGAAACCGCGATTCCTTTTGAACTGGGGTATACGGCCAGCAAGGCGATCGTGGAGGTCCAGCAGCAGGCCATCACGCTCGAAGGGATCAAGAAGCCTTAGTACAGGCATCATCATCAGTGCATCGGGGGATCGTGGAAGACCACGGTCCCCCTTTCCATTCACGCAACGGACCGCGTCGGATTTCCATTCCGGTGCCCGACCTCCTTCCCTTGCCTCGCCCCGCGACAGTAGGGCCGTATCCGAACGAATGCGGCTGGACCGTCCGAAGCCGTTCGTGATGGTGACTTGAATCTCGATGCAGTCTACCTGTCTCACACGTTTATCATCCAGACTCCCCTCTGGAAGAGCCCCTGGCTGCTGATTACGACGATTGTCCTCTTCGGGATCATCCTCTGGCAAACGAGGCGGATCATTTTGTGTGATCGAGCGCTGGAAGAAGCGAACGAGCGGCTGCTGGTCGTCGACCAGATGAAAACGGACTTCTTCTCGAACGTGTCGGACGAGCTCTGAACGCCGATGACGGCCATTAATGGGTATGTGGACAACACGCTCGATGGTATCGCCGGAGTGTTGGGCGACCGGCTCGATGCGGCAGGCTATGATGTGCAGGTCGTTGACTGTGCACGAGCCTGCTATGCCGCCCTAGCTGACCAAGAGTCCGATCTAGTTCTGATGGAAATCCAGATGCCGGAGATCAGCGGCACGGAGGCGCTGACGACCCTGAAGACGCATCATCAGAACCTGCCGATACTGATGGTCAGAGTAGAAGACATCCTAAGCAAAAAGGTGGCTTCGGATTAGGCTGAAGTCTAGACGGGGAGTCATCATTTAGATATTTTTCGAGGCGCGTCGTGAAGACCGGCGAGCCTTTTTTCGTATTCCTGAATCCTGGAGGAGTCTGTTGATGCATCGTTTGCGGTCTGTGCTGTTCAGTGTGGTTGTCCTCAGCTCGACTGTGTTTGCAGAGGGTGGCAAGATCAAAGGACGAATCGTCGACTTCACGACGGGTGAACCAATCTACGGGGCCAATGTCGAGGTCGTGCAGGTTGACAGGAGAGTGGGGGGAGCCGCTACGAATGATGGCGGGCATTTCGCCATTGAGACCCCGGCTGATGGCGTCTACACGCTGACGGTTACCTTCATCGGCTACAAGACCTCCACGTCGACCGTGACGGTTTCAGCTGATGCAAAGGCCTATGTCGACGTCGAGTTGAGAATGGCCGATCTCGTCGGTGACGAACTCGTGGTCTCTGCCAGTCGGCACCGTGAGCGCCTTTTAGACGCTTCGGCGACGATCTCCAAGGTGACCGCCGAAGAGATCAGGAACAACGCGGCAGGCTTCAGCTATATCAGCCATCTGCAGGGCGTGAAGGGGATCGATTACCAGCAGGTCGGGCTATTCGACGAGCGTTACAATGCCCGAGGGTATAACTCGGCGTTCAACAGGCGTGTTCTGCTGCTTTCGGACGGTCGCGTGACGCGAACGGGGGCAGGGAATCCGCTCCTCAACCCTGTGATGCCGAGAGACGATCTTCAGGAGGCTGAAGTGATTGTCGGGCCGGGGTCAGCCCTCTATGGACCTGATGCGGTGGCAGGGGTTGTGTCTCTGCGATCGCGTGATCCGCGTGTGTCGTCCGGGTCGACCGTCGGGCTTTCTGTCGGGAATCGCAGCATCTTCCGAGGGCGGGCACGCCACGCGGGTACTTCTGGTCCATGGGGATGGAAGATCTCGGGTGACTACGCCCGCGGCAACAGCTGGGAGGAGGTGGCGACCTACTACACGCCGGACAGTCTGTTCTCGGTGACGGATGATCCGGACTTCACGTCCGAAACGGCCACTGGTGGCGCGAGCCTTCACTACTATCCAAGGGAGGATGCCGAACTCCGGCTGGCTGCGGGCGCGACCCGGGTCGACCAGTTCTTCATCAATCCTGTCGGCCGTTCGCAGACTAAGGGATACATCCACCATCACCAGCAGCTGACTTACCAGGACGATCGGTTCTACGTCAACGTTTACCACGTCGGGGATGACTCGGGAGACTCCTTTGCACTCGACACTCGAGCCCTATATGAGCTGTCCGGCCTACCGCGGGCTCAAGCAGAGGAACAAGCCAGGAACTCGTCGGACTGGAGCTTCTGGGAAGTCGAGGGGAGATACACCCATCCATTGACGTCTCGACTCCGGGTGAGCGTAGGGAGTAACTATCGGTCTGATACGTCAACCGGGTCCGTGCTCGAAGGGGGAGAGGCTTCGGCGACGTTGTTTGGCGGATACGTCCAGGCCGAGGCAGACGTGACCTACCAGGTAAAGCTGGCGGTCTCGGGGCGACTCGACGATCACGAGCTGTTCGATCGGCAGTTCAGCCCGAAAGTAGCTCTCATCGTGAAGCCGACAGCAGATCTGGCGCTTCGTGTCACCTACAACCGGGCCTTCAAGAGCCCGACGCTGACGCAGCAGAAGGTGTTGCTTCCCGTGCAGCAAGGTGTGACCATCCGGGGGAATACGGAGGGGTTCAGGTTCGCATCGCTGTTCGGCGCGCCGCTTCCGGATAGATTCGCAAACGGGCTCCCGGCATTGAAGCCCGATGAAAATGACACATTCGAGTTTGGCTTGAAGGGAACGGTGGGCGAACGGGCGTTCATCGACATCACTGGACACTGGAGCCGTTACAAGAACTTTATCAGCGACACGATCCCTGTAAGCGATATCCAGAACGGGATCAGTGTGATCGGACCTGGGGGGATGCCGCTGCAGGAGGAGACGATCAGTTTCACGAACTTTGGCGGGCAGGACGTGTTCGGGATCGAGTTGGGCTTCCAGTTCCTGGCTACGGAGCGTGTAACGCTGCGCGGAAACCTGTCCGCGATTGACGCTGGAGAGCTTGAGAATGGGAATGGGCTCAGCCAACCGTTCAACTCACCCGAAGCTATCCTGAACTTTGGTTTGACGGCGACAGACCTAGTAACCACATGGACTCGGCTGGATGTCGAGGTGAAACACGTGAGCGAGCATGAATTCAGAAGCGGGAGTCATAACGGCACGGTGCCGGCCTACACAATCTTCAACGCGGGGGCTGGATATCGTGCATCGAACGGGCTCGGCTTTCGAGTGACGGTACGCAACGTGTTCAACAACAAACATCGCGAGTTTGTGACAGGGCCTGAGATTGGGGCTGTTGTCGTAGGGGAGGTCGAAGTCGGGTTCTGAGCGGCTTTAGTCATCATTTTACAGAAAGGGGCGCATCCCTTAGCGGGTAGGCCCCTGTTTCGTGTATGTGTATCGGATTATACAAGGAGCAGCTTCTTTCTGTATCTCAATGGATAACGCGCCCGAACTCCGATGTTACGTGCGCGCTCTTGAGATTTTGTAATATAAGAGCCTTGTGGCGTTCCCGGGGCTTTGGCACGTTGTTGGCAAGGATCTGTAGAAGAAGAGATGGAATGCAAACAGCAGGGTGTATCTGATTACTATCGCTCGCTACAATGTTCCATTTCGCATCATGAGCCATCGCACACTATCATGCCGTCAGTGCGCAAACGTCTTCACGAGAACCTCATGAACAACACACCCAGGCTAGTCGCCCTCTCGATCTCAGAAGGGGGTGGTGTCTCCTGTTGTTCACAGATGATAGGACCTGGCTCAGCGCTAGACGGTCCCGAATGCGTGGGGATCGATCTGGGATACCGAGCGAACCGCAGTGCTGGCCGCATACGGATTATCCGGATTACGAAATCTATGCGGAGACCGTCGAGCGAGCCCTGATGGCCGAGGTCGCCGGTGGTGTACCGGATGACGCGGAAGCGCAGGAGGCCAATTTGCGTCAGGTGA
>MDTE01177759.1_pt1 | contig 58703 bp, 66 predicted proteins | sample 811231 | NCBI WGS metagenome assembly MDTE01 (sample SAMN05326651, study PRJNA326480) | marine metagenome | isolation source: seawater | place: Indian Ocean: Red Sea | collected 2010
AAAAATTAATGTTATTATTTAAAGCACCAATATTATTAATAGAAACATCAGGAACGCTTAAACTTGTATTAATAGAAACATCGTCATTAACAGTTAAGTTATTGTTTATTTCTACATTTTTATCAAAAGATACGTCAGTGAAAAAAAATATATTATTATCTAATGCGTATAATGATGATAATGAGATGTCATTTGCTAATATTTTAGAAGAATTACTAGAAATATCTAAATCGTTAGTAATAGATAATCTATTAATAATACTATTTGAAAAAGTAGCAAAATTGTTAAATGATGTTTTTTTTGTAAAATTAATTTTATTTTTTAAATTTATATTTGAATTATATTTTTCATGAATATTTTTTAAAGATATATCATACATGCTTATTTTATTATCAAAAAAAGCATTTTCTATACATTGAAAATTTCCATGAACATTAACATTTTTTGATAAATCAATGTTTGATAAATCATTAATTATAATATTTTTCCATGTAGGTATATCTTGATCATTATAAAAAAATAATTTTTTATCAGATACATCATAAAATATTAAACCATCTGATAAATTATTTTTTAGTCTAGTATGAGTTAAATAACTTATATCACCTTTTGCGATTCTTAATGTTGGTATATTTAGTGGACAACCACTCATATTAATATAATATAATAAATAATAAAATACTTATTATATGCTTATAATAAAATACTTATAAAATTTTAAAAATCTGTATTAAAATCAAAAATGTTATCATCTTTTTCTTTATTTGCTAATGCATATTCGCCAACTCTTTTTTCAAAAAAATTTGTTTTACCTTCTATTGATATTTGTTCCATAAAATCAAAAGGACACGATACATTATATATTTTTTCGTATCCCAATTGAAGTAAAAGACGATCAGCACAAAATTCTATGTATTGAGACATTAATAGAGAATTCATTGATATTAAACGACAAGGAAGAGCATCACATATAAATTCTTTTTCAATTGAAACAGCCTCTTTAATAATTTCATTTACCTTTTTCTTATTTAATTTTTTATGTAATTTACTATAGAGCAACACCGCAAATTCTGTATGTAAAGCTTCATCTCTTGAAATTAATTCATTAGAAAAGGTTAAACCTGGCATAATACCACGTTTTTTAAGCCAATAAATAGAACAAAATGCTCCAGAAAAAAATATTCCTTCAACACACGCAAATGCAATTAAACGAGTTGCAAAAGAAGATCTATTATCATTTATCCATTTTATAGCCCAATCAGCTTTTTTTTTAATACATGGAAAATTATTAATAGCTTCAAATAATTCTTTTTTTTCATTTGTATTTTTAACATAAGTATCAATAAGTAAAGAATAAACTTCTGAATGTATATTTTCCATAGCAATTTGAAAACCATAAAAAGCACGAGCCTCTGCAAGTTGAACATCTGACATAAAACGAATACCTAAATTTTCTAAAACAATACCATCTGAAGCAGCAAAAAATGCTAATATCATTTTAATAAAATATTTTTCATTATCATCTAAATTTTCCCAACTTTTTAAATCTTTAGATAAATCAATTTCTTCGGCTCTCCAAAAACAATCGACTTGTTTTTTGTACATTTGCCAAATATCTTCATCTTTAATTGGAAACATTACATATCGGTTTTCGTCTTCAACTAAAAGAGGCTCATTACTTTGTTTGGACATTCTAAATATTATATGTATAGATTTTTATATTAATTAAAAAATATAATTTTCTTTTAAATTAGATATTATTAAATTATAATATTATATATAAATAAATGTCAGTAATAGCAAATAATGATATAATAATAAAAAATATGATTAACGAAATGTATAAAATAAAAAGAAATCAATTAAAAAATTTTAAAAAATTAAATGAATCAAAATCACAAAATGAATTATTAGAGGATGTTATTGATGATTATAAAAGTTATTATGATATAATTAGAAAGCAGAAACAACAGCAATATGATATGTTAGTTAAAATATCGAATTATATTAATAGTGTATCACACGATTTAAATAAAACAGATAATATATTAAAAAAAACAAATGAAGATCAAAAAGAAATATTAGCAGAAATGAATAAGATAAGAAGAGAGATTGATGAGTTAGTTTTTGAATAATCTTAAATATTATATTTAATTATTTTATAAATGGCGACTCTTCCAAGAAAATCCAAAAATAATAATAAAAAACAAGAAGACGTTAAATAAAAATATAAAAATAAAAATTTAACATTTATATTTTTTCTAAAACAAGTATATAATGAAATTAAATCTTAAAGCAAATGCTAAAATGTTATTAAAAAGTAAAGCAGTATTATATATTGTATTTTTTATAGCAGTAACAAATTTATTTAGTTATTTAATGTTAGAAAATTATCAAGCAGTTAGTTTATTCGTCTTTGTAGGATTTTTAACTAATTACTTTAGTAAAAATATGATTGTAGTAATGTCAATGGCTATATTACTTACTAGTTTATTTGTTGGTTCAAAGTTTACTTTTAAAATTATTGAAGGTTTTAAAGAAGGTAATGTGAATAACACAAATAATAACAATGATAATAATGATAATAACAAGGTTAAATGTGAGAATGGTAAATGTAATGAAGCATTAAAACCATTAAAACCAGCAAAATTTAATGAAGATGAAGATGATGATACAGATTTAGATTATTCTGGGACATTAGAAGCGGCTTATGATAATTTAGATAAACTACTTGATTCGGGTGCATTAAATAAAATGAGTAATGAAACACAAATGCTTGCAGAAAAACAAAATAAATTATTAGACAATATTGATAAAATTGGACCTATGATAGATAGTGCTCAGAAAATGATGTCTAAATTAGATAATACAAAAATAAATGATTTAATGAATAAAATGGAATCTTTTATACAAAAATAAAATTAAACATTATATTATTATATAATGACTAAAAGATGTCCTCCTGGTGTAATATGTATAGAAAATATAACAATTATATTAGTAATATTTTTTATTTGTTTTGTTATATTATTTTTAAATCAACATTATAGTAAAAATAAAATACAAGAGAAAATAATAATAAAAGAAAATAACGAGAGAAAATTTGGTTTATTTCCGAGTGCATCATTTAGCAATTCTAATATTCCTAATGACGTATTATTAAATCCATATGAAGCACCTTTAAGTGATGAACGTGTTTATCCTAAAAATAGTTCAGATCCAAGAGGAGTTCCTATAAATGTTCCAACACAATCTGTAGATACTCATTATAGACAAGTTGGAATTTTAACTCGTTTAAAAGGTAATAATGGAGAGAACATTTTGCCTTTAATGGGAAAACCTTTAATAACAAATCGTGATAAGTGGAATTATTACACGATGACAGATAAAAATAATATGATTAAGTTACCAATTACACATAAAGGTCGCAGTTGCACTAATGAATATGGATGTGATAATATATATAATGGTGATAGCGTATATGTAGAAGGATATGAAGATGCTTTTAAGGTAACAATTTATGATAATAATGTAATGAAATATATACCATATTTATAATACATTAATTACATGTTAAATAATATTATTGAAAAAAATAATATTATTATAAAGCTTTGCTATTAAATGATGTACCACAACCACATTTAGATTGAGCCATTGGATTTTCAAAATGAAAACTTTGTCCCATTATATCTTCTTTCCAATCAATATTTGTTCCTAATATATGCATTATACTTTGATTACATACTTGTATGTTAAAATCTTTATATTTTATAACTTCGTCTAATTTATTTGGTTTACTATTTGTTGGTTCTAATTGGTAATTAAAACCATTGCAACCACCACCTTTAACATAAAATAATATAGATTCTTTATTTTCTCTCTCCAATAACATTTTTATTTTATCATATGCTTTTGTAGTTAAGGTAATAATATTTCGTTTGCTCATAATAAAATATTTATTTATTTTTTATTTATTTTTTATGTTTTTATTTGTTTTTTTATGTTTTTTATTTGTTTTTTTACCACCAGTAGTTGTTTTTGATATTTCACTTACCATTTTTTTTAAATTACCATCAAAATCACCTCCTGTAGGTCCTTTAATATTTGTTGTTACTGCACCATCTTTATCTATAGTTATAGTTACAATATAAATCATCTCACCACGATTATAATAAGGACTGAGTTTACTGGAGTTTTCACTTGTCGATGGTGTGGGTGAGACATCCTCACCCTCACCCTCACCCTCACCCTCAGCCTCAGCCTCAGCCTCAGCCTTAGCCTCAGCCTCGGCCTTGGCCTCCTCCTCAGCCTTGGCCGCTGCCTTGGCCTCCTCCTCAGCCTTGGCCGCTGCCTTGGCCTCCTCCTCAGCCTTGGCCGCTGCCTCAGCCTTGGCCGCTGCCTCGGCGGCTGCCTTGGCCTCCTCCTCACCCTCACCCTCACCCTCACCCTCACCCTCACCCTTACCCTTATCCTTACCCTCAACCTCACCCTTACCCTTATCCTTACCCTCAACCTCACCCTTATCCGGCGTCAAGGAGGAAGCGGTGATGGAGTTAGTGGGAGGCGGGGCGAAAGGGTCAGTAGGTGTGGAGGAGGAGGTTGATGTGGGAGGGGGGGCGAAAGGGTCGGCAGGTGCTGAGGCAGTGGGAGGCGGGGCAAAAGGGTCGGCAGGTGCGGAAGCGGCGGGAGACGGGGCGAACGGATCAGCGGGCATGGAGGTGGTTGTTGAGGTGGGAGGGGGGGTAAAAGGATCGGCGGTCGTGGAGGCGGAGGTGGAGGCCGAGGCGGGAGGGGGGGCTAAAGAGTCCGGGGGTGAGGTCTTATCCTTATCCTTATCCTCACCCTTAGCCTTATCCTTAACCTGAGCCTTAATATTAGCCTCAGTGCCTTTGTTAATTAATTTGCTTGTTGTTTTTGCGATTAATGGATTAATTACTGGAATCGGGTCAAAGTTATTCGTGTATTGTTGTTTATTGTCAACATTGGGTTTTGTTGGTTGTGATGATGGTTGTGATGATTTATTTTTTCTTTTATTTAGTTCCTTTTTTAGATCATCTATTAGTTCCTTTTTTTTTCCTTCATTTATTTTTTTTTTTTGCATCTTCGAATTGCTCCACTAATGTACCTTTATTTGCTTTTAAGTCATATAGATTTATTTGATTCATCATTTCCTCCATTAATGGGCTAACTATTTCATTCTTAACTATTTCATTCTTAACTGTTTCATTCTTTTTACCTCCATATTTAAGTGTTTTAACTCTTAAATTTACTTTATTATTACGTTTTTTTAATGAACGGTTATTTATTTTTTTTTTCCTAAAATGAACTTTTTTTTTAATTTTATTAGTTTGTTTTTTATTACTTTTTTTTAAAATTTTTTTTATTTTACCTTTAGTAATATTCATATTATATAAAATTTACATAGATTTTTTTATTATATAGATATATTAAATGAACATAAATAATAATGTATCTGGAAAATGTAGTTTAAAATGTAACTATTCATTTAATTATTCTTTGATGAACCTAACAGGTCAAAATAAAAAATCCTATTTATTATTTAAACCAAATAACATTCAAAATTATGATCAGGTAATATATAATAATAATAAATATAATGTAACTGAAATTAGAATATATAATAAATCTTTACATAAGTTTGGTGGAAAACAAATATTTTCGGAACTACAAGTTATTCATAAAACATTGAATGGAAAAACATTAAATGTTCATATTCCAGTAAAAATAGCTAATGGAAATAATATTACAATACTAGATCAACTTATTTCTTTTGTGTCAGATAATTCTCCATCTTGTAATGGAAATGGTTGTCAATTAAATTTATCAACGTTTACATTAAATGATTTAGTTCCTAGAAAAAAATATTTAGTATATTCATTATCAGATAATGAAGAAGTTATAGTGTTTAAACAAAGTGATGGTATTTATATATCAAAAGATGGTAATGATAAACTTAAATTATTAATTGAAGAACATAAATATGAGGATATAAACAAAGACAACGATATAAATATAATTGCAAGCGAACAATCCGCACAAATAATGGGTGAAGATAATGATAATAATATACTATATGATTGTTTTACAGTAGATTATGATGAAGAAGAAAAATATTTAACTTCACCAAAAGAAAAAGAAACAACAACATTATATTCAAAAAATAAAAATGTAGAAGTAATAATAAAAATTATTATTTTTATTTTGTGTTTTGTGATTTTTATATATTTACTCATAAGCTTAGCAAAATTTTATAAAAGCAGAAACTTACCGAATCTAAATAAAAGTATAAACAACGAACAATATTAATTATTTAAATATTATATTTTAATTAATTAATAAGATGAATCTGCATTATGAATATTATTTAGTATTGGTTTAAATGTAGTATTTGAAGGTAAATCAAATTTAACAAGTGGAGGCATATTTTCTACAATTTCTTCTTCAAGAGTAGTAGGAAAGTTATTTAATTCTTTTAATTTTAGGAGTTTAGTTCTCTCCGAAGGTATATTATCATTCATAAAAATTTGATTTATACGATTAGAACGTTTAATAAGTTCATACGCAGCAATGATTGATAAAACAGCAATTACAGGATTATTTCTTAATATCAATGTAATAGTCAATAAGAATATTACTACTTTTCCTATTGTAGTATCAATTAGATTTGTTAATAATTCTGGTGTTTTAAAATTAAATAAAATATAAATAACTAAAACTAATGTAAGATACAATTCTTGTTTATTTTTTAAAAGACTTTTAAGAAACTTCATATATATCATAATAAAAGAAAAATAATTATTATAAAATTGATATAATGTGAATTTAGTATAATAAATTATAAATGTCAAATTCTACATATTTAGGTCAAAAAGGTTATTCTATTTATAAAGATAGTATTAATTTTAAAGATATTAATTGGATAAAAAATGAGTTACTTGTTCGTCCTTATATTCCTAAATCACCAGTACAACCCGAAGCATTTCCAATTTATCTTGAATCTCCTAAAAAAATATATATACCAAGATTTTTTGGAATAGAACATTTTGGAGAACCAGAAGAAATAAAAATAAAAAACGGAGAGAATATTAATATTAAATTTAATGGTACATTAAGAGATTATCAAATAAACGTTGTTAATGCTTATAAAAATTGTTTAAATAATAATGGAGGAGGAGGTTTATTAGAATTACCGTGTGGTTATGGTAAAACTATAATAGCATTAAATATAATTAGTGAATTAAAAACAAAAACGTTAGTAATAGTTCACAAAGGTTTTCTTGTAAATCAATGGATAGAAAGGATTGAAGAATTTTTACCAAATGCTAGAATAGGTAAAATACAGGGCCAAATTATTGATATTGAAGACAAAGATATAGTTATTGGAATGTTACAATCATTATCCATGAAAGAATACCCAGATGAAATGTATAATAGTTTCGGTTTAACAATTGTAGATGAATGTCATCATATTAGTTCAGAAGTTTTTAGTAGATGTTTAAAAAAAATTGTTACTAAAAATATGTTGGGTTTAAGTGCTACTATGCAAAGAAAAGATGGTCTAACAAAAGTATTTAAAATGTATCTTGGGGAAATAGTATATAAGGCTAAACGAGATACTCATGATAAAGTATTAGTAAAAGCAATAAATTATACAACATCTGACGAAAATTTTAATAAAGTAATATTAGATTTTAGAGGAAATACAGCACAAAGTAAAATGATATCTAAACTATGTGAATATAATCAAAGAAGTGATTTTATAATAAAAGTATTAAAAAAAGAACTAGAAGAAAAAAATGATCAACAAATAATGGTATTAGGTCAAAATAAAAATTTATTAATATATATACATAATGCGGTAAAAGAACAAGATATAGCTTCTGTAGGTTTTTATATTGGTGGAATGAAAGATGCAGATTTAAAAGTAAGTGAAACAAAAAAAATAATAGTTGCTACGTATGCGATGGCATCAGAAGGATTAGATATTAAAACATTATCTACATTATTTTTAGTTTCTCCTAGAACAGATGTTGTACAAGCTGTTGGTAGAATACTTAGAGTTAAACACGAAAGACCATTGGTGATAGATTTGATTGATCCACATCAAAATTTTATAAATCAATGGAATAAACGAAGAGCATTTTATAAAAAAAATAAATATAAAATAATCATGACAGATAACAAAGAGTATTTTAACAATTGTTGGAGTATTAATAATGATTCGGATACTAAAGTAATAAATGAAAAAAAAATAAAAAAATGTTTAATTACGATATAGTACAATAATAAAAAATATTTTTTATTATTGATTGATTAAGACATTCAGAACATCTGTAATAACTTGCTATTCCAGGTCTAGAATTTTTATTTGGTGTGAATTGATTATTACAATTAACACAAAAATGTATTTTAACTGTTAAATCTTCCAATGTATTAGCATCATTAATTAAAACATAATCATAAGAAACATTATTTTTATTTTCCATTTATAATTTATAATTTTATTTATTTTCTAAATTTTTTATTTTATTAAAAGTTACTAATTTAACTTTATTATTAATTATTTCGTTTGGTTCCCATTTTTTAAATTTACTATTATATCTACATTTCATAGTGATTACTTTATTTAAATCAACGTATTTATCTTCTGAAGTATTTTGAAAATCATCTTCATTATCACTTTCTTCTAATAAATCTAAATTAATATTTTCTTTTATATTTCTAAATAATTTATTTAAAAAAACACTTTTACTATAACTACTAACTAATGCATAATTGTAAAATTTGTTAATAACGCTTGGATCATAATAATACAACTCATAAATATCATCTTTTAATGTTGGTTTAACTTTAAAAATTGCTTCTGATATTGATTTTTTTTTATATAAAGAAATTCCTAATTCGTGATAAATATTTTTTTTTAAATTAAATATTTTAATAGCATAAATATCATATGAAACATTTTGTAATTTTTTTATTATATCATTAAAAGATGTAGAAATTAAAGGTATTCCAAGAATAATAAAATTATTATTAAAAGATATTTGTTTTACATTATTTTCAAATAAATCATAAATTATTGTTAGTTTTTTATAAAAAGAATAATTTTTGACATTAATATTTTTGTAAATAAAAATATTTTCACATGAAAAATATGATTGATTATTAACTTTAAAATATGTACCATATAAAATAGTTCCTAAAGATAGATTATCATGAAAACAACAATTCAATATTTTAATTTCTTTAATATTATTATTTTTATTTAAGGTTAATAGTAAACAAATATTTTTATTTTCAATATATGTAAACCATAATAATACTTTAATTCCTTTTGGAATCAAAATAAATAAATTTCCATAAACTTTGTTATGTAAAATTTTATCATAAGAAAGTTCTATTTTTGGCAATCTGTTTAACAATATATTTCTATTTGAATTTGATAACATATTTATACAATTATGTTAATTATTTTTAAGTTGATTTATAAAATTATTTAGTTCATTTTTCATATTTTCATTATTATTAGATAAATCTTCATTATGATTAGATAAATCTTCATTATGATTAGATAAATCTTCATTATGATTAGATAAATGTTCATTATCAGTAGGTAAGTTTAAATTATTAGTAGATAAATCTTCATACTCTTCTTCAATGTAATTTTCATTAAATATATTATAAACTTTAGGTTTTGTAAATTTATTCTTAAAATATTCATAAAAATAATGTATAAAAAATATAATAATTAAAGATATAAACCCCCATTTAATTGTCCAGAAAAACATTTTATAATCATAAATTAATTTTTAATAAAGATAAAAACGAATTAATATCTTCAATTATACTATCTGTTATTAAACACTCTTTTGTATGAAAATGACAAGATACTACATCATTTTTTTCATTTTTTTCAATTACTAAATTTACAATAGCATTATTTCTCAGTTGATAATAATATTTTTTTGTGTTAAGTGTTAAATAATTATATGGTATTTGATAATATTCACCATCTTTCACAAATTTACTAGAATCGCATATAATATTATATTTTTCACAATTAATAATTTTTATAGGTTCATCTAATATATTAATTTTATAAATACAATTATCTATATTTTGTAAAATTAGATTTTCAGAAAATATTAATGATATGTTAGTTGTTTTTAATTTATACTCATCTAAATCATTTATAATACTACTATTTAAATTATTAATATTTAAAATATTAATATATAAGTTCATTTGTTAAATTATTGTAAGCATTATTTAAATATATTATAAATATATAATGGCAGCCAATATTGAAAGAAATTGTCAAATTAACATTACAGGTATAGAAAAAAACTTAAAAAAACTAACAGCAGATGATGATGATGGAAGAATTTTTCTTAACAAGGAAACACATACGGGCAACATATCAACATTACGTTTGCGTAGAAATGATAATAGTAATATAGATGGTATTTATTTTATTACGGTTTTTCCGAGTACTGGTTCACATGCAATAGTTTTACAAATATCAAATAATGGAACAAGTTTCGATGTCTTTGAACCAAATGGGAAAACATGGGTAAATAATAAAAAAGATAAATTTTATATGTTAAAGGTTTTTGTAGACAACAAAATACAAACATTAAATACTTCTTTATCTCCAAGAAAAGGTGGTTTAAATAATAGCGGTATTTGTGGAATTTGGAGTATTATAATTTCAATTTTATTAAATGGAATAGCTATAAAATTATTTACACAGGAAGATAAGATATTATTTTATGAATTTTTAAATAAAGATAAAGCAGGTGCAATTGAATTTATACAAAATATAAAAACAAATTTTTTTAATAAAACGCAAAATTTTGAATCAAAGTCAGAAGTTAACGTTTTTTTAGAAAATATAAGAAATTTACTTAGAAAAATAATTGATAAACAAAAGATAAATATAAACTCATCAGAACCACGAAGATCTAAAAGATTAAAGGTTTCAAAACAAGTTGCAGGATCAAGTAAATCAACACGTAATAAATCACAAAATAAAAAACGTAGTAAAACAAAAAAAGAAAATAAAAAATATTAAATATATTATACAAACTATTTAAACCAATAAAAATATACATTTTAAAAGATAATGACAAGTATTATATTAATTAATAAAGGTGGAAATATTAAAGAAATGAAAATTAAAAATTTGACTCGTGATAAACTTTATTCTAAATGTGGATTTAAAAAAGAAAATGATTTTGATATAAGAACTACATGGAAATTGAAAATAGAAGATACAGATTATAATATTGAAATATGGTCACGAAATGTAGGAAAATCTGGGACAGAAAATAAATATGATTTTCCACCACCAATTGATAATGAATTATATTTTGGAACTTGTTGTTTGATTAATACAGATAAGAAAAATAATATTATAGATTTAACAGTTAAAGAATGGGAAAAAATATACGAAACACTTTTTGGTGGTTTTGAAGATCTTGTAAGTGAAGAAGAAAGTGAAGATGAACTTACAAAAATTCCTGATAAATATAAAACAAGTGAAGGATATTTAAAAGATGGTTTTGTAGTAGATGAAGAGGATACTGATAGTGAAATAAGTTATAAAGAATATTTATATACAGATGAAGAAGATGAAGAAGATGAAGAAGATGAAGAAGATCAAGAAGATGAAGAAGATGAAAAATAATATATAAATTAAAATAATATAAAATTGAAATAATATTTTTATATTATTTAATATAAAAAATGAGACAAATTAATAATTATGATGAATTCAAAAAAAATGTTTGTAATAATTTAAATAAAATTATAGATGATATGAAAATATGTGAAAATATAGAAAAAGGATTAGTAAATTATTCCTTAGAAAAAGCAGATAAAATTAATATAGTAAAAAAATGGGATAATGAATATTTTGTATTAATATATATAGATCGTTTACGAACAATAATAATGAATCTTAATAATAATAAAAATTTATTAAATAAAATTAAAGAAAAAAAAATAAAAGCACATAAATTAGTATTTTTAACACATCAAGAAATGCAACCAGAAAAATGGAAGACTTTTATTGATAATAAAAAAGAACGTGATGAAAATTTATATTCTCCAAAAATAGATGCCAATACAGATAACTTTACCTGTAGAAAATGTAGTTCAAAACGTTGTAGTTACTATCAATTACAAACACGTTCTGCTGATGAACCAATGACAACTTTTGTTACTTGTATTGATTGTGGTAATAGATGGAAATGTTAAATTAAAATTTCAAGATCTTCTAAATGCCAATATTCAAAACCAGAACCTGGTAATGGTCTTTTAATAATAAAAGGTAATTTTTTATTTTCTAATTCTTGTTTAGCTATTATATATGGATCTATTATAAATTCATCAATTTTTATAAATGGTTGAGCACCTTGTTCTAATTGTTTTGCTCTTTGTCCTAACACTTTTGTATATTCATATTTAGTAATAAAAGGTATAGTTTTGTGTAAAGGATCCACTATGTTACCAAATTCATCTTTTGTTATTTTAGATAATTTTGAAATTTCATTATAATTATGTGAAAGTGTTTCTGGATGATAATTTAAAATATCTAAATTATTATTATTTAATTTTTGTAAATAATCATTTTCTTCATCATCGCTTGATAATTCTTCATCACTATTTAAATTATTTATAGTATTAGTTATTTTTTCTAAACTAATTTGTGTAGTATTAGAACTTATTTTATTTTTTGGTTCATCAATAGAAATATCATCTTCTTCTATATCATCTTTTTCATCATCTTGTTTTTCATCTTCATCAGATTGTTGTTCATTTTGATAATCAACTACTTCATCTTCAATATCTTCATCTTCAACATCTTCATCTTCAACATCTTCAACATTTTCATCTTCAACATCTTCATCTTCAACATCTTCATCTTCAACATCTTCATCTTCTTTAATATTTTTTTGATTTTCATACCACAAAGTTAATTTTTTTTTTAACCATGTTTTTTTTTCTTTTAAATCAATATTTAAATTTTTTTCAGCTAACTTTCTAATACTTTTAACGGTAATATTATCAATATTATCTTTATTATCTCTTAATATTTTTAATACTTCATTCCAAATAATATCATCAGTAATATTTTCTTCTTCTAAACTTGTTTGTTTTTCAACATTTCCTAAATTCATTCTTTATAAATTAAAGATATACTTTTTAAACTATTTCAATTTATAAAAAAAATTTTTTTGAATAATTATTTATTTTTCCAATTTGTATCACAGATAGCACACAAATAAACGTAATTCATATTATTATTATTATTACGAATATATAAAATTTCTCTTTCTACCTGATTTTCAATATTGTTACTTTGACATTTTTGATTTGGACATTTAATAGAATTTGTTCTTGGAAGTGTTGGATCGTATTTTGTATATTCATTAATTAAATTAAAATTTGTATTAATATTATTTAGGTCTGCTTCATATACACAAATATTTTCATTAAAACTATTATTTTCATCACCACAATTACGACAATAATGAATTAATTTAGTTTTTTCATTATCATCAATATCTATTTTAAGATAATACATATTTTCACATTTTTTACAAAAATTCATTATATATTAATATATTAGATGAAATCTTAATTCAATTTTTTAATAATTTATATATATTTTCTATTTTATTTTTAATATTTTTAAATGTAGTTTTAACCTTCATACGATAAATATTAATTTCTATTTCTTCATTATCAAATATTAAATTGGAATTTAAATTAATAATAATATTTTCATAATTTTTTAAAAAATTTTCACATATAATTGAATGTAATTTTGGAAAATTTAATTTATATTTATTGTTTGATATTACTTCTGCTATAGCAATTTCATAATTTTTATAATTAATTATTTTATTATAATTATTGTAGTCTTCATGATTATTTGTTATTCCTGGTTCATTTAAAAGTGGAGTATCATTCATTACAGAGGCACAAATACACAATAATATGCTTGATATTGTTTGACATGATGTCCATTGAGGACCTTTCCAAGTATTTAAAATTGATATACAAACTTTACCATTTTTGTATAAATTAGGATTAAAACGAGTTAATCCATCATTAGTATAATATGTAACGATGGGTGGACTAAAAGGATAATTAGATGGATACTTAAAAGTAAATAAATAATTTCCATAACTATAAGGAGTATTTTTTGGTCCTATTATTAGTGCTTGACCTTTTAAAATATCATCTTCATCATGAATATAATAAATACCATGTTCTTCTAATGGATTTTTATAGATATCCTTAACATCTTTAGCTAATCTTTTAATTGTTTCTTTAGATATATAAATATTTTCAGATTTACTTGCCATATTGTTAATATTTAAATAATTTACTATTTAAATGTTTTAAATTAAATAGATAGTTTCAAAAAATATTTAATAAATTGACATAAAAATATCTAATTTAAATATATTTAACAATGAGTAATGGAAAATATGATAATTTTATGAGAAAAAAAATTTCCAACTCTGAATTTACAAATACAAGAATAGGTAATCCTAGTAAAAACATTTATGGAGGCAAATATTTAATTAAAGAAGATGACTATGAAACATTTTTAAATAATTATTACAATCATGTATTTGAAAATCATAATAAAGAGTATTTAACTGAAAAACAATTAATAGAAAATGGACCTATTTTATTAGATATTGATTTACGATATAATTACGATATTGATACTAGACAACATACAAAAGAACATATCATAGACTTTTTAATGGAATATATGTCTCAATATAGTAAAATAGTTGAGTCTATCGATAACACAGATATAGAGGTATATGTAATGGAAAAAAATAATGTTAATCGTATAAACGAATCAAATAAAAAATTAACAAAAGATGGTATACATATAATAATAGGACTATCATTAGATAAAAAATATCAAATATACATTCGTAATGAGATAATTCCAGAAATAAAAAAAATATGGTCTGATTTACCATTGACTAATACATTTGAAGATGTTTTAGATAAAGGAATTGTAGAAGGTTCAGTTAATTGGCAAATGTATGGTTCAAGAAAACCAAATAATAAAGCATATTTATTAAAATATCATTTTACATTTACAAATGATTCAGAGTGGAATTTTAAAGAAAACGATATTGAAAAATTTAAGTTAAAAAAAAATTTTTATAAATTATCTGCAAGATACAATAAGCATCCCAGTTTTAACATAAATAAAAATATTCAAGAACAATTAAAAAATTTAAAAACAGGAACAAAAAAAATAACTAATCGCAAAATAACCTCTTTAGATGAAATAAAAGATGAAACTACACTTGACAACGCTATTCAAAATTGGTTAGAAAATATTAGTAGTATAGATTACAAACTTAAAGAAACGCATGAATATACTATGATTTTATCAGAGAAATATTATGGTCCAGGTAGTTATAATAATTGGATTCGTGTTGGATGGGCACTAGCAAGTACTGATCCAAAAATGTTATTAACATGGATAAAATTTAGTAGTAAAAGTAAAGAATTTGATTGGAATGATATATATGATTTAGTTGATAAATGGAAAACATTTGATTTTGATAATCCTGATAATTTAACACATCGTTCAATAATGTATTGGGCAAAAAAAGATTCTTTAGATGAATATATAAAAATAAGAAATAATACGGTAGATTATTTTATAGAACAATCATTAACAGCAACAGAATTTGATCTTGCAAATGTATTATTTAATATTTACAAAGATGAATATGTATGTGTAAGTATAAAAAATAACTGCTGGTATGAATATAAAAATAATAGATGGTATGAAATTGATTGTGGTAATTCACTTAGAATCAAAATTTCAACATTTATGCACGATGAATATCTTAAACGAATTAAGAGTGGCACAGATAAATTAACTTTAATAGATCATGATGATGCTGAACATGATATTTTGCGTAAACGAATAGCAAAGTTAGCAGATATATGTCAATTATGTAAAAAAACACAATGGAAAAATAATATAATGAGAGAAGCTCGTGAGTTATTTTTCGATAAAAATTTTATGGATAAATTAGATAGTAATCCATATTTGTTATGTTTTAATAATTTTGTTATAGATTTTAAAAATAAAATTCATAGAAAAGGGCAACCTGATGACTATATATCTAAATCTACAAATATTGATTATTGTCCACTAAATAAAAATAAAAATAAAGATGTGGTTAATGAAATAAATAATTTTATTAGCGAACTTTTTCCTAATGAAGAATTATGTAAGTATATGTGGGAACATCTAGCTTCTATACTAGTAGGAACAAATGAAAACCAAACATTTAATATATATACTGGTACTGGAAGAAATGGTAAATCTAAACTAGTAGATTTAATGTCTAAATGTCTAGGAGATTATAAAGGAACAGTGCCGATTACTTTGATAACACAAAAACGAAATAGTATTGGAAGTACATCGTCTGAAATAGTTCAATTGATGGGTACAAGATATGCAGTAATGCAAGAACCTTCAAAAGGAGACAAAATTAATGAAGGTATAATGAAAGAAATAACTGGAGGAGATCCCATACAAGGAAGAGCATTATTTAAAGATAATGTTACATTTGTGCCACAATTTAAATTAGTTGTATGTACAAATACACTATTTGATATTAAAAGTAATGATGATGGTACTTGGCGTAGAATAAGAGTATGTGATTTTATGTCAAAATTTTTAGAAAATCCGTATATGGATGAAGAGAAATTTCCAAAAGAAAATTATCCATATCAATATAAAATAGATAAAAATATAGATCAAAAATTTGATATTTGGGCACCGGTATTAATGTCAATGCTTGTTGACATATCTTATAAAAATCAAGGTAATGTAAGTGACTGTAAAATTGTTATGGGAAGTAGTGATCAATATAGAGAAGGTCAAGATTATCTTACTGAATTTATTAAAGATAAAATTAAAAAAGAAATTGGCGGAAAAGTAAAAATTACTGAATTACAAGAAGAATTCAAAATTTGGTATAATACAAATTATGGTCGTTCCGTTCCGAAAGCAAAAGAACTAAAAGAATTTATGGAATCTAAATATGGTAAATATAAAAATGGATGGAATAACATTGCAATTATATATGATGATGATGATGATGAAATAAATGATGATCAATAATAGTTTAATATATTTTTTGATAATAATTTACCAAAAAAGGAAAAATAATATATAATATCATTAATATTATAATTTTTTTATTTTTATAAAAATTGTTAACTGATAAATTACCAAAAATAATAAATAATACAAAAATAATGTAATATAAAAAAATTACAAAATATTTTGTAACTAATATATTTTTTATTTCAATATTTTCATAATCAAATTTTCTATTATTTTTATTTATATTGCCAATAATTTCGTCTAACTTTATTTCCAATAATTTATTTTCACTATTTAATTTATTTTTATAATCTCTTAATGTATTATTTACTTCAACTAGTTTTTTATTTTTTTCTTCTAAATTATTAATTTCATTTTGTAAATTATTATTTTTATTACTATTAGATAGGATTTGTTTATTTGTTTCTTTTGTTAGTCTTTCTTGAATTAAATTGTAATATGCTTCTTCTCCATAAACAGCAATGTACCATTTTTTATGTGCTTCTTTCTCTTGTTCTGGTAAATTTTCTTTTAAATTAAGTTTATCTTGCCAATTTTGATATAATATTTCTATATTTTTTTCTTTTTGACATTCACTATTACAAGATGCATTTTCATTAACAGAACTAACCATATTATTTATAGCATCTAAACTAAAACCTGCCTTATTAAAAGTATTTACGTATGCTTTTTGACTTTGTTTATATTCATTCAATTCATCATTCAACATTAATAATATATTAATATGATATTAATTTATTATTAAAAAAAAATTTTAGAATTATATGGTTCAACATTAATACTTGATTTTCCCCATGGATAACAAGGTTTACCATTTTTAAAACCTTCTGTTTCATGATTTTCATGACTTTCGTGATCATGAAATTGTAGATATTTATGTTGATTAATGCTACTAACTTTAGGTTTGCAAGTTTTTGTTACAGTATCATATTCCATTTCTTCTGTACAACATTCAGAACCTATACAATCATTGTTATTTAAAATTGCTTTAATATCAAAATCAGATGTTTGTTTTCTTTCTTTTTCTACATATTCAGGTACAGTAATATCAGGAGGTTGAAAACTCCAATTATATTTATCATAATTTATATTATTACGTTTAGAAATATCAATTGTAAGTAAAATTATTTTTAATCCTCCATAAAATATAATAAAACTAATTAAAATAATTAAAATATTTTCAGGTATAGGTAATAATTCATTGTTACTAATATATTTAATTATCAGAACACATATAAATGTTATTAGTAATATTTTCATAATTTTTACATGATCATTATATTTTTTACCATGATAAATATTAATTTCCGTCATACGTAATTTATTATTTTTTTCATTAATTAAATTATCTAATTTTTTTGTAGCATTTTGTAATTCATTATTAATAATATTTGTTATATTTTTTTGATCATTAAGATTTATTTTAGAATCGCTAATATTTGTGTGTAAATTATTATACATAATAGTTAAATCTTTTAACATATTAACACGAATTTGATATAAAGAGTCAATCTGATTTATTATTTTTTTTTGAATTTCTGAATCAGGTTCAACAACAGATAAATTATCTAATAAAGTATATAAATCCTTTTCAATAGTTTGAATATTTTGTATATTGTTAAATATCTCTTGCTGATTTTTAGATATTGTATCAGTAGTTACTACCATATATAAAGATATTAGATAAAATAATTAATTAGCTTTAATTATCTTCATACCACCAATTACAACTAATATTGTAACAATTGACCATAATAAATAGTGTTTACTATCCATAATTAATTGTAATTCACTATCTTTTTTCATTGCATGTAAATTATCTATTTTTGATTTAAGTTCTTGTGTTTTATCATATGTAGATTGATAATTATTTAAATTATTTCTAAATTTCATTATATCATTTTTTGTATTTTCTGATATTTCTGCTTCTTCAATAGTTAAATTATTAATAGCGTTTTTCAAAGAATTATTACTTTTAATTAATTTATTTTCTGAGTTAATTAATACATTTTTTTCTTCTTCTGTAATTAAACCTAATTCAGTTAATTTATTTATTTTACTTTTATTATTTATAATAAGTTTATCCCATTCAACACCTAATATATTAGTAATTTTATTATTAAAAGTTGAATTTTCAGGTATTATTTCACTTTTTATATATAAATTACCATCATTATCTTCTTTTCTAAAAGAATTTAATTTAATATTACTTTTTTTTAATTCACATTTACCTGTTTTTGTTGATATAAAATATCCTCCACATTCATTATATTTATTACACATTTCTTTACATTGTTCATTACTATAATTCGAATATGTAGGTTGTAAAGTTAAACTTTTATCAGTACTATTATAATTTCCAAGGTCAAAATAATTTATATTCTGATTTGTAAAACCTTCTTTTATACTTTCGACTAATTGTGCATCATATGATAAATATCCTACTTTATTTATATTATTTTCATTAACACTCGGTAATTCATATAATGTATATGAATTTTTACTTGTTCCATAACCAATTAAATTATCATTTATTTTACAATCTAAATTTTCATAACATAAATCAAGACCATTTTTTGTCATTAAAATATAACAATTTCCTGAAGATGAACCAATAAATTCATTTTCTTCTAAATATTCACCTGGTTTAATATAATCACGTTTATATTTACTATTTGACGCTTTATATTTATCAGTAGGTATACCTACTTTTGATGTATTACTTTGCCATATTGTTTTATTATTATATGTTAAAATTATATTACCCGTATTTGTTAATTTTAATCTATAACTATTACATAAATTATTTTCATTTAAACAAGTAAAAAGAGCAAATTTACCATGAGCGTTAGCATTAACAGAAACAGATTTTGTTAAACCATAACCACATTTATATGTAGCATCAAAATCTTTATTACATCCTATAGCTGGATCTATTGTACCACCACCATGTTCTCCTATTATAAATCTAATAATATCTGAATTAATATTATTATTTATATGATTTTTAACATATTTGCTCCAGTTTCCAATAGATACACTGTATCTTGGTAATGGTTCTGGTTCTGGTTCTGGTTCTTCTTCTTCTTCTTCGGGTTCATTTTTTGATTTCTTTTTTTTCTTCTTATTCCTCTTCGAGGATGTTTGTCCCATTATATATTTATAATTACATTAAATAAGTATATAATTATAATTTAACTAAATTGAATTTTGCCATTACAATTAACACCAAAATTAGCAATTGTATTATTAACATTAATAAATGCTCCTCGTTTTTTATCACAATTACTATTATTTTCAAAACGTGTAACCTTCCAATTACTTTCTGAACTTCCTTTTGGTCCAATTGCGATTTGTCCATTTTTCATCAAAGTTGCTTGTAATTTATTATTATTATAAACATTATTATTTAATAATTTATAAGAAATATTTCTTTTTGTTGCGGTCTCATTAGTTTTTGCAAATTCTAAATTATTTCCTATATAACACTCTGAACCATTATTATTTCCATTATGCATCGCCATTAAATTAAAACCTAAATCATTTGCTCTAGTTTTACAAGTTGTAAAAGTTGAATTATTTAATAAATCACTTTGATATTTCATTTTAGTATTAGACATTGGTATTGATTTAAAACAACCTAAATATGTAAATGGTGAATTTTTTTCTTGAATAGAAGTAACTTGTAAATTTTTTCCTTCATTACCACATCTTTGATTTATTTCCATAGGTGTTCCAACAATTAATGGAGGATTTGTAGGTATAATTTCACCTATTTTATTATAATTATAAACAGATATATTAAGTTCTATAACTTCTTTAGGACAACCATTTTTACCTGCATTTTTTTGAAAAGATTCAAAATTAGTATAGTATTTAAAATAACCTTTTTCTGTTACATAACCAATAATACCATTTGAAAATTTAATATTTTTTCCAGAATATTTATTATTTTTATTTGTAGTATCTATAAAATTAACTGTTTTTTCTAGCAAATTTTTATATTTATTTGAATAATCACTTAAATTTCGATTACGTTCATCGATTATATTATTCATTTCTTTTTCTCTATCTTCTTGTTCTTTTACAATTTCACTTAAAGTAAAAGGTTCTTCTATATTATTTAAAATAGTAGAATTTTCTAATACGTTATTAAACATAAGTGAATTTTCTAATACATTATCTATATTATTACCAATATTATCTAAAAAAGAACGAGCATAATTTTCATCTAAAATATTATCTTCCACCATTAATTTAATATATTAATATATAATTAAATAAATCTATAAATAATTAGAAATACTATTGATGTTAAAATAATTAAATCTATATTATTTGTTTCCATATAGATAAATGCTTTATATGTTAAAAAAATAATAATAACTACAAAAATTGTAACTAAAAAATATTTAGTACTAATTGATTTATTATTTATTTTTTCATCATTATTTTTATTTACTAAATTATTAATTTCATTGTTTATTTCATTTATCTTTTCTTTTTTATTATTTAATTCTTTCCAAGGTTCATCAATCTCTCCTTTAATACGTGAAAAAATTGAACGATTTATATTTTGTGTATTTTTAAAATTAGGAAGCATACTTTTTACTTTATTTACTAATATTTTAATTGTTTCATTTAATTCATCTAATTTTTGCAAATCAGGTTTTGTATCTCCTTTTTTATTTTTTATTTTTTTAATATATATTTTATATGTTTTTTCATATTCTTCAATTAACTGATTTAATTCTACTTGAATAAATTTTAACTCTTCAGCATTATTTTCAAAAGTTATCTGAGACATTATAATATATATAACTTATAAAATATATAACTTATAAAATAAAACAATAACACTAAAGTAATATTTTAACATTCTATATAACAATATAAGTAGGCTATTATTAATATTTATTACTTTTATAATTTTTTTTTGAATATATTATTTAACAGAGTGTCTGTATTTTTTTTATTAAACTTTTTAACCACCGACTTGACCAGCGAGGTCACATTGCCCGGAAGCACTCCCTCCTCCAACAGACCACGAGGCACCACTCCCTGCACGGCCGACGCCACGTTTTTACCTATATTTAACATATAAAGAACAATTATTCCTAATAAAAAAATAACTATTATTAAAATATTAAAATTTATATATTTATTATATATACTATTCGTATCTTCATATAACTTAATAGAACTTTTATTACTATCAGTTAAACTATTTATTTTATTTAATAATTTTTTATTTTTTTCTTCAAGTTTATTTATACTAGAATTTAAATCTTCAATATTATCATTTAAAACCTGATTACTATTCATTAATCCATCTTTTTTTATATCTAAAGAATTAAAACTTGACATTTATATATTAGTTAGAACAAATTCTATAAAATTTACTTTCTATTGAAGTATTGCTATTTCTTGTAATCTCACATAACTCACCAGGACGAATACCAATTGCCTGTGATACTGGACTAAATCTATCAATATTTGGTAATTCATCATCATTTTTAACAAAATATTTTTGTTTTATTAAATTAGCTTCTTCAGGTGTAAGAACTCTATGAGGTGGAACAAGACTATGTTCAAGAACATTAAATAATAATCTTTTAATATTAAAAATAATTATAAATGTTTTATCTTTCATAAATAATTGTTTTAAAATTTTTTTTATAGAATCATTTGGTTCATCTTTCATAATAATAATTAGAGTATCTTCTAATTTTAAAACATTATCTATAGTAAATAAATCATCAACATAATCATATATATTTGAAGGCCTAAGACTTTTACCTAAATGATATTTAACATAAACTTTTTTATTATTATTATTATTTTCTAATAACATATCTAATTGTTTTGCTTTATACATACTATTTACTTCATTAAAACCTGTATCGCTTTGATTTGTAACATTAAAATTTTGTTTACTTAACAGACTTAATATAGTATTTCGTGATTTAAAAATATCTTGTATTTCTTCCATATATATATTTATATTAAGTTAGTATTTTTAATTCAATTTTATATCTTTTTTAGTATTTAAATTTTCTTCTGTATCATTATTATTATTATTATCATCTATATCTGTTAATATATCTAATTCGTTAGATGATGTATCTTCGTTTAAATTTGTTTTTATAGGTTCTTTAATTTCTACTGATTCATTTGAAGATTTTTGTTCATCGGATGTTAATTCTTCATTTATAGGTAAAGATTTATCTGAATTATTTTTTTCTTCATCAGGTTTTTTAATTAATATTTTATCATTGGTTGATAAAGAATCCCCTTGTGGTGGTGATGCATATATAGGACTTTCTTGTAAAGTTTCGTTAGGAATAAAAGAAGAAGATATTTCTACATTTTCTTCTGGAATATAAATAGGACTTTCTTCTTTACTAATATCTATTAATCCAACATTTAAATCTTCTTGTTCTAAATCTTCCATTTTATTATCATTATCTTCTTCTAGTTCTAAATCTTCCATTTTATTATCATTATCTTCTTCTTGATACATATTTTTATTTTTATTTTTGTTAATATTCTCTCTTGTTTTCTTAACTATTGTTAAAGGATTTTCATTATTACCTAATAAATTAACAATATTATTAGAAGAGATCATAGATGATAAATTATCTATGTTTTTATCAGTTATAATTCTTAATTGAACATTCATTGTTTGAAGTTCTTGAATTAATAATTTAAATGTATATGGAATACGTATTATACTAAATGACCTTCCATATCTAGTTACATTTTCTATGTTACCTATTGATGTTTCATCTATTGGATCTGTAAACTTAATTGGACCATCTATATAAGGACTTAAAAATAAATTACGACTTTCATTATATATTGTTATCATACCAGATTGATTACAAATAGCAACAAAATATTCATCACCCCGAATAAGCATAGATTCTTGTAAAAATTTAGTAGCACCATGTGCTATAATTCCATCTCGTTCCATTTCACCAATTCTTAATCCTCCATCATTTGCTCTACCCTGAACAGTTTGTCTTGTTAATGCCTGACGCGGACCTTTAGAGCGATAATTTATTTTATCTTTTACCATATGTTTTAATCTCATATAATACGATGGTCCAACATATATATTTGCTTGAACTTGTTCTCCAGTTTCTCCATTATATAATACTTGACATCCATCTGAACTATAGCCAGAATTAGTTAATATTTTACCGAATATTTCATGTTTTGGACCTTCATTCATAAAAGCAGTACAATCGCCAAAACCACCAGCAAGTAAACATGCTTTACCCATTTGAGTTTCGACTAATTGTCCTATGGTCATACGTGATGGAAAAGCGTGTGGATTAATTATTATATCTGGACGAATACCATCATCAGTAAAAGGCATGTTTTCTTCAGGAATAATTAAACCAATTGTTCCTTTTTGACCACATCGTGAACAAAACTTATCTCCTATATTTGGAACTCTTTCATGTCTAACTCTAACTTTTGCAATTCTAAATCCTTCTTCTCCTTCTGTAACATAAACTTTATCAACATAACCTAATTGTCCTTTTTTTGAAAAAGTAGAAGCATCTGTAACATTATCAGGATCATTAATATTCGAAATAGCTTTACCTATAATTACCTTTTTATCATCTAGTAATGTATTTTCTTTAATAATTCCATTATCATCTAAATAAGAATAATCATAACCAGGTTTTAAACGACTACTATTTAAATTTTGAACATTTGTAAAAAATGAATTAACTTCTGAATTTCCTACTTTTGAACTTTCTTCGCTATCTTCATACATATTAAAATAGGTTGTTCTAAATAACCCTCTTTTTATAGAGCCTTCATTAAATAATATAGAATCTTCCACATTATATCCACCATAACACATAATTGCTGTAATTACATTTTCGCCATAAGGATGTTCTTCATTATTAATATATTTAAGAAATCTACTTTTAACTAATGGTATTTGACCATTATTTAAAACAACACCCATTGTATCTATACGAGTCTGAAAATTTGAATGATATAATGAAACTGCTTGTTTCATTTGTCCACATGCAAATAAATCTCTAGGTAATTGATTATTTTCAGGAAACACAACCTGATTACCCATAATACCTAATAATAAAGATGGATGAATTTCTAAATGTGTATAATATTTTTTTTCCATATCTTTAGAATTAAAAGAAATTAATGTTGTTTCAGTTTCTGCACTATCTAAATATTCTATTACAGCTTTTGTTTCTTCTAAATCATCTATATTATTCGTATTGTATAGATCTGATATTTTCATATAAGAACATAAATTTTTATAATTAAAAGAATCATTTTTTTTAGCGAATCCAGTAATTAATTGTTCCCACGAAAAATCATTTTTTTTTATTTTTTCTATAATAAAATCTTTATTATAACTTGCTTTATTATTATCATTATAAAAAATCGGTCTACATAATCTTCCTGCATCTGTATAAATATTAATTATATTATTAGCCAAATCCCAGTTAACACTAGTTAAAATAGGAATTAACGCATTACGACGATATTTTTTAATTTTTTTTAATGATTCAGAAGGATTATTTATAACACCAATCCAATTTCCATTAACAAATATTTTACACTTATTTGAAATAGTTAATGGTGTATTTTCAGATAATAACATAACTTTAATATTTTTTCGTAACCATTTAATCATTGGAATCGAAGAACAACCACTTGTTATGTTTGATGTAATAGCTAAATGTTTATGAAGTCCAACATTACCACCATCGGGTGTATCTAAAGGATCAATAATGCCCCATTGTGATGAATGTAATAAACGAGGTCCAACAATTTTAGCACTAGCATCAATATCAAGATTAATTTTACGTAAATGTGATAAAGCCGAATTGTATGATAATCTATTTAAATCTTGAATTAAACCTAATTTTTTTGTATTTGATGTTGCTCCCCAATTACCTTTAAAAGCTTTTTTAAAACCTTCTTCTACAATTTTTTCAGAAAAAAATTCCTTATAATTTAGTTCTATTAATGAAAAAAAATCTTTTGTATAAATACCTTGTTTATAATGAAATTCTTTATCTATTTTTTGAAATATTTTTTTATTTTGTATTTTATAATATTCATTAAATAAATCATAAATTAAATTTCCTGCTAATTCTACTCGTTTATATTTAAAATTATCTCTATCAGTAGGTTTAATTTCTTTTTTGTATACACGTAGTAATTCTTTTACCATATAACCAATAAAATATGCTTTATCTTTAAAATTTAGTTCACCTACGTGTGGTAATAAATAATTTGCTAAAATTTCTAATGCATGAGGTATTGTTTTACCTTTTGTTAATGATGCAATATATTTTAAAGCTAAATTTTGAGTAAAAATTTTGTTAGCATCATGAATTGATGGAATAAATAATTCAATATAAGATTTATATTTTTCTAAATCTAATAAACACATTTCTATAATTTTTTTATCTGATAAAATACCTAACGCTCTCATCAAAATAAATAACGGAACCGGTTTTCTTACGTTTGGTATATTTACAACAATATTATTATTTGTTAATGTTGGTGTTGGATAAACAATTCTTATTTGTAAACTTCTTTTTGGTTTAGAGGAATCTTCAGAAACTGAACGTATTTCCGCAGAATGACTATATATTTCATTAACTTTATCTCTTATATATAACATATTATCAGCAAATTTTTCTTGAGAAATAATACATTTTTCTTTACCATCGATAATAAAATATCCTCCATAATCATTTCTACATTCTCCTAATTCAAAACGTACAGATTTTGTTAAATCTTTTAAAATACATAAATTAGACATAAGCATTATTGGAAACCTTCCAAGAAATATTTTTTCTAAAGTAATATTTTTAATATTTTCCTCATTATTGTCATTAATTATAAATTCAACATCTACATCATAGTGAATTGTAATTGCATATGTCATATTTTTTAAACGCGCAATATTAGGATACATGAATTGTGAATTATTATTATAAATTATAGGTTTTCCATAATATAATTTATTTCCAGATTTACCTCCTAAAAATAATTTACATTTAAAATCAAAATCATTAGTATTCGAATTTTTTTGTTTCATTATTTGGATTGGATTATTTTCTTTAAATATACGTTTAATATCGTTATCAAAAAAATTATTATATGAATCCAAATGATGTTTAACAAATGTATCTGGATTATTTTGAAAATATTTATCAATAATATTTTGAATTATTACATTTTCATTCATTGTAATATACAATAAGTATATATTTTTAGACTATATTATTACGATTTATTTAATATAATTAAATGATAACAATAATTTAATTATATAAAGAGGAGATATAAGACGATAATAATAAACTTACATAGTTACATATTTAAATCCACTACTTATAAAAAGCATAGCAATTAAAATTGCCATCATAATAAATGGTATTAATACTATAAACCATGAAACATTTTTATATCCTGCTTGACAAAGGACATGAAGAATAAATGTCCAAAATATTACATATAAAAATTTAAAAATAAATATCATAACAGTACTAGGAACATTACATTCAAAATTACCAACACAATATTTATTACTATTACCAGCATTTTGAATCATCATAACAACTATGCTAAATACTGATAATACTAAATATAAATAAGCAGGTTGACATAATTTATTAATTTCTTTAATAATTTTCATTATATTAAATTAATTAGAAAAAAATTTATTGATAAATAAATTGGTCATTAGTTGGAAAAGGTGAAGAAGTAACATTACTTCCAGTTAAATTATTAAAAAATGACATTGTTCCGTGTGATATACCCCTACCTACATTTACTAGGTCTTGTGGTAAAATTGTTGAACGACTAACTCCATTTCCTCCTTTTTGTTTTTTAATATTACGTTTTTTTTTAATGTTTTTTTTTAAAGTTTTTTTATTTTGTCTTCTTTTTTTATATGTTTTAGACTTATGTTTAAAATTTTTATTAACCATATATATAATATTAACATATTATTCAATATCAACATGTGTTAACATATGTCTTCGACAACATATTTTATTTAATCCAAGTTTATCTAAAACTTCACCATTAATTGTTTTATCTGTATTATCTTTTGTATAATAAATAATATTATCTACACCAAATTCATTATTACTATTTAATTTTTTTACTTCATCTTTATAAAAACGATATTTATCTGCCAAAACTTTACCACATGTAAAACATTTAACTGGAATAATCATAGTATTAATATATAAATATACTTTTATTTATATATCAATTTTATTTTTTATTATAATAATTATAATCTATATCTGTTTTAAATTTTTCTATTGTAACTATTTTATTATATTTTTTATCTTCATTTTCTTTTTTTATTTTAATTCCTAAAATTGAAAAAATAGAAATAAGAAATAAGAATATAAACACGATTATTAATATGTATAATCCATTTTCTCTAAAATAGTTTCCTATTATTTCTAATATATTTTCTTTTTCATTATTTAAAAAATTTAATTTTTTATTTAAAGGTGGTTCAATATATGTATCAATATTATCTAATGAATCAGTATTTGTATCTTTAAACATATTAGTTGTATTTTTAAACATATTATTTGTGGTTTCCATTAGATTATTACTTGTTTTTGATATCATATCATTTGTGGTTTTTATTAAATTATTAGTATTTTTTGATACAGCATCACTTGTTTTTGTTGCAATATCATTTGTGGTTTCTATTAAATTACTACTAGTATTTGATAAACTATCATTTGTATTTGTTAGCATATCATTTGTAGTTTCTATTAAATTGTTAGTAGTATTTGATACAGCATCACTTGTTTTTGTTGCAATATCATTTGTAGTTTCTATTAAATTGTTAGTAGTATTTGATACAGCATCACTTGTATTTGTTAGCATATCATTTGTAGTTTCTATTAAATTGTTAGTAGTATTTGATACAGCATCACTCGTTTTTGTTACAATATCATTTGTAGTTTCTATTAAATTATTAGTGGTTTTTGATACAGCATCACTTGTTTTTGTTGCAATATCATTTGTGGTTTTTATTAAATTATTAGTAGTATTTGATATAGCATTTCTCGTTTTTGTTGCAAAATTATTTGTTGTTTCTATTAAATTAGCATTTTTACTTACTTCGCTTGGGGTTCCTATTATTGTATTATTAAAACTCATATAAATTATATTAATATTTTAATTAAAGTTCTTGTATTTCATAACCAAAGGTTGTTTTTACTTTTTTATGTTGTATATTGTTTTTATGTTTAATAACATGACAATCATGACAAATATTTACTAAATTAGCAGGATGATCTTTATGAAAATTGTTAATATATGAATTATTTTTATTAGCATGTTTTTGATGTTGTAAATGATGAATTTCTTCACCTATTGATTTTTTACATATTTCACATAATTTTTTTATTTTTTTTTTTGTTATAATGACTACCATCACTCATTAAAATACTTTTATCTAATTTATTATACTTCATTCTAATTTCATGTGCTCTTTCTATAAATTCATTAGGAATATTTAATGATTTACAAACTTCCAAACCATACATTGTATTACCAGAACCTTCTTTTAATTTTCTATCATATATCAATTTTTTACTTTTACTATCATACTTTACAGTCATATGCATTAATCTTAATTTATTTAAATTTTTAATTTCTTCAAAATTAGCAACTTCATGAAAATGTGTAGCAAATAAGAAAGTGCTTTCTTTATTATGTAAATCTTCTAAACCTGCTGTAAAAATACTTAAAGCAGAATCATTTTCTGTTCCTGAACATAATTCATCTCCTAAAATTAAACTATTTTTATCAGCAAAGCTTAATATTGTGTTTAATTCTGACATTTCAACAGCAAACGTAGATAAACCTTTAAATATATTATCATTACCTAAAATTCTAGTAAAAATAGAATTATATGGAAAATAATTAAAAGAACTGCAAGGAGCATATAATCCACTTTGCACCATTACAATAGATATGCCAATTGATTTAATTAAGCATGTTTTACCAACAGCATTTGTTCCGTAAAGTAAAATACCATTACCATCAGTTTTTTTATTTGTTCCTAATGTTAAATCATTTGTAACATATAATTCATTAATATTTAATTGTTCTACAAGCAAATGTCTTAATCCAGTAAAAGATATAAATGATTTTTTTTTACTTAAATCTATTTTAGGTTTACATAAATTATATTTATTTGCTATATAGCTTTTACATTGTAAAATATCAAATTCTGTAATAAATAAAGAAATATTGTGGAGTGAATCAATAAAATTTAAAAATTTAATGTTATAATTATTTAAAAAAGATATAATATTGTCGACTAAACGATAAATTGATTTTTGGACTTTTTCTATTATATTATTAATAATTCTACTAGTAACAACATATTCTTTACCTTTATTATTATAATTTACAAATTGTAAATCATTTAAATCGAATTTTATACTTTTTAATGTTTTGTCATAAGATTCATATTCAATATTTATTAGTGATGAATTATTTTCAATATAAGATTTTAATAGTGTCTTTCTTCTTGAAGTAATTAATAATATTGGATCAGACTTATTAGTTGTATGTAATTTAACATTTAATGTTTCAGTTTTTTTATTGTCTTTTAATCCAATTATATCTGATAAATTTTTTTGAATAGCGTTTAAAATTAAACGACTATCTAAACAATCATTTAAAATATTATTATCTATTCCATTTTTAATAATATCTAAATCCTCTGGATTAAAATTAGTAAGTTTATCAGCATTTAAATCATCTATTTTTAAACATTTTTCAATATTAAAAGTATAATTTAATTCTGATATTAAATCATTACATTCTTTAATAGGATCATTTTTTTTTGAACAATAATTATACATTTTTTTATTTATTTTTATTTTATTACATATAGTTAAAATATTTTTTAAATCTTCATTGAGAATATAAAAATCCTTAGGTGTTATTTTTTTACATATAATTTTTCTTTTTAATTTTTCAATATCTTTAATATTTCCCATTAAATTTCTATATTCATTTATATGTTCAAAATTAAATTTTAAAAAATTATCTGTAATATCATAAGACATATTTAATATTTCACTATTTGTTATTGGATTATGCAAGTTATACATAAATTGACGTTTGCCCATATGTGTTATGCAGTGATTTAGTAAATTACCAATAGAATCATATTTTTTACTAGTAATATTTTCTCCCAGAATATTTAATTGTTTTAAAGAATGATTTGCAAGAATTAATTTATCGTTATTACAACCAAAAATTGGTTCATTTAATCTTGACGTTAAATCAGGATTATATTGTGATAAAAATTCTATTAATAATGTAAACGAAATAACAGCTACATTATGTGTTTTTTGAATTGCATCAAGATAAATACTTTCATCTAAATTCGAAAAATATTTTTCAAACACTTCTTTTTGATATGTTTGTTTACAAGCATTAATAGCCATTTTATTAATAGATTTCTCTTTATTATTATCTATTATATGTAATTTACAATAATCTAATTTAACGTAAGAAATTATTTCTTTTAATCTTTCATCAGACAAATTAGATTTAATTATACATTCTGTTGGTTTATTAATTGCTACTTGTCTCTCTAATTCATCATAAGTACATGGATTATGATAATTTTGTGAATTAAATTGATACATTATTGTTTTTCCAGTAAATATATCTATTATAGCAATTCCATAAGTAATATTTTCTGGAGAATATTGTGTCTCTTTATTATGTTCTATAAAAATACACATTGAATTATTTGTTAAATTTTCACTTTCTCTCGAAAAATATGTTCCTGGCGAAATAATTTCGGAAACACTTCTAGTAGTATTTTTTCCTTGAATATCCTGTGTAATTATAATTATTGTATAATTAGCTTCTTGAAGTTTTTTAATATACTTATCTGTATTTGCCATATTAAATCCAGACATCATTACATGATATTTTTTATACGTTACTTTTGCTTTTTGAGTTATTATAAAATCATTAATTGATGCAAAATCTTCTATATTACTACCGTGTAAAACGTTATTTTCATCTTTATACGCATAAACTTCAAAAAAAGCACCAACCTGCATTAGCACAATTGTTTTCTCTCCATATTCATTTTTATATTTAGTAGTATAATTTAAATAATCACTTATTATACACATTAACTATATAAAATATTAAAAAATCTTTATATTATTATTACTAAATTGAATATATTAAAATTTAAAATTAAAAAATTAATATTAACATGAACTATCAATATAAACCTGTTAAAATATATTTTGATATAACCACAGGCCATCAAACACTAAGTGAATGTGTTAAAGATCTTATAGAAACTTCATATAAAATATATTCAGACCTTTTATCTAAAAATATACCAATAACTATAATATGTGGAGGTCAATCACCAGCTTATTATTGTTTAGCAATGATGAATTTAACAATTTTTAAACCAGAAAATGTAAATATTATTATTTTACCACATAGTAAATTTGGAATTAAATCAAAAAATCAATTAAATGAAAATATGTTGTATTGTAAAAGATTAAAAGAAAAAAATATACAATTAAGAAAAAATGTAGTAATTATTGATACAATACATACTGGAACTGGAATATTGGCTCTTGAAAGTTCATTAAAATATTATTCACCATCAATTAATATTATAAAATTAGGAATAAATCATAATTCATCAATTATAGAAATAAAAGTTGACAAAGTATATATTTCACATGCAATACCAAAATTTTCTGATGAATTTCCAAGATTAGTTATGAAATATTATCCAGAAAATTTTAATGATTCATCTAAATTTATTACTGAATTTATAAATTTATCTTCTAACTTAATTGCTAAAATGGTTATAGATATAGCAAAAGTATATCCAAAAATTTCAGTTGAAAATACAATGTGGTATAAGTTAAATAATATTATTACACCTAAAATAAGAGCTAATAAAATAATTTACAAAAATAATATAATGTTAAAATTAAAACAAAAATCTGGTTATTTTATACCTATTATTTTAGATAATCCTAAAAGATATCAATGTCCTCTTTGTAAAAGTATTTCTGGAACAAACGCTATTACTTATCCAAATAAAATTAAAAACTATTTTATACATGATCTTTATTGTTTAAATAAAAATAAGCTACCAAAAGTATATTAAACGTTTATAAAATTATGTATTAAAGTATCTCCATTTTTATTACATACTTCTCCGGTTAAAATACTTTGCTCATACATAATTCTTAATACATCATTCGGTGCTATACTACCTACTTTTAAAAGATTTTGTTTCCGTAAATAATCTTTTATTTCTTTTATATTTTTTTTTTTTAATATACAACATTCATTTTTTATTTTTTTACGTGTTTCATTATTTTTAATTAAAACAGCAACTTTATTATTATTTTTTCCTAATTTATATTTAAAAGTTTTTATTTTTTTCTTTATTATTTTAGGATTATTTTCTTTGTAATTTTTTTTAAAATTTTCTAAATTAATGCGTCTTTCTATATTAATAGGTATTTTATCTTTATCATAAATTTTTATATTTTTGTTAATTATATTATTTTTGTTAATTATATTATTTTTGTTAATTACATTATTTTTAATTGTATTATTTTTTAACCATTCACGATAAGTAGGTTTTGAACCATTTTTTAATGTACTATAAGGTGGAGGTGGTTTATTAAATATTTTATTATTTAGATCATTTCTAACATCTATTTCAATTGGAGAATTTATTTTTTTTTCTATTTCAGAATTTTTTTTTTTAGATAAGTTTTCAAGAAAATTTATAGATTCATTAAAATCATTTGTAAATGTTTCTAAATTATTACTTTCATTTTTAACATCTTCTTTGCTATTTTTTTTTTGAAAGTTCTTAACTTTATTAATTAATTTACTACGTAATTTTGTTGGTTTTATATAAAATTGTGATGTATCTATATTTTTTTTTTTAGTTGTATTTCTTTTATTTGTAATCAATAAATCAGGATTTAAAATAATTGTTTTTTCTGACATATATAATGATAAAATACAAAAATATATTTACTTAAACTATATCTAATTAACCCATATGATAATACTAAGAATATTTAAAGTGTAAAAAGTATTTAATTTTATAAATTGATGTTTTTTATAAAATTGATGTTTTTTTATTAATATATTAATAATAAAACAATGTTTCTCTCATCAATACGTCATTATGAAAATTTAACAGGTCCAGAATCTGAAATTTTAAATAAAACTTCTGGTTGTTCAATATTACAAAAAAAATATATAGAAAAAAATAATATTGAACGATTTTTACAACAAATTAAAACCGGTATACCTTTATTTTATAAAATTTATAAGGATGATATTTTATATTTTAAAAAAATTAAATTAATATTAAGTAAAAAAGGACTAGATAATTTCATAATTAATATGGAAATAATTCCATTTCTATATGAGAAAAAAAATAATTTTAATTTCGAAGAAAATATATATATTAATAATTTAATAAATATTGAAAATAAAAAAAATTTAACAAAATATAAAATGGATCCAGAAGAATTAATTATTAACTATACAAAATATATGACTTTTGATGAAAAATTTAAAGCTATTAATAATATTAAAAAAAAAAATAAAAAAAATCCAAATATATTAGTTTCTTTATCAAGTCGAATTCCTGAAAATGAAATTTTAATATATGATGTAATAAATAAGACTTTTTAATTGTATAATAATTGTAGAATATTTAAAGGTAAATTGATATATAAATTAACTTTATGAGTAAAATAAAAATGGAAAAAACTAATAATACTATTGATTATAATAATTATAATAATGAACCTTGGAAAATTATAGAATCATATTTTTCAGAAATTAATTTACAACAAGCTGTTAAGCATCAATTAGAATCTTATAATAATTTTATTCAAATTCAAATACCGAAAACAATAGAGATGTTTAATCCATTAAATATTAAATCTGAAAATGATTATATTAAAGAATATGATAAATATAAGTTAGAAGTGTTTATTACATTTAAAAATTTTTGTATTCAACGTTCGCAAATACATGAAAATAATGGAGCAACAAAACTAATGTTTCCACAAGAAGCACGATTACGTAATTTTACTTATTCATCAAATATGAAACTTGATATATTAATTAAATATATTATTCGTAATGGTAAAGACCTATCATCAGAACAAACAATATATAAAGAAATGAAAGACTTACACATAGGTAAATTACCAATCATGTTAAAATCTTGTATTTGTATTTTAAATCAGTATCAACATATACAACATTCATTAAATGGTGAATGCTATATGGATCCAGGTGGATATTTTATTATAAATGGTTCAGAAAAAACGTGCTTAGGTCAAGAAAGAGCAGCTGAAAATCGTGTTCAATGTTTCAATATTACTAAAAATAACAATAAATGGAATTGGTTAGCAGAAATAAAATCTATACCCGATAATAAGTGTATTTCTCCAAAACAAATATCATTGTATATTGCAAGTAAAAATAATGGTTTTGGATGTGGGATTTATCTACAAATACCGCGTATTAAAACTCCTATACCATTATTTATAATTTTTAGAGCACTTGGTGTTATTGAAGATAAAAAAATATGTGATTATATTGTTTTAGATAGTGAGTCAGATAACAAAAAAATAAAAAAAATATTATTATCGCTTAAAGCATCTATTGTAGAAGCAAATGAATATTTAAAACAAGATGATGCAATTAATTACATAACAAATTATGTTATGTTTACTCCATTAAATATGGATAAAGAAACTGGTAGAAAAAAAAAATTAGAATTTACAAATAACGTATTAGTTGAAGATCTATTTCCACATTGTAAAAATAAAGAACAACAAAAATATTTTTTAGGATATATGACATATCGTTTAGTTTCGTGTAGTTTAGGTTATATACCACCAGATGATAGAGATTCTTATATTAATAAAAGAATTGATTTAACTGGAACTTTATTAAATAATTTATTTCGCAATTACTTTAATAAGTTTGTTAAAGATATGTCAAAACAGATTTTGCGAGAAATAAATAATGGTTCTTGGAGAACTAAAGAAGAATATATTTCTATTATTAATAATACAAATATTTACAAAATAATTAAATCAACAACCATTGAAAATGGATTAAAAAGAGCATTAGCTACAGGAGATTTTGGAATTAAACATACTAATAGTAATAAGGTTGGTGTTGCACAAGTTTTAAATAGATTAACATATATTTCTAGTTTAAGTCATTTAAGACGAATTAATACACCAATTGACAAAAGTGGTAAATTAATTCCACCAAGAAAACTACATAATAGTACATGGGGGTTTATATGTCCTGCCGAAACACCAGAAGGAGCATCTGTAGGGATTGTCAAAAATTTAAGTTATATGACAAATGTAACTATTCCTAGTAATAATGTAATATTATATGATTACATTGAGCCAAAAATTGTAAAATTTAATGATTTAACAAATAAAGAACTTATTAAATGTGTTAAAGTATTTATAAATGGAACTTGGATTGGAGTAACAAAAGATCCACTTATTTTATATAATGAATTAAAAGAAATGAAATTTAAAGGTATTATAAATATTTATTGTTCTATTATTTTTGATGTTAGATTAAAAGAATTACATGTAAATAATGATGCAGGGCGATTAATTCGTCCTGTGTTAAAAGTTAAAAATAACAAATTAATTTTAAATAAAGAACATATAAAACTTTTAGAAACTAAAAAATTAAAATGGAATGATTTATTAACAAGTATAGTTTGTAAAGACTCTATTATTGAATATATTGATGCTGCAGAACAAAATTATAGTATGATAGCAATGAAACCTAAAGATTTAATAGATACAAAAAAAAATTATATATTTAATTATACACATTGTGAAATTCATCCTAGCACAATATTTGGTATTCTTGGTTCTTGTATACCTTTTCCAGAACATAATCAATCACCTAGAAATACATATCAATGTGCTATGGGAAAACAAGCTATGGGAATGTATGTTACAAATTATAATAATCGAATGGATAAGACAGCATATGTATTATCTTATCCAATGAGACCCTTAGTTGATACAAGAATAATGAATATGATGAATTTAAATAAAATTCCTTCAGGAGAACAGATTATTGTTGCTATTATGACACATACTGGTTATAATCAAGAAGATTCTATATTATTTAATAAGGGTTCTATTGATCGTGGAATGTTTTTAGCAACAATTTATAACACTGAAAAAGACGAAGATAGAAAAATTAATGGTGATGAAGAAATAAGATGTAAACCAGATCCTTCAAAAACAAAAGGAATTAAATTTGGTAATTATAATAAATTAAATAATAATGGTGTTATTTCAGAAAATACATTAGTTGAAAACAGAGATATAATAATTGCAAAAATTATACCAATTAAAGAAGCTCGTAATAATCATACAAAAGTAATGAAATATGAAGATCAAAGTAGAATTTACAGAACTAATGAAGAAAGTTATATTGATAAAAATTATATTGATAGAAATGGTGATGGATATAATTTTTGTAAAGTTCGTATTAGAACTGTTAGAAAACCGGTAATTGGTGATAAATTTAGTAGTCGTCACGGACAAAAAGGAACAATTGGTAATATAATACCAGAAAATGATATGCCATTTATGGAAAATGGTGTTAGACCTGATATTATAATAAATCCACATGCTATTCCTTCAAGAATGACTATTGCACAATTAAAAGAAACTTTGTTGGGTAAAGTATTACTTGAATTAGGTTTGTTTGGTGACGGAACAAGTTTTGGTAATCTAAATATTACAGATATATGTAATCAATTAAGAAAAATAGGTTATGAATCTAATGGTAACGAAATACTTTATAATGGTTTGACTGGAGAACAATTAGAAACATCTATATTTGTAGGACCTGTATTTTATCAAAGATTAAAACACATGGTTTCTGATAAACAACATAGTAGAAGTAATGGTCCGATGGTTAATCTGACTCGACAACCTGCTGAAGGACGTTCACGTGATGGTGGATTAAGATATGGTGAAATGGAAAGAGATTGTATGTGTTCTCATGGTGCATCTAAATTTAATAAAGAACGTTTATACGATGTATCAGATAGTTATGAAATGAATGTTTGTAAAAAATGTGGTTTAATAGCTGCTTATAACAATAAATTGCATATTCATAATTGTCGTGTTTGTGATAATAGGGTTAGTTTTAGTAAGGTTAAAATACCTTATGCTTGTAAATTATTGTTTCAAGAATTAGTTACAATGAATGTTGCTCCAAGAATTATTACATAATAATTATTATATAAGAATTTAATATAGTATTATTTTTTTCTAATTTATTATTATATGACTTTAGGTGAAAAAGGAGGTTTTAGATCAAATAGTAGAAAAATGTTAATAAAATCTTTCAAGGAAGATAATAATAATAACGGTTCATCTGTGTTTTATACTCGTTCTAGTTCTGATTATACGCGTTTAGTTAGATTAAGAGCATTTATTAAAAATAAAGATTTTGTAACTAAATAAAAATTAATTATTTTTTATTTTTTTTCATACATTTTAAATAATAAATATATTCCTAATAATCCTAGTGCACTATAATATAAATTTATTAAATTATCATCAGGCATTTCAAAATTATCATTCAAATTAATAGTTTGAAAAGTTTCTTTACATTTTTCATTAGTCAATGGATTTTTTTTTGATGAAAATAAACACGGAGATATTCCCTTAATATCAACATTCGTTACATAACCTGTTTCGTTTTTTTTTTTTATTTTCATGATTTATAGTTTCCATTGTAATCATTTGGCATTCTGGATTTGTACCTGCCATAAAAGATTGGAGTATTTGTAAAGGATTAATATTATTCAGATTTGATAACATACCTGGAACCAATCCTCTAAAAGTTTTTAATCTTACACCTCCTAAACCTTGAGTAATAAATGGTATAGAACCATCTGGAACATTACTTATATATATAGAACGTTGTACATTTTTACCTGTATTTTTATCTTTACAAGTGCCTCCTGTTTCTAAAAAAAATTTATTTCCTAAAGGACCTTTTGTTCTTTGTGCATCACTTTTTCCTGTTACTAAAACTTCTGTGTAACTTTTAAGACCATTAATATTATTTGCAATAGTTTTTAAATTTCCTTTTCCGCTCATTCCTAATTGACTAGGTGTTTTTATTTGTTTTGAATAATTATAATCTGGACCTAATAAATCTTCTTGTAATTTATCTACATCAGTTAAAGCTTTTTCAAAAATATTAGACATATATATATATATATCTAAAATGTTATATCTGTTTGTGGTTGCGTTATAATTAAGTCTTCGTTATTAGAAATTTTATCAGTATAATTTTTACTATCTTTTTGTGCTTCTTCTATTTTATTTTTCCAATAATTTATTTCATTTTTTGCTTTATCTAATAAAATACTATCAGAATTTACTTTATTTTTAACAGATTCTATTTTTTCCTTATTTTCTTTTAAACATAAATTAAATTCCGTTTCTGAAAATCCTTCAATTATATTAAACAAAGACATTACTATTACTATTAAAAAAAAATATGTAATAAATTTAATAATAATCATTATTATATATTATAATTATTATTAATCTTAATCTAAATCTTCTCTCATAGCATCCATCTCTTCTTTTGCTTTGATTGCTTCATTACATTTAACATTAAGTGACGTAATATCTTTATTTATTTGTTCTACATTCCATTCATTTATTTGTTTTTCAATTTTTAAAATATCAGCCTGATTTAATTTTGTTTGTATTAGTGGATCCGTATTACATTCCATACCTTCTAATGTAGAGAATCTTAATGTAGAAATAATATTTGCTAAAATTATAAATATATAAAAAAGTATAATTAAATTTGCTAGAAACATTATATATATACTTTTTATTTTCTTTAAATATTATATAAATGACTACAAATGTTAACATCGTTGTTCCAGTATTAAGAAAAGAAGAAGGTATTAATTATTATCGTAAAACATTAACAGGAAGTACATCAGGTATATTAAGAGGTATGCCTATGGACATACCAGGTGGTTTAACTGCTACAAACTTTACTTGTGGCACTGATAAAGGATACATTTTAAATGAAACTATCGATAATAATGTTTGTTATACTAATTGTAAAGTTAAATCAGGTGTTCAAGATAATATGAAAGATTCTAATAATAATGTAATTAAATATCATGATACAAAATCTTATTTAAGAGCTAAATGTATGACGTATGAACAAAATAATAAAAAACATGATACTAAATGTAGTACTGATTGTAATAAAATTATAATTAATAAAAAAAGTAATGATCAATTTAAAACTCAAGGTGCTGTATCAAGTGGAGCAAGATTACAAAAATTAAAAGTTAATACTATTCAAAATAATAATACACAATATCGTGGTAATTTGCAAAGAAATTTTATAAATAATAATACTAATAGTTGCTATAGGTGGAGAAGAATGGGTTCTAAAATTTATTGTAATTAAATTTAATATTTATTTAGTATTACACTTGGAATTAAATAATTTTTATATGGAATTAATTTTTTATAACATTTATTAATAGTAACTTCACTAATCACACTTATATTACTAATTTGTTTTTTAGTAACATTTAAATTGCATTCTTGTGTTATAAAATATATTATTCCTGCTGATATAGAATTTGGTGTATTTTCAGGTATAATATTTTTTTCCAATATTCTAATTGAAATAAACATAGCTAAATTTGTTAGTTCCTTATTAATATTTAGTTTACTACAATATCTTTCTATAAATGATTCTGGTGTTGTTTTACATAAAATTGTTTTAGTGTTACATTCATTTTCTAATTCATTAATTATTGAATTTGCATTTTTACATCCTTTTGTAGCTGTTGCATTATTTATTTTAAAAATAGTAGCTATTTCTTTTGCAGATCTTGGATGATTATTCAAACGACAAGCAATATAAATAGAAGCAGCTAAAATACCATTTCTATTTAATCCTCTAAATGTTTTATATTCAGAAATTTTTTTATGATACCTAACAGCATCATCAATTATTATTTTAGGAATACCAGAATGTCCTGCTAATGTAGAAATTCTTTGAAATTCTTCATATAAAGATTTTTCTTTATATGGGGTTGATTGCCATTCAGCGTATCTTTTTAATTTTTTCATTTCATAAGAAGATGAATTATTACATATTAGTTTGCAACCAAAAGAAGATTCTATTAACAATGGATTTATAGGAGGTCCTGCTCTTGTTGGATTTGACATTAAATTATCATCAGCACCATAATAACGCCATTCTGCTGTGCTATCAAGAATATCTTTGTAAATAATACCACATTTATTATTCGTACAACACTGATAACCTTCATCATTAATGACTAACGTTGATTCACAACATTCACAAAAAATACCAACATTATTATTTCTATAAACACATTCTATATTTTCTTCTTGATTAAATTCTTTTTCAAAACTATTCCACAATTGTTTTTTATTTATATTTTGTTTTTTTATTTTTTTAGTTTCATTCATTATTAATAAATATTATATATTTAAATTTTAATTCAATTTTATTTATTATAAATATATAATGGGTAATAATGTATCAAATACAGATTTAAAAGAAAGAATAGATTTAATAGCAACAAATTATATTCAATCAAATAAAAATTTTGAGAATTTAATAGATGAAAACATTTGTAATAATTTAGTAATTTTGACATCTAAAATTATCAATAATAATTTAGATCATAAACAAATTGAATTTTTATATGAAAATAAAATATCAAAAGATAAAGTTATTTATTTTAATAAAGATGAATTAGATAATATAAATTTACCTAATAATATGAAAAAAAAACGATATTGTTTAGGTATTTCTAAATTTTACATAAAATTAGCACATATATATGCTTCAATAAAAAAAACTATCGAACCTTCAAATTCTAATTTATGTAGTAAAAGACTTAATAATTTGATTAATAATCAAGATTTAGATTTTAAAAATAATAAAAAAATAACAATAAAGCCAAATATTTGTTATAATGAAACAAATACTTTATTTGATGAAATAGGTATTCCTGAATTAGAACAATTGTATTATGATAAATTTAATTATGAAACAGGTAAATTTGATAGTATGACTGATAAAACAAAAAAAATATATACTGAAGATGTAAAATTATTTTATAAAATTTTTAATAATAATAAACTTTCGAACAATTTAGATACTTTTAAAAATATTAAAATAAGAAATTTTAATGAAAATGAAAATTGTAAAAATGGTAAATATAAAAATATATATACTGGAAGTAAAAAAGAAAAAAATTTTTTAAAGTATGTTAAAAATATTCAAAAAATGCAAAATAATATAACTACTAATAAAAATAAATTAGTTAAAATATTAGATAAATTATTTATTAAGAATAAAGATAATATAACAATAAATCCCAAATTAACATATAATAGTTTAAATTTAATTGTTAAAAACACAAGACAACCTATAATAGATCTTTATTTAAATTGCGAAAAAGATTATCTAGAAACTTTGAAAATATTTGATGTTATTGTTAATAATCAAAAAATAGAAACAGATAAAAATAGAATTCTTTATTTAAAAGAAAATATAGAAGAAAAAATGGCAGAAGAAAATCTTGATATAACAATTAAAGATTTATTTGAAGAAGAAAAAAAAAATATTGAACAACAACCAGAAGAAAAAATGACAGAAGAAAATCTTGACAAAACAATTCAGGATTTATTTGAAGCAGAAAAAGAAAATATTGAACAACAACCAGAAGAAAAAAAGAAAGAAGAAAATGTTGACAACACTGAAAAAGAAAATATTGAACAACAACCAGAAGAAAAAAAGAGTGAAGAAAATGTTGACAACACAGAAAAAGAAAATATTGAAAAACAACCAGAAGAAAAAAATAGTGAAGAAAATGTTGACAATACAGAAAAAGAAAATATTGAAAAACAACCAGAAGAAAATACGACACAAGAAAGTGTTAGTAAAACAATTAAAGATTTATTTGAAGAAGAAAAAGAAAAAGAAAAATTAATACAACAAGGAGGTATAAACCTAAATATATTTAGTAATGAACCAAAAGCTTTTATATTTTAAAAATATTAATTAATGTTAAAATAAAAATATATTTTAATAATATATATGAAATTACTAAGTGTAGCAAAAAAACCATCTTTAACTGCTAAACGTATTTATCGTAAACGCGTAAAAAATTCTCCTTGTAGTGGTAAAAAAAATAAATCTTGTAAAGCTACTTCAGGTTGTATGATTTCAAAAGGAAAAAAACGTTCTTTTTGTAGAAAAAAATTAAATACTAAAAGAACAAAAGATGTAGAGTTTCGTATAACTCGTAAATTATAAATTTAAAAATTATTCAATAGATTTGGATTTATTGTGTATATTTTTAAATATTTCATTATTATAAATTAAATTACCAGATGGTTTATATGTATTTATATTCTTAAAATTATTATTATTATTATTATTATTTTTAGATAATACTAATTTATTTTCGTCTTTATTTTTATTTACAATTTTATTACCTCTTCCATCTATATTTATTCCTGTTTTTTTTTTAAATTCATTTCTAACATAAGAAGGTATCCAATGTTGCCATGATATTAGTAATAAATTAGGATGTGTATATCTTATAAGAAAACCATTGTCTCTTAATTCATCAATACAATAAGCAACACATTGTTCGTGATCATAACTAGGGACTCCTATCATCATTTCGGGAATAACATACCAACAAAAATCATAATTTTTGTGCGTTTTAGAAATAATTTGTATTTTATTATGAATACGTGCTAATATTTTATTATATATTATTAGTGTATTTGTATCATATTTTTTTTTCTGTTCATATAAATCATCTAAATTAATTCTTAATTTTTCATTTGTTTCATTTCCAAGAGTAAATATATTATCCATGATAAATTTAAATTAGAAAAAAAGTTATTAAAAATAACAATTAATGTAAATTAATGACAATTAAACATTTAGTTTTAAGTGGTGGTGGTCCTGCCGGATTTTCTATTTATGGTGCTATTAGCAATTTATCAAAAGAAACTTTTTGGAAATTAGAGAATATTGAAAATATATATGGAACATCGGTTGGATCTTTATTAGGTGTAGTAATATCATTAGATTATGATTGGAAAACTCTTGATGATTATTTTGCAAAACGACCTTGGAATAATATTGTTAATTTTGATCCTAGTATGTTTATAGAGGCATATAAACAAAAAGGGTTATTAGATAATAACTTTATAAAAGAAAGTATAAAATATTTATTAACTGCTAAAAATCTAAGTGAAGATATAACATTAAAAGAATTATACGATTTTAATAAAATTAATATTTACTTATACACAACAGAAATGAATAATGATATTATGGAAAAAATAGAGTTATCACATCATAATTATCCTAATTTATCTGTTACAACAGCATTATCAATGAGTATGGCATTTCCATTTATATTTCAACCAATATGTTTTAATAATAAATGTTATTTAGACGGAGGAATATTAAATAATTTTCCTTTACAAGATTGTCTAAATAATAATTGTAATGAGGATGAAATTTTATCAATTAAAGTAAAATGGATGTTAAAAGAAGATGAAAAAAAAAAAATAATTAATGAAGATTCTAATATTATTGATTTGCTAATTACTCTAATACAACAAATGAAAAATAAAATAGATAATTTACAAAAAGAAAAAACTATAAAAAATATTGTTATTGTAAAAATACCATATATAGATTATTTTTCTATATGGACAAAAGCTCTAAATGAAGAAAAATTTAGAGAAGAACTAATTACTATTGGTATAAAAGATTCAAAAATATTTATTCAAAATTTATAAAAATTTGTTTAAAAATAATATTAATGTTTCTTTATCAGGTTTTGCATCATATTCTATTACTTGATTACCTTTGACTAGTTTAATTGTTGGATAACCCTCAATATTAAATCGTTCTGCCAATTCTTTTTCTTTTTCACAATCAACATCAATATAATTAATTTTAACATTATTAATACTAGGAGTTGTTTTTTTTAAATTTTCCCATATTGGTTTTGCAGATTTACAATGAGGACACCAATCAGTATAAAAAAAATAAAGTTCTACATAATCTTGTTTTTTATTACCAATAAATTCTTTATTTTCAACATATTTAGGTTTTATCTTATCAAATATATATTTTTTATAAACAAAGTAAACTATTACTATAAATAGTGTAAATACTATTAAAGATAATAATATTTTTATTTTATTTTTATTTAATAATTTCATATTTAACATTATATAATATACAGAATAATTTATTAAATATATATACGAAAAAATATAAATATTTATTACATTTATATTTAAATGATTTTTATTAATAAAAATGGTATTTATGTTGAAGTAAATAAAAATAACTTTTATAATGATAATGAATATATTAAAAAAATATTAGATATTAAAAATAAAACTTTAAATATAAAAAAAAATAATATAGAAAATCATATTTTAGATCTTACTAAAAAAAAAGTTGAAATAATGTAATATATTAAATATAATATTAGTATTGTTAAAATATAACTAAGTAATATATTATTTTTTACATTAATATTTTCAATATTATTAAATAATTTTTGATAAGTTAATGTTTCATTTAAATTAATTACTAATATGAAAAATAAAAAACCTACTATTATAATTTTACTAAAATTTCTTATTTTATTTTCTATATTCAATGGGTTTAACATAATAATAATAATAAAAAATAAACATATATTTAATAAACTATAAATATTTTTAGCATTATAAAAATTTTCTTTATTAATCATATACATTTATAAAATAAGATTTTTCTAATGTTATTTTAATATGATAAAAAGAAAAAAAAATAAAACATACAAAAAAAAAGATTATAATAGTAGTGATGGAATGTTAACTGCAGTATGGGGTCCTAGTTTATGGCATTTTTTACATACAATGAGTTTTAATTATCCAATAAATCCAACAAAACAAGATAAAATCAATTATCGTAATTTTATTCTAAATTTACAAAATATTTTACCTTGTAAACATTGTCGTGAAAATTTAAAAAGAAATTTCAAAGTTCATAAACTTAATATGTGTGTAATGAAAAATCGTCATACTTTTTCAAAATACATTTATAAATTACATGAAATTATTAATAAAATGCTTAATAAAAAATCTGGTTTAAGTTATTGTGATGTAAGAGAAAGATATGAACATTTTAGAGCAAGATGTACAGATGAAAATCCTAAAATCTTTAATTTTAAAAAAACAAGAAAAAAGGAAAAGGGATGTACTGAACCATTATATGGAAAAAAATCTAAATGTATAATTAAAATTGTACCTCAAGAAACAAAATGTGAAACAATGCAAATTGATAAAAAATGTATTAAAAAAAGATTAACTTAAAAATTACTAAAATCATTAAGAACGGGCATTGGTAAATCATTATTAGTAGAATAATTAGGAACTTTTTTACATTCAAATGAAGGTTCAGGGCATCTAGCACATGGAGGACAAGGATTACATTTTTTTTCACTTGGACAAGCTGTAACATTTGGACATGATGGACAGGCAGGACAAACCGGTGGAACTATTTCACTTTTTAAAATATATAAATCTTCATTACCTTCTGGAATTTGATTTTTTGAAATAGAATTATCACTATTTTCATAACCTTCTTTAAAAATACTTCCTAAAAATGAACTTGAAATTAGCGTTAATAACAATATAAATAATAAATGAATATTTTTAAGTTTCATTATAATTTATATAAGGAAAATATTTTAATAAATTGATGTAAATCTTTTTATATTTTATTAATTTAAAATGTCTAAAAAAAATATTTTAAAAAAAAATTTAACTGATAATGAAAATATTATAGAAATAGGCGTTGATGAAGCTGGTCGTGGTCCTATGCTAGGTCGTGTATATAGTGCTGCTGTTATTTTACCTAAAGATGATAATTTTAAACATGAACTTATGAAAGATAGTAAAAAATTTTCATCTGAAAAAAAAATAAATGAAGTAGCGAATTATATAAAAAATAATGCAATAATGTGGAATGTATCTTATTGTTCTGAAGAAGAAATTGATAATGTTAATATTAGAAATGCAACACATAATACTATGCACAAATCAATAAGAGATTTAATAGATGTTGATAAACAATATCATTTACTTATTGATGGTAATGACTTTAAACCATTTACAATATTTAATAATATAAATTTAATTCAAATACCTCACACATGTATTAAAAGTGGTGATAACACATATACATCAATCGCAGCAGCTTCTATATTAGCAAAAGTAGAGCGTGATAAATATATACATGATTTATGTAATGAGAATCCCGATTTAGATGAGAAATATAGTATTAGTAAAAATAAAGGTTATGGAACAAAAGAACATATGGATGGTATTATGAAATACGGAATATCAAAATTTCATCGAAAAACTTTTGGAATATGTCGTAATTATATTGATTAGTATAAAATTGAATTAAAAAAAATATTTTTTTTAATAGTAAAATGAATTCAAAATCTAATTATTATTTTATGTATCGCATTAATAGTGATGAACCAAAATATTTAGATAAAAAACCTTTTATAACAAATACATTTAATAATAAAATTTTAGGACAGTATATTACTTCTAATTGGTTTAAATGTTTAATTAGTAAAAAAGATAATATAGAAATAAATGTTATGAATGAATCTAATATTGTTTTAAATTATAAATATTCTAATGCTTATATTAAAAAAGTATTTGATGAACTAGATGTTGATAAATCAATAAACAAAATCGTTAATATTGATAATAATAAAATTTTTGGATTAACTTTTGGTTGTTATAGTTTGAATTCTTCTTGCAAACAATATTATATTACTCTTCCTAATTTTATATTACAAGAAAATTGATATTATATTACATAATTATATTTAATTTAATATAATTATGAAAATATTAGTTTTTGATACAGAAACCACCGGATTACCAAAAGATAAAGCAAAAGTAAATGAAATTGAAAAATGGCCTTATATTATACAATTAAGTTATTTATTATATGATGATAGTAATAATAAAATTCTATTTTACTATGATGATATTATAAAATTAAATAATAATATAAATATTAGTGATGAAAGTATTAAAATTCATGGAATAACAAGAGCAAAATCAAATAGAAAAGGTGTAAATATAAATTCTGCTTTAACAAAATTTAATGAAACACTTTTGGAAGCAAATATAATTGTGGGACATAATATATCCTTTGACATTAGAATGTTAATGGTAGAATTTAAAAGAAATAATATGCAACATTTATTTTCAAATTCACAAGGTTATGGTATTAAAGAATATTGTACTATGAAAAAATCTGTTAATATATGTAAATTGTTAAAAACTGATTCTAAAGGCAATACTTATTATAAATATCCACGTTTATCAGAATTACATTTTACTTTATTTAATAAAAATCCAAAAGGATTACACGATTCAATGGGTGATATTTTAATTTGCTTACGTTGTTATTATAAAATAATTAATGATAAAGATATTTTAAAAGAATGTAATTTATTTAAAAAATTATTTAATTTTTATTGTGAATAATTATGCTCCACACATTAAACATTCCTCATTATCTTTATTTGGTTCAATAGTAAATTGTTGCGGTTGATGTCTTGGTTTTCTTCGTAAATAATATATACCTGTTTTTAGACCTTTTTTCCACGAATAAAAATGCATTGATGTTAATTTTGCATAATCTGGATCTTCAAGCCATAAATTCATACTTTGTGATTGACATATAAATGCTCCTCTATCAGCAGCCATATCAATTAAATGTTTCATTGGTATTTCCCATACAATTTTATATTTTTCTTTTAAAATATCTGGAATTCCATTTATATGTTGAATACTACCTTTATTTAATATAATATTATTTTTTAAATCTTCATTCCATAATTCTAAATCAATTAGTTCTTTCATTAAATATTTATTTACTAAAACATAATCTCCTGCCATTGTTCTACGACTATAAATATTACTTGTAAAAGGTTCAAAGCATTCATTATTACCTAATATTTGTGATGTAGATGCCGTAGGCATTGGAGCTAACAATAAAGAATTTCTTAATCCATACGTTTTAATATTTTGTTTTAATAAATTCCAATTATAACGTTTGCTTGGTTCAACATTCCACATATCAAATTGTAAAATACCTTTGGAAGCAGGTGAACCTTTAAATGATGAATATGAACCTAGTGTTGTTCCAATATTTTCAAATTCAGCTTTAATTGGCTTTATCACATTAATATTTGGTTGTTTTTTACCAATTTCTGTATACTCTCTACATATTTTAAAATTATTTGCAAAAATTCTTACATTATTTTCGCTACACATTTTTAATGCAATCATTGCTTCACTTCTTTCTTTAGATATTTCATTTGATTTTTCAAGAGAAGCGTGATAAATAGTTTCAAATATTAATTTATTAACTTCTTTTGCTTTATCACTACAAAACGGAATATCCATCATTGCGAAAACATCAGCTAAACCTTGAACACCAATTCCTATTGGACGATGTAACAAATTACTTTTTTTTGTTTTTTCGGTTGGATAATAATTAACATCAATAATTTTATTAAGATTATTAGTAACAACTTTTGTAACTTTATGTAATTTTTCATAATCAAAGGTTTTATCATCTTTTACAAATTTGCTTAATCCTATACTTGCTAAATTACAAACAGCAGTTTCGTTTTTATCACTATATTCAATAATCTCAGTACATAAATTAGAAGACTTAATAACTCCTAAATTTTTTTGATTACTTTTTTCATTTGCGTGATCTTTATAAAGTAGATAAGGTGTTCCTGTTTCCATTTGTGAATCTAAAATTTTATACCATAAATCTCTAGCATTAACTTTTTTTAATTGTTTATTTTCAGATTCATATTTTTCATATAATTTTTTAAAATCATCACCATAACAATCAGAAAGTCCCGGACATTTATCAGGACAAAATAAACACCATTTTTCATTACTTTTAATTTTTTCCATAAAAAGAGATGGTATCCATAATGCATAAAAAAGGTCTCTTGCTCTTTGTTCTTCATCTCCATGATTTTTTTTAAGTTCTAAAAATTCTTCAATATCACCATGCCATGGTTCAATATAAATCGCAAATGAACCATTACGTTTTCCACCTCCTTGATCAACATAACGAGCGGTTTTATTAAAAACTTGTAACATTGGAATAATACCATTTGATGTTCCATTTGTTCCACGTATGTGACTTCCTTTACTTCTTATATTATGAATATGCAAACCAATACCACCAGCCCATTTTGATATCTTTGCACAATCTTTTAAAGTATCATAAATACCATCTATACTATCATCTTCCATTGACAATAAATAACATGAACTTAGTTGTGGTCTGGGTGTTCCTGCATTATAAAGTGTTGGTGTTGCATGAGTAAAATATTTTTGAGACATTAGATCATATGTTTCTTTAACTAAATCCATGTTATTACCATGTATTCCTAAAGCAACACGCAACCACATATGTTGTGGTCTTTCTATTATTTTATTATTTATTTTCATTAAATAGGCTCGTTCTAATGTTTTAAATCCAAAATAGTCTATTTCATAATCACGACTGTAATCAATTACATTATTTAAAAAATCTTTATTCGCTTTAACAGTATTAAATAAATCTTCATGTATTAAAGGAACAATATTATTATGTATATCTTTAAAATTATATAATTTATCAATAATTTTAGAAAATGTATCAGATGTATTTTTATGATTATTTGATATTATTATTCTACTTGCTAAAACTCCATAATCATAATGTTTAGTACACAAAGAAGCACATTGTTGGGCGGTTAGTTCATCTAATACAGTTGTTTGTATATTAGGATATATTTGATCTATAACTTCCATAACTAATTGACTATAATTTAATTTTAATTGTGGTTCCATTTTAATACTTAAATTTTTAACACGATTTAGAATTTTATCAAATGACATATCTTCATAAGTTCCATTTCTTTTAATAACTTTCATATCCTCATTAATAGACATTATATATCAATAACTATATAATTTTAAATGGTTGTTAATCAATATTAATTAATGGTTCAGTTTCTATATTAAATATACAATTTTTAAAAATTTTATTTGTATCTATTAAACATTTACCTAGTGTATTGTTATTATTATTATTTTTTTTATTAATTTTTTCTTTGCGTTTAGGAGAACGATGTTCAAAACCTTCTATTCGTTCTTTTTTAATTATATTCCATATATTTTCTATTTCTGGAAATACTAAATTAAACCATAACTTATTTCGTAAAACTAACACGCAACTAACTTTTTCTAATTTCCAATATATATTTTTTCTCCATGATATTGTATCATATTTATTCATTGTATTTGTTTCCCATACATTAAAATCATCTTTTGTTATATTTAGTGGTGCATACTCATAAATAGGTTTATTTTCTTCAAGAAAATACATAATTATTCCTTTTTGTTTATTATCTTTTGATAAATTAAAATTACCATCTAATTCAAAATCTTCTTTACTTTCATATTCAATAAACTTTGTTTCTAAAAAATCACATTCATTTAATTCACATACCTCCATCTGTATTTGCATCTGTATCCAATATTCTAATTTAGGAATTCCATTAATTTCACGATTAACTATATTTTTTACTTCTAACATTCGTCCATACAATTTTGAGTTTTTGTCTGTATTAATTCCATCTGGAGAAGCAGCTATAAATTTATGTTTTTTATGTGGAATACAACCAAATTCAGATATTTTTGTTTTATATTCATTTTCATACCATTTAATCGATACATCTTCATATTTTTGTCCCCAGTGCATAGATGTTTCGGTATTAATATTATTAAATTTATTTTTATCTATATCAACACATTTTTCATATATTATTTCATTTTGCATTCGCGATGTTCCAAATACTTTCCATATATTACTAGCAGTTAATACGCCATGACGAAATTCATACCATTCTTCTGTTCGTTGCTCTGGCTGTGGTATTTTTGTTAAATAATCAAGTTTTTTTTTCATTTGTTTTACATTTGGAGTAATTCTAATATAACTATTACCATTTGATCTTTTAGGACATATATTTTCATAAAATATAGTTAATGAAATATGAATAGCTTTAATAATTATATTAGAAATATTTAAATCTTCATATACATCTTTCAATTGTATATATAAATTTGTCATTAAAATATCTTTTAATTTTTCTTCAAAATATGGGTCAGAAAACATATTAGGATCGCATGATATATTTTCAAAAATTAATGTACCAGTTAGTTCAATTATATTTAAAAATTCATTATCAAATAAATTACATTTCATAATAATATTATAATTTAACTTTTTATATTATCAATTTATATCTTTATTTCTTTTTTTTCTTAATGATTTTATAGTAGAATTTTTACGTTCACTTCTTTTTAGTGTATATTTATTTGTATTATTATTAAAGATTAAATTAGGTATATCTTTTATACAACCTTCATCAGTATCATAAATAACATCTTTAACACTTGTTAATCTTTTTCTATCTAATGATTCTATCAAATATTTTGTTAAATACTCTTTATGTTTGCTTTCCAATTTATTTTTTTCTATTAAACTATTAATATATGAATTGATTTTTAAAATTTTTTGTGTCTTACCTAATTTAGTCCAATTTTCTTTTTTGTTATTATTTGTCTCCTCATGTAAAATTAAATTCATATTATTCATTATAATATAATATAATTTAAAGTTTAATACATTTTATTAAAAACTATTATATAATGAAAGTTATAAATATTATAGGAAAAAATAATGTAGATAAATTAATTAATAAAAATGATACCGCAACACGAAATAAAGTAAATTATGAAGAACCAACACATCAAGAACAAATAAAATTAATTAATAAATTTTATATGAATGAAAAAAATAATATGGATTCTGACCTTATACGTGAAATTAAATTAAAATTAAACAGTTATAAAAATCAAGATATAAAAAAAAATATATATAATCAAGATAAATTAATAACAATTGAAGAAATAATAGAAAAATTAGTTATTTCAAAATTATCATGCTATTATTGTAAAAAAAATGTGAAAATTTTATTTGTTAAAGTGAGAGACGATTATCAATGGACTTTAGATCGTATAGATAATAGTATTTGTCATAATAATAATAATACTGTTATTTGTTGTTTAAAATGTAATCTTGAAAGAAGAATTCAAAATTCTAATAATTTTAAATTTACAAAACAATTAAAAATAAAAAAACTTTAAAATACATTATATTAAAGGTTAAAAGTTTTATAATTTTATTTTAAATGTGTTAATAAAATATATGGACCAAATAAAATGGAGTTCTGGTGTTAAATATATAAAATCTAATAAAGATGATAAGTTTATGTATGTCTCTCTAAATAAAAAAGAACTTGTGAATAATAAAATTAATGAACGTGAATTAATACAAAATAGTTGTAAGAATCCATTTTTTAAATCAGAAGATTACGTTCAACATTTAATTAATCAAGAAATTTTTTTAATGTCTAAGAAAAATAATTAAGTATAATAACAATTTAAAACATATATTATAAATAAAAATATGTCAAATTATATTACTCAAAATAGTTTATTACTAAATAATTTAATTAATTTTTATAAAACTAATGATAATTTACAAAAAATGTTAAACATAATTAATGGACAATCAAGAATATCTTTACGAATTGTAGATTGGTTTGCAACTAATTATGCTAAACAAAAATTTACAATATATCACTTAAAAAATGGAACTAGATTTAAAGTTTATAATGATTATAAATTAAAACTTCGTTCGTATTCTAAAAAAAGATTTGACCCATTTTGTCGATGGGAACGTATAACAATACCGTATAAAAATGATAAACATATTCAAACAACAATTGGACAATTAAATTTTTTTAAATGGGCAATAGAAAATGAAGTAATAGATTACATTAAAGAAAATTATATAGATATAGAATTAGATATGAATACACGTAATAGTACTTCAAAAAGAAAATTAAATAAGTCAAATTTAGTAAATCAAAAAACACGTAAGAAGAGAGAAGAATTATCGCTGTCTGCAAGTAAAAGTATTAAACAAGAAAAAGTTTCTATAACAATTAAATTTGATTAATTATATGTTAAAATTTAAATATAAAATTAAATTTTAACAATATGGGAAATAATTTATCTATAAATAAAATAAATTTTGAAGATATGAAATATATGCAAAATGATAATAATTGTATTATTATAAATACTATGGACAGTAATAAACAAAATTGTTTAATCAAAGGAACATTATTTATCAATGACGAAGAAAAAATATTAAATAATTTAATTCAAAATAAAAATTTTGAACAATTAATTATAATATATGGAGAGAATTCATGTGATAATAAAATAATTAAAAAATATAATCAATTAATAAAACTAAATTTTACTAATGTATATATTTATCCAGGAGGTTTATTTGAATGGTTATTATTACAAGATATATATGGATATGACATATTTACAACAACAACAAATAATCAAGATTTTCTAATTTATAAAGGAGAACAAAAATTTAATAATAAATTAACCATAAAATGAATTTTGTTCTATAAAATCTACTTTTGTATTTAAATCAATTATTGAATTTGCTAATTCATCTGCATCTTTATTTAATTCTCTTTTAATCCAAACATATGTTATTTTTTTAAAATTAACTTCTAATTCTTTACTTTTTTTATATAAATTTATTAAATTACTAGAATTAACATTGTATTTATTATTCATTTGATTAATTACTAATAAAGAATCCCCTTTAATTATTATATTGTCTATATTATTATCTATTGCTGTTTCTAATCCTAATATTAAACCCATATATTCAGCATAGTTATTAGTATTAATATCTAAAAATTTACTTCCTTTATAAATACTTTTATTATTATTATCATAAATAACAAAACCACAACCAGAAAGTCCCGGATTTCCACGACTAGCACCATCAAATTTTAAAATATGTTCTTTCTGATGAATAAAATTATTAATTTTTTCTAACAAAATATTAATATATTCAGGATTTTTATTAATATCTGTATTACCATCCAAAACTAATTTATCATTTTTATTTATATCTTTTATCCATGTTTCATGATAAGTATGACATTTTTTTAAATACTCTAATGGTATATTTTCTTCTCCTTTTCTAGAACGAGCATCGACTCTTTCTTTTGCTACTTCGGGTGTTGTTTTAAGATAAATAGTTTTAGTATTTGGAAGTGAAGCAGTAAATTCATCAAACCATTTATTATAAATTTGATATTCAATATCTTCAAGTTTATTTTCATTGTAAAGCATTTTGGCAAATACATTTTTATCTGTATAAATACATCTTTCACTAATAATAATATTATAACCTTTATCTAAAGCTGATTTTAGTTTTGATATTCGTGTAATATAAGCCATCATCTGAAAAGCAAAAGCATATTTATTTTGGTTTTCATAATATTTTTCTATTATATTTTTATTTTCTTTATCTTTAATTTTAATCCATTCATCAACTGGTTCATCTAGATAATATACATTTTTACAATATTTTTTTAATGATTTTACTAATGTTGATTTTCCAGAACCAATATTTCCTTCTATTGTATAAATTACTGGTGTAGACATTTTAAATAACTTATATACTTATTATTTATTTTCAATTTTATATTAAATTGAAAATAAATTAAGATTTATTTATTTAGTATATTATGGATTTTAAACAAAATAAATTAACTAAAAATGAATGGAATAATATTGAAATACCAATTTCAAATAAAGAAAAAATAATTAATAAATTAATTATAGATGGTTATAATAATGTTAATATAGTATCAAATAATACATTATCTCTAATGTCCTATTTAAAAATTAATTATACTAAAGATATAGAAATTTACATATATGATAAATATATAAAACCAAAGCTAGATAATATTAATAAAAAATATAACGCAAATATATTAACAAATGATAATTATAACTTAAAAAAAATCACTATAACAAAAGCGGATTTAATTCGTTTTAATAATACTGATAAAAATATAGAAAAGGATAAAAAAAATATATTTGAATTTGTATTACTTAATCTTATTGAAAAAATGTATAAAAATAAAAATAAAAATAAAACATTATTTAATTTTTATACGTTAAATTCATTAGTTCATTATAATGTTTATTTATTTAATAATATTCTAAAAAATATTATTATTAATATCACTAATAAAAAAATTAATATAAAAAATATTATAGAATTAGGAGTAGATTTAATTGAAAAAAATAATTATTTACTTGATTATTCGGATAATAAATTATATGAACATCAAAAACAATTATTTACTTATTGTAAACAAAATAATCCAAAATTAATATTATACATTGCTCCAACAGGAACTGGTAAAACAATATCACCATTAGGTTTATCAAATAAAAATAAAATAATTTTTGTGTGTGCAGCAAGACATGTTGGATTGGCACTAGCAAAATCTTCGATTTCTATGAAAAAAAAAAATTGCATTTGCTTTTGGTTGTAATGATGCTCAAGATGTTCGTCTCCATTATTATGCTGCAAAAGATTATACTGTTAATAAAAAAAGTGGAGGTATTTGGAAAGTTGATAATACAGTAGGTGATAATGTAGAAATAATAATATGTGATATTAAATCTTATATTCCAGCTATGTATTATATGCTTGCTTTCAATAATCCTAAAGATATTATATTATACTGGGATGAACCAACTATTACATTAGATTACGATGAACATGAATTTCATTCAATAATAAAAAAAAATTGGAATGAAAATTTAATTCCTAATATTGTTTTATCATCTGCTACTTTACCTAATAAAGATGAAATGTCTGAAACAATTTCTGATTTTAAGTCTAAATTTGAAAATTCAGAAATATATACTATTGAAAGTTATGAATGTAATAAAACCATTCCAATTATAAATAGTGATAATTATATTTCTATGCCTCATTACATGAGTAGTAATTATAATGAAATAAAAATGATTGTATCCCATTGTAAAAAATATAAAACTTTAATGAGATATGTTGATTTAAATGAAATAATTAAATTTATTTTATATATAAATAATTATAATTATCTTAAAAATAATGATTATACTATAAACAATTATTTTAATGATATTAATTCAATTAATATGATAAATTTAAAAATTTATTATTTGGAAGTTTTAAATAATATAAATGAAGAAAAATGGGATTGTATTTATAAATATTTTATTGAAAATCGTATTAAAAAATATAATTCAACTATTCATTTTGTAACCAATGATGCTTTTACTTTAACAGATGGTCCTTGTATATTTTTAACAAATAATGTAGATAAAATTGCTAAATTCTGTTTACAGGAAGCAAATATTCCTGAATATTTACTAACTAATATTTTAAATACAATTAAATATAATAATAAAATTAATATTAAAATTAATGATTTACAAAAAACTTATGAAGATGGAACAAATAAAGAACAAGAAAAAAAAATTACAGAGGGTAGAGTTAATCCTGAAATGAAACGTGTAATGAATGAAATAAATAAATTAACAGCATCGATTAAAAGCATATTTTTAGATCCTGTTTATGTTCCAAATACTAAACAACATAAAAATAAATATGCGTTTGATAAAAAAATTGAAGGAATTCCTTTTGTTTCAGAAATAAATGAAAATATAGTCGAAGAAATTATGTTAATTGATAATATTGCTAATATGTGGAAAATTTTATTACTAATGGGTATTGGTGTATTTACGAATCATCAAAATATTAATTATATTGAAATTATGAAAAAATTAGCACAAGAACAAAAACTTTATTTAATAATAGCTTCATCAGATTATATTTATGGTACTAATTATCAATTTTGTCATAGTTATATTAGTAAAGATTTAAATTATATTAGTCAAGAAAAGTGTATTCAAGCTATGGGACGTGTTGGTCGTAATAATATTCAAAAAAATTATAGTATTCGTTTTAGAGATAATACTTTAATAAATAAACTTTTTAATGAAGATAAAAATAAACCTGAAGTTAGAAATATGGCAAAATTATTTAATTCTATTTAATATAAAGATAAATTATGTATTATATATATGAATATTAATTTATTAGAAAA
>MDTE01203027.1_pt1 | contig 58648 bp, 52 predicted proteins | sample 811231 | NCBI WGS metagenome assembly MDTE01 (sample SAMN05326651, study PRJNA326480) | marine metagenome | isolation source: seawater | place: Indian Ocean: Red Sea | collected 2010
CAGTTGTCTTCTTGCACCCATAATGTTCCTCCCAATCTAACTTTTAATCATACCTTAGCAGGCGTAAACACCACTACCATATTATTTGGACCTTCAATGACCTTATACCCATATGGTTCACCACGTGGTATATAAAAAGCAAAACCCTCAGTAATAACTTGGGTTTCTCCATCAATAGTCAGTTCAGCTTTTCCACTCAAAAGATACACTACCTCATCATGATCTGGGTAAACACAATTTTGATCATTGTAGCCCTCTTGCAAGGTGGAGATATTAAATGACATATTCTCTGAACCATGCTCACGCCTAACTAAACGACGACTGATAACTGATGAATCTTCATAAACTTGTGCATCGTCAAGATGCATTACCTTAATATTGCTCATTCTTTATCTCCTCATCTAGAATCAACAGAACCTGTATTAATCCTATTAGACCTTCCTCCATCTACATCGAATATAGCTGAAGTAACATAGGATGCTTTATCGGAACACAACCATAAAACCATATCTGCTATTTCTTCGGGCTGACCCATTCTCTTAAGCATTGATCCAGTCTTAGCAATTTCGTTCGCTTTTTCAACTCCAATAGATCTCTCCCAGATATCCGTCAGAACAAAGCCAGGACGGACGCAATTAACTCTAATACCTTGATCAGCATACTCATGAGCTAATCCCTTAGTCATAGAATCAACTGCACCTTTGGATGCTGCATAGACCACATCTCCGGGTAACCCACCATATCTTGAAGAAATTGATCCAACATTTACAATGTTACCACCAACGCCATTAATTTTTTTTGACATTCTTTTGACAGCTTCTCGAGCAATTATAAAAAGTCCTATAACATTGGTGTCAAAAAGGTTTCGAAGCCCGTCTGTTTCCATTTCTGTAATTAATGTTTCATAATCTATAGCAGCATTATTTACAATATCTGTTACTGATCCAAGCTCTTCATCAACTGTTTCTAACATTGACAAAATTTCTTCTTCTTTGCCCATGTTTGCCTGCACAGCAATTGCCCGCTGACCAGACTTTCTTACTTCTTCCACAACTTCTTCTGCTTTGTCACGAGCGTTAACATAATTAACAGCAACGTCATATCCTTCTCGACCTGCAGCCCTAGAAATAGCTGCACCAATACCACGACTGCCTCCTGTCACTAACATAATTTTTGACATAAATACCAACCTTCCCAGTTATTTAAAATATTTCACACAATTACTAACTAAAGCAACCTCCCTAGGGTCAGCTTTATCTGATACAATCCCTCTTTTCTTAACTTCATTCAACAATTCTTTATCTATAAAGCTATTAAAAGTTTCAAAACCAAGAGTTTTATAAACAGAAAGAGGTTGCCCACCCATAAAACTCATAACCGGTCTACTCTCAGGAGTAGCTTTTGCTGTAAGTCCATTAAATCCAGAATCTTTAGCCCAATACAAAAGCTTTTCTAACATTGCTTTACCTATACCCATTCCATGATAAATCTTATCACGCTTTTCTGATTCATCAATTTGTCCAACATGATAACAATAAATTGAAAGAATACGGTCAGGCAAGATGGGAGCATCAATCCCAAAGTCTCCCCAATATAGTGGATCCCATAAACCGTTAGGAGAGCAGGTTCTAGGGTCATATTCTCGGAATTGTAACTGTGCAATATGTTTTTGCTTTTCAAAAACTAAGATTGCTGCAGAGCCCAATTTTTCTATACGTGAATAAATATCAATCAAATTACCCTGACAACCTAGAGGAACAGAACCTACATCCTCTTTTTTCATGGGGCGAAAAATCAAATGCTTAAGTTTTTGTTGAGAGTCTGTTTTCATAATATGATATATAACTATCTACTATTAGTTCGATGATAAATACTCTAGATTCACAAGTGAAATATGTAAATATTATAGATTCAGGCTAGATTATCCTGAAAGAGTCGATAAACTAATAAATAATATAAGCTTACAAAGAATTTTAATAATAAACCTAAATTGCATATTAGAAAAAAAATTGTAAGGGAGTTACACAATGAATGTGTCAAAATTAATGGGTAGAATTATACCCTCAGTAGTTGGAGCAGCTGCACTACTTGTAGCAAGCACGGCTATGGATAATAAGCAAGCTTCAGCAGCAGAAACCCTAGATGTTGGAGCAATCCAACCCCTAGCTGGAGATTGTGCACAGTGGGGTATTCCAATCGTTAGAGGAATGCAATACTGGGCGGATCAACTAAACGCAGATGGTGGTCTTTTGGCGGGTGACGGGAAACGCTATAAAATCAACCTCAAAACATATGACAATGTTTGCTATATTCCAGGTGAAGAGCTTAAGGCTGGAAGAAAAGCTATTCTTGATGACAATATCAAGTTTATGCTGCAAACCTTCACTCCCGGAAGTCGACAAGCAATTGCTCAAATGACTACAGATAATCATGTTCTAACAACATCATATGGTGCAGGCTACCTTAGCAAGGATCATCCTTATCTAAACGGTGGTATTACTGGTTCTCCAGCTGCCTATATGCTTATCGCAAGTCGGGCAATAGATGCAAACCCTGATGTTAAGCGTGTAGCAATCATAACATCTGACCAATCATTTGGATTAGCAGCAAAGGCATATTTTGAAGCTGGAGTAGCCGCTCATCCTGAAGTTGAAATTGTATACAACGAGAGTTATGCTCCAGATGCTACTAAGGATATGCTGGGTTTATTAACTCCACTAATGGCATCTAAACCCGATATGGTTTGCCAACTTGGTTGGGTACCAGCACAATATGCTTCTGCGATCGAAACGATGGAGCAGATGGGTTTTAAAGGCGTACATTGCGCTGAAGGCTTTACGTTCCCTATGATTTTAGAACGTGTTCCAGCAGAGCAGTTAGCAGGTAGAACATATTTTGGCTATGCATTCGAGGCCTCTGAGCCAACCTTTAGTGCCAAAGGACATGAACTGTATAAATGGTATGTCGAAGAATACGGAGTTGAGGAATGGTCTCCTTATACACCTATTGGCTATGCTTCTATGATGACACTAGAAGCTGGCATACGTATGTCACCAAGTATAGATTCTAAGGTAGTTATGGAAACACTCTATGCAGCCGATGTTGTTGACCACCCATTGTTTGGCCCTTCAAAATGGGGTGGAGAAGAAATTTATGGTGCAAACCATCATCTTCTAACTCCATTGCCGATTTATAATTTGGGTGCTGATGGAAATGTTGTCCTTGATCACGTTGTTGATCACGCCGCATGGTGGGAAAAACATAAGGACGTCGCATTACCAAGAATCGATGCAGGCGGACAAGTTTTTAGATAATAAGTCCACTTTAATTTAGCTAGGGCGGGAGACATCTAAGTCAGTTTAGGTGTCTTCCGTCAGAGCGTTTAAAGTCTTAATTTGTTATATATTAGCTTGGTTACATTTTTATAAAGACTTAATGTGACAACAATGGCTAATTTATAAGCACAAGAGGCTGATAGATTCTACAATGCAAGTTTTAGCCAACATAATCTTCTTAAGTAGCTTTTATGTCTCCTTCGCGGTTGGATTAGCGTTAGTATTTGGCGTGATGCGCACAATAAACTTTGCGCATGGTGAGTTTTATATGCTTGGCGGCTATGCACTTTGGCTACTGTCAGGTGTTCTCTCTAATACTATACCTGATGGAGCAACTTTTATTGTTGCAATGCTTGTTGGCGCTGGCGTTGTGGGAATTTTAGGGATGCTTGTTCAGTTAACGTTATTTGAACGGCTCAAAGAGCAACCGTTCTCCATTTTTATGGCTACTCTGGGACTCTCATACGTATTACAAGTCGTCGTAGTGAAAACTATTGGACCCATGGGGCGTTCTGTCCCAGCAATTTTCCCAGGTTTCATTATGTTTGAAGGCGCAATTTTGCCCATCCAGAGAATTGTAGTTCTTGGCTTTACAGCATTGATGATGGCTGGACTTTGGTATTTCTTAATGCGTACCGACCTAGGCCGCGCAGTAAGAGCAACTGCCCAGAATAAAACCGGAGCTATGCTCCAAGGTATAAGCATGGGTAAAATTGCATTAACCACTATGTTTGTTGGCTCTGCACTTGCAGCAATTTCCGGAACATTAATGGGTAGTGTGTTAATGATTGGACCCTTTATGGGTGCAGAGGCACTTTGGCGTGCTTTTATAATCATTATTGTAGGCGGTATAGGGAGTCTATCGGGAACAGTAGTAGCAGCACTATTGTTTGGACTAATTGACACTTTAATGACCACATTTGGTGCTGGAAAATTTGCAGCAATGGTTGATGCAATAATTATGCTACTCGTACTCAGTTTCATGCCAAATGGTCTTTTGGGTTCTCGGGAATGACAATCCTTCAATTCATAACCTCTACACCAAAGCGCTTTGTATACGCACTTATAGGCACGATCATAGCTACTCCTCTGCTGGTAGCTTTACCTCATGCCTTAACCTCCTACTGGCAAAGCGTGCTGGTGATATTTGCTCTAAATACTATTATGGTTATGGGCTACCGTGTGATTACTACAATGGGAGGATGGTCTTTTTCTCATGTAGCAACAGCTGGTCTCGGGGCATATACTACTGCTATCTTAATGACTCTTGAAACACCATGGTCATTCTGGGCAACTCTATTTTTAGGTGCTGGGATTTCTGGTTTATTTGCTCTAATAATAGCATATCCAGTTCTAAGAACGCGACATTATTACTTTTTTCTAAGTACGTTCGCTGCTGGTGAAGCCTTGCGACAGGCATATATTCAATTCAAAGGTATCACGGGGGGTAGTTTTGGAATTTCATTTATACCAAGACCTGAGGGGTTCTGGGGAATTGATTTTAATACAACAACAGGTTTCTATTATCTTGTTCTCGCAATCGCACTGATCATTTGGCTTTTACTATACCGTTTTGATCTTTCTAGAGTAGGAAGAACAATTAAGGCAGTAGCAGCAAATGAAGAATTATCAGAATCCATTGGTATAAATACTTGGGGCCACAGAACCCTGCCTTTTGTGTTAGGGTCAGTAATTGCAGGATTCGCAGGGGCATTATCAGCCAATTTTAATGGAGCAATAAATCCTTTGGATTTTGGATCCATTCTTATGTTCAAGTTAGTTGCTGCTGCAATTGTAGGAGGAGTATCAACGTTCTTTGGCCCAATTCTTGGGCTTCTTTACCTAACAGCCTTGGAAGAAATATTCCGTGCCTTTGCAGAATGGGTTCCTCTTTTGTGGGGTGCAAGTGTTATTGCAGTACTCATGATATGGTCCGGGGGATTGGAAATGGCAGTCTTAAAGTTAGTAGCACTGCTAAGACCAATCTTATTTAATAGAGCTAAAAACTCTAGTGCTAAGAACATCGGATAGCAATCATATGACAATTCTTGAAGTGAACAATATCGCAAAAAGGTTTGGCAAACTAGTTGCTGTCAAAGACATATCTATGGCAATTCCAGAAGGTCAGATCAGAGGGCTTATAGGACCTAATGGATCAGGCAAAACAACTACTTTCCATCTCATAAGTGGTTTTTTAAAGCCAACTTCAGGAGAAGTTTTATTTAAAGGTCAACCCATAACAGGAAAAACACCCAATAGGATTGCAAAAAGGGGATTGGTCAGAACATTTCAACTTACAAGCGTCTACAGAGACATGTCAGTTCGCCAAAATGTCCACATGGGTCACCACATACACGCCAATAAAAAATCAGCGGAAATTTCAAACAACACGAAGCTCCCGAGCATCAGTTCAATTGAAGATAGTACTTCTTGGATTCTTGAGCATATGAATCTATCGGAAGAGGCTGATACCCCAGCAAGAATGCTTCCTGCAGGTATGCAAAGAGTTCTTTCAATAGCAACCGCATTAGCAGTTCGACCTAATTTGCTAATGCTTGATGAGCCTCTAGCAGGGCTTAATCCAACAGAGAAAAGTAATGTTGCACAGAAAATCTCTGGTTTACGTGATTATGGGATTACTATCTTGTTAGTTGAGCACGACGTTCGATCAGTCCTTAGTATTTGCGATAAAATAACTGTCATTAATTTTGGGGAAAAAATTGCTGAAGGTACTGCTGATGAAATAACTAAACACCCTGCTGTAATTGAAGCCTATTTGGGAAAATCTGAGGGTCATGATGCTTGAAATTAAACAACTTGAAGTAAAGTATGACCTGATCTCCGCTCTAAGAGAAGTATCTGTTAGTGCTTCAGAGAATACTATAACGACAATCGTTGGTAGTAATGGAGCAGGTAAAACAACCCTCTTAAAAACCATTTCAGGTCTTTTAAGGCCTGCTTCTGGAGAAATTCGTTTCTTGGGAAACAGAATAGATAACGCTTCACCCTCAAAAATTGTAAAAATGGGTATTTCCCAAGTCCCAGAAGGGCGAGAATTATTTCCTCGTATAAGCGTTTACGATAATCTTATGGTTGGAGCATATCTTCGTTCAGATAAGAAAGGTATTAATAGAGATCTGGACAGGATCTATCACCACTTCCCAATTTTGAAAGACCGAAGGCGACAACTTGCTCGAAATTTAAGTGGTGGTGAGCAACAAATGTTAGCTTTTGGAAGGGCACTAATGTCTGGGCCTAAAATGCTGCTTCTAGACGAACCTTCTATTGGGCTTGCACCTGTAATAGAACAAAAAATCATGGAAACAATCAGTAATCTTACACAAGAAGAAGATGTCGGAGTTGTATTGGTCGAACAGAACGCAGCATTAGCATTAAGTATAGCCTCCTATGGATACGTTCTTGAACAAGGGTCGCTTGCCCTTAAGGGCCCCGCCGAAGATCTTATCAAAGATGATAGTGTAAGAGCAGCATATTTGGGACTTTAGGGAAACCTAAAAATGGGAAACAACCTCTTTGATCTTTCAGGAAGAAATGCCATTGTAACTGGTTCAACTAAAGGTATTGGAAAAGCTATTGCATCTGCCTTGGCACAACATGGGGCTCGCGTTGTAATTTCAAGCCGTGATGAGAGCCGCGTAAGCAGTGTAGTTGAAGAATTATGTTCAGATGGACTAGAGGTAATAGGAATACCATGCAACGTCGGTCGAAAAACTGAACTAGAAAAATTGGTTTATGAGACGAATCAACGTTGGGGTGATATAGATATAGCAATAGGAAATGCTGCAATAAACCCCCACTATGGCTCCTCACTCGATATCCCCGACGAAATTTTTTCAAAAACTATGGCATCAAATATTCAATCAAATCTATGGTTAGCACAGCTTGTAGCCCCAGGGATGCGAAAAAAACGAGATGGTTCTATAATTTTTGTTTCATCTATAGGAGGTTTTTTCGGGTCAGAAGTTATAGGAACCTATTGTGTTTCAAAAGCTGGAGATTTCCAACTTGCCAGAAATCTTGCCGTTGAACTTGGACCAGACAATATACGTGTAAACTGCATTGCCCCTGGCTTAGTAAAAACTGACTTTGCTAGAAAACTCTGGGAGGACCCTGAAGCAAGTAAAGTTAGAATTCAACGAACTCCTCTTAGACGCCTAGGAGATCCCGAAGACCTAGCTGGAATCGCTATTTATCTTGCATCTGATGCTGGGAAATGGACTACGGGACAAACAATATCAGTTGATGGAGGAGTAACTATCTCAAAATAAATTAGTAGATATATTTCTATTTAGAATCAAGTTTCAAAACTTCACAAACATAAGACTTATGAGGAACAGACCCCCCAAGCGGATCAACAAAATCACTCCCAATAGCTGAATTTAAATTAGCTGAAGTTTCTCCACGTACTGGTAATTCATCACAATCAAGCGCCTCACATCTCTGCCACCAACCATGTGTGGCTGATACAACATTCGGATCTAAATAGTCTGAAAATTTTGCCCTTGCACGCAACTTTCCATGAGGAGTTTCTATGCAGATCCAATCATTTTCTTGGATTCCTCTTAATTCCGCTGTTGAAGGATGTAACTCAACCAGAGGATCTAGCTCCATACGCCGTAGTGATTCTTCTCCACGATTTTGACTTTGGAGAAAATGTGGGGATTTACCCGATGTTAAAATGAGAGGGTAAGTTTTTTTAGAAATATTTGGTATACCTATACTTACCATCGGTTCAATATATTTAGGTAGCGGAGAATAACCGTGTTTCAAGAAAAGCTCGGAGTAAATCTCAACTTTTTTAGTATGTGTCTCAAAACCTCTGGGTAATCCATGAACAGACTCTGCGTATTTCCTGTATCTTGTTGAAAGGTTAAGGTTAATGCCCCTAGGATTCTCTTTTAAATCTTTTAATTCTATTCCACTAGGTTCTATAAAATGCTGTATGCCTCGTTCAAAATTTCCTCCCCAAAACTTTTCAGAGAACCCAAGTCTCTTGGCCAATTCTAAAACGATCCAAATATCTGAGCGTGACTCACCCAGAGGGGACAAAACACTCTTTCGAAACTGGACAAGTCCCGAAGCCTCCTGATCAACAACAAAATCTGTCGATATCCCCTCTCTTTCCCATGGGGAACAAACTGGCAAAAATATATCCGCATAAGAAGAAGTAGGATTTCCAAACATATCAATATGAACCATAAATTCTAGTGACTTAAAGGCTTCTTCACCAGTTCCTGCATCGGCATGTGAGAATAGAAAATTTTTTCCAAAATTTATAAGAGCACGAATTGGATAAGGACTAGAATGAAGAATCCCGTTATAGAGTGAATCTGAATTAATCCATCCCTCTTGCTCTGGACCTAATGGCCTGTCCAAATATCCAAGAGCTTTCTTTTTCTGAGTAAGAGATATTTCATCACCACCGGAAATATCGTTTGTTTTTGTAGTTTCTAATATTACATTCCCGCCAGGATTATCAAAATGACCTGTGAGTGAATACAATATTGCAATGGCCCTATTGGTTTGAGATGCATTTGTATGCATCTCAAGCCCAGCCCACATATAGATTGATAGTGCCTTTGAGTTACGTATCATTTCACTCAGGTCAATGATCTCACTCTCCTTCAATTGTGTTAATTGAGCAACATATTTGGGAGAGTATTGTGCACATAGATCTGCATATAAAGAAAATGCTGGAGAACACACTAATCGGCCATTATGCCCTTCAAAGGTGTATCTACCACTAAGAGAAAAATTTATATCATTACCTAAATATATACCTTGCTGAGAATCATAAACCACATGTTTCTTGTTTTCCAAGTCCCAAACGACAAATTCTCGGCTGGATCCATCAGAATATAAATCTTGAGTAGTCAAAAACCTCCCATTATCCTCACGTACTAGAAAAGGACCGTTTGTCCATTGTCTAACAAAATCCATATCGAATTGTTTTTGCTGAATTAGGATGTTTGCTAAACATAGAGCTAAAGCACCGTCGGTTCCTGGTTTTATTCTTAACCAACTATCTGCCTTTACAGCAAGACCAACACGTCGAGGGTCAATGACTACAAGTTTTGCTCCCCGTGCTTTTGCATCGGCTACACGTTTGGCATGTGCTAACCATGTCGTACTCGGATTATGCCCCCATAAAATAATACAATCTGAATTCTTATGCTCTGGCATCGGCAACGGGACACCAAATGTATATGGGAAAACCATATCACGTGAAAAACCACAAAGTTCCATAGCAATAGCTGCATTTGGGCTCCCAAAACCCGACGAAAACGCTCAACCCACGCATAACCGTCATTCATTGAGGTTCCTGCCGGGGTAGTAATACCAAAGCTTACTGATTCAGCACCTGACTCTTCAGAAATTGTATTTAGGTGCGTCACGATCGTATCTAATGCTTCATCCCACGATATCCTGATCCATCCAGGGTCATTGTTTCCCTTAGGTCGTGACCGCTTCATTGGATACAAAATTCGGTCTTTATTATAAATTTTTTCGGGTGCTGATTTTCCTTTTGCACAAAGGGCTGAACCGGTCGGATGACTTGGATCTGGTTTAACAGAGACTAGTCTACCGTCCTTAATTTCTGAAATACAACCGCATCGTGACCAACATAGGGCACAAAACCCCTGAATTTGATCATTTAATTTGTTCTCCATCAGAATCCCCGCTCTTATGATAAGGAGAAAAATATAATCTAGAATATATCGAATTGCCTGCTATTATAAACATAGTTTTTCCACAAAGCTGACTATTAGTTCCTATTCCACATAGGGTAAGTCAAATAATCAAGAATTATCGGGAGAAATAAATTGGTTGGGATCAAAGCATTTGGAGCGTATCTCCCACGCCGAAGATTACAGAGAAGCGTTATTGCTGAAGCTAACTGTTGGTTTGACCCATCTCTTAAAGGCCTTTCTAAAGGCGAACGTACGATGTGTAGCTGGGATGAAGATTCAATAACAATGGGTGTTGAGGCGGCTCAAGATTTGTGTGGTCTTGACGATAAAATCCAAGCCATTATTTTGGCTTCAACAACGCTACCATTTGCAGTTCGTCAAAATGCTGGAATTATTGCCGAAGCGTTAAACCTCCACAATAACATAAGGACAATGGATATAGGAGGGAGTCTTCGTGCATCTACAACCTCCCTCTTAACTGCACTAGATATTGCTTCTGCCCAAGGTCAAGATGTTTTGTTGATCTCTTCTGATAACCGCAAAGCACGGGCAGGAAGTCAAATGGAAATGATATCAGGAGATGGAGCTGCAGCTTTAATTGTTAGTCATGATAAACCAGGGCTTAAATTTCTTGGGGCTGCATCAATTAATGATGACTTCATAGATCATTTTAGAGCAAGTGGAGATGACTATGATTATACTTGGGAAGATAGATGGATCCGCCAAGAGGGATGGTTAAAAACTGTTCCTAATGCAATAAATATGGCCTTGGGCAAAGTTGGACTTTCTGGCTCAGACATCGACCATCTTATAGTGCCCTGCCAATATAAGCGTGTAGCAGAATCGATTGCTAAACAATGTGGTATTAATACTGATTCTGCAGTTGATACTATGATTGATAGTGTTGGTATATGTGGAACTGCTCATCCACTTGTCATGCTTGTGTCTGCAATTTCAAAGGCTAAGCCTGGACAAAAATTGGTAATATCAAGCTTTGGTCAGGGTTGCGATGCATTAGTATTTGAAGTAACAGACCTCATAGAAAACTATCAGCCTAATCGAGGCTTAGAAGGATGGTTAAATAGAAAAGTTGAAGAAAAAAACTATGAAAAGTTTCTCACTTTTAATGGAAATATAAATCGTGAATTTGGAAAAAGGGCTGAATTAGATAGACCACCTGCCCTGACAGCACAATATCGGAACAAGGAGGGTGTTACTGGTTTTAAGGGTGGTATATGTACTAAATGCGGAACTATTCAATACCCAAAATCAATCTATTGTGTAAATCCAAATTGCCGAGCCAGGAATACCCAAGAATCACACTCAATGTCCAAAACTACTGCAAAGGTTAAGACTTACACCGCAGATCACCTAGTTTTTTCAATGGAACCTCCAGCATATTTTGGTCTCATAGAATTTGAGGGAGGAGGAAGAATGATGGTAGAATTTACAGATTTGGATCCTGAAAGTTTTGATGTTGGTATTAGCACGAAAATGCATTTTCGAATTAAACACTTGGATGAAAATAGGGGTATGCGACAATATTTCTGGAAAGCATCACCAGAATAGTCCAATAATTTTTGGAGAAATAATATGGCTAAAGGTATAAGAGATAAAGTTGCAATATTGGGAATGGGTTGCTCAAAATTTGGAGAACGATGGGAGTCTGAACCTGCAGACCTGATGTCAGAAGCATATGAAGAATGTCTTGAAGATTCAGGAATTGATAGCTCTGAGATAGACGCTGCATGGCTCAGTACAGCTTTTGACGCAGTCAATGTCGGGCCAAGTGCTATCCCTTTATCAACGGCACTTCGACTTCGATATATTCCAGTCACCCATGTTGAAAATATGTGTGCAAGCGGGACTGAAGCCTTCCGTGGTGCTTGCTACGCAGTTGCGTCTGGCACTGCAGACTTTGCACTCGCTCTCGGCGTAGAAAAATTAAAAGATACGGGATATGGAGGTTTACCCGCACGTGGTCGCGGGGTCACTAACGACCTAACCGCTCCTACAGTTTCAGCACCAGGTGCCTTTGCTCAACTTGCTGCTGGATATAGAGGGGCACATCGAGTTGATAAAAACGAACTAAAGCGAGCTATGGCTCATGTATCTGTTAAAAGTCATGATAATGGCCTTGGTAATCCAAAAGCCCATCTAAGAAAAAAAATAACTCATGACCAAGCAATTAATGCACCCATGGTTGCAGAACCCATTGGCCTTTTCGACTGTTGTGGAGTTAGTGATGGTGCGGCTTGTGCTATAGTAACCACACCAGAAATAGCCCTAAGCTTGGGTAAAACAAATATTGTCACAGTTAAGGCATTACAATTAAGCGTATCAAATGGGGAAGAATCTGGTTTTGATAGTTGGAATGGAGCCCATATTAAGACTACCCGAATTGCCGCCAAAAGAGCATATTCTGAAGCACAAATAAAAGACCCCAGAAAAGAAATAAGTGCTACAGAAGTCCATGATTGTTTTTCAATAACCGAATTGGTCACGATGGAAGATCTTGACCTTGCAAACGAAGGAGAAGCCTGGAAGGCGGTTCTTGATGGTCGTTTTGATGCTGAAGGGCAAATACCCTGCCAAATTGACGGAGGGTTAAAATGTTTTGGCCATCCCATCGGGGCTTCTGGACTCCGTATGCTCTATGAAATGTTTTTACAATTCCAAGGTCGTGCTGGTGAAAGACAAATAAATAATATGAAATATGGACTGACACATAATTTAGGAGGACATCCAGTTCAAAATGTTTCTAGTGTGGCAATTATTGGACACTATGACGGCTAAGATGACAATGTGTAGCTAATCTAAATTTAGCTAAATTAATTCTAGAAACAAAAGGGGTCTGATTAGTGAATTACGACAAACTAATGGCTTTTAATATACCTGATGTTCAACAGGGTTTTTCAGAATTAGATACTATTAGATATGCAATATCAGTAGGTATAGGTCAAAATCAACTTGACCCTTGGCAATTACAGTTTGTTGATGAGTCAAACGGTCCACAAGTGATCCCCTCATTCTGCACGGTCTTAGGTCACCCAGGTTTCTGGTTAGGAGACCCCGGCACGACAGTCAATGCTACAAAACTTGTTCACGCAGCTCAGGAAATCAGAATTGAGAACCCCATTCCAAGTTCAGGCACAGTTATTGGCAAAACAAAAATTACAGATATAGTCGATAAAGGCAGTAATAAAGGTGCATTCTTATATTTAGAGAAAAAACTCACTGATAAAATAAGTGGTAAACTTTTAGCAACTGAGAAAAGAACTATTATGTTACGTGGCGATGGTGGATACAATGGACCATCTGGAAATATACCACCATTACCTCCCAATCCTTCCGGTCCTGCACTACCATCAATAAGGATCCAAACAAGGCCAGAACAGGCACTTCTATATCGCCTTAATGGTGATCCTAATCCATTACATATAGATCCCAAGGTTGCTCAAAAGGCAGGCTTTGATAAGCCAATTCTTCATGGGCTTTGTACGTTTGGAATAGCATGCCAATCACTTTTACAAACGATCTTTAATGATGACCCCACAAGGTTTAGTAGTATGTCTGCCAGATTCTCGGCACCCGTCTTTCCAGGTGATACAATATTAATTGAAGCATGGGAAAATGGGTCTTTTCAGGCAACAGCAATTGAAAGAGAAAAAATTGTACTCAGTAATGGATATGTTACTTCTAAATAATAACCTTCGAAATTGATCAATATGAAACTTAACAGTTGTTAATATAAAAAGTCATTGTAAGGAGAAAAACTGTGAATGAAGGAAAAGTTGCAATTGTTTCTGGAGCAGGTGGTGGAATTGGCAGAGAAATAGCAATAACTCTGGCAAAAACTGGAGCCTCAATAGTTATAAACGATATAGGCGTATCTGTAACAGGAGAAGGTGGGTCTAACAGCCCTGCTGAAGAGACTAAACAAATAATAGATTCTTCAGGAGGTAGATCTGTCATCGATGTTAATAGCGTAGATAGCTGGGATGGAGCTAGTGCTATAGTGGATACGGCAATTAAGGAATTTGGACGTGTTGATATTGTTATAAACAATGCTGGGATATTAAGAGATACCATTTTTCACAAAATGACACCTGAACAATGGCTTTCCGTAATTGGAGTTCATCTAAACGGTAGTTTCTTTCTTAGCCGTGCGGCAGCTGAACATTTCCGTAAACAAGAATCAGGTGCCTTTGTGCATATGACAAGCACTTCAGGGCTTATAGGAAACTTTGGACAAGCTAATTATGCTGCAGCAAAATTAGGCATCTGTGCTTTGTCAAAATCCATAGCACTAGACATGAAAAGATTTAATGTAAGATCTAATGCTATAGCGCCTTTTGCATGGAGCAGAATGACTAATGAAATACCAGCAGAAACTGATGAACAAAAAGAAAGGGTAGCCCGATTAAAAAAAATGACGCCTGCAAAAAATGCTCCCCTAGCAGCATTTCTAGCTTCTGAAGATGCTAACAACGTAACTGGTCAAGTTTTCGCGGTAAGACATAATGAGATCTTTCTATTTGACCCCTATGAGCCTATTCGTAGTGTTCATCGAAGTGAAGGATGGGATGTTGAGTCTATAGGAGAACAAGCTATACCGGCATTAGAAGCACATTTTGCTCCCCTAACTCGCTCAGCAGATATATTCAGCTGGGATCCTATTTAAGCTATTTAAAGTTGGTTCAGAGGTTGATAAATGGAAATAGGCCTATACGCTAATACACATGGTCTAGGTAAAAAAGTGGGTGAAGCTTTTGTTCTTCAACATACACCTTTTGATGAAATATCTGCCATTGAAATAGCACAATTAGCTGAAAGCAAATTATTTCATTCGATTTGGTTTCCCGATCATGTATGCATGCCTATTAATTCCGGCAGTACCCACCCGTCAGGAGAGCGACCATATCAACCAATGCACAATATTTTAGACGGAGCTGTCCTGATGGGGGCATTAGCTGCAGCGACCTCACGTATAAAACTTGGCACTGCCGTTCTAATTGCTCCTTATAGGCACCCACTCTCTGATGCCAGGCAATTTATGACGATTGACCAATTATCTAACGGAAGATTATTGCTCGGAGTTGGGTCTGGGTGGTTAAAAGAAGAATTTGACGCTCTTAATATTAACTATAAAACACGCAATGAAAAAACTAGCGAATGTATAGAGATCTACAAAAATTGTTGGTCTGATAAGTCTATTAATTTTTCAGGTTTGCATTATCGTTTTAATAATATTTCTATGGATCCTAAACCAATACAGTCACCAAGACCTCCTATTCTATATGGAGGCAATACTCCATTTGGAGCTCGCAAAGCAATTGAAAACTGCGATGGATTATACCCACTTTTTTTTGATCAACAATTTAACCCGGCCCTATATAAACCATTACAAGATATAATTCGTCGTGAAGCTGATAAAACAAAACGTAATCTCAGTGATTTTTATATGATTGCTGCTGCTTGGGCACACATAAAAGGGAATAAATCTTTAGGAAAAAGCTCAGATAGGCATACACTTACAGGAAGTATTAACCAAATCATTGACCACTTAGCAGAGCTCGCCGAGGAAGGATATTCTTTAGTAACATGTATGCTAATGTGTCCATCTGGCTCAATAAATGAATTAAAAGATCAAATTCAAGAATTTGGTGAAGAGATTATACCTAATGTAAAAACAGTGACACCAAAGGGTGAATGGAAACCATTAAAATAATTTAAATAATTGTAGGGTAATATGAAAATTGCAGTTGATGTTGGTGGTACCTTTACGGACATAGTAGCAGTCAGTGATGGAGAAGTCTTTGTTGGAAAGACTCCCACTACACCCAAAAACATCAGTCAAGGTTTTCTAAAAGCAGTTAAAATGGCCACAAACTCATTTCAAGATGTAGATGAAATTGTTCATGGCACTACTGTAGTATTGAATTCTCTTCTCGTTGGTCAAGGACCCCAAACAGCCTTAATTACGACTAAAGGTTTTCGTGATGTTCTGGAAATAATGCGAGCAGATCGTAAAGACTTATTTGACTTAAGCCAAACCAAGCCTAAACCTCTAATCCCAAGAGATCGATGCCTAGAGCTTGATGAACGGATATCAGCGAGTGGAGAAATTATATTCCCGTTAGAATCCTCAGAAATCAACGCAATAATTACAAAACTAAAACAACTGAAAATTGAATCAGTTGCTATCTGCTTATTGTTTTCTTTCCTTGACCCCTCTCATGAAATTCTTGTTGGCAAAGCAATTGCTAATGAAATACCAGGAATCAGCATTTCACTCTCTCATGAGGTCTTACCTTTGTATCGTGAATATGAAAGAACTTCTACAACAGTCGTAAATGCCTCTGCTCAGCCCATAATGAAACATTACATATCTGAAGTCGTTCCGAAGCTACAATCACAATCTTTTCAAGGAGATTTCTATGTAATGCAATCAAATGGTGGTCTGGCTTCTCCTAATGAGACAATAGATAGGCCTGTTTATTCACTCTTCTCCGGGCCTGCAGGAGGTGTTATTGCCGCAGCTGAATTTGGTAGAAGGCATGGATTCTCTAATTTACTAAGCTTGGACATGGGTGGGACAAGCACAGATGTCGCAGCCGTAACAGATGCAAAGCCTGACCTCACGATAGGCATAGAAATTGGTGGATATCCAATTTCCATACCATCTCTGGACATTATTTCTGTAGGAGCTGGTGGAGGAAGTATTGCTTCAGTAGATCCTGGTGGAGGATTAGAGGTGGGTCCTAAATCATCAGGGGCAATGCCAGGCCCAGCTTGCTATGGTAACGCAGGAACAGATGCTACAGTTACAGATGCCGCTGTTACTATCGGTAGATATAATGGCGATATACCATTAGGCGGGACTATAAAAATTCAAAAGGACCTTGCTGAAAAAAGCATTGAAGACATATCAAAAAAACTCAAAATGAAAACCCATGAAACTGCTTGGGGTATTATATCACTTGTGAATGCAAATATGGCCAATGCTGTTAGGGAAGTTTCCGTTGAGCGAGGACGCGACCCAAGAGACTATATTTTGTTTGCAAGTGGAGGTGGTGGGCCAGCTCATGGCTGGGATGTTGCAAAAGAGCTGGGCATTAAAAAGGTACTAATACCCCCCTTTCCGGGAGCAGCATCTGCTCACGGAATGTTGGTCAGTGAAATACGTATAGATTCAATAAGAACAGTCCACAGACCACTCTTAGATCTTACAGTTAAATTTTTAAAAACCCTATTTTTAGAACTTTCTGATGAGGCTTATAATCGCTTACCAGAAACTGTCAGGAAAGAACAAATAAAATATAGTTACAAGCTTGATCTTAGATACAAAGGACAAACTTATGAACTAGGGGTTCCAGTTCATATAGATGACATTCAAGTTAAAGCGATAGCTAATTTATTTCATGAGCTGCACAATAACCGTTATGGACATGCTTTCCCAGAAGGTCCTATCGAGCTTGTACACGCAAGGGCATCTTCAATAGCACCAAGAAAGGTTATACCTAAAACACTACCCCAATGGATAACTAAATACCGCACAGAATCGCGTCCTGTATTTTGGGGACCCAAGGAAGGTTGGATCAAAACTCCAACCTTAAGCAGGGAGGAAATGCAAAAGTCAGAAAAATTAGAAGGTCCTGCAATAGTACAGCAGAACGACTCAACAATTGTTATTCCACCTAAAGCATGTGCATCTGTATTAAATGATGGATGTATAATACTAGAATGTGTAAAAAATAAAGCTGCGGAACCGATATTATGAACGAAAAAGTAGACCCTATTACAGTCGGCATAATACGAAGCCACCTTGTATCAATAGCTCGTGAAATGGGTGTAACCCTCAGGCAAACAGCTTACTCAAACATTTTTAATGAAGGGTCAGATTTTTCGTGTGGTGTCTTCGATAGCAGTGGGCGTTTATGGGCACAAGGAGAATTTTTACCTATTCATCTAGGAGCACTTCAATTTGCTGTAAGAGAAGCAATAGAAGAAGTTGGTATCTCTTCGTTTGAGGAAGGCGATGCAGTTTTGTTGAATGACCCATATCGTGGAGGAACACATTTACCTGACCTTACTGCAATAACTCCAGTTTTCTTCTCCGGGGAAATAATCGCTTTTGCAGCGAACCGTGCTCATCACGCTGATATAGGTGGAACAGTCCCTGGAAGTTTTTACAGTAAAGCACGAGAAAACTTTCAGGAAGGATTGCGAATACCGCCTGTTCGATTTGTTAGAAGGGGTAAAATAGATCAAGATTTAAAAGAAATAATTTTAAATAATGTCCGTGTTCCTCGTGAAATGAGTGGCGATCTAGAAGCCCAATTTTCCTCAAACCGAACTGCTGTAGGGCGTATAAGATATCTTTGTGAGAAATATTCACTTGAAACTATACAGCTAGCCGCACAAGAAATATGCAACCAATCTGAAAAACGTATGCGAACAAAAATAAATAGTTGGCCCGACGGAACCTGGTTTGCAGAAGATTTTCTTGATAATGATGGAATTAACCCAAAACCAATAAAAATTCATGTTGCAATCACAGTTGAAGGTGACAAGTTAAATTTTGATTTCAGTGATTCAGATGAACAAGCAATAGGCCCTGTCAATTCGGTACGAGGCATGACAGCCTCCGCCACCTACTTAGCTGTCCAAGCTGCTGTTGACCCCACTATCCCAGCTAATGACGGTGCATATCGTCCCATAACAATATTTGCACCAGAAGGCTGCTTACTTAACCCAAAATTTCCAGCGCCATGTACGGGTGGTAATGAAACATCTCATCGGATTGTAAATGTAATTCAAAAGGCTTTTGCAGAAATACCTTACGGTCCTAAAATAATTGCTGGAGACCACGGTTCTTCTAACAACCTTCTTCTCTCTACGAACAATGGATCAGATCAAGAACCAAGTGTTTTTTATTCATATCCAGAAGGTGGATGGGGTGCACTGGATGAAAAAGATGGAGAAAATGCACTTTTTTCGATTGTCGGAAACTGTAAAAACATGCCAGCTGAGGCTTTGGAACTCACAATGCCTATACGCTTACTTAAATATGAATTAAGGCAAGATACCGGAGGAGCTGGTCGAAAGCGAGGCGGATTGGGAATTCGACGTGACTATGAAATTTTATCCAATTCTGCCTCTCTATCCTTTGTTGCTGATCGCTGTATATTCGGAGCAAATGGTCTTGCCGAAGGCAGAGCCGGAGGGGTTGGAACTTACCTGATTGACCGGGGTGATGGCCCTAAGCTTGCATCACCAGACTTTGTGTCCAAAGGAACCCAAATTTCACTAAAAAAAGGTGATATTATCAGCCAATGCACTGCTGGAGGTGGTGGATATGGGAAACCAGAGGATAGGAATGAAAATGAAATTTTAAAAGATCTCCGTTTAGGATATATTTCAAAGACGGAAGCGGTAGAGACTTATGGTATAAAATTTAAAAAAATTTGAGGATTCTTCATAATAATTGATTACACTATTAACTTAAAATTACCTATGATCATTGTTGTATGCTAAAGTTTATTATGAAATTTATGTGAATTCAAATTAACTTCGCGTATCCTATAAAAAATGCAGTTTAAGTAAGAATCAAACACACTCACTAACGGCTTTCGTCACATTACATATCAGGAGTTTAAACTAATGAAAATTGGATTTATGCTACCGATGTTTGGCATTATGGCAACACATGAAAACATGATCAGAATGGCAAATTTTGCCGAAGAAAAAGGTTTTGAGTCAGTTTGGTCCCCAGATCATATCGTAATGCCAACAAAAATCGAGACCCCCTACCCCTACACTAAATCAGCTGACTATATTGCAGATCCCAAGGGAGCTCACCTTGAACCTTTTACAAGTTTGGCATTCATAGCAGGACATACCAAACGTGTCCGTCTTGGTTTTACTGTTCTTATAGCACCCTATCGTAACCCAATAGAAACAGCTAAACAAATGGCTTCTCTTGATGTTTTATCAAATGGTCGATTGATCGTTGGCACTGGTGCAGGCTGGCTAAATGAGGAATTTGAAGCATTAAACCTATCACCAAAACATAAATGGCCACGTACAGATGAATATATACGCATATGGAAAGAACTTTGGACAGCAGAAGAACCTAATTTTGAGGGAGATTTCTTTAGCTTTTCTAATGTTCAGTGCCGCCCTCAGCCAATCCAGAAACCCCATCCTCCTATTACCATAGGTGGAAATGGCAATTCCTGCTTTAGGCGTGTAGTAAATCTAGCTGATGGTTGGCAGGTCGTTTCAGAGGGACCTGATTTCACATACAGTAAAGGAGGCAATCTCGAAAGTTCATTGGCACTTCTTCACAAAATGTCTGAGGAAAATGGTAGAGATCCTAAAACAATAGAAATAACTGTAGTTGTTATAGCAGGTACTCCTGAAGGAGTTATCCAAGATATACCACGATACGAAGAACTTGGCGTAACAAGATTAATTTTAGATTTTCCATCATTTGTTTCAGACATACAAGAAATGGAGGATATGCTGGAAGTGGTAGCAGCCGGAACTCAACTTAATAGTGACTAGAATCATTTTGCTTATAGGATTAAATGGACAATAATTAATTAACGAACATAAGGGTTTTTCTATTTGCGGTGGATACTTAAATTTGTTTGTAAACCATTATCTTTTTTGGTGTTTTTATTGATTCCAACAACTTTAATGGCAAACACTCTAGAACCATGTCCCAATAAAGCAAACACGCGTTGGCATGAATGTTTTGGTTTATATACTTATAATGATAAATCAGAGTATTTGGGCGAGTGGCAAAATAACGCTCCAAATGGCCAAGGAAGTTACACAAAACCAAATGGTTTTCTCTATGTTGGTGAATTTGCAAATGGTAACTTTAATGGACTTGGGACGGCAACATGGTCTGATGGAACCCGCTATATTGGTAGTTGGAAAGATAACAAATTCCACGGTAATGGATCACTAATATCATCTAATGGTGATACTGAAACAGGTCAATGGACTGAAGGCACCTTACAAAAACAAATCAGCACAGCCAGTCCATCCAAAGGTGAAGATTATGAAACAGCTAATAAGAATTTAAATGCAGAAGATAAACATGTAAAAACAAATTCTCCTGATTTTACTATATCACCAAAGGTAAAAACAGACATTCCTCAAAATGCAATAGTTAAGGTTATTGAAATTATTAGGGAGATGGGGGCAATTATTGAATTTGAAGAACCCATTCATATTGATGGGTCTATAGATAGAAAAATCATTGCTTCGACTGACAATATAAAATTCTTTGAGACTTTATTTAAAACAATGAAAGTAAACTTCATTAAAGATAGAGACTCTTGGGATTATAAAATTATTTTTCCTGATGAATTAGAAATAATAACTAGTAATTCAGACGAGATAACAAGTAGCTCAGTAGATGAAATAAGTATAAACGGTAGTTTCCAAGAAAAAGAGCTCAAGCCTACCAAGCTTGAAATCCTAGCAAGAGACCTAAATGTTCAGACAGAAGATGGATTTATGACGTTTGAGGAGGTTGAGGTTGAGCAGCAATTTGATAACAGAGAAAAAAAGCAATCTTACTCTCATTCCGCTGACCTAAGAGACCTGCACTTTAAATCTCCTGATGTAGAAATAATTTTAGAGCGTTTTTCTATGCAGTCTGAAATAGATTTTAGATCAAGAAATTCAAACATTTCAGGACTTTGGGGTCCATTTCTTCCTGACTTTAACTATCTTAATTATTTATCATTATTTTCGATGGCATCCCAGGTCAACGATGAAATATCTATACGAGACCTTGAAGTGACGTCATTAGAAGGCAACATACAGTTTAAACGTTTTGATTTATCTTCAAGCCTAGCACCAAAAGATAATGAAATTAATCGAGTGGAAGTTAGAGGAATCTTAGATGAACTTTCCCTTTCAAACTTTGATGATATCCCTAAAAGTGCATTACCCTATATTCCTAATCTACTAAGATTTGACATTACAGTTGAAGCAAACAGAATTAATTTTACTGAAACTAACGCACTTGAGGCACTTGAAAATATATATTCTGAGTCAAATCCATTTGAAAGATTAGAAATATCAGAATTTCTAATTTCTAGTGATAAATTTTCTATTGATATAAATGGAAACTTAAAGGCCGACATTTCAAGTAGCCTGGGAGTTGTAGGTAACTTAGAAATAAATATTGTTGGTTTGAATGGTCTAATTTCAGAGTTTCAAAAAAATCTTGGAACAGAAATGATGCCTGTCTTGCCTGTTATATTAATGATCCGTGGACTGTCGAATGCAGACCCTGAAAATTCCTCAAAGAACGCGACCGATGATTATAACATTGAGATACAACAAGATAAGATTTTTGTTAACGGAACAGACCTTTCAAGTCTTATCCCTCAGTGATCAATTTGTTACCAGGGGTAAGGAGTTCCATCATAATTTATAAACTCTCCTGTTCTTGGTGATGAATAACTACTGATCACTTCACGCATTCCACTTATACTATCAGAGACCTCTACTGGGGCTGAATCAGTACCCATATCAGTTTTAACCCACCCAGGGTGAAAAGAAAGAGTTCTAATTCCACGATCTTTTAAGTCTATTGAAAGACCTTTAACTAATAAGTTAAGTGCTGCCTTAGAGGATCTATATGGGTAAAATCCACCTTCTGAAAGAGCCGTAATTGAAGCCATATGAGTTGACACAAAAACCATTAAACGATTCTTAGATCCAGAGACATGATTTACAAAAGCTTCACATACTCTGAAAGGGCCAAGAACGTTTACTAGCATTGTCTCTTCCCAGGACTCATAATCAACACTTCCAAAAGCTCCCCTCATTGGTTGATCAAAGTCAGTTCCTAGAATTCCTGCATTATTTATTAAATAATCAATATTACAGCCATTTAGTTCTTTAGCAGTTGATAAAACTTCCTTGGGGTTTGAAACATCCATCTGGAACAATGTTGTTTGACCATCAGATTCATTAGCAAGTTTCATAAGATTATTGGCATTTTCAGGGTTCCGGCAACAGGCAAAAATTTTAGCTCCACTCTTTTGATATTGCTTCACAAATTCTAGTCCAAGACCACGACTTGCACCAGTTATTAAGACAGTAACCATGAGAATCTCCCTTTTACCAGGTAACCATAAAAAATAAATATAATTAACATACAACAATAGATGGTTAAATAGCGTAAAATTAAAGTTTAATTTGTCTGTTTTCAAAATCATTATTGTTTTATAAATCTAGTAATAAAATAAAATCATTGCATTGATTAGAAATGGAGTCAGTGATGGAAATTGGAATTTATGCAAATACTCATGGGAACAGCTATAGAGATGATACAAATATGTATTTGCGCAACTCTCCCCTGGAAGAAACTCAACCCTTAAAGGTAGCTTGTGCTGCCGAGGCTGCAGGTTTTCACTCAATCTGGTATCCTGACCATGTGTCAATGCCAATAGGTTCTGAAAGTTTCCATACTGCAAATCAATCAGGGCAAAGGGCTTATCAGCCTTACCACAATATGCTTGACGCTGCAGTTGTTATGGGTGCGGTGGCCCAGCAAACAAATCGGATACGTCTTGGAACGAGTGTATTAATATCTCCCTATCGACACCCACTCTCAGATGCCAGACAATTTATGACAGTAGATCAACTTTCTAATGGGAGATTAATGCTTGGGGTAGGTGCTGGATGGATGAAAGAAGAATTTGACTCAGTAGGCATTGATCATGCTGAACGCAATGGAAGATTAACTGAGTGCATCGAAATATATAAACGATCATGGTCACAAACTGAAGTGTCCTTCCCGGGGGAATTCTACAACTTCAAAGATATCTCTATGGATCCAAAACCTGTCCAAAAACCTACACCACCCATTCTGCTAGGGGCTAATACCCCAGCTGGAGCTCGGAGGTCAGCACGTTATTGTGATGGGCTTTATTCCCTATTTCTCGATAGCCATGTAGAGTTTGACCGATTTAACCCGCTCCAAGAAATTATAAAAAAAGAACGCGAAAGCATGGGTCTCGGGGTAGAAAATTTTCTCATGATAGGTGCTGCTACTGCAAAAATAACAAATAAAGATCACGAGGAATCAACAAATAAACCAAGAAGAAACTGTGGTGGGACAGCTGAGCAAATACTAGAAGATTTAAGCAAATACGCAGATGCTGGCTATTCTATGATAATTTGCATGCTTCAATGTGAAACTGACTCTGTTTCTGAACAAATGGAACAAATACACAGGTTTGGTGAAGAAATCATCCCAACGGCCAGGACTTTTGCACCAAAAGGAGATTGGAAAAAGGTTGATTAGCAAATAAGAATCTAGAATTAACCGGTTTATTTTATGATATTGATCCTATGAATTAAGTTTTAGTAAGGAAAAAATTGGCAAATCACCAATAGCATCTCTCCCATTCAGACTTGTGAGCTCAATTAAAAAAGCTGAACCTACGACCTTGGCACCGCTTTTTTCAATTAACCTTACACTTGCGGTGGCTGTCCCCCCTGTTGCTAATAAATCATCAACTAAAATAACCCTAGTATCTGCCTCTAGTGCTTGGGATTGGATTTCAAGTTCATCACTACGATATTCTAAAGCATATTTTTCACTTATTGTTTTACCTGGTAGCTTGCCTTTTTTTCTTACCATCAAAAAACCAAGATTCATTTTTGATGATAATCCAGCACCTACAAGGAACCCCCGTGCATCAATACCTGCTATAACGGCTGGCTTTAAAGGAGAAATTTTTTCTTTTAATGAATCCATTGCATAGTTCCATGCAGATGGGGATCTGATCAAGGGGGCAATATCATAAAATAAAATACCTGGTTTAGGAAAATCAGGAATCTCAGCAATATATTTACGAAGGTTCATTATTCAACACTCTAGCCGAAAATTGGAAAATGATTACCAGTTGTATAAGGAAATAAAATATAAAATTCATATTATCACCGACAAAAATTAATAAGCAACGACTGATATAAATTTATAAAAAATCGATGCCCACCCAAGTATGCCCTCTATCTATAGTCTTATTATTTTTATAACCTATAATCCCATTGTAAAATATTAAAAATAAAATCATGCCATCTATATCGGGTGCTTTACTATATGTTACGAATTACTTCTTCTGCCAATCGCCGGCTGAGCTTCATAATTATTGCAGGTGTAGCTGGGGCACTATTTGCAAGCTTTTCGAGTGAAGATTTTCTGTCAGCTCCATATCCACCTTTAATATTGGTACCTGAGGGGGAATTTGTATATGGATCTTCAAGAGAAGAACGTGAAATTGCTAAAGCCTTAGATAGTAATAATGCCGCAAAAACAAATACTAAAAATTTTAGTGCTTATGATTCAGAACCAGCACGAAAGATAATTTATCTTGATAATTTTCTAATAATGTCAACACCAGTAACAATTGAGCAATATGCAGCATTTATTGAGGATACCGATCACCCAGTTCCACAATTAAAAAATACTGGATCTAACGGCCATTTATCAGAACACACTTCATCTGGGATTGTTAACTATAGCTGGAACAACAATATATCTCCTCAGGATCGCGGGAATCATCCTGTTGTAATGGTATCATGGAGCGATGCGGTCTCATATGCATCATGGCTTTCAATAAAAACCGGAAGAAACTTTAGGCTGCCAACATCAAAAGAATGGGAAAAAGCGGCACGTGGTATCAATGGAGCATATTTCCCTTGGGGTATGTCCTATGACCCCAATCTCTTGAACAGTGGAGACTCAGGATTAAATGAAACTACCCCAGTAGGACAATATCCAAAAGGTGCAAGCTCATTTGGTCTCCTCGACGCGGCAGGGCAAGTATTTGAATGGACAAACACGAATTCAGGTAAAAACAAGTATATAATCAAGGGCGGATCATGGAAGAGTTATGGGTGTGGAGTATGCAGGCCTGCAGCTCAAAGGGCAGAAAACAAAGAAACTAGAAATATAATAACTGGGTTCAGACTGGTTGATATTGGGCCACATTAAACAAAAATAATGATATAAAATATTATTAGTTTATATCAAGTAACCCTTAAATAGCTTAAAACAAATGTAGGAATAAGGAATAATTATGACTCAAAGGCGATTAAAATTTTGGGGTTGGGGTTATGAAGACCAAACATTAACAGAAGATGATTCCTTAATGATAGTTAAGCGCCTGAATAAACTTACCGGGCTACAACCAAACTCTTACCTCTCACCACCAAGTCTATCTGAAATTAATTTGCCAAAACCTCGCTCATCAGTACCGAACCGTTTGTCTCATCTAGTAAGTCAAACAGATTATGATAGAGCATCTCATACATACGGTAAATCTTATCCAGATTATATCAGAGCTTTTGCAAAAGATTTTTCATGCTGTCCTGATAGTGTTTGCTTTCCAGAAACAAATGAGAATATTCTCGAACTCCTTGAATGGGGATCAGAAATAAATGCTGCTATAATTCCCTTTGGATGTGGATCATCTGTGGTTGGCGGAATAGAACCAAGGGTTGGAGATAAATTCTCGTCTGTGATTACAATTGACATGCGAAAAATGAATCAGGTTCTAGAAATTGACAAAACTAGTAGAGCCGCACGCATACAGGCAGGTGCTTTGGGACCTCAACTCGAGGCAGGCCTTAAGAAAAGTGGTCTAACACTTCGACACTTCCCTCAAAGCTTTGAATTTTCTACCTTGGGTGGATGGATTGCTACGCGTTCAGGCGGACATTTCGCAACTCTTTATCCACATATAGATGAATTAGTTGAATCGCTTGTTACTGTAACCCCTAAAGGAGTTATGGAAAGTAGACGACTTCCAGGTTCAGGAGCAGGACCTAGCCCAGATCGTCTAATTATTGGATCCGAGGGGTCGTTAGGACTTATTACAGAAGCATGGATGCGCGTACACTCAAAACCAGAGTTTAGAAAGTCAGCTGTGGTAAGGTTTAAAAATATTGAGGCAGCAGGACAATCCATACGTTCTCTTTTGCAGGCTGGATTGTGGCCTAGCAATGCTCGTTTTGTTGATTCTGAAGAATGCCGTTTAGCGGGTGTAAATAAGGGAGATTATCATATGGTTGTCATTGGCTTTGAAAATTCAGAGCAACCTGTTGATACCCTTATGAATAAGGCATTGGAATGTATGGAAGATCATGGTGGAGTTTTTGGTATTGCAGGTGAGCGAGATAAAACCGCTGATATTTGGCGTAATGCATTTATTTCTGCACCTTTCAAAAGAGAAGGATTAATTTCATACGGAATAATGCATGACACATTTGAAACAAGCATTACTTGGGATAAACTAAGTGATTTCCATGAAAATATTAAGCTAGTAACCGAACAAGTTATTAAAGAAGTCACCGGCAAACCTGGACATGTTACCTGTAGGTTTACGCATGCATATACAGACGGAACTGCCCCATACTTTACTTTTCATGCAGAGACAAAACCTGGTCAAGAACTAGAGCAATGGAGAGAAATTAAAACTGCTGTAGGTGATGCATTGCTAAGTGCGGGAGGAACAATCACACACCATCATGCTGTTGGTCGGGATCATATGCCATGGTATGAAAGACAACGACCACAACTTTTTGGAGGTTCACTTAAAGCTGTAAAAAATTACCTAGACCCAGAATCAAGACTTAATCCAGGAGTCATTATACCTCTTGACAAAGAAAGTTCATTACCTTGACAGATATTCCACCAATAGCAGTAACGATGGGGGAACCCGCAGGAATAGGTGGCGAGCTTTCCCTTAAGACTTGGCTATCAAGAGAGAATACACCAACCTTTTTTGTAATTGACGATTGTAAACGCCTATATGATCTTGCCAAAAGTTTGAGTCTAGAAGTCCCAGTCAAAGAAATAGATAATCCTGAAGAAGCTCCAAATCATTTTCAAAATGCACTTCCTGTAATTCATCAGGATCTCAGATCAGCAGTTGCTCCTGGTCAACCCAAGCATGATAATACAACATCTATCATAACCTCTATAACTAGAGCCGTTTCCTTTGCTTATAATGGAAGTGCAGCAGCCATTGTAACTAATCCTGTATCTAAATCCGTACTCTACGAGGCAAAATTCAAGTATCCTGGACAAACAGAATTCTTAGCTTCTCTTGTTAAAGGGGAAAAACAACCTGTACCAGTAATGATGTTAAGTTGCGAATATCTTAGGGTGGTTCCCATTACCATTCATATTCCATTATCAGAAGTCCCAGGTACTTTAACCTCTGATTGCATAATTAAAAAATGTGAGATTACTGAGTCAGGATTGAGGAAAGACTTTGGCATTAAAAGTCCTAAACTGATTGTTGCTGGACTGAATCCACATGCAGGGGAAAATCAAGAATTAGGGATAGAAGAAGAGATCATAATACGTCCTGCAATTGAGGTACTAAAGAATTCTGGCATTCAAGTTACTGGTCCCTATCCAGCCGACACATTGTTTCATAAAGACATAAGAGACAAATATGATGTGGCTATATGTATGTATCATGATCAAGCTTTAATTCCCTTAAAGACCCTTGATTTTATGGGTGGTATAAATATTACACTAGGACTACCTTTTATCCGCACCTCGCCAGATCATGGAACTGCATTTGATATTGCAGGCAAAGGAATCGCTAACCCTTCTAGTCTCATTGCCTCTATAAAAGAAGCCGCTTACATGGCAAGAAATCGAGCATACTAAAAATAACTCCTATGTTTAGTATCTTTTCTAAGGAAAATTCAGATGAATGAAAAATTACAATTTGGAACAGAAGAGGCCATCAAAATTCAAAACTTTGCAGAACAAACACTTGAAGAAATTGCAAGACGTGCAAATGAGGATGGAATGGATCAAATTGGATTACACTCTGCAATTTGCGTCTGCGCTGTAGGTTGGTTAAAAAATAATGTAGGACCAGATCGTACAGTTGAAATGCTCAAACAATTATCAATAATTATAAAGGAAGAAAACAAGGATAAATAAAAAATTATGAATTGCTTTATTTATATTACTTAAACAATTAGACGACTTATTTAGTATTTAATTTTCATGATAAAAAATATTTAGATTAATGATGAACACTGAAGAAAAACTTTCAGACTATATACTCAAAGCTCGCATACTCGCTTTAAAAGCCGGTAAAGAAATTATGAAATTCTATTCAAATAATATTGAATTTCACCAAAAGCCTGACAAATCACCAATTACATTAGCAGATCGAGCCGCTGACAAAATAATTACTAACGGACTTAATAAATATTTTCCTAAAATACCAATTATATCAGAAGAAAGTGTGGAGAATATCTACCAACCCAAAGAAATTAACCTAGAAAATAAAATTTTTTGGCTTGTAGACCCGTTAGACGGGACTAAAGAATTTATTAATAAGAATGATGAATTTACAGTGAATATAGGTCTTATTAAAAATGGCAAGCCTTGGATAGGAGTATTATATTTACCTGTGAAACGTATTTGCTACGTGGGAGAAGTTGGAGTTGGAGCAGCAAGCTGGTTAGACAATGCTAAGCCTTGCCCAATTTCAGTTAGATCAGCTCCAAGTTCTGGCCCAGTAATTTTAGCTAGCAGATCTCATATTAATGATGAAACACAAAGGTGGATAAATGATGTCAAACCCAGTTCCATTATAACAGCAGGCAGCGCTCTGAAGTTTGCTCTATTAGCTAGTGGAAATGCTGACATATACCCAAGATTTGGACCAACCATGGAATGGGACACAGCAGCTGGTCACGCAATTTTGGAAGCAGCTGGTGGGTCATTATTTCAACCAAATAACAAACCCCTGATTTATGGTAAGCCCGGTTATAAAAATCCACATTTTATCGCTTGTGGAGCCACTAATGAAAAAAAATAATTTATCAAAATTAAACATTTTTCCTGAAACAACAAACAATATCTCACTTGCAGCAGAGATAGTTCGCCAAGGTGGAATAATAGCATGCCTGACTGATACTCTTTATGGGCTAGTTGCTGATGCAACTAATTCAAATTCTGTAACCAAAATATTCAGAATTAAGTCTCGTGGCGAAAATAAACCACTTCTAATTTTAGTCGATAATTTTGAGGTCGCATCAAAAGTTGCAATATTTAGTTGGCAAGCAAAGATAATTGCCGAAAAATTTTGGCCTGGACCATTAACACTTATACTGCCACGTCAAAATAGTTGTATGGTAGTTAAAGAAATAAACCCAGTGTCTGATACGATTGCTATTAGGATTCCTGATAGAGCTAGAACTCTTGAACTAATAGACAAAATCTCTCTTCCTATTACTGCACCAAGTGCTAATTTAGATAGTAAGAAGCCCGCACAAAGTGCTGAGGAAATATTTAGAGCTTTTGGTTCAAATATAGATTTGATTCTTGATGCGGGCGTTTCAAAAAACTTAACACCATCAACTGTCGTCGACTTAACATCATCAAAACCAAAAATAATAAGGGAAGGGGTTATATTGGAGGGTCAGATAACTGAGGTAGTTAAAAGATAAAATTAAACTTATTTTCTCCACCGCAAAGTATTTTCACGGCCTACGAGGAAGAGACGTGCTCTCAACCATTGGCTCTCCAATGCTGTCCTAACACTCCCACCATCTGAACCTAAAATTCTAACTACAACCCCAATTTCAGAAGGCAAAATAGAGACTCCACCGTATATACCATTGAATAACCCCAACTCCCCCCTGCATGTGTTAGCAAGTTGTTCAAGGTCACATCCCGGTGAAATAATATAGATAGATCCTTGAACTCTATATTTATTCCATGCGGATAATCCTGCTGAGGAATCTAAACCACTCCACTGAGAATCTCTTACCATCAAGTTTGAACTATCTAAATCTTTAATATTAATCGTTTGCCGAAATGAACTAAAAGAAGGATGAATCTCTTTAGATTTGTTAAAAGTTTCTCTGGGCTCATGCCATAAAGCAGAGTCAGTAATTACAAGTGTGCCTCCTCTGGCAATTGATATATCTAAATTACTTTCAAGTCGTGATTCTGGAAACAAAATCAGAGCATCATTAATAAATTCTGCGTAAGCATTTTTTTGAACCTTTATAGAAATAGAAAATGTTGCAGAGTCATCACCCTCCATACTATGTACTTTTGTAGCTGACTGACTTGTAACGTGAGTGCAAGAATCCTCACCAAAGTGCATAGATAATTTTAAACGATCATCATGATAAATTCCACCAGAAGTAGATTGTAGAATTAGTGTTGCAAGTTCAGGCCAAGAGACATCTAGATGAACTGGTTTTGTTATATGGAATGGATATTGAACAAATTGATGTGCGAGTCGAGTTTGCCCATCAGAACTTTTGTTGAAGTTTAGCTCTGCCTTCTGCCAACCATCAGCTCCTCGCAACGAAGCTGCAGGAGAGGTAACTCTCACGTATCCTCCAATAATGCATGACGCCTGATGGCATTAAGCACATCTTCTATTCCTTCCCCGGAGCGACAATTTGTGTAGGCTACAGGAGATGAACCGCGGATCTCTTCTGCCTCTTCTTTCAAGGTTTCTAGGTCTACCCCGACATGTGGAGCAATATCAACCTTGTTTATTACTAGGAGGTCACATTGCAAGACACCTGGCCCTCTTTTCCTTGGTATATCATTTCCAGCACCTACATCAATTACAAACATCCACCAATCGACTAGGTCAAGTGAAAATGTAGAAGCAAGATTATCCCCACCAGACTCTAATATAACTAAACTCAAAGATGGAAATTTTTGTTCTAAAATATCAACTGCTTCAATATTTAAGGTTGGATCCTCCCGAATGACAGTATGAGGACAAGCTCCACACTCCACTCCAATGATATGATCAGGCTCTACTAAACCACCAGCTTTAAGTCGATTAGCATCTTCACGGGTTACTAAATCATTAGTAACAATTCCTACCTCAATGCCTGAATTTAGGAATTTTGGAATTAATGACTCAATTAATGCAGTTTTACCTGAACCAACAGGGCCACCTATACCTATCCTAGCTGGCCCAGGACTTGACTCCCGAGAAAAAGTCAATTTACTCACCTCCTATATAAATTTGACTTCTATAATATAAGTAAAAAAACATAGAAAACTCATCTCAGATCTAATCAAGAGCCTCATCTAAGCATATAACGTTGAGCTAAAGGAAGATTATCCGCTGGTTGACAAGTAGCCAGTTCTCCATCCACAAAAACTTCAAATGTCTCTGGATTTACTCTGACCTCAGGACAAGCTTCATTATACAACATATTCTTTTTGCTAAGCGTTCTTGTACCCTTAACAGCCTCAATTCGTTTACTAAGGCTAAGCTTGTCACGCAAACCTGAATCAACAGCCGCCTGTGATACAAATGATATTGATAACCCTTGTTTAGCCCTACCAAATGCTCCCCATTGCGGACGCATTGCCAATGGTTCACAGGTCATTAATGATGCTGCTGAGTCACCCATCGCCGCCCATACAATAAAACCCCCTTTTATGATGAGCTCAGGCTTGATACCAAAAAATTCGGGTTTCCATAATACAATGTCTGCTAGTTTTCCTTTTTCTAAGCTACCAATCCAATCATCCATTCCAAAAGTTCTGGCTGCATTTATAGTATATTTAGAAATATATCTTTTGATCCTTTCGTTATCGCCTAATTCAGTTTTTTCTTCATCCAATCTACCTCGCTGATTACGCATTTTTGAGGCAAGTTGCCATGTTCTGCAGATTACCTCGTTAATCCGACCCATCCCTTGGCTATCCGACCCAAGCATTGAAATAGCACCCAAGTCATGTAAAACATCTTCGGCAGCTATAGTCTCAGCTCTAATCCGACTTTCTGCAAAAGCAACGTCCTCAGGGACTGCAGGATTCAAATGATGGCAAACCATAATCATATCTAGGTGTTCATCGAAAGTATTTCGTGTAAATGGATTAGTTGGGTTTGTAGATGAAGGAAGGCAATTTGGCTGACCTGTGATGCTGATAATGTCTGGAGCGTGTCCTCCACCAGCACCCTCAGCATGATACATATGGATGGTACGACCATTAATTGCAGCAAGAGTATCCTCTACAAAACCACTTTCATTTAAAGTATCTGTGTGTAGCTGGACCTGGAAATCCATCTCATCTGCTACACTTAAACAAGTATCGATTGCCGCAGGCATAGCACCCCAATCTTCATGGATTTTAAGCCCACATGCACCACCTTCTATCTGATCGATTAGCGATAGAGGTTTAGAAGAGTTTCCTCTTCCCAGAAAACCAAAGTTTATAGGCCATTCTTCTGATGCCTCTAACATTCGCTGAACATTCCAGGCACCACCACAGTCTATTCCTACTGTTATTGGACCAAGCGAACCGCCTATCATAGTTGTTAGACCCGAGGAAAGGGCATGTTCACATAATTGTGCACTATCAAAATGTACATGGACATCAATACCTCCTGGCGTAGCAATAAGACCCTCAGCGTCACGAACTGTAGTTGCTGCTGCACATAATAAATCTGGATCTACTCCATCCATAATCGCTGGATTTCCTGCTTTTCCTACCCCTGCAATTACTCCCTCCTTAATTCCAATATCGCCTTTTACCACCCCATGAACAGGGTCAATAATCACAGCGTTGGAAATTAGCATATCTAAGGAACCTCCTGCACTATCTAGTCCAGCTACCAACCCAATCCCATCTCTTAAAGTTTTGCCACCACCATGTAAACTCTCATCACCATAGGTTCCATAATCTTTTTCTATCTCAGCTAAAAGAGAAGTGTCGCCCAATCGCACACAATCACCTGTTGTTGGACCATACAATGCCGCATAGTGGGCACGACTCATCTTCACCATATTCCTAAGCCCCCTTAAAACCGCGCTTACGAGCTAATTCAAGTGCTTTTTTCCTAATTTCTTCAGAATTTATAGAACCATTTGTTAGATTATTTAACCCAAAAAGCTCTCCTGAACCACCAAAACTAACTAAATCGACTTCTTTACTTTCTCCTGGCTCAAATCTTACAGCAGTTCCAGCCGGTATATCCAAATGCATTCCAAAGCTTGCTTCCCTGTTAAAATCAAGGGCTTTATTCACTTCAAAAAAATGATAATGGCTACCAATTTGGATCGGTCTATCGCCAGTATTTGTTACGTTCACAGATCGCTTTTCCCTTCCAACATTTAATTCAACATCACCTTTTGCAGGAATTATTTCACCAGGTCTGACTTCATCCAAGGGATTTGCCTGTGATACTCCATCATTACTTTTTTCCTGTATCGGATTTTCACGGATTGGTTCATGTATTGTAACTAATTTTGTACCATCAGGAAAAGTGCCTTCAACTTGGATCATATTCATCATTTTAGGCACACCTGGCATCACATCTTCACTTGTCAGAATTGTAGAACCAAAAGAAATAAGTTCTGCAACACTCCTTCCCTCTCTTGCTCCTTCTAAGATTTCATCACTTATCAGTGCTACTGACTCTGGGTGATTTAGTAATAACCCCTTCGCCCGCCTTTTTCGGGCAAGCTCTGCAGCTGTATAAATTACTAGACGCTCCATTTCAGTTGGCGTTAACAGCATATTTATCTCCCCTATTTACTTGGAGTTATTTTGTATTAATTAGTAAATAACCGGGTATCTTGAGTTTCATGCTGCATTACGGCGATATCAGAAATCGGTGAAAAGCTCCATGAATCCTCAGGCTCTACAGTATCTGTAGATAAAATTTTTGCAATATCCTCTCTTAGAAATTCAATTAATCTTTGTGCATCTATATGACCAATAATACCTAACCGTATAGCTGCACTAGATAAACCAATTACAAGTGTATGCATTCCAACTATCTGAGAATCTAAATAATCCATTTCACAACCCGCAAAGCAGATACCCTGGGCAACGGGCAAATGACCCAGACCATCCCCAGTTTTAATTATTTCACGGTAGTCAGAAACATGCGGTGTACCCAGATTCTTATGTACACCTAGAAGTGCTTTTCCCCCAAGTATAGAGCCAGACCGAAGCTCAGCAGGAAGTGTATTGCAGTCCATAATTTTATCAATCTCGATAAGACGTCGTATATTATTTTTACCTTGAGAGGCTTTAAATGCTGCCGTCAAACACGGTCTGTCTAAGCCATTCCAGCGACCATATAATTGAGATTTAATAAACGCTTTGAGTTCTTCTGTATTTGTTACTCTTTTCTGAATAGATAATGTTTCTAAACCGCTTGAGAATGCAAGTGTACCAGAAGGAAAAAAACTGTCTCCATACTGAAGAAGTCTTAACGTTGCTTCAAGTTCACTATTCTTCGATTTTATAGACACGTTTATCTTCCAAGAAATTATTAATTCTAGCCAAGTAGGTGGATTCCTCTTCATCTATGGCGACTCTTAGATCAGGATGATCAAACTCAACCTTCCAATGTAAATTACCACAATGGTAACCTAGCTCTAGGGCAGCAGATTGATCTTTTGGTCTAAGCCTAATCCACTTTCGTTCCTGAATTTTGAGTATAATTGCTAAAGTATCATCAATAAATAAGATGCTTCTATCAAGAAGACTAATATTACGAGGTAAGGCAATTGCACAGTCTCTTCCCTTAGAAGTAGTAACACGTAACCTCCTACGTGCTGTATCAACAGGTCTTAGTATGATATATTCTATTGCGTCAGCTTCGAATAAATTTTCTAAGCGTTTTGCAAATTGCGGGTCATCGCTGTGACCAACGATATTCTCTATTCTTTTTAGTTTTTTATCCATTTCTACTTACAATAATAGTTTAGTGAAAAAAAATCACTTTCAATATTTATCTTAAAATCTTTAGCCCCAAGGTATATAAACATTATAAAGGACATAGTCATGAGTAAAAAATTAATTTTTATGAGTGAATATATATGCATAAAGTTTTCTTGAAATTTTTGAACTATAAAAAACTGAACACCTGGTTTAAAGGAAGCCGTGGTCAAAAGATACTGCTGATAGTTTTTGGTGTTGCGGTAGTAATCTATATGACCCCACAAAATGATGTTATTGAGGGCCAAGCTTCTGCCATAGGCGGAATAGGACTAGAAATAAATTCTCAGTATGTTGTTCTTTATGGTATAAATTCCCTTTCTCCTCTTCTTAAATGTAAAAGAGGTAAGGAGAAAATAGCCTGCGTGCAACTAGCTACAAATAATTTAGCCTCACAAATAAAAAATAGAAATGTAAAATGTGAGAGAAAAACTTCAGTAAAAAAATCATTAGTTACTGGATATTGCCTTGCAGATGGCCTTGATCTATCTAAATTTCTAGTCAGAAATGGGTGGGCTACAGCTGCTATTGCAACCACAGACGAGTACCTTGATGAAGAGGTCATAGCAAGAAGAGAGTTAAAAGGGATATGGGCAACTCATAAGACTGCAGACCCTCGTCAATAGCAACACCGTTTTACTATTATAAACTCAATCCTCAAGAAATTCGATCTTATATTTAATATCAGCTGTTTTTGATATCATAGCAGAAGCTGAACAGTACTTATCAATTGATAGATCCACTGCATTCCTTACATCGTCGAAAAGAACTTTTTCGCCTCCAAATTTATAAATCAATAAAATATCTGTAAAAACCTTAGGGTCTTGTTTTGAACGCTCTGCGTGGATGAAAATTTCAAATGATTTTATTGGCACACCCGTTTTCTCTAAAATATCGATAACATCGTATGCACTACAACCACCCATACCCATCAAAAGAAGTTCCATAGGACTGGGTTGCAAACTTTTACCATCATCTCTGCTAGTAGATCCTAAAACTAGAGAATGTCCTGATCCAGAGACACCGAGAAAACTCTTGTCTTTCACCCATATAATTTTAGATTCCATAACATCTCCAAAAATATTATATCAACCTATTCATCAGGCCAACTTTAAATAATATATACTTTAAAAATGAATTTAAAGTAAAATAAACCTATTTTATAAACTTACTTAATCGAAAATTTTGCTTATGAAATTGAATATCTCTCACCAATCTTTAGTGATCTTAAAATTTTTCTTAATAGTCATAGCAGGTGTCAATTTTAGTCTTTTGTTTTCTGTAAACAAATGGGCTGGGACTGCTGAAGTGCCATTTGTTGCATATGTATTTTGGTATGCACTTGGAGCTACAGTAACCTTCGCAATAATTGCAACTATAAAGCGTGAGGAATTTCCTACTAGCTGGGTACATATAAGAACTCATGCTGTAAGTGCATTTCTTGGATTTGCATTCCCTTTTGCCGTTTTTTCTTTTGTTGCAGAAAAATTACCATCTGGAATTGCAATATTATTTGTCATACTTACTCCGGTTTTTACATATATTTGGTCTCTTGCCTTTCGATTAGAAAAAATTCAATTACGAAGTATTGTAGGATTGTTATTAGGCATCTCAGGTGTTTTATTAGTTGTTATACCCAGTGGAGGATTACCCGAGAGTCATATGGTCGGGTGGGCACTACTTGCACTTATATCCCCTGCTTGTTTTGGGGCATTAAATGTTTTTGTTGAAAAGTATAGCCCCCCCAAATTGGGGATAATTTCTCTTTCTTTAGGTATTTGCACCATGTCCTCCATAATTTTGCTGCCAGTAATGATTATAACTGGGCAAGTTTGGGTGCCCTTTGCTTCATCAAATTCAGACGGCAGCTGGTCCGTTATTTCAGCAATTTGTATCAACACTCTCATTTGGCCACTATTTTACGGAACAATTCAAATTACTGGAGCCTTCACATGGTCTATGATGAATATAATTGCAGTAATATTTGGATTTTTCTGGGGTTGGGTGTTTTTTTCTGAGTCACCAAGTTCTTGGGTTTGGTTTGCTTCACTGTTAATGCTTGGTTCTTTTTTTCTTATACTTACAAAGAAGAAAAGAACATAAATAGTTTTTTTGAAACTTAGAATGAATAACTTTGTTTTTGTAATGGAGTCTAAGTAATGGCATTTGTTAAATTAAATGGAATAGTGATACATTATCTTGATGAAGGCCCACGTGAGGCTAAAACAATAGTTTTTTCAAATTCATTGGGAACAGATTTTCGAATCTGGAATGACTTAGTAAAAGCATTAAAATCTGAATTTAGAATTATAAGATATGATAACCGCGGACATGGATTATCCTCATGTCCACTTTCGCCTTATAAGATTGATGATCATATAAATGATCTTTCAGAGCTAATAGATTTCCTAGAAATATCAGAATTGTCTATGGTTGGCCTATCTGTTGGTGGATTAATTACACAGGGTTTAATTAATACTAGACCTGATATTGTTCAATCAGCAGTCCTCTGTGATACAGCACATAAGATTCTTAACCGAGAAACTTGGAACTCTAGAATTGCAGCTGTTAAAGAGAGTGGCCTTGAAATATTAGTTGATTCCACCATGGAGAGATGGTTTTCTAAAAAATTTAAGTATGATAATCCCACAGAAGTGGAAGGTGCACGAAATATGTTTTTATGTACCCCTCAAGAGGGCTATCTTGGGACATGTGCAGCAATAAGAGATGCAGACTTTACAACAGCTGCAAAAAAAATAAAAATCCCTATTCTCTGCGTTGTGGGAGATGAAGATGGATCTACACCAGTAGATGTTGTTAGAGAAACCTCAGAGATTATCCCTGGAGCGAGATTAGCCATTATAAATGGTGCCGGACATATACCTTGTCTTGAAAAGCCGAATGAACTTGCAATCTTGATTAAACAATTTCTAAATGACTAATATTGAATTGTTTGAAACTGAGAACTCATTCAAATTTATTAATAAGAGATATAACTTTAAACATGTTGGCCGCCATTTATATGTAACTCCCCACCTGTAATATAACTTGAATTTTCTGCACATAAAAAATAAATAGCTGCGGCAACTTCCGCTGGTTGGCCCAAACGATTCATAGGAATCTCATTTAACATACCTTCTGCTCTGGGTGACAAAATAGGAGTTGATATTTCACCCGGAGCAATAGCATTAACACGCACACCATGTGAACCAAAATCTGCGGCCATTTCTCTTGTTAAGGCAGCTAGTGCTGCCTTAGATGTTGCATAGGCACTACCTGCAAAAGGATGAACACGACTTCCCGCTATAGAAGTTACATTAACAATAGCCCCCCTTGCTGACTTAAGCTCAGCTCTTAAGCCTTTTGCAAGCATGAGAGGACCATAAAAATTAACCTGAAATACCTTATGCCAAATATCGAGATCAGTTTCTATACTATCAAGCCTATTTCCATCTAAACCCTTTGGAGAAATACCTGCGTTGTTCACAAGGGCGTGTAGAACTCCGCTCTTCAGACGTTTTCTCATTTCTGCAATGCCACGTTCGGTATCTTCACTGTTTCTAAGGTCTACCTGTATATGATCTTCCTCCCCTGCCTCCCAGGGACACGCCTCAGAGAACGGTTGGCGTGAACAGGTTATCACTCTCCAACCAGCAGCACTAAATCGCTTCACAGTAGCATGACCAATCCCTCGACTTGCACCTGTTAGAATCATAGTTTTTATTTGTTTTTTTTCAGAGTCGGCCAATACTTCCTCCACTATTTAAAAACATTCTAATAGATTGCCCTTATAAGTTTAAGACATCAAGGTATTTTAAAATACTCTTTCATTAAAAGGTTTTGATAAAAAACAGAGATCTATGTATTACAGTAATAAACTATGGTCATTCTTGATAAGATCAGATGCCTTTTCAGCAATCATAATTGTGGGTGTTGCTGTATTTCCTGTTGTTATTGATGGCATAATTGAAGCATCTACAACTCTTAAATTATTTATTCCAAATACCTTAAGATCTGAATTAACTACAGATGAATTATCCTCACCCATTTTACAAGTACTTGTTGGATGCCATACTGTTGTAGCATTCTGCTTGATCCAATGTGCCTCTCTATCCTCCCCCGAGACATCGGTTCCAGGAGAAATTTCCATGCCACGCACTTCATCAAAAGCATTTTGTGCCAAAATATTTCTTGCTATCTCCAGACCAGCTATCATTAACTTAAGGTCAGTAGGATCAGATAGTGAGTTTGGTTTGATAAGTGGAAAAGCACATGGGTCTTTGGATACTATCTCAATAGTTCCACGACTCTTAGGTCTAGCTAAATAGTAATGAACCAAGTATCCATGCCTACCCTGCCCCTGCCTAGTTGTCTCTAAGGAAAGGCCTGGACAGAAAGTAATCTGAAAGTCAGGTAACTTTGAAGCCTCATCAGCCCTAACAAAACCTCCTGCCTCTAAAGGTATAGAAGTAGCAGGCCCAGTTCGAAATAATATAGCTTGGGCAATAGCAAGTGCTAAACGATCTTTCCTAAAAAGATTATAAAGAGAGATTTTTTTTCTGCATGATACTTGTACATAAGCTCCAAGATGATCCTGGAGATTTTGACCTACAGATGGAAGTTCTTTAACAACTGGTATATCTAATTTTTTTAGTAAATGAATATCACCTATACCAGATAACTGAAGTATTTGTGGGGAATTAACTGTTCCAGCACTAACAATGACCTCTTTAGTTACTGAGAAATTCACCTTCTTTTTATTTCTAGTTTCTATACATTCTACACCAATTGCTCTTGAATTCTTAAAAAGAACTCTGGCAACGTGGTTATTTGTTAAAATTCTAATATTTTTTCTAGACTTTATTGGATTTAAATACGCCGTTGATGCACTAACTCTTCTTCCCCTATGAATATTAAAATCTTGTCTGCCAATACCATCCTGACTTTTCCCATTTAAATCCGAATTATATTTGTAGCCGGCTGACTCGCAGGCATTTATAAAAGTTCTATATAAAGTATGTGGAGAATGTGCAGAAGTAACTTTAAAGGGTCCATTTTTATTATGATATTCTCCATCCCTATCAAGATTTCCCTCTGCTTTGAGGAAATAAGGGAGCACTTCATCATAAGACCAGCCCGCCGCCCCTGATCTGGCCCATCGGTCAAAGTCATCAGGGTTACCCCTAATATGCATCATTCCGTTTATACTAGAGGTTCCGCCTAGAACCTTTCCTCTTGGCCATGGGATTTCCCTACCAAACAAATTTTCTCCCTCTTGTGCTGTATAGCCCCAATTGGTAGGAGCATAATTGTAAGCTACGCCTGCGAAAAGGGGTAGTTTCAATATTGGATGATTGTCAACCCCTCCAGCCTCAATTAGTAAAACAGAAATATTAGGGTCTTCAGTCAAACGATTTGCTAAAACACAGCCAGCCGTCCCTGCTCCAATTATAATAAAATCAAACGTCTCCACTTGCACCTCCTAGCAGCTAACCTTAACATTGGATATCCGAAGTCTTATAAATGCTCGGTGGGGGGGGAAATGAAAAAACATAATAAATATCCAAATCTATTTGCACCAATAAAGATAGGCCAGATAACAATCCAAAATAGGTTTGTTCATACGGCTACCGTAACAGGTTATGGTGCTAACACATCACCAACACCAAAACTTATAAACTACCATAGGACACTGGCCTCAAACGGGGTTGGAATGATAGTTACTGAATTGATGCCAGTTCATCAAACGTCAATTGCAAATCCATTCCTCGTTAGTGCCTATGATTCTAAAAATAACAAGTTATTTTCACAATGGGCAAGTGCTGTATCTAATAAAGGTAGCAACCTGATTGGCCAGATTGGTCATGTAGGGCGACAACAACTCTGGAATCCTCTATCCACCCCCCTCAGTGCATCCTCAGAACCTGACCCTTTAAGTTGGACCGTACCTCGTAAAATGAATCTATCCAATATAGAAGATATTATTAATGGTTTTTGCCAATCTGCAAAGCTTTTACAAAATGCGGGTTTCTCAGGAGTAGAACTTCATGGTGCACATGGATATCTTTTAACCCAGTTTATGTCCCCTTTTTCTAATAAAAGGAATGATAACTATGGGGGTAATCGTGAAAAACGTCTGCGTATAATATATGAAATATCACATAAAATAAGAGATTTATGCGGAGATAAATTTATTGTTGGCCTGAAAATGCCATGTGATGAAGGTGTTGATGGTGGCATAGGTCCTACAGAAGCTAAAAAAATTGCACTTATTGTTTCTGATACCATGCCAATAGATTATCTTTGTTTCAGCCAAGGAAACTTTTCTCCGAGTCTAGAAGACCATCTACCTGATATGCACTTTCCTAATAGACCGTTCCAAGATATTCACGCCAAACTTAAAGATTCAATCGGCAAACTACCTATAATCACCGTTGGGAAAATTGAATCTGCAAATGCAGCTGAAAATATTTTGAAAGAAAACAAAGCCGATCTAATTGGCTTTAGTAGAGCCTTAATTAGTGACCCCGAATTTGTTAATAAGATCAAATATAACAATGAATCATCAATCCGCCCTTGTATATATTGTAATTTTTGCTGGGGTGAAATACATGCTGGACGTGGAATGAAATGTATCCACGGTGATAGTGATTTAGATAGAAAACCCTCCAAACATTCAAAAAATATATCTAAAAGAAAAAATAGGATTGTGATTGTTGGTGGTGGCATAGCAGGTATGGAGTCTGCTGCAACAGCCTCAAAATATTTTTCTGATGTCAGTCTATTAACAAATTCAGAATCTCTTGGAGGAAAATTAAAATGGGAAGCCTCGCTTCCTGGAAGATCAATTATTAATGAAGAAATCAACTTTCAAAAAAATCGGCTACAAGAGCTCGGAGTAAAAATTACCCACACAAATATTACACAAGATACTATTTTAGAGTTAGATCCAACTCATGTAGTTCTTGCATCTGGAGCAAGCCTTTCTTGGCCTAGTTCATTAAAGAAAATTAAAAATGTAACAGATATTATAGAATCAACGTATTTTTTGGCACAAATAGAAGAAAAAATGGAAGGTACTGCAGTCATATATGACCAAGATCATACGTCTGCTTGTTATGCAGCAGCTGAACTTCTAGCCTCTAGGTTTGAAAAGGTTATTCTTTTAACCCCTAAACCAACAATCGGAACTAAAATCAATTATATATCCTTAATTGGAGTTTTCAGGAGACTTCTAAAATTGGGCATTGAAATCGTACCTTTTTCAATCCCTACTAAATACCAAAAAAATATACTTACTATAAAAAACCCAATCAATAATGAGATAAACCAAATTAATGAAGTAACATTTTTAACATTTGCAACACCTAAAAGTCCAAACGATGAGCTTTTCCAGCCACTTACTAATTCTGGCCTAGAATGTATATTAGCGGGTGATTGTGACTCCCCTCGTGGTCTGGCAGGGGCAATAAGCGATGGATCAAAAATTTTAAATAAGCTTACTAAATAAAAACTTGGGGGAGTAAAAATGGGAATAAAAGCTAACAATACCAATCTAGATCGAGTATGGGAACCACTGACAATAGGAAATACCAAAGTAAGAAATAGAATAATGATGACAGCAATGGGTGTATTTTACGGAGAAAACAATCTCCTTAGCGATAGACACATTATTTATTATAAAGAGCGTGCGAAGGGAGGTGCTGGACTGATCATCACAGAACAACAAGCAGGACACAAACTCAGCAAAGGGTCATTCTATGATGGTTGTACAGCTTGGGAAGAAAGAGTAGTTCCCCAATACGCTAAACTTGCAAATGCAGTCCATGAATATGAGGGTAAAATTTTTGCACAATTATTTGCAGCAGGTGTCCATGATAAAGGAAATATGATATTTGATGAATGGCATCCTCTATGGGGTGTTTCAGATATCCCTTCCATTTTTCATAAAGAAGTTCCACATGTTGTGGATAAAGAAGATATTAATGATCTGCAAATGGGATTTGCTAAATCTGCAAATAACGCAAAAATAGCTGGGCTAGATGGAGTAGAGTTACATGCGGCACATAGCTATATGCTTGGTCAATTTCTTAGCCCCACCTACAATAATAGGACAGATGAGTACGGTGGAAACAATAAAAATAGATGTCGATTCATAGTAGAAACTGCCGAAAAAGTAAGAGAATCAGTAGGTCCAGATTTTACACTTGGTGTTAGGTTATCTGTCGAAGAACATTTAGGTTCTGCAGGTACTACCTCCGAACAGGGTGAAGAACAAGTAGAAATATTTGCACGAAGTGGTCTTTTTGACTTTATTAATATTTCAGCTGGTGGTTATCACACATTTGCTGCTGCAGTACCGCCAATGGGATCTCCCAGCAAGATAAATCTCCCACTTGGGATTATAGCAAAACGTGCGGTCGGTAATAAAGCGAAGATATTTTTGGCAGGTCGTGTTACAAACTTATACGAAGCAGAAGAGATACTTACGGAGAATGCCGCCGACATGGTAGCTCTTACACGTGCACATTTTGCAGACCCTCATTTGGTCACAAAAACTAAAGAGGGTCGTGAAAAGGAAATACGTAGATGTATTGGAGCCAATGAGTGCATTTCACGAATATTTGATCAACGGCCCGCAGCATGCCTAGTAAACCCTTCTACTGGTAGAGAAAAATCAAGTGAATGGTCTCATACAAAAATATCTCCTGTTCAGGATTTAAAGAGAAAATCAATAGTTGTCATTGGTGGAGGAATTAGTGGCCTACATTTCTCTGCTATAGCATCAGAACGCGGACATGAGATTAGTATTTTTGAGAAAAGTGATAAGATTGGAGGCCATGTACTTAACTACGCAAACCTCAAGGGTAAAGAAAGATGGCTAGACTTGATAGAGGATGTAAGCCATCGTTGTTTAAGCAATAATGTTAAAATTGAGTGTAACGCTGAAATGAATGAAGAAAAAATACTTAATTTAAACCCTGATACATTAGTTGTTGCAACTGGGGCTAGATGGCGAAAGGACGGAAGAACCCCTTACCAACCTGGTTCGGAGGGAGTGCCAGGTCATAAACAACAAAATGTTTTTGATATTGAAACAGCTTTGTCATTGATATTAAAAGACAATAAAGCTCTGGGTAAGAACATAATTATGATAGATGAAAGTGGCGGATATCTTCCCCTAGCTGTGGCAAAAATTTTGCTATCCGATACGAAAGCTCAAGTTAATATGGTAACACCCGAACCACGAGTTGGAGCAGAAGTCTACAAAACACTTGAATTAATGCAAATAATGCCTGAGTTGGAAGCACTTGGTATTAACATTTTTTCAGAAACTAATGTTGTATCGATAAACAAAAAAGAAGTACAACTGTTATCTATTTGGGGCACTAAAACTCATATTATTGATAACGTTGACTCTATAATTTTTTCTACCTTTCGAGAATCCATTAACAGCCTTTTTTATACAAAAAAACTATCTGGTCTTGAAAGAAAACTTATTGGAGATGCAATGGCACCAAGACGCCCCGCACAAGTTATATACGAGGCTGAACAATTAGGCCGTAAAATTTAAATCGAATAATAGGAATAAAACTATGAAAATTGGTATCTTCTTGACTACACAATTTGAAGAAGGAGAGAACCTTTCTGAATCACTTGATTTTATTTATGATCAGGTAGAGGTTGCAAAATCGGTAGGCCTAGATTCTGTTTGGGCTGGACAGCATTTTGCTACAGGCCCCGTAGATATGTTTCAGATGATTCCTATATTGTCTAGAATTGCTTCTATATCAGGAGAAATGCAAATAGGAACTGCAATATCTCTTCTTAGTATGCAAAGTCCAATACGTGTAGCAGAAGAAATTGCCACCCTTGACTGGATGACTCATGGAAAAGTTATTTTTGGTGCTGGTATAGGCTATAGAGATAGTGAATTTATCTCGACAGGACATAAAAAATCAATGCGTGGAAAACGATTTGCTGAAGCTATAGAGCTTTTAAGGCTTTGGTGGAATGAGGAGGTTGTTAGTTTTGATGGTCACTTCTTTTCTATGTCCAAGGTACAACCAAGCCTACTTCCATATCAACAAGGTGGGCCAAAAGTCTGGATTGCTGGGGAAGTTGAGGCATCAATAAAAAGAGCCGCAAAAATTGGAGATGCTTGGATTCCACTTCCAATACCAAATAATATGGAATTATCTCAAAAACTCACTTTCTTTAGAGAACAAAGAAAGAAAGAAGGCCTTCAAGACACAGTCGATCAACCTTTAATGAGAGAGGTCTATATTTCAGAGAATGTTACTTCAGCCTATGATGAAGTTTCACCACACCTAATGAAGAAATATAAAACCTATGCCTCATGGGGACAGGAAGAAAGTGCTGACTCAATTAACTCAATTGAGAAAAATTTTAGAGATTTCTGTAGTGAAAGGTTTCTAATTGGTAGCCCAGAAACTATTACAGAAACAATGCTAAATTATAAAAATAATTTTGGAATCACCCATCTGATATGTCGGGTCCAATGGCCAGGGCTAAGGCATAATCAGGTAATAAATACTATTAAATTAATTGGTGAATGTTCCCGAGCAATAAAACAAAAATCTAATTAGCTTAATTGATCCCAGTGGACACACCTCGAAAGATGGTTTTCTTTTACCGCCAACAACTCTGGGGTAACTTCGTCGCATACCTCTTTATGATAGGGGCATCTTCCAGAGAGAGGACAACCTGGTTCTGGGTTGATAGCTGTGGGTATTTCACCTTCTATAACGAATGGATCTAATTTTTTAGCTGGGTCCGGGAAGAGAACAGCTGATAATAATGCTTTACTATAGGGATGTCTTTGTGTGCTAAGTAGAGTATCCGTTGGTGCAACTTCAATAATATGGCCTAAATACATTATAGCAACACGATGACTTATTCTTGCTACAGATGTTAGGTCATGAGAAATAAAAATAAAAGATGTACCTAATTCTGTTTGAATATCCCTTAAAACATCAATTAATTCCAGCCTTGCGGATGGGTCGAGCATGGAAGTCGGTTCATCTAAAACTACAAATGAAGGCTTTGTTGCTAATGCTCTAGCAATACCAACACGCTGTTGCTCGCTTGCAGTCAAATCCGCAGGATAATAATTATGTACATCCTTCTCCAAACCTACCAATTCTCTCATTTCTTCAACTCTAATCCTGCGAGTTTGCTTTTCTTCTCCATGCAAAAAAAGTGGCTCATTAATAACTTCATCAACAGTTAAACGCGGATTCAATGATCCAAATGGATCTTGGAAAACTAATTGCATTTCAGACCGAAGTTTTCTCAAGTCTTTATCAGACAAGCTAGTTACATCAACTCCATTTAACACTACCTTGCCAGTTGTTGGCTCAATTAGCCTTAAAACACATCGGCCAACAGTAGTTTTCCCAGATCCACTCTCACCAACAAGGCCGAGTGTTTCACCTTTTCCAAGACTAAAGGATACATTATTGACCGCATACAAATCAGCATCCTTACCGACGTTAAATACCTTTGTAAGATTTTCAACTTCTAAAATATAAGACATCCCCATACACCCGATTAAATCTAAATTTTTCTGTCAACTCCTGCCCAAAACTTTTTTCTAACTTCTTTCTTAAGCACTTTACCGACTGGACTTCTGGGTAATTCATCCCAAAATTCAACAGTCTTTGGCACCTTATAAGCAGCCAATTCTGATTTACATAACTTGATCACATCGTCTTCATGAAGTATCTGCTCAGATTTTAATTCAATAACAGCTTTCACTGCCTCTCCCCATTTTTCATCAGGAATACCAATTACTACACAATCTTGAACTTCTTCAAAAGACCATATAAGTCTCTCAATTTCTATTGGAAAAACATTTAAACCACCAGAGATTATCATATCTTTTTTTCTATCAACAATATAGATATAACCCTCATTATCTTTATAACCTACATCACCAGTGTGATGCCATCCATGCTCCTGTATAGCAGCAGTTGCCTCTCGGTCACCAAAATATCCTAGTGAAACAATTTCTCCACGCACAACAATTTCTCCCCACTCTCCTTCATTTACTAATAACCCATCATCATCCATAATCTCTGTTTGAACAAATACGGGGGCACGACCACAGCTTAATAATCTATGTTGTTTTGATGGATCCTCAACTGCTTCTATATGCTCCTCAGGTGTTAAAATACCAATAGTTACAGGGCACTCTGCCTGACCATAAATCTGAGTCATACATGGTCCAAATACATCGATTGCCTCTTTAACTTTGTCTGCAGACATTGGTGCACCACCGTAAATTAAGTAATCCATAGAACTGCAGTCATATTGCTTTGCTTCTGGATATGCTAACATCATGTATATAACTGTTGGAGGCAAAAAGGTGTGTGTGACACCGTGTATTTGTATTGCTTTTAAAACTGAATTTGGGTCTGCCTTTGGTATAGATACAATAGTACCACCAAATGCGAATATGGGCCAAACAAAAACACCTGCTCCATGAGCCATGGATGAAGCAACAAGGTGAACAGGCCTTTTCTTAATAGGTAGGTGTGCAAAAACATTTGCTGACCAAGCTTGCCAGGTTAAGCTAGTCCATAAGGCACCCTTTGGCTGGCCTGTTGTACCTCCTGATGAAAAATGACTGATTATTGAGTCACGATCATAGGTTATTTCCGGAAAAAAATCAGAATGACCTTGAATAAATTCTTCAAATGTTTGATATCCATCTATTTTTTCGTCAAGACAAATAATATGTTTTAGATCGGGACAATCTTTACGAATCTGTGGAATTTGTTCTTTAAAGTCACTGTGGATAAATAGCCATTCCGCACTACGATGATTAAGAATATATGTATTTTCGGATACCGAGTTTAATGCGGCTAACCCTACCCATACGCCATCTGCTCTTGCAGCACCAATCCAAGCCTCAAATGCTTTAGAACAATTTTGACTAAGAATTGCGACTATACCTCCAGGTTTTAAACCATTTGAGACCAAAGCAGATGCCGTTTGATGGCTTCTGATGCTGACTTCAGTATAAGTCTGACTCCCTGATGGGTCGACCAAACAAGCGGTATCAGGCCAGAATCTTACCCCTCTCTCAAAAAAGTCAATCAGCCGCATCCCCTTACCCCCTTATTCTTTCGGAATTGTTTTTTATACTTATATATTATAGTTGTATTAATTGTGACTTATACCAGCCTATATTTTGATAGGACAGTTTGCTTCTTTTTCTACTAAATCAAAAGTAAACAAAAATTTGGCCATTCCCGTCAAAAAACCTGCAACCATCCCTAACTCAAAAATTTGCCCATCATCAAAATCTTTTGATAAATCGCTATAAAGCTCCTTATCTAAAGTTCCAGACATATTGCTAAAAACCACCTCACTTGCCAACTTTAACACTGCTCTTTCCTTTGAGCTAAAAACATCACTATCTTCATTCATAATATTAATCAACTTTTCCTCAGTAATTCCTGCACTACGAGCATCTTCTATATTACCTTTATTACAAAATGCACATCCATGGATATTAGATAACCTAAACCTTAGAAGTTCCTTAGTAGCTACATCTACTCGACCACCATAGAAAATTGTTTCGTAAAATTGGTCACCATACCACTTCATCAATTCGGGAGCATTAGCTCCAACCTCAAACAATGTTGCATCCCCACCCTTTTTTTCTTGTAAATCACGAATCTTACGATATTTGGCTGCCAACTCTGGGTCCATGTTGGCTTCTTCAATTTTTTTCAGCAAGGGTTCTGGCATACTTTGTCTCCTAGCTTTAAATAAAGTATAGTTAGTAAATTATTAATGTTTATAGTAATCAAAGATTAATACAACCTATCTTTCAAACCTCATGCTTGCAACTTAGCAAATGTTGGAGATAAAAATGTCTTTGCAAATTGCGGATACAGTTAAGTTTGGTGTGCAAGGGATGTGCCTTCCCAGAGATCCTGCACAAACTAATTGGGAACCCGATCTTAAAAATTGTTCAGAATTACTCACAATCTTAGAGAATTATGGTTTTGACTCGTTTTGGTCAGGTGACCATATAGCTTTCGTAAGTCCGATTGTAGACCCATTAACATTAATTGCATGGGCTTCTGCAAAAGCTCCTAGCTTAGAATTTGGTACTGCCATATATCTTTTACCACTAAGACACCCTGTCCCGGTAGCAAAGCAAATTGCATGCCTAGACCAAATTTGTGAAGGAAAATTCACTTTTGGGGTTGGTGTAGGTGGAGAATATGAAAAAGAATTTGAGGCCTGCGGAGTAAATGTTTCAGATAGAGGTGCACGTCTTACTGATTCGCTTCATGTAATTAAAAAACTTTGGTCTGGAGAAAAAGTCAGTCATTCTGGAATTAGTGCAAATTTTACTGACCTTAAGCTTGAGCCGACTCCATACAAACTTAAACAGCCACCTATATGGGCTGGTGGAAGGTCAAAGGCTGCCTTAAAACGTGCAGCAAAATTATGCGATGGATATATATCTTACGTAGTGACACCAGAAATGTTCGCTAAATCTATTAAAATGATCGAAGAGTTTTATCTCGAAGAAAATTCAGAAGAAAGATCCTTTGATACGGCTCATCACATATTTGTCAGATTAGATAACGAATATGAAAAATCTTTTGATTTAGCCTCAGAGCAACTAAGTCAACGTTATGGTATGGATTTTAGCGGACCAACGAAAAAATACGTCGCTTTGGGTCCTAAGGAAAATGTAACAAGTTTTTTTTCAGATTTTATTGACTCTGGAGTTCGCAACTTTGTTATTGATTTTGCTGGCCCAGAGAATCAACGAAATGAACAGGCTGAGATTTTTGGCTCTGAAGTCTTACCGCTTCTAAGGGAAATAAATATATGACCCAGAAAAACCCTGAAATTGAAATACTTTTAAAACGAGTTGCAGACGCCAACTTACCAAGTATTGAAACTTATGATCCTGCTGAGGCCAGAGTCGAGTTCCGCAGGAGGATGCGGGTATTAGAAACAGATCATGAACCTATATACAAAGTTGAGGACCTAACTATAGGGCTTGATAAGGATAAATTACTTTGCCGTTTATACCAGCATTCAGAAAATACCAACGCACCACTTATAGTTTTTGCCCATGGCGGAGGCTGGGTTCTCGCTGGACTTGAAGAATACGATAATTTTTGTAGGAGATTATCATCCGCAGGGTCATGCAATGTATTATCAGTAGAATACAGGCTTGCACCCGAACATCCATACCCCGCTGCTTTGAATGATATGATTTTGGCTTTTTCTTCTTTGGATCAAGTAATATTCCAACATAATCTGCAACCAAGTTCAATTATTGGCGTTGGTGATAGTGCCGGTGGAAATTTGATAGCCTCAACTTCTATTAAAATTCCAAAAGAGAAAAAACCCAAAGGTCAAATATTAATTTATCCTGTTTTGGATACCTCAATGAAGAGAAATTCATACTCCGAATTTGGGAGTAAATTCCTTTTGGATACAGCTGTGATGGATTGGTTTATTCAATCTTATTGCTCAGAAACATCAAAGGATGACCCTAACATTTCAATTATTCTGTCGCCAAACCTATCAAGAAGTCCACAAACTTATATCATGACTGCAGGTCTTGACCCCTTAAGAGATGAAGGTTTTGAGTTTGTAGAAAAGCTCAGAGAATTATCAATATCTGTTACACATTCCCACTACTCTGATATGTTACATGGGTTTTTAGGCATGCCGAAAGCTCTAAATACTTATAAGGACGCCTTTAATGAAGTTGGCAAGTGGATTAGGAAAATTGACAAATGTTAGATCTTTCAAAAGAACAAAAATTAATAAATAATAATTTTAAATGAAATACACCCACCTAAAATAATTCACATAAACCCAAGAGAACCATTTCTTACATTATAAAATTTCAGGCAATATCAATGAACGACATATCAAACAAAATTAAGTGGGCTATCGAAAAAGCCGACATACCTATTCTGTTAATGGTGCTTTATCATTTTACTGGTGATAAGAAATGGCTTAACCCTCCTTTCAAACCTGTTCTAGACTTTTCATTTTTTGCTCACGAATCCGGCGGGCTAGATAGTGCGTTACAAAGTCAGGTGAGGAGTGCTGCCCTAGAATTGTTAAATAAATTTTTTGTTTCAGGAAAATTACCTGATTTAAAAATTTCTGACGAAACTTATCTGGAAATGATGTCAACATGCGTTGGAGAAGATGTCCCTGAAGAATATCTTAATATGATGCTTGAAGAAATGCAGCTGAAAGAAAGATATGGGTCATGGAAAGAAAAACCAGATAATAATACTTTAACAACTAAGAATGTAATAATCATTGGTGCAGGCGTATCGGGCATGCTGATGGGAGTAAAACTAAGGGAAGCTGGAATTCCTTTTGTAATTATAGAAAAAAATAATGATATAGGGGGTACCTGGTTCGAAAATACTTACCCAGGCGTCCGATGCGACGTTCCCAACCATTATTACTCTTTTTCATTTGAGAGAAATAATAAATGGCCAAATTATTATTCGTATGGAGAAGATATCGCTGAATATTTACGCTCTTTTGCTACAAAACATGGAGTATATGAAAATACTATCTTTAATACACGCGTAACAGCATGCAAGCTAAATAATAGTAATAATACGTGGTGTGTAACCACAGTCGATAATGAAGGGAAGGAAGTTGAACTTCTTGCACATACTGTTATCTCCGCGACTGGTCAACTTAATATCCCAGCTTACCCAAGAATTGAAGGTCTTGAAAATTTTGAAGGTTTTTCGACACATACTGCAAAATGGAACAAGAATATAAACCTCAAAGGGAAAAATGTAGGAGTAATAGGCACTGGTGCTAGTGGTATGCAATTAATACCAGAAATTGTAGATGAGGTTAAATGCCTCTCAATTTTTCAACGCACAGCCCAATGGGCTATACCGAGTCCTGATTACCATAGAGAAGTTTCTACTGAAAAAGTCTGGTTACTAGAAAATGTGCCATTCTATGCTGGTTGGTATAGATTTAATTTAGCTTGGCGTATGGGAGACCATCTCTTACATACTGTTCGTAGAGATCCCGAGTGGGAGTCTGGAGGAAAATCAGTAAATAAAAGAAATGATCGCCATAGACAACGTTTATTAGAATATATTAAAAAGCAAATAGGGGATCGAACAGATCTCTTAGAAAAAGTTGTCCCAAGTTATCCACCTTATTTAAAAAGAATATTGGTAGACAATAGATGGTACGAAACAGTCAAAAAAGACAATGTAAATCTTTTTAATGACTCCATTAAAAAAATAGAAAAAAACGGAATAAGAATAAAATCTGGGGAACTAGTTCAGTTGGATGCCCTTCTATATGCTACTGGCTTCCAAACCAATAGATTACTTGCTAGCTACGAGCTCATAGGCAAAGATGGGGCAAACCTAGAGGATGAGTGGGGAAAGGATGACTCGCGTGCCTACTTAGGAATGACAATACCTGGATTTCCTAATTTCTTTGCTCTTTATGGACCAAATACAAATCTAGGTCATGGTGGAAGTATTATTTTTATTGCTGAGTGCCAAGTGCGTTATCTAACTAAGTTACTTATGCATTCTATTGAAAATAACGTTAATTCTCTTGAGTGTAAAAGAAGTGTTTATGATCAATATAATAAAAAACTTGATGAAGAACATGAGGGTCTAATTTGGACGACTCCAAACATGAATACATGGTATAGGAACAGTTCAGGCCGTGTAGTATCAATAATGCCTTGGAGATTAGTTGACTACTGGACCATGACTCAGGAACCTTCTTTAGATGACTACAATATCGGTTAATAATCAATCAAAGAGTAAAGTAATATTTATTCTTCTATTTTTATAGCCTGGTATAAATTTGCAACCAGAAGTCTTATGAATAAACCTAGACTTAAAAATTACCGCCCTATTACACTTATAAGGGATTATAAGCTTTTCCCTCTCACGTCCCTTAATCAAATCATTAAGTCGATTTTTGTCATTGTTATAATATGAAAAGGCAATGTTCTCAGGAATATTAATGGGAAATAGAGTTAGACCGGAGTTCTCAGGGTCGAAGCAACAATTGTCAGGGGTTATCCAAAGATTAACATTTATTGAAGCATCATCTGCATGAAATCTTGTACCTTCTCCCTCTGAAACATATTTGAAAGCCCAGAGTTGTTTCAAAACTTTACCTAAAAAAAGTTTTTCCCACTTTTCCCTTAAGGCTGGCTGGATTGCTAATGTGAAACTAGGAATAAAACCATCATGCATGTATGCACCCAAATAACCTGAGTCATTTTTGGTGTCGAACCAAACAGTTGATTCAAGACAATAACGCTGGACGTTTACTAGACTCACCTCACTTAAAAAATCATCAATGATAACTATATCATCAGCTTTATAATCAAACCTCTCTGATAAAAGAGTGTTAACTTTGTGGTCTCCTAAAATAGGACTTTCATCATGTAAAATAGGCCTAAATAATATTTTGTTATAAAAATCATATATTTTTTCATATTCCAGTTCAGAGAACGATCCAAGACCATTATTAATATTGCGACTTCTAAAACTAGCTAATACATCGAGCATTTTATTTGCGTATTGACTGAAAATCACGTTTGAAGGATAACGACTTTGAAGAAATTCTAATTGTTGGATATCATGTTCCAGTTTTGTTTCTCTTGTCATTGAAAATGTTGGATGCACCTCATTCTGGCGATTATTATTAATAAAATCTTTATCTTGAGGTTTCCGAAATAAAAAAGCTGCTTTGTCGAAATGAGCCAATGCTTTTTCTAAATTTCCTTTTTTCTTAAAAGCAGTGCCTATATTTGTATGGGCTGCGATTGAGTCAGGAACTTTACTAAGAACTATTTCTAACTCTTTTATAGCAGATTCTGGGTTGTTAATTTCTAAATAATAGGACGATAGAGCAATTCTATAATTAAAATATTCTGGGGCAATAAATATAGCCTCACGAAAATGATTTATAGCAACGTTTTTTAGACCTTTTTGCCCATTAATTAGTGCTAAAATATAATTAGCTCCCGCATCGCAACTATCACGAGATAGTATATTTATGCAAACTCTCTCGGCGGTATCTAATTCACCCTTCTGGAAAGCAGCAATGGCAATATTAAGATCATTTTGGTTTTGTGAAGTCATCTATAACCCTATCATACAATTCTTGCCTAAATAAGAACAGGTTTTACAAAAAAAATTTGCATACATAGGGGATGCTCAGGCTATAATAGGGTGTTAAACAAAGTATTTTTGTGGGAGATGAAAATGGGAACTTTCCCTAAGGAAAATTTAACGGGACAATATTCCAACTTACCAATGGATATTGTTCATTTTGGTTCAGGCTGTTCTGACAAGATTGTAGAAGAATTAGATAAATCTGGCATAAAAAATGCTGTGATCATTACAGGAAATACTCTTGCTACAAAGACAGACCTTGTAGAAAAATTAGAGAAAACATTAGGTAATCGCTGTGCAGGCGTGTTTTCAGATACAATACAGCATGTTCATAGAGATTCTGTAATTAATGCCTCTGCTTTTGCTAGAGAAAAAAATGCTGACTGTATTATTAGTTTTGGTGGGGGTACACCAAATGATACAGCAAAATCAGTGTTAATCTGCCTAGCAGAGAATATTACTGAAAAAACTCAATTAGATAAATATCGTATTAAGTTTGAGTACCCCGATAAAGTAGAAATTCCTTCCCTTACTAGTGATCCTCTTCCAATGTTTGCCATCCCTACAACACTCTCAGCAGGTGAGTTTACATTCTTTGTTGGAATGACAGATGAAGAACGAAAGGTTAAAGATCTATATTTAGACCCCCGTATAACTGCAAAGGCTGTATTTCTTGACCCAGATCTAACTTTGGCAACTCCTGAACGACTCTGGCTAGGCACAGGTATCAGAGCAGTGGACCATTGTGTAGAAGCACTATGCAGTAAAACACATCAGCCTTTTACTGATGCTTTATCCTTTCGTGCACTTAACATGTTGGCAACCTATTTAAGGGAAACAAAAGAGAACCCTGATGATCTATCTGCACGAGGTCAGTGTATGGTAGCAGCATGGATGTCTGTTTGTGGCCTTGCAAATGTAACTCTAGGCCTTAGCCACGGAATAGGACATCAACTTGGAGCAAGATGTGATGTCGCCCATGGTGAAACCTCAGCCGTCATGTTACCACGCGTTCTAGAATTTAATAGCTCTGTAAATGCTGAACAACAAGCAATAGTAGCAGATGCATTAGGACTTGACACTCGTAATAAAACTACGGAAGAGTCTGCAATTCTTGCTCGAGATGAAATTCAAAAACTTATCCGCGATGACCTTGGCCTCCCTTGGCGGTTAAGAGACGTAGGGGTAAACGAGGAAGACTTTGCAGGTATTGCTAAGGATGCTATGGAGGATCTGATTGTTGCAAGTAATCCTAGAACGGTTAACTCAGAACAAGAAGTTATAGAACTTTTGCGTAAAGCTTGGTGAAATTATTATTAGATTAGAAATGGGAGCAAATTGACTATGGAATTTAGAATTTCGGTCGATACCGGGGGTACATTTACAGATGTAGTGGTTGCAGATGAAAAAGGCAAACTTGTTGTTGGAAAGGCTCTTACAACACCTGACAGAGTTTTTACTGGATTTTCAGGAGCATTGAATAACGCAGCCTCCTCTTTTGATTCATCAATGGAGGAAATTCTCAAGCATACTGGTGTGCTTATTTACGGCACTACCCGTTCTACAAATGCGATAGTGACATCTTCTGCTGCAAAAACAGCCTTACTGACCACTGAGGGATTCCCAGACACACTCACTTATCGCCATGGTGGCAAACGAGAGCCATTAAATCTTAAAATGGAATTTCCTGATCCTTATATACCAAGACGTTTAACAGAAGAAATAAAAGAACGTATAAACTCAGAAGGTGGAATTGAAACCCCATTGGATATCAACCAAGCCTCTGAAACAATTAAGTCGTTACAAAAAAAGAATATTGAAGCTATAGCCGTTAGTTTTTTATGGTCAATCATGAACCCACAGCACGAGTTAAAGGTTGGAGAATTAATTAAAGAAATACTTCCTAATGTGCCTTATACTCTCTCTCACCAACTGAACCCTATTATTCGTGAATTTCCAAGAACATCGTCCACTGCTATTGATGCTTCTTTAAAACCTCTAATGCAAAAGCACTTTTTGGAACTTGAAAAAGAACTCCGTAGTGCTGGTTACGAGGGTGAATTCTTAATAAGCACTTCTTCAGGTGGAATTAAACATGTCAATGACGTTGTGGAAAAGCCAATATTTACAGTAAAATCTGGGCCTGCAATGGCACCGTTAGCAGGTATTGCCTATGCTGGAGCTGAAGGCCTTGGAAATGATGTAATTATTGTCGATACTGGTGGTACTACCTTTGACGTAAGTCTGATCCGAGCTGGTGAAATAAAATATACACGTGATACTTGGCTAAATGGAGAATGGATTGGACACAATCTTGGATTATCTTCTGTCGATATAAGAAGCGTGGGTGCAGGAGGAGGTTCAGTAGCATGGATTGACTCAGGTGGACTTCTAAGAGTTGGGCCGGATAGTGCGGGGGCTGACCCAGGCCCCGCCTGCTATGCTAAAGGAGGAAAAAGGCCTACAGTCACAGATGCAGCTGTATTACTTGGCTACATAGACCCAAATCATTTCTTAGGTGGGCGTATGGCTCTTGATATAAATGCCGCTAATGAGGTAATCAATGAACTTGCAGGCAAGATTGAGATGAGTCTTGAAGAAACAGCTGCTGGAATACTTGAAATAGCCGGAGAACAAATGATTAAAGCTATTCAGGAAATTACTGTTCAAGATGGAGTAAACCCTGCAGAAAGCATACTAGTTGCAGGCGGCGGGGCAGCAGGTCTTAATATTCTACCAATAGCACAATCCCTAGGTTGTTCTAAGGTGCTTTTACCAAAAACTGCGGGTGCACTGAGTGCCTGTGGTGGACACTATTCTGATATTGTATCCGAATACAGTGCCAGTAGATATTCAGCTACAGATGATTTTGATTTTAAAGGAGTTCAAAAAGTATTTACTGAGCTAAACGCAAAGCTTGATATAGAAGAATCAGCACTGAGATCTAGAGGAGTAAGTAATTTTACTCGTGAGTTTTTTGTAGAAGCCAGATATCTTAACCAACAGTGGGAAATGGAATTTAGAATACCTATGCTAAACATTGAAAACTCCGGACATGTTGAAGAATTAGTAGAAGAATTTCACAATGTGCATTTCAGGCGTTATGCAGTTAAAGAAGATGGTGGAATAATAGAATGTATTAATTGGAAAGGGCGTATAACTGCAGAAATGAGTAAACCACCGCATGCCCAAGCTGATCAAAAAGTTTCGACATCAAGTGATCCAGATCGTGAAGTTTCAGCATATTTTGCCAACTATGGAAACGCTCAAACACCAGTCTATATTGGATCTAAGTTACCAGCTGAATTTGAGATTGAAGGTCCTGCCATAATCGAAGAACCAACTACCACAGTTGTTATCTATCCTGGAAGCAGTGCATTAGTAACTCCGAATGGGCACTATCTTCTAACACCCAATTCATAATAGAAAATTAATAATTTAATTCAAAAATTCAGGAATTCTAAATGTTAAGCCCGGTTCAACTCTCAATTATGTCGAATAGAATGGATGCTGTCTGCCGTGAGATGACCAATACCATGTTACTCACAGCACGATCATCAGTCTTGGGAGTCGCAA